>Ga0163217_1083822_pt1 | contig 13185 bp, 3 predicted proteins | sample SynspAceP_FD_185933 | JGI IMG/M metagenome (GOLD analysis project Ga0163217, IMG submission 185933) | Saline lake microbial communities from Ace Lake in Antarctica - Synechococcus sp. Ace-P (PacBio error correction) | ecosystem: Environmental > Aquatic > Non-marine Saline and Alkaline > Saline ...
AAATATTGCATGTATTTTATAGGTACGGATTAAATAGTAGAAAGACAGAAAATGTTGCGCTTGTAGGCGTGCAGTATTTAATACGATTTAGAAGTAAATTCAACGACTCAAAATTAAATTTAACACATATGCAAGGGAAATATTAGTACTATTTAATACTACAAAACTAGCAGATGGGAATTATTACTCATGTAGAAACCTCGATGCGAATCCTCAAAAAAATAAAATGTAGATAAACAGCTCATGTGGCTTCAATTGACATTGGGAGGACTGAAATCTTAAAGATTAATATTTGCTTTTGTTTAAAAAACTATCCACATAAAAAATTAGTCGGAGTTACTTATAAATTGTTAAATTGAATTGACGTGATTAATGCATTTGAGACATCTTAATCGGCCCAAAAATATTTATATAACAACGGTCCACTTATAAGCGGGTAACGTTATTGAAGATGAAGCGGTCTGGCCATGTAAAATTGTGAAGAATATTAATAAGTTTCCATGAACTACCTAGGCATCAAAATTTTATCACTCCGAGTATGCATTTTCTTTGATTTATAACAGATAATCTGGATAGCATGTAAAAAAATAGAAGTACGGCTTTTATCAAATTTAACGAGATAGCGACAATGCGTAATAAATTGCTATTACCAAAATGCTTGATAACTGTTTGTCACTATCATAATAGTACAAAAATTAATTGGGCTTGAGTTACGCCATTCAGCTATTCTTTGGCTATTATGCTGTAATTTGCGATCTATTAAATAGTACCTCCTTTGATGTTATTTCTCCCTGGCTATGTAGAGTGGCGAACACTAGATTGTTTAGATACGATAAACAGAAAAGCAAAAATGATAAGGTATTTGGGTAATTGTTGGCCGTGTGCGCATATTACCTTGAAATAATAGGTATCCGAATTTATTTATGATTGATTAAATGGAAAAATAGGAATATTTGTTAACTTATGTGAAACTTTAGACAATGTAATATGGTACGCTATCTTAATTTTGAGAGCAGTGGCATAATGTATGCATCGAAGTAGAAAAATTATAAGAAGGCATGTACATACGTCAGTTAGTGCTTGTATGAGATAAAAGATATCAAGAGAAAGGTGATTGTTATCATTTACAACCGATAATATTTAAAGCCTATGAAAAGAAATTCAGCTCCAGATTTCTTCTTTTCAGAGCAATTATTTTAAATTCAATGAGTAGATATAATTTAAGCAACCATTTGCGATTGCATACCCTATAAAGGAATTCGCTATTTAACTGGTAATTATTACCATAAAATTATCTGCACGCTTTTAGGCGTAAAGATTCAAGGATTATTCTTAAATTTAAGACATAATGCTTATTTAGAGTGAAGTCATTAAGTGGGGTTTAAAGGGTAAAGAAAACCCTAACCATTTAGGTGTATTTGCAAATGGGAGACGATCTACAAAGGAAAGGAGTAGTTCTTTTTGTAAAAAAGTGCCGATAGGTAATGTTCTATATGCTCGGAGTAATAGATTTTAGACCGCTGACTTCTTATAAGATTAGATGTTAAATTTAATTGAAAAACATTGCGAGTTTTTCTCAATCTAATAGCACAGATTGATATTTTTTCCTATTCCGTAAAGAAATAATTGATTTCACAATATCACGCATTACCGATAAAAAAATTTGGAAAAAGAGTCCTTGTAAGCATGGATATTATTTTTTATATACCCTTTAATGAATTATCATAAATTTTAAAACTGAAGATCATCTCTAATTATTATTTTAATAAAAAAAAATACAAAAATAGCGCTACCCACCTAATTATGACAGCATCAAAATACAGAATATTTTGAGAACATCTATTTGGCTATGCAGGAAAATCGAGTGAATTGAAGACATTGATACGAGTTGCTAGCAGCTATGATAAATTTTTTTTAAAAGAAATGAAAAAAATAATTGCTAGTTATAGATATAAAGGAACTAATCGTTAATAAAAAATCAAAGATATGATAAGTATTATCTACACTCGGCCCTCATATGCATAGAATAGGAGAGTGATGTGGCTATAAATTAGATGAACAAACTTGACAGTCCAAACGGGCTAATATTCTAAAATAAATAAGATATTAAATAAACTACAGAGAAGAAGTACTATAAAGTGAAAAAGCGATAGACGTAAGAAGATGTATTAAATTTAATACACTATACTATGAAACCGTGAAAGAAGAGTTAGCGTGCAGAAAACATACGTAATTTTTTGATAAAAGATATTTTTAAATCTGATGCGCAGTACGATTTTAAAACGAAATAATTTTTTGCAATTTTTAAACGATACTCGGAGATTGGTATCCGGCGCCAGCTCTTATGATTTAAACAAAGGTAAAATAATACAGTATCGATTTATAGGGTACCGAGAGAGGTGATTTAGGATAGTCCATATGGCTTTAGTCATTGATGCAACAGAATAGTAACGGAACGGAACTCAAAAATGTTCAGTATTTCATTAGGTGGTGTAACGGCAGTAAAGCGATTCTTATTCATTGAAAGACAGTAACTTTTTTAATACTAAGGAAATTGTTAAGGTTTGGAAGTTATAATTGTGAATCAAAGTCTCGCGATGAATATCTAAATAAAGCTTTCAAGCAGCCTGTGATCATATTTTTTTCCAATCTTAACGTGTCTCGCACGTGAGTTATGATAAGTAATATTTAAAATATCTGTTAGTTATTGATTTGGCAAATATTCTTTACCCATTGTTTTATAGCTTCTGCTTGTTTCTGCCAAAAATAAAACTGATAGAAAGGAATTCTACTCTGGCTAGTATGTTTTTTATCGCCTGGTGGGTATAGGCGGTATTTTAGCTTAATTATTTTAAGTACTGGATCGGGCTTATGTAGAAAAAATAGAAACGAACTAGCAAAGAATAAAAAATAAAAGCAATTTTTACTTGCATTATAAGGTGTTCTTTTTGTGAGAATCGGTGCTCTGTTTTTTCTTATAATATTTAAATTTTTATTGAAATTTTACATCGGTTTTAACCTTTGGCTCTCACTTTTCAGTAAAGATTAATAATTAATTTAACATAGGTTACTTACAGAGTTTTTTACATTTTAACATTGAGTTACTCACATCGAAATTTATCGAGTAAAATCAAAGCTACACAATAATTACATTTGTCTTTTTAACATTCTAGTAGCTTCTCCTGCATTGTACCAGGCCTATGAAAGAGTAGTATCAATTGCTACTTAGTCAATTTAGGGGTAGACGAAGATTCATTGGTTAAGGGAAGCCAGTTATTATTTACAGACGGTGGTTGTTTTTTTTTTAAAAGAAGAGACCGGAGAGAGGCTTTAAGAAAAATAAACTCAAACTGATGATAATGAACAGGATTCATGGTGTGAACTAAGGGAGGGGCATAGGTGATTACCACGGGATACTTTTAGAAGATATTGAGGCTTACTCCCACTGAAAACGCGTCCACATAACCTGACCAGACAGGCTTGACAACTGGGGCGGGGGGCTATCGCTTGGCTTTAGAAAATCAACGCTTCAAACTATTAAAAAAGTAATTATGGTGTATGGGGTGAAAAGTATCGGTATATTCTCTATTAAAGATTTTTAGTTTATACTAACCGAAATTTAATGTAAACCTGGCAATAAATCTAGTGCATTGAATATTAGTCTAGTGTAGAGACGAATGAAGAAGAAAATTAGCTCAAGAAACATTTAAATCGTAGAGTCACTAATTGTGAAGTTTTATAAATGGCTTTATAAGGGAATTGTTATTTTTAATGAGACGAACAGGACGCTACGATGTTTATCGTATTATAAGGAGATATAGGTAAGTTTTATTTAATACGGATGAGAATAAAGAAATTCACAAAAATACCAGCTTATTTATGACATCATTGGAACAAATAATGGACGAAAATGTGAGTCAAAAATAGCAAACTTTTAGAGAAAAGCGATAGTATCTCCAATACGGCTTCGTTAGCGTCATCTACTACTTTTAATGGAACTGTAAGTTGTTGAAGTTTTGTTATAAGGTCTCACGGCAGAAATATCTTATAAATTACAAAAAATAACAGGGGGCTCTAAACCTATCATTTTTTGAGTTTTATCTATGGTTTTAAAAGCCGTCTACACTATACAGCGACAATATAGGAGAATTAAGATGTTTTGCTAAGGCTTATCGTATGTTGTTGTTTTGGCGCTTTTGGAAATAGAAATTCATTTTATGGCTAGTGGAATTTCCACCTCATACTTTTTCTAGCAGTATATAAAAAATCATATGTATAACCTTTTAAATAATAAACTCTTGATCATGTATATTAAAATTCAATGGATATCTTGTTGAAAGTGGTAACACATTTGTTCGTATTTTACTAATGGCTCCTCGATACATTGGGGAAACAGTAGGCTTTTCTTTGTGAAATTTTTCGCCTAATTCGGGTAGTGATTTTATTTCAATTTTTGGCTTTTAAATACTCTTTAAGTTGTATTTTTTTAGTTTCTAACATACCTGGCAAGGATCTTGTTGAGATGCTATGGCTTTTTTGAGAATATGAATTGGAATGCCCTGAAACGCTGTAAATAGGGGCATTGAGTCAACGGCGGTTATGTAAACGCATACCTCAGCCCATTTGACAAAAGATGACTTTTATATTATTTTTGCGGCACCATTCTACATTGTTTGTAAATCTCAATTGGCCCAATCCAAATTTAGAGTATCAATATATAGAAGATCATGAGCACTAATAAAATTTTTGGGATCAAAACTGAATAATTTTAATGAAATTTCTATGGGTCGTTTCGTTTAAATCACGATAAAGATGCTTGTTTGTTGTTGATTTAGCAAGCTTTGTTTTTTTTATAGCTCAGCCATTGGGCGATGTCTTTTGTGTTTTTCATTGGGGCGTTCGGTAACACCTGTTCTGGAGATTCGGCTCTAAAACATCCGGGAATGGTATTTTTCTTCTGAATTTTCTCCATGATACGGGCATAGGTTGATGTTTAAATGACTAGCTTCTAACCTCTTTTAGCAAACGGTCGACAATACTGCGGTAATTTGTATTTATGACTTGGCCCTCAAGTAGCTATCAATAGTGCTTTCTGAATTTAAGTGTATGGCATAACCCGCATTCTCTTTGTGCTATGATATGAGTGATTTGTAAGGTCGCATCAGTAGTTTTTGGAAGCTTAAAATAAAGAGCGCTATAGCTGACTATGGATAATAAGACCAAACTTCGGGTTGCTGAGTACGAATTTAAAAGGCGTACTTCTCTCCCATAATAAATCAACATCAAGTGATATAAAACCTGGCCAAAGTTCTCCTGTTTATAAGATGGGTGGTTGAAAACTATATGTTGTTTGATGCATGAAGACTGTGGGAGTTATTTTTAATTGTGCACTTAGTTGATGAAACGTTAATTTTGTTTCTTTTATAAATAACGGTATTTTTCAGCAGTGTCTATTTTTGATATAAACCTAAATTTTTTTCCAGACTCAAGTATTTTAATGAAGAAAGCTATTTACATTAAAAAATAAGGTGAGTAATAAGGAGCTACTGGTCGTGGGTATTTTTACTAGGTCAGCCTGCATTGGTGATACACATGAACTCCAGCCTGAATATAGTGCGCTTTTTCGCTTTCTTTAGGCTGCCTTAATTTTACGGACATTGACCATAAAGAGATGAAAGCTTTTTTAGGGAAGCAAATAATTTTGATGTCTAAGGATCGTTTAGTTGCTTTATCTAACTTGGCTTTTTAGCTTGCCAAGGATACTTGCATAGATAATAATGTTATTATAGGTATAGGTCGTATTAACATTGGCCTCTTGATGAAAAAAATCGGCCCTTTCCCATATCAAATAAGTAACAGTTATGAATCGTAACACAACGCAAGTGTTTTTTAATGGTTGTTTTAAGATGGCCCAAATTAACTGCATAGTCAAGTAATCAAAACAGTATTAAAATGGAGCAGTGTTTTACTATTTAACAAAATTTGAATGTAATAGTATGGGTTTGGAAAGCGCGATCGTATATACACGTAAATTGCAGCCTTTGTCTCTAGCAACCATCCGTAAGCAGCTAATGATGCTTGGTACAATAGTCTAAATGGAGTCAATTCAATGTAACTTGATTCATTTTATATTGAAAAGCTAAGAGGCTGTATTTGTTTAAAATCCGGTGAATAAGCGTGCATACTCGGATTTTTGTCGATAGCCCATTAATCACATGGTATAACAATAGGGTGGCATCGCAGACCAAAGATCTAAACGATTTTGATGCCTTCTAACTTGAGCTTCTTGCTTACCCACTTGGTGCAATAATATACGCATCTGCTGTAGCAATGTGTTCTTAAATCAGATACAATAGCCTGGGTATAAAAGATGTCAAAGTGTTCTAAAGCAAGCTGATCCCTTTAGCTACAGATGGCTTAAATAGTTCGAAATCATAAACGCTTTGTAATGCTAAAAGTTGCCGTTTTTCAACAAAGGTTCTTGCTGTTTCATACAGAACGCAATTGAGTATTCATTTTTTACTTATTGTATGAAAACAGAAAAAGACTGCTCCTTAAAAAAAGATACAGAAAGCGACGTTGAGTCTTCTGTGGATAGCCATAACTGTAAAGTCTACGCTGTAGGTTAGTTTTTAGTAAAATTACTGTTTTTCGTCGTTTTTATTACCTTGTGGGGAAAAAAAAAAGGCATAGGTTGATTTTTTTTTGCCTATCACGTGATCATGGGCTTGGGTTTTCTTTTTTTGCTTTGTATAGTTTAAATGTTCATCTAAAGACCGGTGTGCAGCTAAATAAGAAAGTCTGAAATAATAATTTATCCTTTAAGTGTTCAATCATTTTCTATCTCCCTAAGATATAAGCTGTAATATCAATCGCCGTGGATGCAGAGATCAAATCAGGTAGGCAATCGTCGATCACAGCCAGTATTCGGTTTTGTTCCTTGATTGTTTTGGAGTCACTTAGCGTATACAGCGTATGTTTTTAAGCCCTTTTATAATAATGGGTCTAGACAATTAATATTTTCTTTAGCTGTAATAGCTTAAGTATACGCATTTGGGTTTTTAAGCTTTAGCGGTAATCGCATATAGGCGAGCCTTTCTCTTTTTTATTGTGTAAATAAATGATTGTATAGTCATATTTGCGTCATCCAGTTTTTTTTTTAGTAAGTACGTAGCCCTTTAAGAGATATAGACTCAGGATCTTATGTTGGAATGCACACTCTATATTCCTTACCATATCAATGCTGCCAAATGAAATTTAGCATAAGTCGATATCATGTAGATCACTTATCATATAAAAGCCGAGATTTTCTTTGATCATATTATCCGTGATGCTTATGGGTTCTTGATGATGGTAAAATTACATAGAGTGCAAGCTTGTTGTTGACATTTGCGTAATAGATTTGCGCTTCAATGGCATACACAATTTTATTCGATAAATTTACTTCTTTTTCTGAGCAAACTCTTTTATAATAATTTTTTTAAGGTATGATGCTCGTATCGTCTTTAGGTATACTTCCCCAAAGCAAAACGTACCGAATAATTAAAACAGTTTTCTACCTCTTGGATGTACGTCTTAAGTTGATCTGCTTTTTGCACTAAAATAGCGTTAAAGTACGCTTCTAGTTTTGGTATTGTTCTCCTGATGGTGGTTCGATGCCTTTTACAGGTCGTACTTTAAAGCCATGTAAGTTTTTTGCTTGTAGATTGCCTAGGTTAAAGTAGTCCGGGTATATCCTTTATGATAAGACATCTGAGCCTTTAGAAGGGTTTAGAACTAAAGCACTTGCTTTTTATAGCGAATACCTGATACGCATGGAGAGAAATACTAGTTTTCTCGAATAGGGCTTTTTAAAAGATAGAATAGGGTGGTAATTTCTCATAGGGTTTTAGCCGATATGTGAATTTAATTGTTTTGAAAACTGGCTTTTTCTTTGATGGCAATAGGCGTTTTTTCATCTGAGAGTCAAATACTTTCCAAATGCATGATTACGATCTTTACTGGCTTATAATAAAAAATCGTAAATAGGACCGCTTAGAAAGGCAAGGTCTTCCGCTCTCCAATACAACTGTTACGGCACAATTCTAAGCTGCTCAAGACTATATTTTGGTTATTTTCCAGCTTGCATTAGCTATTTTGTTGCTGCCTGCTTTTTTTTGTTGCTTTATGAAGTAGGTACCGATGGTAGGCGGTGTCTACGTGAAGGCTTCTGAGCATTTCACTAAGCTATAAAAAACGTTGTGTTAAAGCTTAGTACATATGCCGAGAACCTTGCACAAAAGGAGCTAGTGGTCTAAATAAGGTTTATTAAAAAATTAAGTTACGATCTGTAGTTTTGCTTTTTGTAATCATAGGTTCCTTTTAGAAAGATCATAAATTTCTATTTGGTTCTGGTAGCACACTCTAATTGAAAAAAAGTTCAGTAAAAAACCAAATTAAAATTAGTGAATATGGCCATCAAGGTTCTCACATACCGTACATTACTATTGCCTAAAAGGTTTAAAGCAAATACTAATTGGGTTTGTCTTTCTCATAAATGACAAATAAACATGCTTTTTTAGCATTAATAAGTGGCGAAGCATTTTCTTCATACGCGATCCCAAATCGTCCAAATCATGAGATTTTTTACCTTTAAGGGTCCAAAACGTTTTTTTTAAGTTTGGAAAAATAGCAAAACAAGGATCATACATCCTCTTTGGTATGGCTACCATAATATACTTTAATAAGAAATATATAAACTTGTTTCTCCGCGTTTCTTTGTGGTTCTGAATTGTGCTCTTCTTTAGGACTAAAATTGTTTTTTAATAGTTGGCTAGATTACTATTAATTATTCTAGCGTACTCATGGACCTTTATAGGTGTTTAATTTTTTTTATTTGGTTTTTTGTAGTTCGAGTGCCTTGTTAAATTAAGATAATCAGGATATCAAAACTAGTTGGAACCTTTTGTGTTACCGGTTTTATTGGGACTTCTAGACTGCTATACGAGCTGAGTAATACTGTGCTTTTATTTTTTAATTCTTAAAATATAAAGCAAACTCTTTTCGGTTTTAAAATAATGAATCTAAAAATATATATAGTTAGGACATTTGTGCAAGTTATTCAGGTTGAAGCCATTGGATTTACTGGAATTTAAATAGTATTTTCTAAAGGAAAACGCCACCAGATGATATGCCGGATCTCTAAGCGATTGTAGCCATTTTAAAATTTAGTGATCTGAATTGAGCCCACCCTTGAATCAAGTAAGGAGTGTTGAATATAAATGCGAATGTAGCAAACTACTCATGGTTACTCATTTTATTTGTTAATACGTTGCGACCTGCGACCAAGTCAAAGATCGTTATTTTGTTTTTTATGGCACCACTGTACATGATGCACATGCCTAATATCACCACATGTTTGTAGTGCGAATAGGCGATATCGAATAGGGTTTTATGGATATGCTAAAACATAATCGTTTATAATGAAACATTCAACGTTTTATGCTGATGGGGTGTTGTTTTTGTCATAAATAACAAACATAGAGCTTTCTGGAACTATTTTAGTAAACGTTGTTTGTTTTTTGTAAGGCTGCCTCCAGTTTTCCTAAAATTACCGCGTGTAACTTTTTTTCGTTAAACCTTTTTTTAGTAAGCCAATAAAGGCATCAAAAATTGAGCATAGTATGTCTCATCCATGGCACAAAAAACACTGCGTTTTCCAATGCTGTTCCTCGTGTATAACAATGTCGGTGTTTTTTTGTATTTTAAAAGTTTTCGATTTCTTTACTTAGATGTTTTAAAAGATAGTCTTCTGGTGTTGTTATGCTTTGAAAATTAATAATAAAGCCTTTGTATGAAGCAGCAATCGGTATGGTTTTTTAAGTTGACCGAGTACCTTGCAAGGTCAAGTCCGATAATCGGAATAGTTTTTCAAACCAATAGCTTTTACTTTCAGCTACAGCCAAAGCATTTGTAGGTTTAAAAAAATTGTCCTGTTTAAAGCATGTTTTTTAAACTTTGGCAAAACGAGACCACCGTATGATTTAAGATACATGGCCTAAAAATAAAATTAGATGACATATTAATGTCGTGTAGTATCCATCATTTAGTCCTGAGGGATTATAAACTTGGCCGTATTTTTCTTTCTTTGATGACAAAAGCTTATGCTTCATGTTCTGGAGCGAAAAGTTGCAGATCTGATAATTTTTTCAGATTTCTGAAACATAAAAATAAAGACTGTTTTCTTTAAGTTTATAGCCTCATAAGCTAGCAAAGGGATTTCGTATAATTATCGCCCATCAATAGTGGTCGGTACCAGCTTCAAATTGTAATTTTAACGCTGATTTTCGTGTCCTAAGGTCTCTTTTCAGCCCGATGTGTTATGATGAACAATGTGTATGGAGCTCTAGATTCTCAAATAATTGTTTGGCTGTAACATAAAGCGATTTCTTTTGGCTAGTAGCGATGCTTTTAGGGAGCTACTATCATAGTAGGTGGTATATCAAAAGTATAACTTTTTGGTAGCCCAAAACGATTTTTATATCGTAGTCTCCTTTGAAAAACTCAAAAAATTAAAATGCTGCGCTATGCACCATTCTAATTGTTGATGAGCTGGTCATCCTAACCTAAAGGAAGCGTAAATCATATCAAACACACGCAATAATATGCAATAGCCAACGCTATCCGAGAAAAAAAAAGTAAGCTGATGCGAATGGGTTTTTACTTGTCGTAGTAACAAAAAAACGCTGCTCTTTTTCTAAGATCATGGGGTAGGTAAGTTTCATGATAAAGTCATTCGTCTGGGATGCAAATATTATTGGTTCCTTTTTAGCATCAAAACGCTTTGTAAAAGCAGATAAAAGGTATCAACAAAAAATCGTAGTTAGCTTTTGGTATGTCACCATAATACATGCGTAATGATCGAATCTCAAACTGTGATCTAGTTTCTTTGGTTATAACAGTTAAATCGGTACTTACTTTTTTTGCTTAGCGTTTTTTGCATGTGTTCATGCACGCTGTTTACCTTCTAAAGAACAATTAAAAAAACAGGATATCTGTTCTATCTCTTAAGTTTAAGGGTTTTTCTAAATAGGTAAATGGGCCTTGAAATAACTATAGAATGTCATAGCAAAGCAATAAACTGCATTTAGGAGGATGCTTCTGCCTTAGAATAGAATAGCATTTATCCCTTGTGTTTTTCGCCTACATTCCTATACAAGAGGTAATTTTGGATACTTATAAAGCTAAGATTGGTATACTTGGAAAACAACTTTTTCTTTTCTTCGAAAAAATGGCGTGCCTGTGCTGAAAAGCCTGAAGATACAAAAGGATTGTTGTTTTAACATAAGGGTTTTTTTATTGACCTTGGGTTCTAGTCTTTAATATAACAAAAACAGAGATTAATTAGCGGCGCTTTTTAGATGGGTTTTTATATAGCTTCAACTTAATTTTCTCAGTGCATTTTGGACACTTTCAGAAGCAATGTGAGCCTCAAAAGTTTTGGTAATGCTGCTAGTTTTTCAGAGTAATCAGAATATACAGCACGTTTTGATTTCCTGCAACACATCATATCTTTTTTAGTTGACATGAACCAAGTTTCATTTCTAGGTAGTAGCATATCCTGATCTATTGGCATGCGAATTAAACTACGTCCTTTTTCTTTTAAATCAGAAATGTTTTTTATGAAAATAATTGAATCGTATTGGCGTTGTTACACTTCTTCTGTAATGAATTTTTTTATAGTAGTCTATCGCCTGCTGTTCCATTCTTTTATATTCTGTTTGCTTGATGATGGTAGACACTTTTTAACTTTACTTCATTCAACCATGGTATGGGGCCGCTACCAAATTTATCACATTTGTTTGTCGGGTACATAGCGTTTGTCTAAAGACACTGAGGATAACATTTGCTGATTGTAATTCCAAAAAAGAAATTTTTTGGGGGTGCTCGGTAAGGGTATATAATTTTTTTCCTTAAAATTTCCTTTTTTGGGTCAATCTTTTACCATCTATCGCATCATAATTTTTTAAGGAGCTGTAAAACTTCCTGGGCTACCGACTAGTTATGTATAAGCCTTTTGTGCCGATTATGCTTAATTTACGTTTTAATACTATTTCAAATATAGTTTCACCAAATAGGTCTGCCATGATCTATAGCAAAAGTTAATAAGAAGGCTTTCAACTTAAATTCTTCATAATTTGTTTCTAAATGTCGGGAACAACCATGATTAAGCTCTCGATAGGCTATAATTAAACCCCCTTTTGGGTAAATTTGGTTTGTAATTTTCATCTAGCATAGACTATTTGACAAGCTGTCATGAAAAAAAGATACGTTTGCTCAAATACAAAAAAACAAGCTATTTTTAACTAAAATAATTTATACGCTTTAAATTGAAAATAAATAAAGGTATTATTGTCGATGAACGGAAATAAAATAAATGGTAAATATGCTATTAATATAACCGAGGCTTTTGATAGAGCTGTTCTTGTCAAAACAACTCATATATTATATTCGACTGTTAATATTACTGTTTGCAACAAGCCAATAAACCAAAGCACAAAAAAAGTTCTAAGTAGTTTCCTAAAATAATTAATGTGTAAATCTTTTAAGTAAACCATATGTTCTATATATACGAATGCTGCTGATGAAGGAGATCTAAAATAAATATCAGCGAACATAAGGTAACCCAGACGATGAATGCTCCTGCACCATTGATTACTTTTTTTAGGAAATCTTATTATTTTTTTAAAAGAGTTGTTCTTAGTTTTAAGGCTAGCACTTTAACAATTAGTAAATACGGCATTAAACATACTATAGCACAAAGGTATAGAATGGGACACCATGCCAAACTCCATGACAAAAAAATACAAGAAGTTACGGCTTGTAGGCGTAGTTGTTTTAAGTTTTAACAACTAGAGTGGTCTGTAAGGTAATCGATGCCATCCAATGAACTTAAAGATATAATTTACCAACGTTCAAAATTCATGCTAGACGGTCGAAAAGAACGCCTCACTAAATTTGGTTTTCTGGGTGCATAAGGTGCAAAGCTAGTATTTGGGCGGCTTGGCATCGCGGTATAGGCTGAAAATCATAATAAATTGCAAAACTTAAAAATAACAACTTCTAAAAAGGAAGGGCCAAATTCCATTTGGCGAGGTCGGGTCTGAAAAAAAGCTGACTAACATAGATCTAACGACGCCAAGGACG
>Ga0163217_1037617_pt1 | contig 13184 bp, 8 predicted proteins | sample SynspAceP_FD_185933 | JGI IMG/M metagenome (GOLD analysis project Ga0163217, IMG submission 185933) | Saline lake microbial communities from Ace Lake in Antarctica - Synechococcus sp. Ace-P (PacBio error correction) | ecosystem: Environmental > Aquatic > Non-marine Saline and Alkaline > Saline ...
AAGCTGGTAACTCCGGCGGGAATAGATAGATAAAATTCGAAGTAATCACTAAATACCTGGGGTGTATATGTTTTGAAAAAATTGCCAAATTCTTCCAGAGTAAAACAAACACTTACGGTACAACGGGAACAATTATTTTTAATTACAAATAATGCTCTCAACGGTTTCATTGGAGGCGTTTCGGAGATTTGATTCACATCGCGAAACCAATTCCCTACCTGGGGCAAAATTTTGCTTAATGCATTTCCTGGACCATTGGGCCTACGGTTCCTTATGTTAGGCACAACCTAACAACGTAAAGGACTTGTTTTTAAAAACAGGATTTGTTGCCGAATAAATTTTTCGGTTTATACATTTAGTTCTGCTAGCGAAAATACCAATTTCAGGCTTAGAACCATATCCAATATACGACCACAAGGCTATATCCCTTTTAAACTATACAAAGGACAAAATTTTCTGGAAGCGGTGGTAATTTCAAATTGGACAATGTTGTTTAGAAGTTGGAGCCAATCTAAGTTACTCTGACAGTTACGCCAAGTTGGCCCGTTCCTTGAGAAAAACCAATTCACAGGAGCCGCTTCTTCTTTGCAAGGACTTTGGTTCTACGGTAGAAACTTGGGACTAATAAAGCCTTTCCGTATGAAGATGCATATTGGACGCCAGTAATACCTCACCGGTGGTTGGTGCGGGAACCCATTATGGTCTTGGGACACAATCATATTAGGACTGGAGTAAACAGGAACTGTTGCGCAATCGTAAATTTTTGCCTATGACTTATTATGAGCAGCATTAAATGCAAGTATCAATCTTTTGGGTATTTAAAAAATAAGATTTTATTTAAACGATCTAGCTCGTAATAGAAAAATCAACAAGATAAAGAGTTTCTAGAGGTGGCTTCGGGCACTGGAAGCGTGGTAACTGATGATTACGTGGATAGCGAGAGAAATCGATCTACCTTCGTGCTAAAACTTTTAATTATGACCTTGAAACGAGGATTTAATAATGAACTTCCTTGGTCGGAAATAAACGTGAACCAAATTTTCCAGCCATCGTGTTGGTTTACCGGTAGAATCTATTGGCAGCCAATATTCTTACGGCTGTGAACATGTACGGGGCAATGGTAGATTTCGGATGTAGAAATGAGGACAACAGGGGAGAAAAAGGATCGTTTTGTTTTGTGGTTGTTGCTGATTTTAGGATTAGATATAAGGATTCTCTATTTATTCCTGAATGCCTAACGGCCCAGAATGACTGGTCCCTCTCTCTACCTCAATCAGACAACAGGCTTCCTATATCCCATCAGTTTCTACCTCATCATTTATTTTACTGAGGCTGGGATAGGAATAAGGATGGGACATCCATTAGCTATGGTAACAATTAGAGTGGTTGGGCCCAACGTAAGCAAGAGATGGCCGGATCCTATAACCAAATCAATAAAATTATTTACGGGGTATGGTTACAGTTTACTCAGCGGTCCAACCTTTCGTATTCGTTCCTACTATCTTGGTAATCCCAATTTTAAGTCCGGAGAACCCGAAGAGTTTGAAGTAGGTATAGATTTGGGAACTCTAGTTAAACAAAAGAGCGATAGTTGACTTTACATGGTATCAAAACAGAACTACCGATCTTATTTCTGAAGTTAACATGTACCTACTTCCTCCGGTTACACTTCATTGTTGACCACAAGTATAGGTGAAATGGAAAAACTAAGGTATCGAAGTTGGATTAAACACTTATTTCCCAGGTGAAGAACCGACACTTTAAATGGTCCAGTCTTTTCACACATCTTTTACAAAGAACAAGAACGTCGTAAACAAAATTTGATCGAAGGTCATCAGACAGGTTTTCCAATAGAATGTTAACCAGATAGCTTTGTAGACGAAGGGAAGAGAGCTTATTTGGAGTATTCTACGGCACCGCATTTCATGGAGGGATGATGAGGGGAATTATTTTAATTGAACGAAAAGTGAGGGGGGTATCTTACAAGCCTTGGACAACCAAGTAAGTTGGTGACTCCACTAATACCCTGATTTTCAAAATTGGTTTTACCAATACCTTTAAATATAAGACTTTAAGTTTTAACAGCCCCAATTGGACTGGAAAGATAGGTGGCGACATTTCCTCTTCAAGGGAATTGCAGCCTTATTTGGGAGTGTAGATGTGTTTAGTGAAGGACCACAGGCATCAGAAGACGTGAACTCGAACTTTTTATTGCTTCCAGGTTTTATGGTAATCATTTATCCACCACAGAGGGAACCTATTTTGGAAATGGTTCTGGGAAACAAAATCCCAAATACTACCCAGAATGGACAATGAACGGCACTTATATTTCTCCACCAACAATAGTAAACACCTTTTCGTATTTAATTCCGTAAGATGAGGCTACCATTTATGTTAATGGACTGTATTTAGGTTAAGGGAAATAGCATTGGAATAGGCGAAGTTACCAAAGAAGTTTTTGGACAAACCTTTTATTGGTGGTTCCTTTGGACATTATTCAATGTTTGTGGGAACAACTTATGGTATTATTTAATTTTGCACCTAACGTTCCATAATACAACAAATTCACAATCTCTCGACCCGCAGATTGATATACTGCTTATGGTCAGGTAAACGCTACACGGTATGAAGACTCAATGCTGCCCCTAGTTCCAAAAGGTTTGGGTTAAAACTTAAGCGTAACATTTTAATATAAAAGAACTATGAAAAATTTTTACAAACTCAATCTGAAAAGCCGGCACAATGTTCGCCGTGCATTGGTGTTCCTTTACTTTTCTACATTGTAGTGACTATTTTGGATGTGAATACAGACCCCAAAACAATCCTACAGTAGCTCCATTGGAATCAACTATTGACAGACATTTGACGGAGAAGGGGAACTTTACTTGAATAACGGAATTTTAGGGTTTATATGGCAGAGACTTTCCCCGCCTATGTTACACGCAATTTACCTTCCCGTTGAGAGCAGGATCAATATGGTAGCCAAAACAAGGACACATCCAGATATTCAAAAATTCTTGGACGTTGCCTATGGCGGGGTATCAACCGAAGCTGATATTTATTATTGAGCCACGTACTCGCGGTGAGTTGAAACGAGATGATCATTGTTTTGAGAATGGCAAGGTTCTTTAAAGGATATACTGCGACCATTTGGATTGCTCGACCATTTGGGGAGATGCTCTTATTACAGAAGCCTCAAAACTTCCACGGCGTTGTAAGCCCTGTTTTTGACAGTCAGACCGCAATCTATCGAAAATGCATATGTCAGACTTATTTGACTGAAGGGTTTCTAGCCAACATTAAATAGTGGGGAACAAGGTGGCCAATCCTGGTACCCACGATTTACTCTACGAAATGGCAGTATATCCTCACAGTTTGGAACAAAATTTTTTGATGAATGAGCCCCTAAAATTAAAAATTGTAACAACGAATTAGGTTGTACCACTATTGTTTTAATGCCAGTATAATATGAATGCTTTTTACATTTCTGGCAATAACTTATGGCTAGTAGCAGTGGACGATTTCGAATTCCTTATTCTAGCTACCCAATCACCGGGCAGAAGAAGCAATCCCACTTTTCAGAACTACTTACTTTAACAGGACAAACTTCCCAATTATGGCGGCCCTTGGTTCTACGAAATATAAACGGAATGGAATCCGAACATTCACAACGGGTTGGCCGATCCAAGGCTTCCTTACTATTTCTTTAAATCAATTAACACCAGGTCAGTTACCTCCGGATGTTGGTGACCCTACAACAGGAGATCCAAAGCGGATTTGGGATATGAAATACAAGGATTCCATACTATAGATTTGGTAGCGTACGCTGCCAACAGGAGATATTCGGGCTTCGAGTAATCTTTCCACCTAATCCAGGAATATATTCCTGCCTGGAGGTAAAGATATGATGAATAGGTCTATTTGGGGTGGTGGTACATGAGCCGATGTCAAATGGCAGGTACCGCGCGGCAGCTCCACATAGGATGTTACCTTTTCACATGAGTCTTTGTTTATTCAGTTTTAGCAGAATTATTCAGCCAAGGTCCATAATCTGGGCGATGCAAGAACAATTGTTGGAAAAAGCAATGACCGCGGCCTTTAAAAAGGTAGATGAGTAGTATGCACATTCAGAAACATCCCAGACCGTTCTAAATCATTGCGAACTACTGTAGAACGCTTTATTGATGGTATTTTTTGCTGACTTCGATGCGGGCATCCGATACCAAGAAAACATGGAAATCATCTTTATGAAGACCCAAAAATGGGTATCACTTTGGCGATCCTTTGAATCAATATATGATTATAGAAGAAACTGGATTTCCATGTTTTAGCCGATCCAAATTTCTACCTCTGCTGGAATATCAATTTGGACAATGAAGATGAATGGCCTTTGCTTGACAGTGAAAACAAACTTACTAAGACATATCAGGTTTCATATTCTGGCCGCAACTGAATTAACGTTAATGAAAAATGCCACCTGCGCGCAGCATAGATGCAACCACGGTGGTGAAACACTATTAGTTGGGATAACTAATTATAAAATTCATGATCATGAAAAATATATAAGCTATTCATAAGCCTCTTTTTTAGCCCCGTATTTTGCGCTAAATAACACATCCTTGTGAATGAATGAACGGAGGCACGTCGGCAGTACCGGACCACATGGTGGCTCTACCGATTTTCGCAAGTAGTTGGCAGGTAAGTCTCTGCATTTATTGACTCTTACAGGCTTGACGACGCTAAAACTACAATTCACAGTTGGTGTTGGGGTAGGGAGAAACCAACATCTTTTGACCTTAAGCATTCCTACCTACGGTGAATGGCAATTTGTATCGGCCATAGTTTTGGATGCCGGCGTAACCACTTTTTCCCTAAGGAATAATTCAATTTACGGGACCCGATCTTGTAGGTGCCTTTCAGAAGCTCAGTAGCGCGATGGATATTCAAGTTGGAGATTGTTTTAAAAAATTATTCACGTCTTATACATTTAAAGATGGTTTCCCAGAATTGAATATTCTAAATAGGCAAAGCGGGAACCAAATTACCTTGCTTCCGATTTTTAATACCCTACTCCCGACTTTTAACGGTAAAAATGTTTGGGAGTATGTTGTTCCTTGTCCTTTATACCGATTTGGCTGGCTACCTACACGGTTCTTTAGTAGTGGACGTCTTCTACTCGATTCAGGACGCAACACCAGATGAAAACCCTATTGTTTTGGATTATCCATACAACTGTGGTTTCTAACGGACAATGGTGGCGGCAAATTATACTGTTTCAGATGGTTTTGGCGGTCTGTATATACTATGGTATGATATCTACGGTACATTTCCGGGTGAAACTCCGGGTAATTTTCACCGACATATGTTGGTGAATTATCAGGGACTTGGGGAGAAGCCTTTTTGGAAACCGAATGTTTACTATGTTACACTGGAACTGTTAATCCAGATGGGACCTTTCATTACTATGGATAAAATGGCTATGATGATTACTGCGGATGCTGTTTATACTCACAGTAAACCCAGTAATAAAATCTAGGTAATAATTTAATTTAAGAAACCGTTGAAATTACTTTTCAGCGGTTTCTTTTTTTTACTAATAGTTCAAACTTTGGCCTTAATTAGATCATGGCCTCATTTAATTATTGCCGGAGCTATACTTTTAAGTTTGTAATTTATTTCTCACTTATTTTTCTACCTTTACCGACATGAAAAGTAACTGAACAATTTTTATGGCATCAGAGCCGTAATTGAAGCCATAAAACGAATGAACCCATAGATATAGCGTTTTTATGCCAAAAGGCTTAAAGGCGACCCTTTCTAAGGATATGGAAACCCTAAATCCGGAAAAATGGTATAGCCAGCTTCTATGGTGCCCATTGAAAAATTTAAACCGAGCTAACCAAGAGCAATCATCAAGGTGTGGTTGCCAATATATCTCCCATAAACCTTTTTTGACGTGGAAGAAAATGGTCGAAAAAGGTGCTGGAAACCAAAAAAAACACAAACTATTCCCTATTAATTTGGATCAACTGTCGGATGTTGCGCAACTTTGGTGCAGTAATCAGAACCGCTGAATGCACTGGGGTAGATGGAATCATTATACGAAAAAAAGGCGCTGCTCCCAGTTACAGGCAGATACCTTAAAACATCGGCAGGTGCCAGTTTTCGTGTGCCTAATTGCCAAGATAGACCATATAAAGATGCCGTATTTTATTTACAAGCTCTGGAATAAAGGTTTTATTGCTGCAACCGAAAAAACTAGAAAACAACATTTATGAGGTTTCGGTTTCAAAGAACCTTGTGCATTATTTATGGGCTCTGAAGATATAGGTATCTCGCCTCTATTTTAAGGTTCAGACCACATGGCAAAATACCCATGCTGGTGAGATTGGTTCTCTAAATGTTTCGGTAGCCTGTGGGCGTTTTCCTTTATGAAGGCGGTAGGCAAAAGGCCAAGAAACCCTTAAGGAAAATAGATTGCCCAAATTTAATAAGAGCATGTCCATATTAATAATTCCAATCCCCGAAGTCTTCGGCGATTTTTTTTATAATGATAAGTGATTTTTAATTTCTTCTTCAAGTTGGGTCCCTGTGTCTGTTTTTCAAATAAAATTACCATTGGTTCAATGCAAAGTGCTTTTAAGAATTCAATCCCCCTCTTCGTTTATAATCCTCCTTTTCCAATCGTATTTTTTTATTTTGGGGCAAGGGGCCTTCCAATAAACGAATGCCAAAAACAAGCCTGTAACAAAGGCGCGCCTAAAAATGGCCCTCATGAATTCCGTCCTAACCGGAAAAATATACCAGGCAGCGGTAACTGCCGTAGATAAAAACTACAAATCAAGGATAGGGCTTACCAATCGTAGTGTTTGGAAATAATTCCTTTAAAAAATATAAAACTGACCAGACATAACTTAATCCGCTTGCTCAATAATGATAAGACGGCCTTCCTATGAGCCAAGTTTATAAAGCCGCGAAATAAGTATTTCCCCATAACAACACCTTAAAGGCTATTGCTTCTATAGAAATAAACAAGGATGCTGTAAGCATGGCCAACGGAATAGTATTATTGTACAAATGGTTTTCTAGCGCGGAGGCAATGCAAAAAGGACTTTAAAGACTAATAGCTCCCGCTTCCCTTTTAGTGTCCTAGGATAAATCCATAATGGTTAAAGTTACCTGAAACCGAGTTTCAAACAATATACAGTCCAATAGAGAGCACCGCCATAATGGAATAGCAATTACGGCATTGGAATTTTAAAAATAGTTTTGCTCTCTGTCATAACGAAATTATAATTATTTATGCAATAATGCTTACCAAAAAAAAAAAAAATTTAAAATCGGTTTAAAATGTCATTTGTTTTTTTTTTCTAATTAAAATTCCCTTTTAAAGTCCCGAAAAAGAACGCGCTCTATAAACCAACTTTGTTTTATTTTTACATTATGAACGAGCCACTAGAGAATCGGGTACGCCCAAAAACCTTAGAGGGAATATATAAAGCCAAATCATTTGGTGGGGGAATGGATGATTGACACATCAAATAAAAAGGGGATTTTAACCGTCCCTTAATTCTTGGGACGCACCTGGAACTGGTCGAACCACTTTGGCGCAATATAATGCTCCCCTCCTCCAGTGGCCGACCTTTTTAAACCTTAAGCGCCATCAGTAGTGGTGTAAAGATATACGGGAAGGTTTATAGAAAAGGCCAAGCAAAGTGGTGGATTTTGTTCACAACCAAAAACCCAATTCTCTTATTGATGAAATTCATCGCTTTAAGCAAATCGCAGCAGACCACTTTTAAGGGGCTGTGGAAAAAGGTTGGGTCACACTAATTGGTGCCACTACAGAAAACCCGAGTTTTTGAGGTAATTCAGTCGCTCCTATCCAGGTGTCAGCGTATAATATTTTTAAATCCTTGGGTTGGGAAAGAAGACCTTGAGGCTCTCTCATAGAGCTATGGAACAGGAATGCTTTATTTGAAAACGAAAAATAAAGCTTAAGGAAACCAGAAGCCTTACTCCGTCTTTCTGGTGGAGACGGCAGAAAAATTAAACTTCAATATATTTGAGCTAATCATCAACTTGAGGAGACGAATACTTATTACCATAGACCGATTAATCTGGTTACAAGTAAAATTAGAAGAACACTGTTCTTTATGGACAAAACTGGGAAGCAACACTATGATATTGTCTTCGGCTTTTATTAAATCGATCAGGGGAAGTGAACCCAATGCAGAGTATAGGTTAAGCTTGCGATGATTGAGGGAGGAGAGGATGTGGAAATTTTATTGCAAGACGATTACTTATTTTAGCCTCTGAAGACATTGTAAAAGCCATCGCCCTACAGCCCTTGGGTAATAGCGAATACCAGCTTTCAGGCCGTAACTACCATAGGATATCCTGAAGCAAGGATCATAATTAAGTCATGCCGCATGCTATCTCGCCCCAATCCCCTAAAGCATGCCAGTTATATGGTCCATAAATAAGCGCAGCAAACTGTAAAGCAACCGGGGACCTTTCTGTCCTTTGGCATTGCGGAATGCCCACAAAATTAATGAAAAGACCTGGGTATGGAGAAAATTACAAATATGCACACGATTACGAGAATAATTTTAATAGCAGAGGAAATTTACATGCCAAGGAAGGTAGCCAAACAATTTTTACGACCCTGGCAACAATCAACAGGAAAACGCCCATCAAAGATTTCCTAAAAAAGCGCTGGAAAGATATATGAAACTTTAATGGGCAACAGATCCCTAAGGGTATTTTAGAATTTAATATTCAGTTCCTGCGCCATTAATTTTGTCATCACCGCGAGATTTCAAAAATAACACTTGTCTCCTTTTTTTTAAACCACGCAATGTTGAAGCACCTCCCGTTCGCCTGTGGCAATAAAGAACCATTGGCTTACCGGATGTTTTCTCACATCCACATTGCGATTTTAAGGCGTTGGCTGTCCACTAATTGAAAAGCGCGTTGTTCTATTGGCTGGGCATATAACTCCAATCCTTCTGTGGCATTACTCCACCTCTGGCCAAGCCATATCAGGCATATTTTGGGCCTTGGTCAATATTGGACTGAACCGGTTCCCTATTTTTATAGGACTGCTCCTCCAAGGTAGCCTTTGCTGAAGCTACTGGAGTTGGGAATATTTTGTTTGAGGTGGGCACTGGCCTTCTCCTCTATTCTTTTACATCATTTTTTATAGGCTTACAACAGCTGAGGTAACGTTATCTCCGCAGGCATTCATATTTTGTACCCTAAACTTCTGACAAGGATTTGAAAACATTCTTTATTGCCTCCGAATAAGCCGATTTTGTGTGGCTTTTTGTTTACTGCTGGCCTTCCACTGTTTTGTATAAAATGGATCGGTTGCGGACATACAGACTTTAAGTATAAGCGTGGACTTTGTGGTAAACATAGACGAAATCATTAGAAAGGATTCAAAGGACACCCAAGACTCTATTGGCTTACCCGAAATCCGCCGGCAATCGTTTGTCATATACCGCGATAAAACATTTTGCACAAGATTATATTTGATCAGGTACTGGTCCTGATACTGGTTTTCACTTTTAACAGCCTCAATTTGGTTTGGAACTATTATGTATTCTGTTTTATTTAAATGTCCGCTGGACATTCCGTAAAAGCTGCATACTTAAAAAACAGGGTTAAAAAAATATTTTTCATCAGTTTCAAATTTCATTGGTTTCTACCTCATCATGGGGCTAGTTGCCTGCTAGCATAATTCATCATAAAACTCCAGAAGTCCTTAACTTCAGTCAAGCTTCAATTTAAGGTTACATCTAAATAATTATTTGATAGGGAATAAATATGACACTAAAAACTTATGAATCCATGGATTCCCACTTTAATAATCTTTAAATACTCCTAAGAAAGTGGACTCCAAAATACAATAATGGTACCTTCAAAAAATCATATATTATTTTCTTCCCCAAGATATGATAATTTAATCCTATTGAAAAAGAGGAGTAAGTTACTTTATCCGCAAGGTTCCCTATAGGCCAATAAGTTTATCCGCTCATGACATAGATATTTACGGGGACGCGGCTTTGTTAGATTGAGCCCAACCATATTGCTCAAAGAAACTTATCTACAGGTGTAAGGTTGTTTTTATGCAAAGCCCTACCAAATTCTTCTTAATAAAAGGCGGTAAGTGCTGCTTTGTGGCCCTCTGGCCTAATTAATCACGTACAATTGCCCCCAATACCGGTTGCATATTTAGTGTATATCCCTCTTTTAGAAGAGCCATATAGTTACAGTCGCAATCCTATATTTTTGTTTCATGGGTTTCCCCAATTATGGGCGTATGGAACCTGTATAATAATTTAGTAGGCCTAAAGGAAATATAACTGTTTATTATAGTACGATGAGGGACAAGAGCATCCACCTCATCCCCTAAATCTTGCCAAAAATGCGTCAATTGGAATTAGATAAAATGCAATCGGGTAGGAGATTCTTTAATTCCCTCTACAGTAGGCATTTCCTTTTAATGGTATACGATTCTTTAACGTCTGTAGAACTTATAAACAAGCCTAGATCTAACAAACTTCCAGTAATCACGGTTTGCTATTAAGCTTTTATAGCGGTAAAATGGCAGGTCGATACCAAATCCTAAATGCACCCCAAAGAACATTCTACTTGTTTATAAATTCCTGGCAAAAGAGAACTATCATTGTCCCAGGCAACCTCAATTTCCATTAAGGCTAAGGAAGACCTTAATTCCGATCGGCATCAATAGTTATTGGGACAAGATATTGTTTTGCCCTTTGGTTAGTAACAAAATAACCCTTGTTTTTTGGTCGACGAAAAATTAAACACACTGGAATACACTTTGGCACGAGCCCCTATGGTTAGGGCGCCGTCAACTACCTTGTTGACCCCAAAATGAAATACATTGAGCATCTCCCCTTTGTTTTTAAAATGACCAAGATCAATTTTCTACCCAATTGATTCAGCAGCCTCAAGGCCAGATGGCATAAATCCTTAAACAATGCCAATGGCATCACCTTCATTTACATGCCCAAAAGAATAGAAATTTTATCAAGGATTACGTCCACGAAAACCTGCCATTCCAGCCAATTCCACTTGATAGGTCCATTAGCTCATCATCGGGTTGTTCATACCATAATTTGGCACGTTCCCTTAACTTTTACATTAAAATCCACTCCGTCATCCGCGGAAAAAATCGTTTACTGGTAAGGCCACTAACTGGCGCGCTGAAAGGAAATAACCGGACAAATCCGGAATACGGCATACATTGAAAGTCCGGTTGACATTCAAGGGTTGTATCAATCTAAAGCCTGAGGGATTTCTGGTAAAATCGTACAGTATTTGCTTGTTCTGCGCCATAACAAAAGCACAGCCCAATAACCAGGTCAATAAGACTTTTTTGCATTGCTCTTTTAAACGGACCCTGAATTTACCACTGACCTAAAAATAATTTTTCGGATCTGGGAGGTTGGAAACACTGCTGTTGTCCTCTATAAGAACTGACTTTTTTATCTTGAAGTATTTTTTGTAATAATTTCTATGCTTCTTTCCTTTCCTGGCATAAGGCACTTGCCTTCTATAAAGTGGTGTTGGGGCAGATGGCTTGTACAGGAAAATCTTATAGTATCAATGGTATTTAACCGTCTTCAATCCAAAAATTCCTTAGAACAGTAGGCCTAAACTCTTACTGGTAGTATTAATCTATTTCAAAAATATAGAGCCAATCCAAACCCGATCAGCAAAGGCCATCAAAAGTAAAGGGCATCAAAATTAAAAATGCCTGGGATAATAATATTGGGCCAACGCCTCATTTATTATTCTTTCGGGCGATTCTACATACAAGATACTTGCTTTCTACTGTAGGTATAATTTCTAAATCATCGTATTTGGTCGAAGTTTTTGGGCTTGTCTAAAACAAGAATAGGAATGCAAGCAAAATAATGGAGACAAGCAATTTTTAATTTTTCATACCAAACCCTTCTAGAAACAACACTTGCTAATTTTGTTGCACTAACGTTACTTTAATATAAACTCTATAAATAAAACTTTATTTCAACTTAAATCGCTTCATTGTCGCCAATATTCGTGCTCCGGTTCAATTATTCGCGTTAAAATGCCAGGCGGTATGAAGTCCAACAGCCCCTTTGCTCCCAGATGTCTGCCTCAAGATTATTCCCCGATCATTAAAGATTTTAATTCGGTCAAAGTAATTGGCTTTTACTGAAGGGCCAGTTTCAAAGATTTTTTGGGTTGGGCTTTTTAACACCTCGCCATTTCGGAATTAATTGTATATGATCAAGATAATATGGCTATTGGCACTTGCAACTTTTTATGCCTGTATTTTCTGAAACCGGTTGGTAATTATTGTATTTATATATGGGCTTCAATAGTCCCTCCCCCCCCCAGGAAGAAAAACCTTTTTTTCCACTGTATTGGGAAAGATGATTGAAGGTGGATAAGTTCTCTATATACTGATCCGGCAAAACATGTATCAATTCATTGGATATGGAAAAGTCCGATCGTATCAAAAGTAACTTTCAATGCTTTCGAATCCTAAGTTCCATCCTTGGATATTTTTCCTCCGATAATACTTCCAAATCACAAATTTATGGGGATGTAGGCTTTTAAAAAATCCTTAGCTCAAATACCCACTGATTTTCCTGTAAGGATTTTTTTGAAACGTAAAAGTGCAGAATTTTTTTTTCAAAGTCCCAATAAGGTATGGTCAAATGCAAAAATATCGGTTCAAGGGTTTTAAACTGACTTGTTTTAAGGATAACTACTTACATTTCTTCCAATTCATTTGCTTTTCGGCCCCATTATTCATTTGAAAAAACAGTGATAAAATTTCCGGTTTTACGCATTTTCGTTGCAGAATAAAGCCTGTTAACTGCTTGTAAAAGCTTTCGGTTCCTATTTCTATATTTCAATAAGCCATAATCGTGTAACGGCAAACGGATGATCTTAAATAGGTTGCTGGCACTTCAAAGGGATTATCAAAAAATAAAATGGCAAACTGGTCCCTCTCTAATTCGCTATTTCCATGGGTTATCCGCATTGTTATAGTCATCCGTAAAACCTGCTTCTATCAAATTTCTATAGGTTTTCAGGGATTATCTACCCTGTTATAGCGCATTCTAAGACTTGTAACGCGGCCTATTGATCACATTGGA
>Ga0163217_1079914_pt1 | contig 13183 bp, 9 predicted proteins | sample SynspAceP_FD_185933 | JGI IMG/M metagenome (GOLD analysis project Ga0163217, IMG submission 185933) | Saline lake microbial communities from Ace Lake in Antarctica - Synechococcus sp. Ace-P (PacBio error correction) | ecosystem: Environmental > Aquatic > Non-marine Saline and Alkaline > Saline ...
AAGAGAGAGAATTGGAAAAAAAAAAAAAAAACGGACCAAATTTTGGGGGTTAAACGAAAAACTGTTCCCTGTTTTCCCCTCCGCTTTCGAACTCTTTGTTTGCCGGCAAAGCTGCCCCTTTTATTGCTGAGAATGAATTTAAAGACGCACACGGCTAAGCGGTTAAGGGTGGTCCCTGCCCAAGAGAGTGAGAAAGGGCTAAGTAATATAACAAAAAAAAAACATGGCAGATAGATACAATTTTTATTAGTCATAACCATTCGAGTATATTGAAGCAACTAAAAGCGTTTTGTCCGTCATGCTTTTTTTTAATGTGAATCCAAGTTTGAACAGGCCGATTACTACTAAGCCAGTAAATAAATACAATTTACTTGCTTTCTATACGACCGTCCCGCCCTTTCTCCAATGGCCTGCCTATGCAAAAGGGCAATATGCAAGTGCCGTCTAGTGGAGAAAAAAGGGCGCCATGGTGATGCACTTTTAATAATCTCTTCTTCATCTAGCAAGAGTCCAGAAGAACAATTTAAAGGTTTCTTTTGGTGGGCGGGCAAAAGGTTTTTTCCGATAAACAATAATTTGCTTTTTTTGCTTCGTGACTAAGAAGTTATATTTTTCTACTGTGATATTCAGCGCTTTGGCCTTCAGGAAGGTTTTTGCGTAATTAGGTTATAAGAATCGCTTATTAACACACGTGATTACCCGCACTTTTTTTATAATTAATGTTTCGTTTTATTTCAACAGAATTGACCGCTTTCCATAATGAATGCGAGTTAGGGTTGGTTTTTTTATAGTAACCTGCGTTTCTCGTGGTGTTTTCTTTCAATTCTAATGCCGACTTAATGAATAATGAATTAAGGAAATGTCAGTTTAAATAAACTTTCCGTGAGCAACAGACTCTAAAAGCGCGCGATTAGATGAGTCAATATGTAAGAATTAATTAGTTTGTGTTTTGATCGTTGCCTTGCGTGGCAACAGCTCCCTATACTAGCCCGCTATCCTAGAAAAACCTCCAGTAAAATCTCGAACGTAGTCATTGACAAGCGAAAAAAACACCTAAAATCTTTCTTTTTGTAAGAGGATATTTCGTATCCTTTTTAAATGGGGGGTTATTTTTAGTTTGGGTGGCCAGTATTTCCTTTTGCTGGTTGGTGTGGTGGTTAAACGGTCGGTTGTTTTTAGTCCCGTTTTCGAAAGGATCAAAAATGGCAACGTTCATCAGAGTTTTACGTGGCGCTATCATTTTTGAATAAGCGGTCACCTTTGAAAAGCAAGGACTCGAAAACCTTTTGGAAGAAATGGCTATCGATTTTGGCCGAAACGAGCCAGAAAGTAGGGTGGGCCGCTTCGCTAGCCGACAAAGTCAGTGCGCTTTGCGTTTCCTATGTTGACCACCTTGGCTTTCACATGAAAGTGAAAGACGTATTTTTTCTTTTCAAGATGGACGTTTAGTCATTCAAGAAGCCTTAAACGGTGATGAATGATTGAGGCGTTGTAAATTGAAGCCTCAGCGCATCGGCTTCTTGTTACGGCGGCAACACCGAAGTGTCAAATCTTAACGTACGAGAAATCCAAGCCTTTAATAGCTATTTTGATCGCGGTAGAAGATCAGGAATTTTAGACCATCATGGGGGATTTTCGTTGAGGGTATTTGCTGTGCCGGTGGTGGTCAACTTTACACATGTTTCTCGTCGTCCAAGGTGGCTCAACGCTGACCAGCAAACTCCGTTAAAATATGTATTGAAGTTCAGGAACTTACACTCGAAAGCTGACCGAAGTGGTGAATGAGTCTAATTACTTGAATATCATTATTCGAAAGAAGCCTTTATTACGCTTATATTGAACGAGGTGTATTGGCTCAATTTAAGGCAGCAGTGCTTTGCACGGGTTTTTGCAGCGGCTAGCCAGCTTTCTTTTGGCCGTCCAGTGAATGAGCTTTAACCTCGATGAATTTTGCCTTTTAGTGGGCCATGGTAAAAGGTCCATCTTTGTATAACCGAACGCTCTCCAAACCGAGCAAAAGCCGGCGTAATACGGTATGGCGGTATTAAAAGATCAAGGCGCTTATCTGATTCAGATAACAGACGCTTTATAGAGCACCTATTCGTCTTGCCAGTTAACAGCAAAAAGAGCGCGCTCCTGTTTCTGGTGATTATTGGATTTGGTGGGCCGATGGCAATTGTTCAACGAAGATTTTTGGATGAAGCCACGTTGGCGACAAAAAATTTACGGCATTTATACCGGTGTCGATATAACTGCTCAACGAGCGGCAGTATACCATGCGACGTCCAAACGTGGCTGCGTTTAGAGCAGCTTTACCACTAAGTTGAAGGGACTGCAAGGCGCTATGGCTTGGTTACCGATAGAATTGTCAGTCAAGTGCGTGCCGTTGTAAGGTCTAGTGGTCAGCAGCTATACAGGTTTAACCGTGCGCCTGGGCGCAGTCAGACCATTGGTTCATTGGCTTTAAACCTCCGCTTTATTTATCTTTGCTTTAGGCAACAGGACGCTAACACTTGGTGGACAACAAATCGAAGACAAAGTTACGTTTTAATGTTGGTGGTCCAGATTTTGGGGCCAGAAACTACGAAGAAAGACCATGTGTTTGTGCACCTTTATGAGGCATGGCGAAATCTTTATAACTTGGCGACTGTTTTATTAGCACAACAATTGGCTTTGATCGGCGTGGGAGATAGCCTTACGTCAGTTAGGAGTAAAGCGTTTCCTTTACGATGCAATCCACGCGATGGCGTTAGGCGGCGTTGGAGTTATCGCCCATTTGAGGTGTCGCGCTTATATCAACCTTTGCTCTTCAGGGAAGGAGCCAGTGACTTGGTGTTTAGTGGCTTGCCGTGATGGATCAAAATGATCAGTTGTTGAAACGCTTTGATCGTAAAAATGATGTTTTTTTTTTTTTTTTTGCCCCCCCCCCTTTTTTTTTACGGATGCTTTATTGGCGCGTAACGCTGGAATCGGTATGACAAAAACCAAAATTGGTACCGCCCGAAGCGGCTCAAAGCGCCTTTTCCAAATTTGAATTTTTGCAGCGAAAAGCGGCACGACTAATGAGCAAAAAAGACAGTTGGTATGTAGGGATTACAGGCGATTATTCCTTTCTATAGTCTGCTGGTGACGAATGATAACGTACAATTAGTATTACTGAGTTAGTGGCGCTTCAGAAAGTATGGATTGATTTACTAAAATGTAAATCCTAGATCATTACTGATGGCTTGCCCAATGGTGGCAGCACGATTCAATGTATTAGACAATAAGTTTTGAGATGGCGCTGACCGCTGTGAGGATAAGGTCTCCGCTCGCTTTTTATTTTAGGTACGGAACCAAAAGAAAGCAGCTCTTGCTTCTGGCCGCTTTTTAAATTTAGTCATATGGAAAGCAAAAAGTTGATTGTAAATCTGATTTTTTCTACATTGCCTCTAGGTTTTGAAATTAACAATTTAGTGGTTTTTATTTTCCCTCATGCCTTACGAGCATAAGAGTTTAAGGTTACTTTTGTAAAAGGTTTGCAGTAAAGAGTTGGTCAGGTGCTCGTTGAATCTAGCATTATTTTTATTTGCAAAGAAAAAGTGTCACTTGTTTGTTTTTAATTTTTACTTTGTAAGGAAGTAGTGCTTATGCGACTGCATAACATAATGATTAGCTGTTTTTTGATGAGGTAACTTTTTTTCTATACAGGCGGTTTGCTTCTGGCAAGGGGTATCCACCTCACCCTTCATCGTGTACCTCTCTTACCGCGTCGGAAATTCCAGAATCCCTCCTTTGTGGCGGGAGAGCCCAGACTCCAATAGAGTTAAACGGCGATTATATCGTTTTATTCATTGATAGCTAAGTCCAGCGTATTGAATATCTATTAAACTTATCCATGCTGGTACTTGGTCTCGCGCCCAAACCGAAGTGAAGAATGGGCGATAATTGAATTTAATGGCAGGCGCTTTTTATACGCAATGAGCGTGCGGATTAATGGATTTACTTTACGCCTAGTGTGTTGCATACGACGAGTGTGGTTTGGCAGCGTAAAAGAATAAGATGTTTTATTAATAAAAAGAAGATTTAGAAGGAAATATGGGGGTGTCACTGTTATAAATAATAGCTTTGGTCAATGAGTTTCGACCAGTATGCTCAGCGTAAACTTATATATTAGCGGTAGCGAGTTTGTCCGCAAGCTTTACGCATGCTAGAAGCGGATCGGTAGATTATCGGTTTTTGTATGAAAAAAACCCGCTTACGCTTATGCCACTTATGTGAATTTGTCGGAACGATTGTTCCTTGTGATGCTAAATTAGCAGCGAATGGTTTGTTTTGACTATGTCTAAAAGTCATCTTGTATGACAGTAGTGTTAAGCGTCGTATTGCCGATTGCTTTGGCAGGAATGAAGCAAGAATGGTTTTTACTGAAAAGGCGCTTGGTTTGATGGAGTGCAAAGGGAAGCTCGTAGCCGCGGTAGATTTATCGTTAAAATAGAATGGTAGAGAGGGCGTCGCCGCGGCCTCCCTGCTTGTACTATTATTATTGAGCAGTTAATTTTATGAGCAGGATTGATATGATTTGATCCATTGATCTGTCACTACGTCCCCCAGCTGTAATCGTATCTTCATCGCGTTTTTCTGCTTTTCCCTGCCACTTCTCAGTGTCATTTGAAGCATTCCATACAGCGTTTTCATTGCTTGATTTTAAAGACTCTGCATTGGCTTCTTTAAGACGAAACCATTGGGCGCGCCTTTCATTCAGGTAACAGCATCCCCAAGTACCGCATCTCAAATACAGTATCTGCTATCGCCAGTGTGGTTTACAACGGTAATGTTCCGTTTTTAAGAGCATAAAGCCTGAGTTAATACCGCAGGGCTCGAATCGAGATGGAATGAGAAGGGCGTCGATACCGGCTTGAAATTCCGATGAGAGTAGTCCTTCAAAGTTAATCCGATGAGCGACCGCTACTTGTTCCGGGTAGGTTTTTTGTAGTTGCTAAATCCGGATTCTAAATGCTTATCTCCTGAACCAAGAACCACAAGCCGTGCGCCTTTATCCAATAGTGCTGGCATACTTCTAGAACAGGTCTAGCCCTTTTTGTTCTGTGAGTCCGACTTTAACACTCGACACAAATCAGGTTTGCTGGTGTCTTTCTGATAAGGCTTCTCTTGTAATAATGCGAGTTTGTTTGCTTGCTTTTTGAATCGAGGCTTTCTACGTCATAGTTATGTGGAATCAGCGTGTCTTTTTCTGGAGACGCAAAATTGGTCGTAATCGACACCATTTAAAATCAGAAGAGCTTCTTCTGCATCGCTCGTAGTGTGCCTCTAAACCATCGCCATATTCAGGTGTTAATATTTCTTGTGCGTAGGTTGGCTCACTGTAGTGAGGCGTCGGCATACACTAGTCTGCTTTAGCCGAGAGAACGACCATAAATTCCATTCCGTGGAACTCTGAGTAAATTTTCAGGTGATAATGGCGTGTCGTACAAATTTTATTCCATGTCAAACTGCGTTTATAAGTAAAATTAATGACGGTCGTGAACTGGAAGGTGTTTCTGTTTTTCCTTCTCCTTTAAATAAGCCGCTGCAAAGCCTGTTGCCAGTCTTTAGGTGAGTATTTGGCTTGCCAGTCATCAGTCGTCATGGTAAGGCTACTGTAAGCGGTGGCCCATGATGCGCGGCAAACAACGGTAAATATGATATCCGTAAAGTTTCTATGCCATGTTTTATTCGACATAAGGGCCATCTTTCTCTTCGTAAAGCCTTGGCATTGTAGCAGCCAGATAGGTGGTATGTTTTCTGGTATATGAGTCTCAAGAAGGAGCAATATTCACGACTCCCGAAAGGATTTCCTAGGTTGATACTCTTTTTGAATAGGCGCTACCTTTTCAGGTTGCTCGGCTAAGCTGGCATGACTGAGTTTTTGACATTCGTGACCTTTGTTTCTTAAGCAACAGGGAGCGCGCCAGCAACATCGGCCAGTCCACCGGTTTTTTATTAAGGGGTAAATTTCAGAGGCTGGCAAATAGATATTTTTTCATTGTTTGGGCATCTTATTGATTTGGAATAACGGATCAGAGTATACCTAAATGATAACTTAATAGAGTGTGTTTGATAAAATTTTAAGGACAAATCACTGGATTTTTAAATACGGCGCGTATGAAAACTTTGTCCCATTTTTTAGCCGGTGGACGTGGCTCAAGATAAACAATTGACGGATTGAATCGTTCTAACCGCAGTGCCTATTGCTGGTAGTATAAGATTATTGGCAATTTTCCACTTTCTAACTGTATCATTCAGGATGCCGGCGCATTGCTGTTCTGACTCAATATCAGATCTCATAGCCTGAATCAGCAATGTGCAAAGAGGTTTTGGAACTTCTTACGTTCAGATTTTAATAGGGGTTCATTGAGCTTTGGCCTGCTCAGCAGCAAACAGGTAGTGATTGGTTCGAGGGACTGCGGACGCTGTTTATCAAAACTTGAGTATGATAGACGGGTGGAAAGAGATATATTTTGGATCTAGCGGGAGATCATCGTTTTATAAACAGATTATAGTCTCAATGTTAGCAGGAATCATATTGAAAAGTGGTTGCGGATGTTTACGGTTGCTTGGTATAGAGGTGCCTCTGAAAGGAAGCGATCAATTTGGTTATTTGCATGTCGATGAATAACGATAATAATTATTGGCTTTCGAAGAGAAACCTTCCAATCCCCCAAACTATGCCAGGCAATCCGACCGTTTCCGCCTCGCTAGCATGGTATTTATATTTTTAATACCAAATTTTTTTTTTGTGGAAAATCTGCGGTCCGCACGCCCGTGATGAGGACTCCAGTCATGATTTTTTGGTAAAGATCTGATTCCGTTGTTTGTTGGGCGTAGTAAGATTAAGCGCATCACTTTTCTCAGAGTGTCAATCGATAACAAAAGCTATCCTGACACTTCTTATTTGGCGTGATGTGGGAACCTTGACGCGTAACTGGGAAGCAATATGGATTTGACCCGTTTGGTTCTGAGTTGGATTATACGATGAAGATTGGCCTATTCGAACCGCTCAATACCAAACGACCAGCGGCCAAGTTCAACTACATTAACGAAGAACGTCATTGGCACGGCGCTGAACTCGTTTTGGTGTCGGGCGGGTTGTATTGTTTCAGGTTTCAGACGGTTGACATCCATTTAATTTTAACAAATGCGTGAGAGTAAATTATTTTCTCAATGTGGAACTAAGTCTGTCGTGCTTCCTGTTGTGCCATAGGCCCGCTATTGCGTTTACGAAAGTGGTCGTTGATTCGGATTGTTGCAATTCCTGAAGGGACGGTTTATCGGTGAAGATCCCTATTGCTGATGCTGCTTCGTTTTTTATCGTAAACTCCGATGGTATTAACGGTTAGTCAAACAAGGCATGATTGAAAGCATGTCTAAAGTGACTTAGGATTAGGTTTTTATTCTGATTGAAAACCGCTCTTTTGAGCGTTTTTTGTTTCTGAGTTTAACCTTGGGAGGGGCCGAATTTTCGATGAAGTTGGACGACCTATTATTATAGCTATTGTCTTGGTACGGCTTGAAAAAATCAATAAATGAGTCGCATTAGTAGGGTTTGGTTTATCATGATTCCACCAAGGAGGGTTATCCCGTAACCTGTGGATAACCCTCTTGGTGAATCTTGATAACCTCACGTAAGCACTCGTTATGCGCTTTTCATCCATAGGTGTTCATTTCTTCTTCAGTCTTTGAATTTAGCGTACATTATTTAGCTTAGAATAGCCATATATTACTTACAATGAGGAGATTCATGTTTCGGTATTGTTTAGGGCACCGGCGAGGTTTCCAATCAGCCAGTCAAATTGGACCGTAATAGCGTCTAGACGTGGTATTTCTACTGGGGTTAATGTTGGGGCCAGCAGCTTGGTGCAAGTGTTGCGATCAATGGTGTTTTGTCTTACTCTGTGGCAGAAATTGTCATGGAATGTGCTGACATTCGATGTGATTGATACACGTTAGCGTTTGAACAAATATTGGTCTATTGCAAATTGGCGATACTCGTGAATTTTTGAGCGCGCCGGCAAAATGGGGGATGACGTGGGTGGCTATTAATGTCCGGCCATATCTGACGCCGTGTCTGTGGGTCGCGATCGAAAAAATAGAAAAAGTGTTCATATTCGCTTCACCACAGACCGTCAAACGAGTTGAACGCCAAGACGTTACTTTTTAATAAAAGGCTTACATTTTCGGAATTTAAATGGTTTAGTTTGACGATCAGCGACATTGGTAATGATTGGGTTGGAAGTTTTCTTTGATCCCAAGAGAACTCGATTGGACGACGTTTGTGTCCTTACGCCTCGGCGATAGAGTGAACCTAGAAATCGATGCTCATACTCAGGCAACCGTGGATACGCGAGCGTATTCTAAAAGAGAGGGCCTTGTTTTTTTTACCGGTAAGAAACCGCGCTTGTATCAATGGTATCCGATCTAACGCGTTGATCTTTTGAAATAAATGGAGTCCTTGCTCGATTTTCGGTAGAATGCACGCCAATTTCTATCTGAAAACGTGTTTGATAACTCTTATTAATTAGTCGATTATGCAATGATGCGAACGTAGTTATGTAAATTTCACATTGAAAAATGTGCATATCCGAACCGATTTTATCACAGGTTAATCATTCCAGTATCGCTTTAAAAGTGTTGGAGTAATAGTGTCTCTAATAATCTTATTAGTCACACTACGTACTTCAGTATTCATCGCGCACATCGACCACGGAAAATTCGCCTTAGCAGACTCGTTTTTAATTCAATCTGTGAGGTTTGGTTGAGCGAGAAATGGTCGCTCAAGTTCTTGACTCAAATGGATATTGAGCGTGAACGTGGTATTACATTAAAGCCCAAAAGTGTGACGTTAGACTTACATGCAAGAACGGTGAAACGTAATCTGCTTGAACTTCATCGATACGCCTGGCACGTGGATTTTTTTCCTAAATGAAGTTTTCCTCGGTGTCCCTTGCCGCCTGCGAAGGGGCTTTACTGGTGTTGATGCCGCTCAAGGTGTAGAGGCTTCAATCGGTTGCTAACTGCTACACCGCATAAGAGCAGGGCCTTGAAGTAATGCCTTTTCTGACTAAAATTGACTTGCTCAGCCGAGCCCGAACGTTCTGATGCCGAATTCGACAAGAGATTTATTGGTATCGATGCTAATGAATGCGGTACCTTGTGTACCGCAAAAACAGGTGTGGGTGGTAGACGATGTTCTAGAGCGCTTGATTGCGAACATTCCCACCACCCAGAAGGTATGTAGATGCGCCGCTGCAAGCGTTGATTATTGACTTTGTTTGAAATAACTACTTAGGCGTTTGTTTCCCTTGTTCGTATCAAAGCAAGGTACCTTGCGCAAGACAGCAAAGAACTTTTTTCATCAAATCAACCAAACAAGCTCACCCAGTTGACATGGCGGTATTTTACACGAAACGCAAAGAAACGGGCGTCCTAAGTTAGGCGGGGTGAAGTGGGTTATGTTGGGTGGGGCCGGTATTAAAGACATTCCGGTGCTCCGTTGGTGATACATCACGCATGCTTCTACTTCCGATGTTGCCCAATTAAAAGGTTTTCAAAAGTGAAGCCGCAGGTTTTATGCCGGGTGTTTTCCCGGTTTAGCTCTGAATGATTTTGAGACTTCCGAGTTGCATTGAATAAACTGACATTGAAAACGATGCATCTTTATTTTTCGAACCAGAAAGTTCTGATGCCCTTGGGTTGGTTTTCCGTTTGTGGTTTCTTGGTATGCTGCACATGGAAGGATCAATCAAGAGCGCTAGAGCGTGAATACAATTTGGATTTGATCATCCACAGCACCGACGGTAGTGTATGAGTCGAATTGAATATGGTGAGATTGTCAATGTAGATTAGCCTCAAAAATGCCTGATCCTGGGACTATAAGGCCCAATGCGCGAACCAATAGTGGAGCCATATATTGGTTAACACAGAATACTTTGGCAATGTGATTACCCTTGTGTATAAGAAAACGTGGCGTTCAGAAAGATATGTTATATGTTCGGCCGCAGTGCAACTGCTTATGAATTGCGATGAACGAAGTGGTGATGGATTCTTTGAATAAATTTGGAAATCTTGTAGCGTGGTTTTTGCCGTCTTTGGATTACAGCTTTTCTCACTTTATGCTGCTCATTATGCCGTTTGGGACATCATGATCAATGGCGAGCGAGTTGGATGCATTGGCGCTCATTATGCACACAGACAACGTCATATAAAGGGCGTGCCTCTGTGTGAAAAAATGAAGAACTGATTCTCGTCAAATGTTTGATGTGGCGATTCAGGGTGCAAGTCGTGCAAAATCATTTTCTCGAACAACGTTAAGCATTGCGTAAAAACGTTATGCAAGTGTTTACGGCGGGTGATGTAAGTCGTAAGAAGAAACTCTTACAGAAACAAAAGACGGCAAAAAGCGCATGAAAGCAAGTGGGGAATGTGAAGTACCTCAATCGGCTTTCCTTGCGGTTTTTGCAACTGGATAGCTGCAGCACAATCACAGGTGTGCTATGCCGCACGCTTGATGGAGAAATGAAGTATGGTTTGATTTCGAATGATACTGGCCTAGCGTTTTTTTGGTGACTGGTGTTTCTGGGTTTAAACGATCGCATTGTGGTATTTTCTAAACGAAAGCAGTATTGGCTAATATGGCGCCGGAAACTCGAAAGCGCTATTCACAGGATGCGCAACAACGATTAACAGAAACATCCTAAATTTGGTAGTGGGAAGTGAAGTCTTATTCATCATCATTGCGGTAATTTTTTGGTCTTCGTTCATTCGTGTGAGCCCTTTTCAAATTCCATCTGGCTCTATGGTGCCTACCTTGAAAATAGGCGCTTTATTTCTCGGTCAATAAGTTTGACTATGGCCTTCGTTTGCCTGTTTGAATCCACGTATTATTCCGACTACAGGTGCTGAACGTGGTGATGTGGTTGTTTTTAAGTATCCACGTGATCCTAGTCTAAACTACATTAAGCGCTAGTTGTCTTCCGGTGACAAAGTGAGTTATTTACGATGAAAATATTGACGGTGACATGGGCAAAAATCAGAAAGAGTTTTTTTGCTAAGTACCGGTTTCTTTGAATCAGATCAAGAGCCTGTTGAGCTGTTTAAAGAAAATCTAAGTGTGTAGCAGCACAAATTTATAATACGTTTTCGATTTACGCCTCTGGAAGGGACTGGGGTTTGTTTCCTGAAGGGCATTACTTTGTGGATGGGGGACAATCCGAGACAATAGCGCAGAATAGCCGATTTTGGGGTTTTTGTGGCCAGATGAAAATATGAAAAGGCCGTGCTTTTTTACTTGTGTGGCTTGCATTGGGGATGAATTTTTTTTAGTTTATCCCTGAGCATTAAATAACGGTTTTGATTTGAATTAAATTTTTTTGGAGAATTTTTGGAGTCATCGTTCAGAAGCTGAGTCGGCGAATTCGGTTTTTACTTTTTGCTGACCTTGACTGCTTTGAAGCTGGCGCTTAACGCACAGTAGTTTTTTTGGTGGGAAAAATAAGAGCGCCTTGAGTTTTTTGGCGATTCTATTCCTTAACTACGTGATTGCTGGGATTTTTTTCAATCGTTTTCAAAAGCCAAAAGAGGGGCGAATTAAGTCGTTTACGAGCATACTGGGTCAAGGGATACACTGGCTGAATTAGCACGTGAGTTCCAATTTAGGTGACCTATCTTAAATTGGGTGGAGGTGAATTAAAAAGCGGTGGTTTTTAGGCGCGATTCTATTTTAGTAGACACGCGTTGAGGTATTATTGGCGCTAACTGTAATTGGATGCTGGTCTGGACGTGGTGTCGCAGCATGTTCCTGGAAATGGTAATTAAGTCACGTTTTGGATGCTATTTCTTAAGGGAGTGACTAAAGACTCGAAAACGCTCTAACAAGAGTATTTAACAAGCGCGTAAGCACGCGCTGGCCGCAATATGATGTGGTGACTATTGTGGTTGAAACCACACGATCAGACTTTCCTATGTAACATTGTTTTATAGAACTTCTGGTGAAGAAGCCATTGAAGGGTAAGGCAATGCCCGCCGAATGCAGAGCAAATTGCCGCTGCGAAAGCATTGAAAAAATTGAAAAGAAAAAATGGTTGTTGTCTGACGTTGAAGTTGAAGTTTAGCACTGTTGGTTATATCCGCCATTGTTGGTCGCCCAAGATGTGGGTAAATTCGCTTTGCTTAATCACATCCTAGGTCAAAACTATCCATTACTGTCACGTAAACCGCAAACACACGCGATTCATTCTTGGTGTAAATACCGAAGGTCATGTTCAGGCGATATTATGTTTGATACCCCCAGGTTTTGCATTTGGGTAGACAAAATATTAACCGCATTATGAATAAAACGGTGCCTCGGCGCCATTAAAAAGATGTCGAATGTGGTGTTGTGTGTGATTGATGCAGATCGTTGGACTGAGGAAGAGAAGCGGTTTTCCGAAGGTAAAACACGCACGCTGCCCCCAGTTTTTTGGTGGTGAAATAAAGCTAGACCAGCTGGAATCAGAAAGAAGATTTATTACCACGCCTTTAGCGAATTGTCCTTTGAATCGTAATGACTTTGCGCAGAATTTGTCGCTATTTCTGCACCTGCGCAATAAAATCTGGAACCGGTTAGAAGGCGTTTAAGTAGAAAGTTATATCCCAGAAGGGGTGCAATTTTATCCTGAAGATCAGATTACCAATCGCGCCCTCTCGTTTTTTTGGCCGCTGAAATTGTGGCGTGAAAAAATCACTCGCCAACTGGGTCAAGACAGTGCCTTAATGAGTCGCGGTGCAGATTCGAGGAGTTTGTTCTACGAAGAGTCGGCAATTCACATCAGTGCGCTGATTTTAGTTGAACGTAATGGCCAAAAGCGGATCAAATTATCGCCGAACGTGGTGATAAGATTAAGCTTATTGCAAAGAAGCACGTATTGAAATGGAGAACTTTTTCAACATAAAGGTAATGTTGAATCCTTCTGGATTAAAGTCCGTTCTGGTTGGTTTCTGATGATGAGCGTGGTTAGCCAGTTTAGGCTATCAAAGGAGGTAATTTCTATCGCGCGTTTCGCGTATGTCATCCATACACGCCTTTTCAAGGACAGTAAGATTTGCTCGATATGTTTGACGCTTGAAGGGCAAGGTTTGATTAGGGGTGTGTGGCGATTACCGGAAA
>Ga0163217_1115754_pt1 | contig 13183 bp, 21 predicted proteins | sample SynspAceP_FD_185933 | JGI IMG/M metagenome (GOLD analysis project Ga0163217, IMG submission 185933) | Saline lake microbial communities from Ace Lake in Antarctica - Synechococcus sp. Ace-P (PacBio error correction) | ecosystem: Environmental > Aquatic > Non-marine Saline and Alkaline > Saline ...
CGTTTGCGTCAAAAACAGGACGTATTTCTCCCTGCGAAGTCCCTCGGTGATGATTGTCCTTTAAGAATGGAGCGGGGCTTGCTTAAAAGTTGAAAAGGAAGCGCAATCCAGAAAAATCACTCTGATTGCCAAACCTCTGCAGAATTACATGCAGCAAAGTTATCAAGTGTCCTGGTTTCTTCCCCTCCTCCCGCCGAGAATCACAAATCATGGAGCGGAGCTGATCAGCCCTCGAAAACTCCCATTGGCCATGGCGACAGCAAAGGGAGAATTCCAAATGTTTTTCAAGCTGAATGTCCTCCCTCGATGACACCGAAGCGGGCTGAACGGGGTGAACCTGACTTGTGCTGCTCTGCGCTGATGGACGGGGCAGAATGCAGCGTCCCGGAAACGAAGGCGCCCATGGTTGTCAGTTCTTTTCATTTTGAACACCAGGCCGTGTGTATGCGATCACGGGCTCAAGTGCTCAAGCGGCCGTTATGGCTAGAAGCCTCTCCGTTTCGGCGCCGTGGTCAGCAAGCGTCGAAGAACGGTTCCGGTCCCAGCAAGGAGTTCCTCCACGGAGTCCCTGCAGGGAGTCCCTGAATGGGAGGACCGGAAAGCCTCGGAGAGTTCATCTAGTAAGCAGCCTGCAATCACGGAAGCAGCCCCTCCACATTCGGTCAGAGCTAAGCCAGTTCGGCCCGGGATCCGCCCTCCTGCGAATTGGACCAAAGCCAGCTCCAGCGCTCACCGAGCCAGTTGTTTCCAACTTCACCATCGGTGGGACAGGTCACCGTCCCTGGCGAGGTCCTCGGCCGTGCGCGTTGATCCGAAATGGAAACACGATAAACAGGTGCCCATCAAGGCGTCAAAAGTAGAGCCGATGACAGCACAAAAAACCTCGCCGACTCAAGTCAGCGTCCAGGACTGCGGAAAGCTCGATCGAACCAACCTGCGGGCAATGGCCGCTGAACGAGCATTCTTGCTGCCATATCAATGCCTGCGGTCTGGTGGTGGCTTTGGCACTGAAGCGCACGGGGATTCCAGCGGCCCCCCTGGCTGGCGCCCGCTCGGGCTGGCCGTTGTCAGCAATGAGTGGCCGTCTTGGGCCGCTAGAGTGCCGATGGGAAACGCGCACCCTGTTTGGAAATCGGCATCGGCACGGTGATCGGTAACCGGCCTCCTGAACCGGTTCGTGCGCTGAGTGAACTTCGTCTGCTCTGGCGGCCGGCCATCTTGATCACCGTGACGTTCTGTGGCGCCGCCTGTGTCGGGCTCTGGTTCAGCGGCTGCTCGGGGTTGATCTGGGATCATGTTGCTCGGGCCGCGCCGGTTGGAGGATCACCGGCATTGCAGCCCCTGGTGGGTCGCGGAGTTTCGGTGTTGGGGCCGCGTGGCCACCCTTCAGTTGTGCGCGCACTGATCACCGTCTTGAATCGTGCTGCCGTGCTGCCGTGCGCTTGCTCGCTTCGACCACAACGGCATCCCTTCCCCGGTGACAGACAGGCACGGCCCCGACCAGTATGCGAAGTTGGCCGATACGTTGGGTCCCAAGAGTCCGGGTCACCAAGCGCTTCCATGGTTCTCGCGTTCGCTTCGTTCTCGCCGCGCTGCGTCTTGCGTCGTTCTGGCCACGTCTGCTGCCTTGGTGCTGCCGGCAACCAGGTTTCTCAGCCAGAACTCCACGGTTGCTGCAGTCTTCGATCCTCCCCAAAGGGGCGGAGTGTTTGCTTCATGCGCCAATCAGGCAATGACCATGAGGTCAGTGACGGGCCCCTATCCTTGATCAAACGGCAGAAGCGCCAAGCACCTTGTCAGAACCATCTCGCTCACACGGCGGTTGATATCACCGAGCCCGGCAACCAATCAACCCAGTGCCTTCTCCCGATTGCGTGCCGCTTACCTGGGCTTTGTCGGCATCTCGGAAACAGGAGCCTCCCGCCCCCGAACCCAGCGGTGGTACGGCGGACAAATAAGCGCTTTCGCTGAAGGCCCCATGGCCATTTCCCATTGTGGGAACCACCAGGATGATCGCTACAACTATTGAGATCCGTTCAATGGCGGTGATTCTTCCCTGCGGCTTTGTGAATTGCTTCTTGTCGGTCTGCTCTGGGGGCTGCCAGTCGGCTTCGCCACGCCGCCGACCCCAAATCCCGCCTCAGCCGTGCGACTGCCTGAAGGTCGTCAGGTGACGCGCTGGAAAAGGCCTGCTTGCCCTGTGATCAGGTGTGCGCAAAAGTTCCCCCGAGATCCGCAGCCCTGAAGATCGCTTCGTGCTTCATAGCCTAAACCAAAATCCCAAGCAGCCTGCCAGGATATCGACAGCCGCCGCCCTGCCGATAGCGTGTAGTGATGGCGATCCCCAGCTGGGCATTGATTCCGCGTCCGCCAGGAAAGCTGCCGCGATCGTGCCCTCGCTGCCGCAGTCGTTGCGTTAACGGCTGATCAGGCCACTCTATTACCAGCCTTCTGAGCAGCCTCCCGAACCATGGCCGAGCAGGGCCCGCCGCCGCAGCTGGCGCCGCCCTTCAAGCAACAGGGCATGCTATCGGCTGCTGGGATCAGGCCATCGACCAGCTGATCGCAACGCCCAAGTTGGAGACTGTTGGCTTCAGGGTCCCGCCATGGCCGAGCGATGGCAACGGTCCTTCCGCCTGCCGGCGTCCGCCTGGGTCCAGACGCTCGATCAGGGATCAACGTGCTGCGCGGTGCATGTGAAACCAAATGCCCTTGCCGCTTGCCGAAGGTGCGAACCGCAGTGAGGTTTTCGCCGGCCTGAAAAGCGATTCACCTCCTCCTGGCGTTCGGCTCCGGGCTTCAAGCCAGGCCGGTAATCAAAGGCCAACCGCCCAAATCTTGCTTGTGCAACATCCGGCGGCGGCCACGAACGCGTGAACACGACCACGGCCCATCCTGGCGCTGCAACAATTTCCGCCTACCTAGCTCCGCGCTGCGGGCAATTTGTACTGGCCCCGATCTGCGCAGCGTGAGCATGGGCCAGCGATTCGCGCCCAGGGCGCACCTTCGCCGCGGTGCCGCCCACGGCTAAGTCGTCACCTGGCCCTGCAGCAGGTGTTGGAATCAACCCGCCTTCTCGTTGTGTCAGACCACCGCCTAAATCGCGCGTTTGGGGAGTTCCAGGCATTCCCTGCTTGCGGCGGAGCAGTAACAGGGACGGGTCAGAGCCGGAGCTCTACTCGAGGCGTTCCGCACCGCTGGCCTGCCACTGACGCCGTCGCCGATCTGAACCGCCAAATGCCTGGCAGTAGCGCCTGCCAAAGGCCGCTTACTGAGACCCAAGTGGTGACCGATCGCCATCAGCAAGGAACAGCTGGCTGGACGGCCGTTCTTCATCGGTCGTCCGGTGAGGCAAGCCAAATGGCCGCAGAACGGGACGGGGTGAGCGTCCTCGCGCCACGGCAAGCAATCAGGGGCCTGGTCAAGCGGCGGCGCAAGATTCTGGGCAATAAGTGCGCCTCAATCCACCACAAAACGTTCCCGGTGGGAGCCAAGGCAGACGGTGAAGTCGGCCCAGCCTGAATCAAAACTCCAAACCAGTCCGATGCGATCGCTCCTGGCGCCAAGTGGAACCATGAGTCCCCCGGGCACATCTGCGATTCCGCAAGTCGGCCAGCGGCCCACGCCCGGCGGCGGCCAGGTCGTGAGGGTTTTGCCCAGTGCCCATCGGATGGGCCAGCAGGGCGCACGCGCGGCCCAGCACCACGATCGGCTAACCGGCTGAATGGCATGATCAGCCGGCGACCATCGGAGCAGGCAGCGCTCAAGATCCGCGGCGGCAACAAGCCACTCGCGGTGGGCCGGCAAGGGCGGCAAAGGGCTGCTCCAGCCATTCCATCCACATCCGCTCATTCGCCGTCACAGAATTGCGAAACTTCTCCCTGCAGCTGCGCAGGGCTCACGAGGCTTCCCAAGGAATACTCTCCAGCAGTGCCGAACGGTCCCTGTCCACTCACCCCGGCCTGACGGCCGCGCACTGTCGCCTGGTGAAACGGGATTCGAAGGAGAGATCAACCATCGATCAATCCGGCCGGGCCTAGGGCAAGCCGGCAAACTGGCACCCTGCTGCTGCCTGTTTTGCCTGCCGCAGCTAGCGGTGGGGGCTCGGTCTGACCGCAGCAGTAAAGGCCTCCAACAGAAAACAGCCGCGCAGCTCGGTTGGAAATCTAAGCCAGCCCCCCGGAGACAAGCCGGATGCAAAGACGTTAAAAATGCAGTGGTCGACACATGACGCCAAGCTTTTCCGGTGCAAACTGCCCAAATTGGAATCAGAGAAGCACGCCCAGAGATGTCGGTCTTTCTGAAAGAACTCGCCAAACTTAGGGTTCAGAACACTGGAGTCAATCTCTCCATAAAACACCAATCACCGTGCATTTATTGCGGTGATCGCTCCCTGAATCCATGACTCACCTCAACCCGTTGTCACGGTGGTCTTGAGGTGCCGCCAATTGCGTGCACGCAGCCTGGCCGCCTGCAATCGCCCTACAACACAGCGATCCGATCTTCGATTGGTACCGGCAGCAACGCTTTTTACGATCCCGCTGGCCATGGCGAATCCGCGCCTGGATGACGGTGATCTGCGGCTGGCTTGCGACTGCGCAGTGGGCAACCCGCAGAGCTTGCGCCTGCGACTCAACAGACCCCACGGAGCAGGGCCCTGCGGCATGGTTCTGGCAGCCGCCTGAACCCGTGGCCCCAGTCACCAGAACCCGGCAGATCCGCAGTTTGGTGAATCGCTGGCGAGATCGTCCATTCAACCCAGGGCGCTCCGTGCCGATCAAAACCACGGCGGCGCCACAGAGAGAGCGAGCGAGGCGCGGCATGGCCCGTGCAGCCTGGCTTGATTTCGCCGGCGCGCGGCCCGTTGTTGGCCGCGGCGACGGCCTGCGGGCCAGCGACCCCACGGAGCGACCGGGTCGACGAATAGGGACTGACATAGAGAAACAAGAAGGCCGCCATCGGTTGCAACAGAACAACCACTGAAACAGGTGTACTCATGGCCATCGAGCGATGTCAAGGGCCGCGGCCGCGAAGCTGCTGGTGACGCGGCGGCTACAGCGGTCTCGTTCGCTCGCGCCGCTGCGGCGCAGGGAAATGGCTTGCATCACCTCACCCGCCGCCAGGTGGCCGGAAGCGTATGTCGTCCCCTGGCCTCCGCCTGGCTGGTCTGCGACCACTGTACGTGGCCTGGTGCCTGCCGTATCCGAGCTGCAGGCACCACCGAGGTGTTGGTGAAACGGTGCCACCGGAAACGGCAAGGGACGTGGACCTCCCTGTTTGCCTACCCTGAAGCGCCGCTTCCTCCCCAACTGCCCGCTGCAATGGCTGGCTATCCCTCCACCACTGGGTCTACGGTGATCAGGCCGGCGCTGTTGCGAGGTGCGTGATCCCATAAGCCGGGTCTGCCGCGCAGCCAGGCCCGGCCTGCCTATGCGAGCACTCTGCTCGGAAGCGGCCTGCCGGTGCAGGTGTCCGCTGGCGCGATCTATGGCCCCGGTCGTAACTCCTTTTCAAATAATGCTGCGTGATGGCAAGTCAGCCCATGACCACAAACCCGGCCAAAAGTGTCAGCCGCATCACGTCGATGACATCGCCTCCAGCCTGTCTGTCTTCCGCCAAATAACCGGCAAGCCCCAGCGCCCGGAAGTTGCTGAACTCTGGCCGATGACGAGCTCTCTGTCATGCGAGCCAACCTGCTATGCCGCCACCGCATGGGCTGCAAGTTGCCATTGGGAGTCCTTCGACCAAGCTGGCTTGGCGAGCTCAGAGACTACCCGATGGCCACGCTGAGTTCTGGGCCCCGAAAATCTCCGGCGTCATCATAAAACCGCCGGCTAATGCCGTGAGGCCGCTACCAGCTGCCTATCCGAGCTAACCGCAGGGCTATCGCGCTGTCTTGCCGAAGGAGCTTCACGGTGGTCGTACAATCCAAAAAGACGTGGAAGGCTCATTCGGCCGGGCAGAGTGCCCTGGCCGGAGAACCACCAGAAGGGGCAGACCACGGGACTTCTCGTTTGAAAAGACTGTTCAGGCTTGCAAATTGGTATCTCCGCCAGGTAAACGACACCAAATCGATTAAGCTCACCCAGCCCCCCGTCGCACCCCGTTCCCTAGGCCGAAAAAATTGAATGCCAATCAGCAAGCAACGGATCAATAGCGAGCGATCCCCCAAACCCCAGGGTAGCCAGGCCGGCGCATCGCCCTCTCCCTCGAGATCCCCGCGGCATATATCGTCGTCGAAGGTGACCGCCTCAAAGCACTCGCCGACTGGAGGGCCGGGCCTTGAGGTGGTAATCTGTCGGTGCCGCCGCTGTTGGAAGCACAGCCATGCCGGCCTTTGCAGGGGGTCAACGCAGTGCCTCCCGCCCAATCCCGCCAACTATCCGACTCGATCTGCCCCTGACGAAGGACCTGCCGCCCGCTGCTGGTCATGTGCGGTCCCAGCGGCCGGCCAGCTTCGCTGGCTGACGCAGCAGTCCGAACTGGTGGAAACGCGGCCAGTGCACCATGCCTCAACCAACCAGCCCCGATCGCCAAAACAGGCGTGGACAACACGCGGCCCCGTCACGCCTACTCCGGGCCCACCGAGCGGCTCAGGCCGAAAACTCAGTGACAGCGCCGAATCCCCCATGCTGTTCACCGCCCGCTCCCCCCCACGGAACTGGCGACTCAACACCCTTGGCCACACCACATCCCCCCTGCAAAGCGGTGCCCCAACAGCTCGGCCCTCCGCCTGGTGGAGCGCAAGCTGAGGTGCTGCTGCTCCTTCAACTGCACCGTCGCTTTGTCCCAAAACCCCGGCTCGTGGTCGCCGCTCCAAATCCCCATGTACCGCGAAAGCGGACTGCTTCGGCTGCGAGAGCAGGACTGGCTGATTCCAGTACTGGAGCGCTGGCGCGCTCCCCAATCCCGAGAGAACTCATCGGCCCCCTGCCCACCGACACCTGTTCTGGGTGCTTGCCGCCGCCTGGCGGGAAGGCCCCTGGCCGGTGGCTAACCTTGGCGCTGTACCACGACAGGGCTTGATCCCGGTTCAAGTGCTGGCCTCGATGCCCAAAGTGAACAACCACCTGGGCTGCCCTTCTTCCACACCACTCGATCACGGCAATCCCGGTTTCGACATCGCTGGCTTGGGAATTACGCCCCGATCGAATGAGCATGCGGCCGCCCTGGAAACCGCCTGTGGAGCTGGGTTGACGGCGCCCCTCAGTTCAGACCTGTTTTGAGCGCACCATCACCTGGCCATATTCCACCGGTGTGCCGTTTTCACAGGATTTCGACCACTTCGCCAAACTCATCTTCAGCCCTCAAGCTCCTGTTCCACAGTTCAATCGCTTCGAGTATCAGACCGGCTGTCAACCGTGACCGGCTGCCTGATTCCAACAAACCGCGGATCAAATCCGGCTCGCCGCCCGGTAGAAAGGTGCCCATCCATCGCGACGTGATCTCGACAGATCGGGCGCGCAGGGCATGCCAGCCGTGTTGGGATCCGAGGGGGCGGTGGCTCTGGCTGCGACTGATCGGCCTGAGCCGGAGCTGTGACAGTTGGCCCGCAGGGCCATAGGGCACGCCTAGGCAAGCCGGGGCAGGCAGAATTGGGCGCATCTTCAAGCCGGAAGTCGTCCCTTTCGAGTCGAAACTTCCTGAATATCGCTCCTGCTCAAGGAAACGGCGAAGCAGACCGATGGACTGCCCAACGCGTCTAGCTGCAATGGTGCGCCTCAGGACTCCCTGCGCAGATAGCTGTCGTTTGCGCGTGTCGATCTTGAATTTCTCCCCAATTCGTGATGAACCGGGGCAACCATGATCTTGGGCCCCGGTTCGACGATGGCCGTTTGGTGCCCCCCGTGCGGTGTCACCCTGAGCCGGATCGTCTGTTGACCTCCTCAGACGACGGAGTGGAATTTCCACTTCCCAGCGGCAACGTCGTCCACGACACCTAACATTCCACTCTCCAGGCCCTCCTTGAGGTACTGCGGCCTGTCGCCGATCTGTTGTCGGACAGGCCGGTTCCTTCAAAACCGCCCATGGTCCATTGAAACGAAGGTCCCGCTTCCATTATGTCAGCTGAAGCGACGATTCGCACAACGGCCAGGCAACGGTTCACCGCGCCCGAAAGGTCTGTCGACAAACGCTGTCCGCTTTGAACGCCTTCAGCCTTTGGGCTCAACGAAAAGGCCCGAGCCTTGCCCGGTTTGACAGAAGAAATTCGACGAAACTCTCCAGGACCTGGCCATCGAGCTCGATCGTGACCCCGTGCTAAAGCGTTGCGGAAGATCATTCCGGCGAACGTTTTGAGCGGGAATTGTTATTCGGCTGCCTTCCCTCGGTCGTCTTTCCGCTGCAGGGCTGGCTGATGGGCTGGCCGGCTGTTGTCCAATAAAGTCCCATGATAACATCAATCAGCAATGAAAGTGATCCGTGGCTCTTAAAGCAACGCCTGCGCCCCAGGCCTAGCCCCTGCTTGCGGCGCTTCTCTAGTCGTCAACTCTTGGCGGTGCACCCCGCCCGCCGCTGGCCTTCCCCCGCCAAATGCGGTCAGCGATCCTTCCGCTCTGCTGCGCAATGCCCTCCGATCTCAGAAAACGATCTGCAAGCACCTCCACAACCGCCTGAGCACCAGTAAGACGACCTGCGTGTCCATAGCGCTGAGCTCCGCTGAGCAACGCCCGGCGCCGCGCCAAATCCTTGCTGACCAGTCGCCGCGGCCAGCTATCAAGTCAAAACTTCCCTCCGAGCACATGCAACGCCGAGAAGCCTGCTCGACAGCTGAAGAAGAGCTGATTGGCGGACGCTGCCTGAAGCCAACCGAAGCGACCGCGACCGCGACGCCTTCCACTCAGCCGCCGGGCTGCTTCAGCACGATCGCAGCGCGGAATCGTACCAGCTGTGGGGGCCGTTCCGCTTCGAATCCCTGAAACGGCGGGCCGCCACGGCCTGCTCGCAGGCCTACAAGATCGAGCTGGCCACCACAAGGGCACCCTACCAAGCCGTGGTCGATCGGCTACAACGCCCCCCGCACCGGCCGGGCCTCGATATACTGGTTCACGAGCGAGCTTCAACTGACGGCCCTGCCGTTTCGGCGCGCCGAGACTCTATGTGCTGCCAACCGAGATCCTCTTAATCCGCCCCGCCGAGGCTACACGACCCACCAGTCAGCAGCACGCAAGCGTTCTTCTGAAATCATTGTGCCATTCGCGAGACGAGCCCTTCTAGCAACCAGAACATGTTCGCGGATATCGGATCTTCCAAGGCCACCCCCGTGCTCCCTTCAGCCACCAAAGGAAATTGGGCTGGGCCCACTTCCGATGAGCCCCGAACGATTGGCTGTCCCAGTTCTTCTGTCCTGTTAACGTGCGAACTCACGCCCCGCTGGCCTCAACTTTGATCTGACCGGCGCGCACGCCGCCTTCGCTATGTGGTCGATGGCTTGAGTTTCAGGGCTGACCGGGAGCGATGGATTTGGTTTAAAGCCAACAGAAGTGCTGAAGGGCCGATAAACCCGCGCCCATGCTTGAGGGCAGCGATTCCGACCCGGCTGACCTGGTGCGAATCAGCTGCTGGAGCGATCGCCGCTTGCGCCGCCCGACAGCTCGATGGATTGAGCCTGCCCTGCCGCAGGAAACGCAGCCGGAGGTGTGCTGGTCCATCAACACCGATGTCTATGTGGAAGCGTTTCACTCAGTTGAATGCACCTCTCGATCCCGAGGTATCTGGGCTGGCGCGCCCGTCAGCCGCCAATCTCTCTGACGGCGGCGATGGGCGCCAAGGAGGAATGACGAACTCACCGCGGCCTGTGCGCCACCCGCCCACCTACTCCGTGAGCTGGGTGTCGGGTAGACCGGGAACTGGCCAGCCCCTCCGATCGCTAATAGCGGCGACTGTGGGCGGCGATTGCACACGGCCCAGCAGGCCTGCTGCGATCACCGCCCTGGACCGCCCTGGGGCCGGCCGGGCGAATCCGGCGCCGCGAGGACGGCCCGGAACCGGTTGAAACATCAGCACCGGCCCCCAATGGCTGAGTCGGCTCTCGTTCCCGGCGGCCTCCCCTGCCCGCCACTTGCGGACGGGCCTTGGGCGGCCACCGCCGCCCCCAACCCCGCTTCGACGCCGTGACGCCTTGTCGACCGCCAACCGCCGCTCAACCTGGCGTCGCCGAGCCGTACAAACAGCAGTGATGGCCTGGCGCCGCTGTCGGCGGCGATGCCCGCTAAGCAGCGTTGCGATGCCCAGCTCGACCGCGTGCCTGCATGGCCGCCGCATGGAGGTCTTGCCCAGGCCGAAGCCGGTGTCTGGGGGGAGGTACAAGAATTCGAGTTGATCCTTGCCTGATGCGCCTGGCCGCAAAGGCTGCTCAAAGCCCTGCTTGGCCAGCCCGAATCGGCCAGCTCGCGCGGTACTCGTTCAGAGGCATGCGGACACCTGAGCTGGTGGCCCAGCGCGAACAGCTTGATCGGCGGAATGATGTGTTTTCAGTCACTTTCACGAGGGACCTTGAAGTGGCCCGGTCAGGTCAGTCAGAGGCCGACTGAACCAGGCCAGTTGCGGCGACAATTTTCGGCCAGGTCGACAGACGCCCGCTGGCTGTAACCATCCACTCTTGTCGAAACCAGGAGATCACTTTTGACCATGTTGTCCGCCCACACCATGTGCGGTCAGCGTCAACAAGATTGATGCTTGACGCATCGGTACCTGGCGTACAGAACGAACCAGGGCAGACTCGCAATACTTGAATGATTCCTTTCATGCCATTTTGGCGAGGCCATTTTGAGGACTTCATTCACTCTTCCTTGCTGTGCCTGCCGGCTCACTTCCCAACCACCAGGTCCACCAACCGACACGTTCGGGTCGAACCCGCAATGGCAACGCCGTTGAGCTCCCCTCCATCTGCGGATAAACCAACGCCACCCTTGCGCGCCCATTGAGTGGGCACGATGTTTGATCGCCCGAGTCCCGGCCCGGCGCAGATCGCGATGGCTTTCCATCAAGAATGCCGGCAAACCTGTAATAGCCTGTTGGGTCGTGGCATCGTTCCTTTGATGAATCCCGAAGTTCTAGGTCAAGGAACCTTGAACAATCGGAAGCTAGGCAGTGGTGGGCAACTGGCGTTGCTACAGAAGAGGTCGGAATATCGGCATGGTTGTAAATCACCTTCGTGGACACCGACCACAAATACCAATGCCGATGCCGGGACCCTTGCCGGGGCCGTGAACAATACTTTTGGCACCAGCCAGCCTGGATTGCTTGCTGCCCATCTTTTTCATGAAGAAGCTGTGGCTTCGATCACAGATCCACTCCCACATTCTTCCAGGGAAGGTTCAAGGGGTTGCGGTCTGGAAGACAAACGGACCGTTTTGGCCGTTGATGATTATGATATATCTTTGCGTAACAACCTCAGCATTACGAATCTTTGCCGAGCTCTGATCGTAATTGAAGAGATGCGCGTTGTGTGCGGAATCAGATGTGTCGAGTGAAGCCCAACAACCTCAATATTCGTGTCCAGTCCGCCGTCTAACAGCCAGCTGAGCCGGCATGAAGTTGCGACCAATTCGGACAAATCATTGATCGCAACACACGCAAGGTCTATGGCACCGGCGGAGAAACCCCGCAACGCAATAGTTTTGGATGCCTTGATCATACAGAAAAATGGCTCTCAAAACCTTAATCAGGGCCAGCGAGCCAGCTCCAGAAGCTTCTGACCTGCAGCGCTGACACAACGGGGGTCCATCCACATTAAAAGTTCTGCGTCTTGGGTGGGGCCGTTGTGGACTTCTTGCTTGAATCGTCAGCAGCCGCTGAGCAATTCATTGGAATCGGGTCATTCTGCTTCCACGCTAGCTGTGATCCCGGTGGAGCGGGCTTCAGGTCAAGCGGATCTGAACAGCCGCGAAGAGTGTCCCGTGGTTGAAGACCTGCGTCCGTCGGGGCGTGCGCATCACCACGCGCGGAGCCTGTTCGTTTGAGGCCTGTGCCAGTGCCATGCTGTTCCCACATATTCCCCCCCCAAGCGTGGTGATCAGCAACGGCGGTAGGGGAAGGAGCAACCCTGAAGCTGAAAGCGCCCTGTGCGCCGTCTGCCTGATCTCACTACCATCGCTCGGAATGGCCTGCGGCACTATCAATGCCCAGCCTTCAATTGCCTGTGGCCGGCCAGCCATGGCAAAACGACTACCCAGACCCTGGTCGCTCAGCACCCTGCCGTCACGGCCAAGACCCTGCACCTGCCGTGATCGTGGTGATGGTTCGGCCCTTTTACAAGCAAACGCGCGGTCGGCCAGAGACGCTGCTGGTTGCCGAAGCCAGACGAATCCATGGCCTCGCTGGTCAAGTTTCAGGCCCACCCTTGCTATCATCCAACCTCTGGAGCGATCACACCGACCACTTCCAACCTCGAATAAGCATAGTCGAGGACCTGCCTGACGAGTTCTGCCGACGCTTGTGGCCTGTCCTGGCGAACAGCGATTGTCCGGTGCTTTGCGGAAACATTTCCTGCCCGTGCCTGTGGTCGATCGAACGTTTTGAAGGGGTGGACTTTCCGCCGCCCTAAAGCCGTCGAGGCCCATGGGCGGCTGCACTGTTGCTGATTTCTATGAATCCCGGGATCTGTTGTGGCCGCGTTCGCCTGCCCTGCCCGGCCGCCACAATACCTCAGCAAATAAGCTCACGGCCTGCCTCTGGCTGCCCCTGCCCGGTGCAGGGCCTGTCCTTCGCTGATTTTGAGCGTCGCGATTGAATCGCTTGCAGTCGCCGGCACGCCCGGGCGCCGCTTCGACCTACCGCGGCTGCCTGGACGGGCAATTGAATTGTTGAATGATCTGCCCACCATTCCCAGCGAGGTCGACGCCACCTTTGAAGCTGGCCCATTCTGATGGGTGGAGAGCGGTAACGCTCGCCTTCTGCTGCCACCCCCGCGGTTGGGTGGCCGTTTTCCAACCCCATACGCTACATGCCGCACGCGGAGTTCCCCTCCTTAACGCCGCAGGCCCTGGCCCAGGCCGATGCGGTTCTGCGGCACCTTAAGGCTCTACAGCGCTGGCGAAGCGCCCCTTCCAGACATCTCAAGCCAAGCGACTAGCCAACGGAGATCCGCCTGGTTCAACCGGCGTTGCCGTTAAAGTTGCCGCCTGATCTCGATTTGTATGGCCCAGCTTTGTTTGGCAGTTACGGGCGCCCAGGACGAACC
>Ga0163217_1022848_pt1 | contig 13182 bp, 15 predicted proteins | sample SynspAceP_FD_185933 | JGI IMG/M metagenome (GOLD analysis project Ga0163217, IMG submission 185933) | Saline lake microbial communities from Ace Lake in Antarctica - Synechococcus sp. Ace-P (PacBio error correction) | ecosystem: Environmental > Aquatic > Non-marine Saline and Alkaline > Saline ...
CCGTGAATCGACTGCATTCCTGCGGAGTCGGTTCGGTTTCGGGTTCGTGACATGTACGGGCGGATCGAGGCGGCGGGATACATTGCTCGGATTCGCTGCTCAAGGTGAACTCGTGTTTGTCCGCTGGAGCGGGATCGAGCGAGAATTTGGATTTCGATGGTTTTCATCGACGGCAGATGCACGCGACCGGTTCGCTGACCGGCGGGCACACACCGCCTGTTTGAAAACGAGGAACACGATTCGGCTGGCGTCTCCGCCCGGACTTTGCCGCACGATATCGAACACCATGGGCCCGTGTCCCATCGCCGCGACTTGGCCGCCGACCGGTGGAATCAGCAAGACTGGCCGCCGATTTCGAATCCGGGTCCCCCGCTGACGAGTGCCGCGCCGCGAAATCCGCCTCGCCGTTGAACGAGCGTGCCGTTGGCTACTGCCGAGATCAACGAACTTCGTACCGCCCTGTTCCGTCGGAGGCGGATTTTCCGCGTGCCCGCGGAAGAAGGCCTTCGTTGTCGAGCAATTGAATGTCGTTGGTCGAATCACGCCCAACGGGTGACCGGGCGCGGCAAGCTGGACGTGCTTGCCCTGGTCGCGTTCTCGAACGACAAACAACGAGGCCAATGGCGGGTGGTTTCGCTGTTGGGAAAGGGGATTCGACGAGTTTCACGATACCGGTAAAACGGCATTCGATTAAGATAGCTTGTCATGCAAGCGGCGGCGTTTGACCTACCGTCACGTTTTTTTCGTCAGCGATCTGCGGTTGCCCGATTTTTCGCCAATGCCCTTTCCTGCCTCTCCTACCGCGACAAAACGCCCACGAGAGCAGGACGAAGCGGCGGGTTTCTGCTGGGCCCATCCTCGGCTGCTCACCGCGTCGACCCGTCGGTTGCCGAACCACCGCACCGATTCCATCTGTGGCCGACCACGCGGCGATGGCGTCGGTTTCCCGAAAAACGCTGGTCTTAAATGGAATCGCCCGGCCCTGCGGATACCGCCGAGGCGTTGCGAGATGAATTGCTCGCCGAAACGCGCCGGCAACGCCGATCACCGCTGCTCGTGCCCGAACAAACTCGATACCGGTTGGCGATCCAAATTGGTGTCAGGACTCAGAACGAACCGAGCGATTTGGGCGATCGCCTCGGGCGGCTTCGCGGTCCGGTGGTCCGCCCACATGCTGGGCGCGGCGAAATCGTGCCCACGCGACGGCAATTCGCATTCGGGAACGAACGACTGTCAGCGTGGGTGTGCGATTTGGTCGGACTCCTAGCGAAAAGCAGCACCCAACGAAGGCGGTGCCCGTTTTCGATGATCAAAAATCCAGTATCCAACAAACGCCATCCGGACCTGAATGTGGGTTGCCCGATCCGCAATGCCCGATTGCGGCAAGCGATGGTCGCGAAACCGTCGGTTTGCTCGATGAATTCCGTCCGTCCGACAACGGAGCACGCTTTCGCCCACCCGCGGTTCCGACTCCGGCAGTGCTGCAGTGCGACGGGGCAACCGACTCGCTGAAAAGGCGACTGGCCAGCGGCTGAGCGAATTTGGGAGAAACGATCAAGAAAACCCCGGAAGACGCGCCCGCGTGGATCAAGCGCCCCTCGATCGCGGGGGCCTGCCCCGTCCAGGAATTTTCCCGAAGAAGGCCGGAACCGGAGGGTCAACCAATGCGATTCCGGTTTTATCGTGTTTTTCACCGCTGCAAAAAACACTCGCCCGAGGGAAAACGTTGGTTTTGGTTGGAACTGCGACAACAGCGACTATCAACCAAAGCGTTTTGAACCTGCCGACCCGCCCGGCGGATGGCGAAGGTGGACTCAAAGGCACGCCGGCTCGCTGAAGTCGCACGCTTGCTAGGCGAAAGCGAATGACAATACGGTAGCGGAACTCAATAAGAGTTTCGATCAAACCTGAAAATCGAAGTCCTGACGACCTGCCGCTACGGTTAAACCTCGCGTTTTATTGTTTCGCTGTCGCTCAAGACCGATTGCGAGTCTCCGAGAGACCTTCGCCTAAGCGTGAGGTTCTGCCGAACCTTTCCTGTCGACGCGATTCCCGCACACCGACGGCTCACCGGTAAACGACAGCCTGCTCGCTAGGAGGGTGACTATCAAACTACTTTGAAAATTCGACACTTTCCATTTTCGCTGCGATGCTTGCGAATCATTTCATGTTGCTAGTTCCGCCCTGCTTGTCGATTTTCTTCACGGTAGGCGATTTTCGCTGCTTGCCGGGAGGTGATTCTGGCGAGCAGTTTGACTCTCAACACGATCCGGGTCTCGATGCTGTGGTACGCATTGGCGATGGGGTTGTTGTTGGTCAATCGCCGCAAACCGATCCCCAGTCCGCTCCGTCGTTGTGCTGGAACATGGGGGTGATGCCCTGTTTGTAATTCACGTCGCGATGGCGTTTCAATACTATCACGCACTGGTCTCACGCATTGGGCGTTTTTCGACGCCAGCCGGTCGCGGCCAGCGGCGTGGGCGAAAGGCGTCTACGTGTCATATTATACGCTGGTTGGTTGGCTTGGATGTTGTTTGGTGGTGGGTTGGGGCAGCCGACGGTTACCATGCGACGGTCCACGATGGGAAGGATCATCCACCTGTTCATGCTGCCTGGTCAATCTTCAACGGGGTGGTGGTGTTGAATCCGGGCCGAACACGACTGGGATCGGGGTGCCATTTTTGTCGGGCTCGCTGGGCTGGGTAAATGTCCAGCGTCCGGCTGCGGAAATCCACACTCGATTGAGCAACTCGCCCCAATGACGTCCACCGCCCATTCCGCAGCCCGGCGCGAAATCGCTAACGCGGTTCGCAATCGCTGCGTTTTACTATGGCTGGATCAACGTCCTCGTCGCTTCGATCGTTCGATGACCGCCCACGCTGCTGGCGGACCAGGACTGGGTTTGATCAACCGGAACCGTTGTTGGCCGACCTGTCGCTGACGACGACCCCGGTTTTTCGCTGCATCAAATATTTTGGTTTGGTACCATTTTAAGGTGCCGCGTTTTTGCCATCCCGGTTTCGGTTGGTTGATCGATCGTTATGGCGGGTCCGCGTGATCCTGAACGCTGGTCACGTTGGCGTTGGGCGTGTCCAGTGTTGGGGATGAGCCATGTAGGAGGAAACAGCGGAAGCTTGGTGTTTGTGGCTTGATTCTGTACGCGGATTTGACAAAAGCGCGTTGTCGTTGGTGGGAGCTTTTTCAAAGTGGATCAGCAAATGGTTTCCGCGTCGTTGGGGATCGCCATGGCGAATGTTAGCGGTCCTACTGACGTTTGTTTGGGTTCTATTGGCAGTGTGGGTTTGAGCATGGGAGTGTTGATCGAGAAACTGCAGTGGCGGGGTGCATGGAAACGCGTGGGTTTGGAACGATCCTGGGGCTTCGTTCCCACTGTTCTAATTTTTGTTCACGTATCGCAGCACCGCACGGAATCGTGTGGCCCCCTCGCAAGGGGAATGTTGAAGAGGGATGACGGCGGTGATTGTCGAGGGTAATTCGCCGAACCGATTCGACGATCAACGCGATGGACGGCCCGCAGGTCACCGTTTTTCCGCTAGCACTGAAAGTCGCCTGCGTTTTGGGTGTTGGTGTTTGGGCAGTTCGGATCTTCATTTTGGTTTGGTCAGGGTGACTTTGTTTAAACGAATCGATTCCTCACGCGCGGGGCATTGATGCGGCGGGAGCGGCTCAGATGATGGCCATCCGCTGGCCGGAAGTCGGCTTGCTTTGCCAACGTGGTAGCGGATGCGCTTCGCCCACCGTGACACGAATGTTTGAACATTGGATGGGTTCCCGGATTGGTTGGTGCTGGCGATCGTTTTGTTCGCAGTTTTGCCTGGATGCGATAGCCTAAACGGGGCGAGGTTTTACGTCGGTTTGCGATTGGACATGCGGCGGGATTGTTGACGGTGGTTTTCTTTTATGCGCTTGGCGAACACATTTTTTTGGCTCCCAGTATTTGGGTCGGTTTCAAGGCAACCGCTCAAGCTAGCCACCGTTCTGGCTTCGGCGACGGGCCCGGTCTTGTCGCCCGAAGCGGAGGCGACGTGGGTTTTCCTACGACCCCCCGTTTTCAATGACCCTCGGCGTCTGCTGCCTGTGCTCGCCGGGTCGCTTTGGTTGGTGAAGCCTTCGTTGGGCCCAAAATCGCGGACAGGTGAGAAACACGTCGTAAGGGTTGTTAGAAATCGTCTCGTTTTTGCTTTGAGTTTCTTGACGTACTCCGTGAGGTTACGTCATGACCGCCCGTTCTTCTGCGACGTGGCTTCGGAGGCAGTCAACGGTGGCGCGGAGATGTATCGTCGGTTCTCCGAACGCGAAAGCGTTGACGGGAGCGGTGCGGCGGAACGTTATCGGATGGCAGACATACCGGTGAAAATTCTTGGTGGGTGTGTCAATCCGCCGTTGTTTCCAGTGCTTCGTACGATCAAATTCCAGCCCCGGAGGCGAACGGAGTCCAAGTAAGTAGATGCCCGGGACGCGAAAGCCAAAGAATCGATGGCGGAATCCGCTGAAGATCATGCTGTGGATGAACAACATGCCACAGCAAGCTGAGAGCTTACGCTAAACGCTAAGAGTTCCACTCAATTGTTCCACCGGTCGCCATTCAATCCGAAAGCGAACCCAATGCCGGCGAAATCCGAAGCGCCGGTCATTCACTGCTGGCGTTCGTCGCTTTCTGCCGCGCCGCGAACAGTTTCCGGCTGATCTTTCCATTAATAGAGAGCCGGTGGGTGCCCGACGCGGAACGAAACACACTGACCCTTGCTGTTTGAAAACTTGCCAGATTTTTTCTCGCCGACCCACAACCTTACCATTTCTGGGATCCAATCATGCCGTGGTTTTCAGATTCTTGATTTTTGTGTCTGGTCAGTCTCGCTGCGGGCCCAAGTTGGGCCTTGGCGACGACCAAACCCAAGAGCGACGGCAAGTTGCGGAATCATCGTGTTTTGGTGCGCATCCGGAAATGACGCCGGAGTATCGCGCGGGAAGGTTGCGGCGTAAAATGGGCGAAAACTGGGGCACCACGTCAAATTGGTTTCCGTTACCAATGGCCGACATCGGGCATTGAGCCATGTTCCGGTGGCGCGTTTGGCGAAACGAACGAACCGCCGAGGTCGAAGCGGCCGCCAAGATCATGGGGCACCAACTGCTCAATGTGCTTCGACATCCACGACGGGGAATTGATGCCGAAACGTTGGAAAACGCGAAAGGACGATTATCCCGCCTGAAATCCGTGAGTGGGAAGGCCGACAGTCGTGACGCTTACCGACCGTGGGATTACCACCCACCGCCATCGCTACGGTCGGCGTCCTCGTGCAGGTGCTTTCTTCATGGTCGCGGTTGCCCTTTTTTTCTGCCCCGATGTTTCCGCCGCTCGAGAAGAAACCCGGTTCCTTCCTCTACACGAGCGCCCCGCTTCAAAAAGCCTTAACCCGTTTTCAAGGCGGATATCGCGGGTCTCGATTGACGACGACATCCGCGGTTGTTTCCATTCTTTCGTGAGTTGATAATGATGCGTCACGGAAGTTATCAACCACCTCTCATTCTCGCACTGGGAATTCACGATGACTTGTTACTCACTCCCTTCCTTGCTTGCGATTCCTCGATGGTTTCGTTTTGCGGGCTATTCGCGATGGCCGAAGCAGCACCATCGCGAAAGACTTGTTCACACGGGCAAAAACCTCGACGGATGGCACAACACCGACGTTCCCGCCACCGGACGGAAACCAATCCGACCTCGGACCGTTCTTCAGTTGTCAGGAGGGGAATGCTGGTCAGCCTTGGGAGATCGAAAAGGGCAAATCTGATTCCCGAATAGCTCTCCATGAAAATTTCGACTGGTGTGTTCAATATCGGTTCCCCGGTAAACCCGGGCATACTGTGGTGTGCTGGTTCATGCGGTGACCCCGAGGTCGCTTTACGAAATGTTTCCGCGGCAAGTCGATCGAAGTTTCGATGAACGCACGAACTATGCCGGTGACTTCTGGTGCTCGTCGAAGACATTACAGTCCCGGACAATGGTCGAGCGCGTGGGCCCGAAAGAAAAAACTGGGGGATCGTCGAGGGCAAAGGACGAACGTATTCTGAACTTGACCGATGGTTCCGAGAAATCCCCTCGGCGAGTGGAATGAATGATCATCGAGTGGTGGGAAATCAGGTGAAGGTTGTGGGTCCAATGGTACCTTGTGAACCATGGAAAAACCGAATGCACGGCACGTCGGGGACAACCTCGCCCAATCAGGCAGAAGGGGTTCTGAAGTTGAGTTTCGCCAAACTCGATGTCCCACCCCGATCGAGAAACTCTCGCGCCGATCCTCCGATCAATTGACATTTTTTAATGACGGGATGATGGAATGATGGACTGCGGTACACGGGCAGGCTCGTAGCGTTTTGCTTCAACGACGCGCTCCTTCGTCATTTCAGTGCGTGTGAATGGAGACTACGGCAGATCGCTGAACTTCGCTGTTTTGAAGACGCAAAATCGTCGAGCGTCATCGAGCTGGTTTTCCTTCGCAGCAAACGGATGTCACCAACCAACCATGAAAAGGGCCGATAAACAGGTTTCATCCGGCGGAAGCGTGCGCGGAGGTTTTTCCATGGCAAATGGACTGCAGTGTCAACGAGATTGGTGCATGAAGTAGGGGATGCTGGTGACTACGTAAGCCCGGAACAAACGCAGTCGAGCTCTGCAAGAGGTGCCACTGCGACAAGGGATCTTCTCGGTCGCCCAAGCCGTCTTCACCTGCAAAACGGTGGCGACAATGGTGCGACGGTCCTCGCGGATTTTCGTGCGGATTTCCGGTTCACCGAGGAACGATTTTTTAATAAAATCATGGGACAACTGGAGCCATGCCTTGAAAAACCTGCGATCCTGGGTCGGCGCACGCTTTCGTCGGATGAACCTTAAATTCTTCGGTCGCTTTGCGTTTCAAAATTCCATCGTGCTCGCTCGATTATGTAAACGGTTGGTTGCTCAGCCCGGTTTTGTTCGCGTCCTTCCGTATCAGTTCGGCCTTGCGAGATACTGATTTCTGGGCATCCGGTGGACCGTCCATCATCGACGTTGGGTGGCGTGAGCGGTGCCGCCGAGGCATCGGCTGGTCACGTAACGTCAGCGCGGTTTTTGGAGGCGATGCGTGGTTTCGACATCTTCTAAGCACATCGTCCACAATTAATTCGGTGGAACCACGTAGCAGCGGTCTCTCTGAGACGCCTGGGGATTTTGCGAGTCTCAGAGAGACTCGCCTACGTGAGGTTTTTCTGCCGAACCTTTTCAAGCAGATGTGCTGTACAAGGTCGCCGAATTCGTCCCGCTTTGTCGGCGCCGCGAAAAACGTTACCGTGAATGTCGTCGGTGAAAGACCGAATCGCTTACGGAAAGGGCGACAAAACGAATTCACAGGGTGGATTGAACATCTAAAAACTGAGCGATCCAACGGCAGCGACCCGCGACACTCGTCGGATTCATTTCCTTGGCAAGTCCCACCCGAGGCCAACTGAGAAAATATTTTCAAACGCAGCCGACTTACATCTGTATTTGACAGCACCATTATCTTGAGTTTTGGTCGCATTGTCAATGCGCTGAGTGCCAGTGCAAGGTATGAAATTCTGAGTTAGCGACAGCGAGACAATAAAAAGGCCGTCGCGGAACTCGTTCCAGAGTTTTCGTTGTTCTTAGGTTTTGGGGTGGGCGCGAAAGTCTTGACGACTTCCGCTACGGAGTGCTCGATTCGCATGTTGCGTTTGGCTTTGGTACGTGCCAGATTGGAAGTAGAGAATTTGTTGTGGCTTGCGGGTGGTTGGAAAATCGCCAACCGTGGTCGGGTGATGACGGCGGCTGGAAGGCGATCGGTTGGGGAATTCAGCAGCGATGCTTGACGACAGGCTGGGAAAGCGGATTCCAGCGGATTCTTGTCAGCGACGCCAATGATGGCAAATCGAGCACGCGGACCCGAATAATGCTTGGGCGTTGCTCCCGCTGGCGAAAAGTTCCAAGCGTGCGTTCCAGCATCAGCGTCCGGATTTCGAGTCGACATCAATAGCGGCAGCGTGGTCCGATGACGAACGGATTTGGCGGGCAGGACGAAACGCGTTTCAGTGGCGATCATGCGCTGCCATCAGCCAAACCAATCGTCGATCAACGCAATCGCAATCTCGGGCGATCGCCAAGGTGGTGGATACGAGCAAACGCTTTGAAGCATTGGAAATAATGTCGCGATTAAGACTCCAAGGTTCAAAGCTCGGTCGCCGTTGGTTGATTGCCCGTTCCGTCTCGTCATTAGGCAATGCCGGATGGGGTGCTAGCTCATGAAGCCGTTCGTCGCGAATTTGGTAGGTCGACGCCTGCCTGTTTGTGGGTTGATGAATGCGAATTGGGGACGACTTGCTTCGTAACGGAACTCAATCAAGAGTTTCGGCGGCTTTGTTTCAAGGCAAGCCGAAAGGTCTCGAAACGACTTCGCTACGCCTCGCGATGAATCTTCCGCGATCGTTGACGTCAGCGAGGCGAGTGGCCGCGTCGATGCTGGGGGCTCGTGTCGTCGGAAAAGTGTTGATCGGCGTCGAAGAACTTCATTGGGCGAGACGCCAAAGTTGAGTGACAGGGCGATCGTTGGTTGTTGTCCGATGGCGGATTGGCCGACGATCGGCGACGACTGAAAGTAAGCTCGTTCAACCGTCAAATGAATTTGATTGGTTTCCGGGCGATTTTCGTGGTCGATCGTGGGGGTCCCGCGGCGATGATGTTGGTCGCGATTTGGGGTCGCGAGTCAGACCGACCATCCGAAACCGATCGACCGTCCTTGCTTGATTCCATAAACGGGGTGGCTTCGTCGAGATCGGACGGCGGACCGGTTGGGAATCATCGGCATGAAAGTGAAGTCCAAAAACGCCTGCAGCGAGTAGCGATCGCGATTGCGAGTCGTTCCCGAGCGAGTGATCGTACGAATGGTTTTTGTTGCCTCATGATTTTCTCCCCGAAGTCGGTCTTTGGTTGTTTGTTTGTTTCCCCCGCAGCAAACATCGCCGTAGCGGAGTCACTTGAGGTGGCCCAGCGAGCACGGCCCGTTTCTTGATGTCGGAATCGCCTCGGTTAAAATGCTCGACGGCCCTTGTCGTGTTGCCGATCTTGCGATTTTTAAGAATCCAGAGTTATTCAGGATACTTTTCGCGACGCATACTGTTGGACCTCGGCGTCGTCGGCGAAAGTTTGAGTGAGCACGCGAGCCTGTTTTTTCCGCCGCATGTTGAAATGTATCACTGGCTTGATTGGTCTTTCCCAAGACCGAAAGCGCTAACCCGAGTTTGGTTTCCAAACTGAATCCCAAGAATTCGCGGCGGTAGACCGGTTGGTCCGGGCCAACGATACGGAGTTGCTTCGCTTAAATTCCCGATCGCTTGCTGCAGCGCTTTCTGCAGCGGCGGAATTTCCGACTGAGCCGCGCAGCGCAAAGCCAAAGTATTAGCGGTGTCCACCACCCATCCCGCGAAGCCCGCCTTGGCATCCTGGGGTCCCGCAATCCATGGCCTGGGTTTTGACGCGAAAGCGAACGCCTCGCGATTTCCCGGCTGCAACGCTCGGGGTCTTGTCCTGCGATCAAACGGCAAAGGTTCGATCAATCGTGGGCGAAAGGAGTTTCGCGGTGATCCCTGATCATTCAATAAGGGCAATCGCAGTTAAACGAACACACTCTCCGCTTCGGGTGGCTTCTCGACTCCGTCAGCATCTGACGCAAAATTGTTGAGCGGTCAGTTGCCTAGTTCGTGAGGAACGGTTTCAATTCGAATGGCAAACGCTTTTGATTCGCAATCGCTTTCCACCGAACCACGCCATCGCTGAACCAAATCATCAACGAATTGGCGAAATTGCTGTGCCAGATTGTTTTTTGGCTGATCGACCATGCAAATTGCAACGACAAATCATTGGGATGACGCCGAGCAAGGAGGACTCGAAAAGTTGTTTCGGATTTTTGTAGCGACGACCCCCCCCCGGGTTTTTGGGAATGGCTCCTCACTCCAAGACCCAACTCGCCTTGGGAAGCTCCGATTTTGCCGTGATCATTGCGGAGATCGGAGCTCCTGCGTTCTCGTTTGACAAAGGGCGAACGCATCGGAACTGCGTTTGCGATTCCGTTTGGTAGTAACTTCGAAAGTGTTTCGGTCAACAAAGCACCGAATGTCCAACGGAATTGGCGGCGGGAATATCGGCGAGGCAGTTTCTGCCATTTGCGAACGCGAGGCGGTCGATCGCCTCGCGAGTGATGGATTCGTTTTGCAGAGCGAGCGAAGCGTTTTTTCGTCGGAACACCCGTTTTTGAAGCGGGCCAGTTTCGAGTTACCTGACCGCAAACAACCGGCCGAGTGCCAAACATGCCAAACGATCGGCTGTGGGCGCCACCCCAATTGCGATAAACTTCAAAGCGAAACGCCACGCCATGGTCCATCCGTCGGCGGACGTGCGATCGTGGGTTCATGCGGCGAGGACGCGGCCGAAGGTCGTCGGCGAATCGAAAAGGCTGTTTTTCGTAAGCGATCATCGCGGCGATTCGCCAATCGCCTTGGCGACGTACGGTACCAAGATTCGGGGCAGACCGTCACGTATCTTTTTTCAAAGCGGGCGTCACGTTTTTCGTCGTCGATTGACGGAGGAATTTGACGGAGCGGTTCTTCGCCCATCGTGAGCGGGCCGTCCGGGCGAGCATTTCGTACAGAGTCCGCACCGAGTGAATATACGTCGGTACGACCGTCGACCATGGCCGACTTCACCGCGCGCCTGCTCGGGACTCCATGTACCCATCCGTGCCGATGACGTCCCGACTGGTCAACGAGGCGGTCAAACTTTGAATTGCGAGCCTAACCCGAAGTCGGTGATCCCGTTGCCCTCAGCGAATCGACGAATCAAATTGGACGGCTTGACGTCACGATGATGACGCCCGAACTCATGGGCGGCGTGCAGTCCATCGGCGATTTGAGCGGCTTGATCGACCGCAGTGCGGCCAGCCCCATCGTGGGATCGGCTGCCGTCTGTTGTTGTTCACTGACAAGGCTGGCAGCCGATTCCTAACGCTGCCCCAATTCGACCGATTCCGTCGATGAACTGCATCGCGTAAAAAGTGAATGCCCGTTCGCAGCCGACGGCGAACACGGGCACGATGTTCGGATGCAGCAAGCTGCTTGCCGGCTTCGGCTCCTGTCGAAATCGTTTCAGCTTCCGCCCGAGTCAACGTCCGACGCAGCGGTAACAGACTTGATCGCGACGAGCACGGTGAAGTGATTTTTGCGTGGCTCGGTAAACAGCGCCCATGCCGCCGCGACCGATTTCTTCGGTGCAGTTGGAAATCGCCCCAACCAAATTCGCGTCAACATGGGGGGGTCCCCCGCTGCGATTGCAACCCCGAATGGGAATGGAGTTTCGGCGCCAGACGTTGCAGGCTTTCTAAAACCAGCCCACGCAAGCTTGAAATGCCTTCGCGAAGGTCAGGGCACGACTGCGTGACCGACTGCACCGATGCGGTAAACTGATTCGGAGTGCGTCATAATATTCGTCAAGCAACTCAGCGAGCTGATCTTTTTGCTCGCGGTTCAAATTCCGCATTGCGAGCGGTTCATCGTCGCGATGCAATCATTCCCCCTAAGCGGAACTTTCGATCCGCGTAGCGGAACTCGTCAATGAGTTTCGATGAATCCGAGCCGCGATCGTCTTTGAACGACTTCCGCGAGCGCCCTGCGAATGAAATCATGAGCCGCACGGCTCGGACGAAACCCAAATCAACAAACTCTTTGAATTTCGCGAAATCGCTCGCATGCCATAACAATCCGCGCCGGTTCGCGCCCGGATTTGAATCCTTCCATCCCGCTCGCAATCCTCGTCGAACGAGAGGTCCTTGCAAGTTGCGGGTACACGATTACGTCGCGATAACGGTCGGTTTGGTTTTTGGCCAGTTGATCGGAAAAGTTCCGACCGCCAATTCGCCGGCGTGAAATGATGGCCTGGGCGTGGGCGCATCGTCCGGCCACGAATGTTCGACAGACGAGCCATCGAATCGCGAGGTTCCTTGTGAACTTGTCCATCGCGAACTTTCGCGTCGCATTCCGCTTTTTTGGCATGGATGTTTTTTCTCCACCGCGTGGACGAGGCAGTGAACCAAATCTGTCGCAACCAAGCCAGCAGTTTCGCCCTCGCTGGCTCCGCGAAAACTGCGCGAAATCGCGATTGAGCCGCCAGCATCGTTTTTCTTGAACCAAGTCCGACGTACTCTGCCTCCCGCGCAACGTTTGTCGAGCTGCGTCGTCGCCAACACGCCTGAGGTTAGTTGCGAATAAAGCTGCAGGAGGTTCGCCGAGTGATTGCGTGTTCCCAGTCCTGCACCGAAGCGATCAACCTCGGAGATGGGGCGAGTCGAAAGGGGGGCGGTCGGAGAGGGTGGACATTTTCCGTCAATATCCTAAAAGATGAAGTTCCGGCAACGAAACAGGTTCCGGGAAAGTTGTTTTCGGTGGTATTTTTGCCGTTTTTGGCGGTTAGCCACCTCGGTTTCTCTACGTGAACCGGGGGTAATGCCCCACGCAGCTATGGGGTTAAACGCAACGAATTCCCCGAACCTACTTGTCTATAGCGTTTTTGGGATGGCTGAGCGGCCAAGGTTTCCCGCGATAAATTTTCAGAAAAAGGGCTCTTTTCCTTCCCTTAATCACTTTTTAAGGACGTTTTGACTCCCTGGGTGTGACATTTTTTCTGGCCTGTCGTCCTTGAGAAGTGAATCCCGGCTGTCACGACCGGGATGCTCTTCAAAACCTCTTTTTTCAACTCTCAGGTGACACCATGGGACGCTTCTGGAATCGCTTGCTCGTCGGGCCTCAATCCTCTCCAAAAACAAGGCTGGCAAACGGAAATCGAAAATCGACCCGTCGGCCTCTCAAGCCCGAAACGCTCGAAACCCGGCAATTGCTTACGCCCCAATATTTTCCATAACGAGTTGATGCCCGAGGATGTCCAACGAAGATGGTGTCCGTGGTCCGTCACTGGAATGCCTGGACGATCATCAACCAAATGAAATTCGCCAGTCGCAGGGCGACGATTTGTGCGAGCGATCGATGCAGCGGCCAACATGCGCGGCCGGGGACGAATGACTTTTTGACGTCAATAACGACGGACGCGAACACGGCGGTCCCGATGCCCTG
>Ga0163217_1025278_pt1 | contig 13180 bp, 7 predicted proteins | sample SynspAceP_FD_185933 | JGI IMG/M metagenome (GOLD analysis project Ga0163217, IMG submission 185933) | Saline lake microbial communities from Ace Lake in Antarctica - Synechococcus sp. Ace-P (PacBio error correction) | ecosystem: Environmental > Aquatic > Non-marine Saline and Alkaline > Saline ...
AAAGGAGAAAAGAGAATTCGATAAAGCCAGTTTTTGGGGGGGACTAAAAAGCGGGGGCGGGGGGGGAAATTTGGGGTTGAACCCCCCCCCCGGTTTTTTTTTTTTTTTTTTTTTTTTCCCCCAGCAAAAAAAAATGGAATTGTCCAAACTTACGGAAAATGCTGAAAGACAGGGCCCAAAATTAAACAAAGTTTTCCAGCGGGGCCGTAGCGGGGCCCTTTTTCAAACCCGTGAACGGGGTTAAGCGGGCGCCCCGAAAGATTACGGTTTCGTGAAAGCGATGAAAACGTTTTTCAACGTTTTTGAACCGTTTTTTTTGGGGCGACGTAGAGAGCAAAACCGGCACAATCCGAAAAATGACAAAATGCGTAACCGAACGATCTCGAGCGTAAAGCCAGGACGTAATAGCCGCGGAAGAAAGGCCGAACGAACCTTGGCGTTCCCAACGTGACGCTAAAGCAATACAAGCGGACACGGCAAACAAACCGATTCGCGTTCAGCTTTGACGGACCGGCAAACGACCGATAGCAGTGACTACGGCGATGTGACGTTTTCAGCCATGATGTCAATCTTACGATGCTGAAGAAGCAGGACCAAATTTTACAGTTCCAGCGGGCGTAGCGGGCCCTTTCACGTGACGGTAGCCGGGCGCAGAAAGATACGGTTTCGTGAAAAGCGATGAAACGTTCACGTTGACGTTGGCGGACGTAGAGAGCAACCGGCACCACGAAAATGACGATGCCGGTACGACGATCTTCGAGCGTAAGCAAAGACGGTAAGCGCGGAAGAACGGCGACGACCTTGCGTTCAACGTGACGCTAAGCAATACGCGGACAACGGGCACAAAACGTTCGCGTTCAGCTTTGACGACGCAACGAACCGATAGGCAGTGACACGGCGATGTGACGTTAAAGCCAATGATGTCAACTTAACGAAATGCTGAGACAGGCCAAATTACAGTCCAGCGGGCGTATGCGGGCTCAACCGTGACGTAGCGGGCGCAGAAAGATACGGTCGTGGGAAGCGATAAAACGTTCACGTTGACCGGTTTGGCGACGTAGAGAGCACCGGGCACAATCGAAGAAATGACGATGCGGTCCGACGATCTCGAGCGAAAGCCACAGACGTAAGCGGCGGAAGAAAGGCGAACGACTTTGCGTTCAAACGTGACCGCAAAGCAATAACCAGCGGACACGGCCACAAACGTTTCGCGTCATGCTTGGACGGACGCACGACCGATAGCAAAGTGACTAACGGCGATGTGACGTTCAGCAAAATGATGTCACTTACGGATGCTGAGACCAGGCCAAATTACAAGTCAGCGGGCGTAGCGGCTTCACCGTGACGGTAGCGGGCGCGAAAGATACGGTTCGTGAACAGCGAGAAACGTTCCCACGTTGAACGTTGGCGACGTAGAGAGCAACTCGGCCCATCCGAAAAATGACGATGCGGTACCGACCGATCTCGAGCGTAAGCCAAGAACGTAAGCGCGGAAGAAGGGCGACGACCTTGCGTTCAACGTGAAGCTAAGCAATACAGCGGAACGGCACAAACGTTCGCGTTCAGCTTGACGGCGGCACGACGATAAGAGTGACTACGGCGATGTGACGTTCAGCAATGATGTCACTTAACGAATGCTGAGAAGGCCAAATTACAGTTCAGCGGGCGCTGCGGCTTCACCGTGAAACGGTAGCGGGCGCAGAAAGAATACGGTTCCGTGAAAGGATAAACGTTCAACGTTGACGGTTGGCGACGTAGAAGAGCACCGGCACCATCGAAAATGACGATTGCGGTACAAGACGATCTCGAGCGTAAAAAGCCAAGACGTAAGCGCCGGAAGAAAGGCGACGACCTTGCCGTTTCAAACGTACCTAACACATACAGCGGACACGGCCAAACCGTTCGCGTTTCAGCTGACGGACGCAACGGACCGATAAGCATGACTACTGGCGATGTGACGTTCAGCAATGTGTCACTTCACGATGCCTGACAGGCCAAATTAACAGTTTTCCAGCCGGGCGTAGCGGGCTTCACCGTGACGGTAGCCGGGCGCAGAAGAATACGGTTCGTGAAAGCGATGAAACGTTCACGTTGACGTTGGCGACGGAAGAGAGCACGGCAAACCTCGAAATGACGAATGCGGTACCGACGATCTCGAGCGTAAGCCAAGCGTAAGCGCGGAAGAAGGCGACCCCACCTTGCGTTCAAACGTGACGCTAACAATACAGCGGACACGGCACCGCAACGTTCGCGTTCAGCTTGACGGAACGGCACGAACCGATAGCAGTGACTACGGCGATGTGAACGTTCAGCAATGATGTCACTTACGATGCTGGACAGGCCAATTAAACAGTTCCAGCGGGCGTAGCGGGCTCCGTGACGGTAGCGGGCCGGCAGAAAGATACGTTCGTGAAAGCGAATGAAACGTTTTCACGTTGACGGTTGGCGACGTAAGAGCCACCGGGCACCATCGAAAATGACGATGCGGTACCGACGAATCTCGAGCGTAAGAGCCAAGACGTTAAGCGGCGGAAGAAAGGCGACCGACTTGCGTTCAACGTGACGCTAACAATACAGCGAACACGGCACAAACGTTCGCGTTCATCTTGACGGACGGCACGACGATAAGCGTGGACTACGGCGATGTGACGTTCAGCAATGAATGTCCACTTACATGCTGAGACAGCCAAATTACAGTTCCACGGGCGTAGCGGGCTTCCACCCGTGACGGTAAGCGGGCGCAAGAACAGATACGGTTCGTGAAAGCGATGAAACGTTCACAGGTGACGTTGCGACGTAAGAGAGCACCGGCACAATCGAAAATCGATGGCGGTACCGACGATCTCGAGCGTAAAGCCAAGACGTAAGCGGCGGAAGAAGGAACGACCTTGCGTTCAACGTGACGCTAAGCAATACAGCGGACACGGCACAAAACGTTCGCGTTCAGCCTTGACGGACGCACGACCGTAGCAGTGACTACGGCGGATGTGACGTCAGCAATGAATGTCACTTAACGATCTGAGACGCCAAATACAGTTTCCAGCGGGCGTAGCGGGGCTTCACCGTGACGGTAGCGGGCGGCAGAAGATACGGTTCGTGAAGCGATGAACGTTCCGTTGACGGTTGGCGACGTAGAGAGCACCGGCACCATCGAAAAATGACGCATGCGGTACCGACGATCTCGAGCGTAAGCCAAGACGTAAAGCGCGAAGAAGGCGACGACCTTGCGTTCAGACGTGACGCTAAGCAGATACAGCGGACACGGCACAAACGCTTCGCGTTCAGCTGACGGACGCACGCACGATAGCAGTGACTACGGGCAATGTGACGTTCAGCAATGATGTCACTTACGATGCTTGAGACAGGCCAAATTACAGTTCCAGCGGCGTAGCGGGCTTCACCGTGACGGTAGCGGGCGCAGAAGATACGTTCGTGAAAAGCGATGAAACGTTCAGTTGACGGGTGCGACGTAGAGAGCACGGTACGATCACCAATGATGAATGCAAGTTTGTTAATATTGGGCTTTGGTGACGGTTATGCTATCGAAGGTTCTTGACGTTGTGTTACAATGACTTGTCGCTGTTTCAGAATATTGATGTAAAAGTGAAGGTATAACGGAGTTTGAAACTGCTTGAAGGTTCAGATATCGGTGAGCTTACGGCAAGCTAACGTTGATACAATGGTGTTCCAATCTTAGTTATATCGGAATGGCATCATTGATATTCCTGCAGTGTATACTGAAGTCTCACTAACGTCTCAACAAATTGATGATTCTTTAGTGGAAGGTTTTTTGAGACGTTTACAATTCATGCAGAGGGGGTTTTAGGTGTTACAGAGTGAATAACTTAACAACAGGTGGAATAATTGATAAACGATCTTTCCGGTTTAATCCGTTTCAATTTCTGAAAGATGCTAACTCCGAATAGTACATTAACGCTGATGAAATTATCAGGGAGCATCGATGTAAGGATCGATCTTCCGGATGCGTTATGAATGTCAGACCCATTATTGTAATGATGGTAATGACCTCTTATAGCATTAATGTAACTTCAGCTATTCTAAGTAATGGCTTGGTAAACCAATTCTTTCCTCGGCTCCAGATCAGGGTAGTACATTAGTGTTAACTGCAACATTAACAGATTAGATTGGTAATAAAATCTCAGAAACGACAGCAAGTGCCAATAGTTGGATCTTGAAGCCCAAGCTCCAACTAATCACCATTGCGGTGACGTTGAATGAAAAAATGGTATTTACAGTGCTTGTAGCTTGGTGATAATGGTAACTGTGACGGCGACGATTAGTATTCCATCGGAGCAGTTGATGGTGAAAAAGGTGACGTTAAATAGGTTGATGCGCTGCAGTAGTCGTTGTGTTAACAACGGAGTCTATTTGCTAGTGGTATTCAAGTTGAATCGCTCCTGAATACGATTAATTAACGGCATCGGATTCACAGATTCCGCTGGTAAACGTCAATCTGAAAACAGTGTTTTAAACCGTTGAGTGCTGATGTCCTCCTATCGCTACACCATCTATTAGTTTCGAAGCACTGGTTCGGATGATATCTTATAATGCCTCAGAAATCGGTGATGAACGGCCAACGAATCACAGCGGCACCATCTCTGTTGGCAGGGTCTGAAGTCGGCGAATAAGCCACTTGTCTTACAGTGTAAATGGAGTTAGAACTACATCACTTTGGTGCTGAACGATAATAGTAATGGTGTGGCAATTGAGGTATCAAACCAGGAGCTTGAAGTTAAAGCAACTTTCGATACGGGCGGGTATAGCTCAAGCGGAAAGTCAGTGAGACAGCGGGAGTGCGGTACTACTGTCGCTCCTCCGTCATCCAAAATATTACTGATGATTCCGATAAGTTCTGATTACTCTAACCGTAACTCAACATGGTACTTTGGCGAAGCCGGTGCGTCATTTACGTTTTGTGGGCTGTCTCTGGTTCAACCACAGCAGGGAATAACACTCCAACAGGTGAATATACGCAAGTTAACGAGCGTACAAACGACGGTATCCTGCTGATGGATCTGGACGTTAGATGTGTTCCTAATCTTTCTTTGATACACCAGTGAACGATAATGAGTTTTTAAGGTAACTCAGTCGATGCGGCCGGAAACACAAGTGACTTCTCTAAATACTGCGGTCATAATTGCATGGGTGATTGGGCTCTGTCAAACAGAAGCTGTGATATGATTATGTGTTAGCGTTAGTGGTAATGATTCAATCACTATCAAATGTGGATGAATCAAAAATAATGCCTTTCTGTGGATGGTGATCTGGTAAATGAAACTGTGATCTTCCCAAAATTTGATTGTATCTAAGGCCAATATTTACCCTTGATAAAATGGTAATCTGCAAATTAACCTGGGTGATACCTGGATGTTGTTCTGCTTTATTGACGTTGAAAGAATGTTGAAGATAGGGCGGTCGACTACACATCGAACGCGGTTGTTTTACAAACCGACCGTGTCCTATCTCGATGATTTGAAATGACGATGGTTATTTGAATGGTGGTGAAAGCGATGGGCAACTGTTACTGTGATTTGTTACGCTGCCGATTGGAGCTAAAGCTGGTGATACTCTTCTATTACGACAATAATGGTGAGTCTAATCGTGTTATTACTTAATCTGAATGAGGATATTTCTTTAGCAGCCCTTTCTGTATCAGGCATAGTAGAAACGGAATGAAGGACGATCTTAGCGTAACAGCACAACTTTCAACGGTTCTGTTGCAAGTACAGATTCCGTTTATATTGGATACCGTGGCAGAAAGTAGGGACAGTTACTGTTAATTTAAATCACTGAATGACTAAATTGACGGTATTGGAAATTAGGTCAAACAATTTCCAATCTCTGGTAAGGCTGTTGGTGGTGATATTTTCGGTAGGTGATGTCGTAAAATGACCAATTAACAATACTGAATACTCTACTACAGTTAAGCGCGGCGGCATCTTGGAATTAAATTGCTGGTGTAATTGGGCAAGCGAATTTGGCAGCTGAATCCTGAATTGATGTGGTGGTTACATCCCAGTGATGCAGCGGGAAATAAGGTCCGAAAAGTATGGCAACTTCTACCTCATAGCGTCGATCTTCTGCAGAGGCAAGCTTTAAGTTTAGCTGAGGGTCCACAACATATTTTTAACCGATCTACCCGAAGCCCCTTTGCCGTTCCTCGACGGTACGACTGGAGGTTGTTTACGATAACTTTGCGGGACGAATCACTTTAGGGGATGATGTGAGTATCGATACGATGCACCTGTCCAGAGATCATGGTGACGCCGTTTCTGAATAAAGAAACAGTGTCCACTGTGCGCCTTGGAAGATGGTCGTACCTTACTGTTAATCTTGATATTCAAGACTCCTGCTTCCAGTGCCGTAAGATGATCAGATAGTATTGTTTGTCCAGCATGAAGAATTTGAAGTGTCTGAAATTGCGGCAAGTTTGGGTAAGTTATACCCATGGCGAATCGGTGACGACTTTTGATGGTAACTTCTGATTTGGGTGGAGTTCGATTAATGATTCAGCTAAAGACCAAATTCCGCTGGGGAAATCTGCGGATCTAAGCAGTCGGATATGGCTTTATTGATACGATAGAAATTTAAGAAGACGTTTTGATCTTAAATCAAGAACATAGTGTCGTGTAACTTTTCTCACTAACAACTATCCTGTTTATAGTGGCGGAAGCGATTACTAGTGCGGAAATGTCTGTTGAGTTTTCTGTTCTTGATCACTTAGGCGTTCAGTACCGCCACCAGTAGAGTATGGACCTTACACTTTGGAGTACTTACGAAGGAAACACTCAACCTAATAACTACATCCGCAATGACGCTTTTACATGCTCAAAGGGTAACATGGTATCATCTGTGAAAACAGCGATATCGTAACTGTTCAAAATACCCATGTTGCTTTTGAGGGCGAGATGGGGATATATACACAGCAATTTGTTGGTTTCCGTGAAAGTTGGTAAATCTGATGGCGAAGTCGTTACCTCTATTTATACCAATGAAAATGCGGGCTACCATTATGAATTGGTTGTTGTGTGGTTGAGGGGATGGTTTATAGCCTGCCTTCTACAGAAGTTAAATATTTTTGAATGACAAAATGGGTGGGAGCGGAACTCTTCTGTGCGGAATAGTTTTCAGTCCATCGTCGTAGGTGTTGCTGTGGTGGCTACTGCTCCTCAAATGATAGTGTGGGCCATAGCATAGAAGGTCAGTATGGTAATTTTGGTAACTGGAATAGCGATGGGTAGTTATGTTTATGAGTTACAGCCGAGTGTTCTGATATTCCAGCAGGAGCGACGAATCGTTTGCTTACTTAATAAGGAAACAAGATGGAGTACTTTCTTCTGCTAACTTATCTATAAATGTTGGGACTAATACCGCTTCCTAAAGCTCAAGAGAAAGCACGACTGATACACTGTTTGCTGTCTTGTTTGGGAATATTATGGTACGATCCAGCTTAAATTAACATTAGTGATTTTAGACGCTTGTCGTCCACAAGAAGCTGACGCAACGTTTGAAGGCGCAATATCATTATGGACAGGTTCTTCTGACGTAGCGAAAGGCACTCATCTGCAAGGAGTTCTTAGGTTTCTGATGCAAGCACATTAAGTACTGATCCTGGTGACAATACGATGGCGGCATTTATCTTCAGGTTAGTGTATTTAGGAAGCTGGAACGTATAACTTCAAAGTAACAGCAAGACGATGGATATGAGATAACCATTAATGGCTATCCTGTTGCGACGGTTAAAAGCAATCAATCTGTTTCATACTGTTACTCATGCATCCTTTACTATCAGCGAGTCTGGTATCAGGCATAGATATATTTGGTGGATTCAGGGTGGCGATTATATGTTCCAGCCAGTCTTGAGTTCAAGACGGTGGGGGATACATATTTTTGTTCTTGATGCTTCTAATTCTCAGCTCCACAGGAGACACCGCTTGGCCACTTTAAGCAGATCAAAGCCGTTAGCAATAAGTGTTGATATGTTTTGCTTGAGAATGGATACCGAATGCTGATGGTTGATGCTCTGACCGTCACAAGCATTAGTAAATGTTCAGATGGTTATGCGTATTTAACTAACTGAGGGAGTGGATTCATTTCACGCCTCTTACAAGGCTTTACTGGTGTGGCAAGTTTGATTAACATTTCAGATGGCAAGGGCGGAAAGGATACTGAACGGCATCAATTACTGTACGCTGATGGGGTTTTACCGACAGTTACTGTATCGAACAGCAGAAAGTTGCGCCCCTGAATTAACGAATGTAAACGCATGGGAAGGAACATTGATAGTAATTTTTGGAGTCCGAAGTATTGGCTAACATGGAAAACTCCTCCAAGGGTGGGAAATGATACTATTATTTAAGGAGATTTGAATAATTCCGCTCACTCTGGTGAATGGTAAGTGATGAAAATAGTAATTTACAGGTAATGTTAAACCGTACTTTAACGCTTGATTCAGGGAATTTTTTCTGGTTGATGGTGATGATAATCTACTGGTTAAAGGTGAGCGAATTCAAACGGATCAATATATAGTGGTGGCGGGTAATGACTCTGTAAAATTCGTGGAAATGCTAATGCAGGATATTGATTTTGTCTGATGGAGGTGATCGTTAAGCTATTGGAGGAATGTTTAACTCTAATTCTGAAATGATTTATGGTGATGGAAATGAACTCTGTATACGTTGCAACATGACCTAAGTGGCAAATTGATGCCTGAGATGGAAATGATACTGTTGGAAATTGGTCGAAATATCAAACTCCAGCGGGTGATGTTAAGTTGGGTAAGGGTGATGAATGGTATTATTAGTACAAGGCGACAATCTCTGGAGAAATAAAGGCGAAGATGAAATGACGCGGTCAAATTCCACGGTAAACGTTTGGTCTGATGCTAAGATTGATTTGGTAAAGAGATGTATGTAATCAAATATAGACGGTAAGCTTTATAGTGATGTTTGATTGGAAGGGAAAGGGAGATGATTCCATTTACTTAGCTTCTTATACTAAAAATGATTACAACATAACGTTGATACATTAAGTCGAGAAGTTATCAACTTTGGAAAAATGTTAATGATGAGCGATTGGATGTTTAAAGGTGATTCTTAGTTGGCCTTAATTAATGGTTCTGGCTATGTTTAGTTATAGTGTCCTCTGTTGAGATAGATTAATGCGAATAAGCACGAACAGATACTCACGTTTGACGCTGTTTGGTATTCCTTCAACCAGCGACACTACGCTGGACGGCGCGAACGTTTAACCGCTAAATTCTGATGGAAAATTATGAACATTGAAATCAGCCAGTGATCCAGACATCTATTGAAAACCTTACGTATTAAGTAATAACCCATTGGCCCTGCGAGAAAATTACGAACAACGTTTCTTATAGCGCAATGGCTCTAGTACGGTAGACGAAAGCGGCAGATGATGTAACTATCTGTCCGGTACACAAGGTGAAGACACTTAAGTTGGAGGTTTTGGGAGATGACATTCTATTTGGTGGTGATGACGAAATCACGGACACGCTAACAGGTGGAGGCGGTAAAGATATCTTTATATTAAATTGACACGACTGATGTATTAAATATAGATTACGATTACGATTCATGCAACAGATAGACGCATTAGACTTGACGAATCTATTACAGGTATAGAAAGGAAGCCCTGGTAAAGAATGCTGATACTGATCTGATTACTGAGTCCTTGTCACAACATGTCAAGGTAAACAGAAAAAAAATTTTTGGGGGGAAAAAAAAAAAATTTGGGGTTTTAAAGTAGATGGTGAAGACGTTGCTACTTATAGAGGAGCACTTCTTTCGATTCGAATAACGATGGCCTTTGTAAAATAGCTCTGAATAGCATTAAAGTAATTTACAATAATGAAGAATACAGCATCATATTGATGCTAGTGTTGCTAACGCCTAGATAAACAAACCGAATTAGGCCTTTCATAATGAAGAGTCTAATTCGGTTTTTTAAGCGCTGCATTTTGAGGGGGAAAGGTTTAAACGCTAAGGCCTATAAGGGCAACTGACGCCGTACCAAAACTCAAACCGCAATAATCCCCCCCCCCCGTTTTGGATTTTTGTGAGTATTGCTGGTGATATTCTTCGCAAAGTAAGTAATGTCTAAGTGGTTCAATTTCTGTGTGATCAAATGCCGTGGCCAGCGGGCTAATAACTCTTTTTTGATACGCTGGCTTGGCTTGCTTTGTGCAATCGCAAAATCCTTGCTACGTTTTTTGTGTAAAATAACCGAGCGATAATTGGCTACCTGATGTCGTTGCCTGGTCTCATTCCTTGAGTCGGATCATGGTTTTCCCAAAAACGCCTTAGGACAACCTTCTATGTGATGATGGAGGTATCAAAAAATAACCTGTAACTACTTCGCTGTGTCCTGTTTGACCAGACACAGACCTTTCTTCGTACGTTTGGATTTTAGTGTAACACCGGCAATAGCCAAAACGAAGTAACAAGTAACACCATTTTATATTCCAATAAGCTTTCTTTCTGCTCCCCAGAAACACCCATACCAAAGAATCACTTCGGACTCTTTGTTGCTATGGGGGGGGGGGGGGGGGGGGGGGGGGGGGGGGGGGGGGGGGGGGGGGGGGGGGGGGGGGGGGGGGGGGGGGGGGGGGTGGGGGGGGGGGGGGGGGGGCGGGGGGGGGGGGGGGGGGGGGGGGGGGGGGGGGGGGGGGGGGGGGGGGGGGGGGTGGGGGGGGGGGGGGCTGGCGGACAAAGGACTCATGATTTAAAGCAGCGTGTATTCCAGACACTTTTAAAGGCGTGCTTCTTGCGGGGGCGTCTTTGTCAAGTTGGAATGGCGGATTTTTCGAAGAATGTCTTCAATCTTATTTAGCATGTTCATCTCCTAACATCTGTAAATCAAACTATTGATGGCTTTCGTTTTAACCTTGTGATAGCGGACGGATTCAAGTACTTTAACGATGGGCGGCCATTTTAGTAATGGGTTTGTTTGTATTAAGAGTTTTTTTGAAACTTATCGCATGTAAATACTCTATCTCTCTTGACTCCTACTTTAATCTTACCTAAATAATTACGCACCTCGTTGCACGGGTGAAGCAGTTTTTGCCAACCTAATTAATTATTTAATAAAATGATTAAAGTTAACGGAAGATTAGTCCGCGGATGGAGCAGTCTGGTAGCTCGTCGGGCCTCCAATAAACCCGAAGGTCGTAGGTTCGAATCCTGCCTTCCCGCAACCACTAATCAAATGAATTGTCAGTGGACTATATAACAATTAATTTGTCGCGGGATGGAGCAGTCCTGGTAGCTCGTCGGGCTCATAACCCGAAGTGTCGTAGTTTCGAACCTGCTCGCAACCCATTTAAAGAAATTTTAAGATGGCAGGTCGTAGGTTTCACTTTTTAAATACAGAAAGGGGTTTTTTTTTTTTTTTTTTGCTCCGCAACCATTAAAATTAATTGGTCAACATAATTTCCCTTTCAGCAACTAAAAGATTAACAATCTAAACTATATCAAACTCGTTAGTAATGGCGCGGGAATGGAGCAGTCTGGAGCTCGTCCGGCTCATAACCCGAAGGTCGTAAGGTTCGACATCCTGCTCCGCAACCAAAAAACTAGTTTTTTTAGCCACATAAATTTATCTTTATTTTCTGCATATAAACTATATACAATCAATAAGTTTACATCTGTCGCGGAATGGAGTCAGTCTGGTAAGCTCGTCGGCTTCATAAACCCGAAGGTCGTAGGTTTCGAATCCTGGCTCTCCGCCAACCATTTTCAGTAAAGGTCGGTAGGTTTCACTTTAAATACAGAAAGGTGCTCCGCAACCATATCAAGATTTGTCATACAAAATATTCAGAAATACATTACAAAAATAACTATAATCAATAGTTTTTAACTTGTCGCGGATGGGAGCAGTCCCTGGTAAAGCTCGTCGGGCTCATAAACTCGAAGGTCGTAAGGTTCGAATCCTGCTCCGCAACCATTTCAATAACAGAGGTCGTAGGTTCAACTTTTAAATACAGAAAGGTGCTCCCTCACGCATTTTCAATAAAGGTTCGTAAGTTTCACTTTTAAAATACAGAAAGGTGCTCTCACAACCAATTTCTTATTTATATCCAATCCAAACTAAAAAAATTTTCTGAAATCAAGAATTGTTGTTTATTTTTTTACTACTTCTTTGGTTATCACTTTTTACTTGGAAAAAAGCTCAATGTGCTAATCTGTGGCCATATTGTTGACCAAAATACATATTCACTCCTCAAAAAAAATCAATCAGTTTAGAAATGTCCTTATTTTACTTAAAATGAGGAATCTTGTCCGTTCGGCATTTATGTACTGGAATGTCTTCTAAATGGGATCTTTGGTCATAAACCTCCCTTGATAAAAAATAGACCTTAATCACCTCCACATCTTTATTTTATCATTTTTTATCTGCTAAGTATCTGTATCTTAAGGATATAAATTCAGAAATGGTCATTGGTTACTCCGGTTTGGTTTATAGGATATGGAGCATGCGATTAAGGCTCGCCGTTCGACTTGATTGCAATGTATCCTAGATACTACCTTAGCATGATTGATCTGGTGGTGAACGGCTTAACATCAACTTAATCAGCGTTTATATGTCCTTATTTAATTTATCGTTTTTAAAAGCCATATGCAATTTTTTGGTCTGCAAATTAGGTTTGAGTATAGGGTCTTGTCAATTCTTTTAATTTCAAGTTGCACGTATTTGCCAATACTCTGGATTAATCGATTGTTTCGTTCTTTAAATTGGCTTGGATAGAAAACGGCTCATTTCGTTGTTAAGTCGGCTTTTTTTACCTCTCTTCGTTCAGTAATTTTTCGAAAACTGAAGAGTAGCGTCTCTATGAAGTTTAGTTTTTTTGTTTTGCCTCTTGCCGAAGTTTTTTTGTTTGATCACTCTATGGATAGCAATACCTCTTTGTTTTGATCCAAAAGACAATATCCCAAACATCACGACAGGCTTTATACGTCTCGCACGGTATGCTAAAGCGATGAATTTATCTGCACAAAGGTTTCTTCTAAATGACTGTACAGGATCAAACAGTCCTTCTGTCGTACGGTGAGACGATCTATCATGATTGTGATTAAGGAGTGGTCTTTTCTTTTCTTTTCCTCTCAATGTGGTCGGACTAGAGTGGCTGAGTATGAGAAGA
>Ga0163217_1086544_pt1 | contig 13180 bp, 6 predicted proteins | sample SynspAceP_FD_185933 | JGI IMG/M metagenome (GOLD analysis project Ga0163217, IMG submission 185933) | Saline lake microbial communities from Ace Lake in Antarctica - Synechococcus sp. Ace-P (PacBio error correction) | ecosystem: Environmental > Aquatic > Non-marine Saline and Alkaline > Saline ...
GATTGACTCTGGTGTTTCTTTGTTTGTTTTGGGTCAATGTAGGCCTGGATACTGATTTGGAAATGAGAAAAGAAAAAAAGAAAAAGAAAAAAACATTGAAAATTATTGGCTCCGTAAAAAACAGACCCTCCCATAAAAAAGACAGGGAAGTTTTATAATTCCACCAACCCCTCATCTTTGAGATTTAAAAAAAAGTTGTCCCAAAATGAAGTCCCTATAACTACTTTTGAAACTTTTTTTCCGGGCCTTTTTTTATCTTTAAGTCAACCTGCAAGATATTAACCACGCCTCTAGCAACTCTATGGTTTTTTTGAAAGTGGCTTAGGCTCGATGTCATATGGTTTCCCGAATAGGCGAAATTCCTTTTCAATAAAAAGCAGCAATCACATCCCTTCTCATACTCGTGATATGTTGGATATTTACTCTGACCGATCCTCATCTCAAGATTTGTTTGCTCAAGATTTCTGCTGGGGTCTGATTGATATTCGTCCCTTCAAAATTGAAAATAGTTTGGTCTTTCGCAGACCACTAATCTTACCCTACATCGGTCCTGGTGCCCACTTTTACTTCTTTCTTTACGTTCCGGCAATTGCTATTCTTCTCCTTAATCGCTCCCCGGGGGCAACCTTTGGGTATGTGGGCAGATAATAACAATTATCCACAGGTCCAGCCTCTCTAGCTATGTAAAGAGGGTGGAGAGGTCTTCTCAGAAGGGGTCATGTGCCTTCCATCCACTTAGCAAATGCTCATCCGCTGGGTCCTACCTTTGTCGGAAGGCTTTTTTTTTTCCTGCACATAAAAAGGCCACTCCCAAAAATTCTCCTGGGTCCTGGAGGTGCCCTTTTTTTCGCCCTTCCTCGGCGCCAACCTCGGGCCAGCTAAAGAAGGCACAACTTGCACAGTTCAAATTGAAGGTAAACCCAATAGCATCCCGAAACTCCAGAATAATCCTGCCACAGCGCCTGGCTCTGGGATGTGTCTATCCTTTTCCGCAAATCACCGTTAACCGAAAGGCACCTCTCGGTACCAGCCTCCAAAAGCGAATATATTCCACCTTTCCAAAGGGGCCGGTGGCAGGTCGTGCTGCGTCGAACCCCTAAAGATTTTTCTAAGGTCTTGTTTCTAACCCCGGGCATCAAATCATAGTTAACCATCATTGGAGTACCGAGCGAGGGCAGCCCATTAACTCGCATGAAAAACACAATCATCGATTTGCTACTTAAAGTCCTTGGGAGCCACTCCGAGGGCTTTTAATAATTCTCTCGATTATCCGCACATCAGCTTCCCAATAACGTACAAATCACTTCCCTAGGGCTCCCATTCCACAGTATCGCTTGGGCGCTCTTTTCTCAAATCTTGGGTGAGGTTTCTCTCCGGTACGTGAGGCGGCTCTGCCAGTACACATGATGAAAATAATAAGAAGAGAAAAAGTAATGGCGTCGCTCTCGGGCGTACGAGTCACGGGGCTACCGTTAGCACTTCGATGCAGCAGGTCGACCTGGGTGCAGAACTCCTCCCTCGCACCTAACCCCCAGCCCTATACCTGGTTACGGGCGTATTTTTGATCCAAAATGGGTAGCACTAGCCCATTAATTCCCACGTCCACGTGTGTCCCCCGCCTTGTGGTTGTACCGGGCCTGCTAAACTTCCGGCGAACTTCATAAAGCCGAATCGCCAATTTCGCTGCGGGATCCGCCCCGGGCCTTGATATCGGACATGCAAGCGGACTTAATCTGTTTATTGACGTTTTATGGCATTTAAGTGGCACATGCAACTTTTATGTCCACAGTCTATTAGGAATGCAATTGTCGCTCCCGCCTGGTCCGAAAGGATTAAGTGATCCCATAGAATCAGAGCTCCGTGTGGGAATCCCTGGTGGGGATCATGAGTTTGGCAGAAACTTCAAAATGACACACCTCGGTTCCCTAATCCTTTTTCGGCAATATATAGAACCCACCCGTGCGGAGGGACCTGACTGGTCAAGTAAAAACAGTGGTCCTGCTTACTTCGCCAGGCCGCTCACCATATGAGGATGACAGGTATATATTCAACCTAACCTGGATTGGGTCTGGTTGGGAAAATCTCTTCATTCCAGTCCACATTCCCAGCCACTAAGCCCATGTGCCACTTCCAATTATCCACGCCCATGCTGAGCGTGGGCGGGTATGGCGGAGGATTGCTTCTTGGCGTGGCATTTTTTAAATAATTTTTGGTAAGGTCATTGGAAGGTATGGTATCAGGCAACTCTGGCACACTTTTGGAATCAAAAATGACTATGGATAAGGAGGTCACTAGGTACAGACCTTTCCCCAGGAATAGGAAATCCTGCAATTATGTGTGGTGGTTTGGCCGTTCCGAAGGTCATTCCGGTTCAACATCTATATCTCCACGGGACCTGTAAAGTTACCTCCCCGCATGACAAATAACACTGAGAATAAGCGACTGTGGGGATATACTCTGGACGCATATGCTTAGGCCTCGAACGAACGCAAATACAGGGAGGCAGGTATCGGCAAATCCTACCCCACCTGACCATTCAGGCTGATGCCACATGTCATATTAGGGAGTCTGAAGGGCTGATAGCGCTCGCCCAATGTCCCAATGACGAGTCACCAACCGCCCTCATGACATCCTTCCATACCACCCCGGAACGATCAATCTAGTAGGAACTACAACAGATAATATTTGGTTCGACTTGGCGGTTGGGTCCACGAAACTACTCTTGGATTCTTTGGCAAGCCCCCTGAAACAGGCCTGATTCCCAAACTTGCGCCCTCGCCTGAAGCCCTATAATGGAACCAGGAGCCACCACAATAAGGCCTTATTTTTTTCTTCATTTCTTTATTTTAGGCTTTGGGGTGAAAAGAATTCCTATTCCTAATCAGCGCGATTCTATGCCTTGATTTTCTCCCCTTGGCAGGTGTTGGGGATCCACCGGTTTCCTCATTTGAAAATTCAAAAATTTGGGATATTCCTTCACCAGATTCCATAGTTGCACAATAAACTCCCAAGGCAAATAACATTTAGCCAAAGCAAAAGAGACGAATTGAGTGAGTCGCGTCACATTGGATCTATTGGGTATTCCTCCAAAAGTAACATCAGATTTTTATCTAGTGCCCGAAAAAAAGACTACACTTATGCTATCATACTCCAGGGACTTTTTTGGCCAAGCTTCAAAATTGCTGAACTTCAAAAAAAATTTAGGCTATAAATCATTCCAATCCAAAGGGCAAAATCGACCAGAATGCGCTAATTAGCCTCTTGAGGGGAATGATGAGCCAAAACTGATTTGCGCTCTAACGTAGATGCATCCTTGAATTTCGACAGAGAAAACAAACTAAAACACAAGGAGCCCTGAAACTCCCGAGACAATATTCTCAGCCAGGTCGACAGAATAGACCATGCAAGTACCTGAAACAAGAAAGTATTGCCTGCATCCATTATTCGTGGAGTAGTTTCATAATAGAATTCAACATTTTATTTTTTTAATTCAACTATGACAAATCCCAATATCTCAAAAAAATGAAAAAAAAAGCCTGCCTTTTCCGCTACTTATTCTGCTTAACATGGCACTGCACTGATGGTTTTGCCTGTAGCAGTCCAGAGCCTAATAACGTAGATCCTACCCAGATTCGCGGAAACTCGCAACACTCTGGTTTGATGCCCGAGTCGCCCAAAATGAGGGAACCCTCCAGAGATGAAAAGTACCCATCTTTCAGGCTTTGACCGCTCCAAGTGCGAGCGAAAGGATCGGTATGGAGAACACGCGATGACAATGATGAGCGACGAGGTGATTGCAAGAGCATACCGCTTCGTCGGGCGATGGCGACGGCACAGTGTGAAGAACTAAAGAAAAAATCTCCTTCTTACCGTAGTCTCACCTTAGCGAGGACGGGAGTAGTGTATCTCCCATATGATCTCTGGGTCATAGAGTGAAATCCAGAGGATGGAGAAAGCTGATTGAATTTACGGCGATGAATTTACGTTTTTTACATCCGAATGAACGGGCTCCAGCATACCTATGTCTGCCCCCAACCATGGATCATCCACTTCCTACAAAGGGGCAGTGATGCCTGCCAGTGATACTGGATACTTTGGATTTCATGAGATATCAGATAAGGCTGGCCGGGCAAGTGAATCAGCTGCTAGAGCGTGCGCCAAAATTGCAAACCCAAGTTGGGAGTGAGATCCTGCCCTAAGTTCGCCTGATGAATTGTGATTCAGCAGTCAAAAGCGCTTCATTTCTAGGGGCAGCCTCTCTTATGTGGATGGTGGCCGATCTGAATAATTCTCCTGTTTTGGAATTGATGCTTAAGGGAAATCGAAGCCTTGGCGCAAAAATCTAGCAAAAAGTACACACCGCGCGCGGAAGTGCAGGCGCGACAATTCAGAACCCAAGCAAAAGCAAATCTTTAAACAGCTTTTCAATCCTGCCATAATACCCGATCTGTCGCATGGTTGGAATTCAAGAACTTCCGAGTTTGGAAGAAAAGACCTGCACAGGAGTCCAAAGCCGTGCATCGCAGTATCGCAGCTGTCCATTTTATAGCATCACCAAAATGAGCTCAATCCTCCACCGAACCTCAACCAGTCTCACTGCGGATGAAAATCCCATCAAGATCGGGGTTAAATGAAAGTCAATGTGCGAATCCCAGCAAGAGATGCTAGAGCGATTAAAAGAGCAGGCATGGGGAGTTCGGAAGGCCGATTTGATTGAGTTTTTTCAAGTTTAGTATATGATAGGCGATCCACAGGTTTCTCATTTATCCCGAATACAGGATGAAGGCAGACACCCAAAGCGTTAATCTGTGGATCAGAGCACTGCCCTTTTTGGAATGAGTAAATGCAAAGAAACTTTCCTGACTATTTTGGGAATCCCTAGACCTTTGGACCCAAGAGACTGATTGGTGGAAGCGCGTCGAGGCCATTCTCGTGAGGCAGGAGGTGCAACCGCAGCACTTAACAACCAAAAGGCAACCAGATGGAGCCGACCGGGGACTTTATTATGTCTCACTTCTCAGACATGAAGCCACTGCCCCAAAACCACCAGAATGCCTGCGAAAGGCGTGCTTATCATAGTAAAGGAGAATGCAGGTCAATCACATGCAGGCTCTATCTGCACAGGACACCGTACGAGTCCGTGCCAAATTTTCGCGTACAGACAGGAGCATGGGACCGCGTGCATAATGTACTTAACGTAGTAGGGGGGCTGGAGGCCAATAGTTCCTATCTGGCGAACCCTTGGGGGCCAAAGGAAATGAGGAGCAGTTATCAAAATCCGCAGTATTTATGATTTTGGCCGATTGGGTCAATGTAAATCCGTGGAGAAGCGATTCGATCTAGTCGTAAATACGGGAATTCACTCCAGAAGGCTGGACGGAGGCTGATGCAGTACCTATTTTCTCCGAACACTTCCATCAGGTGATCGCTTAAAAACCGACCGCCTGTACCTGCGCACATTGAAGGCAGAAGTCAAGACGTCCGCTACATGGTTTTCCCAGGAAGCAAGCAACTGGCTACTTAGGCAAATCGCTATTGATCCAAAACAAATTCCAGAACTTGCATAAAATGGGCTGGAACCAGGATGCTCATGGCGATAAAGTTTGATTTGAATAAGGAATTGGACCCATGATACTGGTTAATCGGGTGCTTGGTGGTGGAGCCATTGCCGATTGGATCCTTCTGGAAAAATGGTCCGGCAGGAGCAGTGGGGCAATGGAATAAAGGACAAGGGAAGCAGTAAGCCGGGCTTCAGTGCGAATCACTCACATTGATACTTATGCGGAGGAGAGAGGTCAAATCCGGGGTAGGAAGTCTTCAGGTAGATTTGGAGGGCAAAAGCCTAAACTTTTGGGTACCCGAGTTTGCGCCTCTCGGGAGTAATCATACACACACCTCATGCCGTAGATAGGAAATACTAGGAGAAGAAAATGTCTGATTAAACTTTCCACCTAAGTAAGTTTAGTAGGACTCCTCTTACAACATAAAGCCAGAGAAAGACGCACATTGAGAGATTTCTTTAGTTTCGAAACAAAATTTGCCAAGCAGCAGGCGGAAAATACATTAGCTGTAAAATCAGGGGGGGTGTGTAGTCAGAGAAACATGAACAAAAAAAGGAGTTTGGCATAAAAATAAGAATAGCCCTTACTTATGTGCATGACCTATTAACAAGCGAGACATCACGCAAAGTGTTAAATGTTTAGAGGAGTGGCAGAGTTGGTCGGATGCTATGACCGAGGCGGAGCTCTTGAAAAATTCTATATGCGAGTCGAAGGTACCAGGTGGGTGTTACGAAATCCATCGTCCTCTGCAAAACGGCTTCCATAAGTCCTTCAAAGGCGGCGTTTTTCTACGAACATACGTTCCTTTTTTTGTGGAATTTATAGGCCTGTTTAACTCCATTTTCCCAGATTCATTTTATATAAAACCGACTTGTGTTTAATCAATTTTTTTTTAAAACCCCAGGTTTCGCGTATGCGTCGTCATTAATTATGGGCTTGAAAATTGACGGATGGATAATTTGACAATTAGGTGACAAAAACCAAAGGTGGTCAACAAGTCCATATGACATGACCCGTCATATGCATACTTCCCCCTTGTCACGATTGCCACAACCACCGAACCATCTCCCAATAGTAGGATCATACATCATCGCGGCTCCCGTAATGCGTAGTACTGCAAAGAATCACCAGAAATCGCCGAGTAAGGTGAGTGTTTCCTTGGGGCCATGGCACTAGAAAAGGGGTCAAGTTGTTCGCCTTGAGTCCCCGCCAAGTGAACTGGGGAAATCTCCGAACGGGATATCAGAACCACAGGTCCGGGGTGCAGGAGCGTGTTATCCCCCAAAGGTCACCCCTAAGCGGGAGGAGGTAGGATGGCGGGAGTTTCTTCTATAAGTGGGAAGGCAGCATGCTCATTCAACCATCGAGACTGTTGGTCAAATACCAACACGTGCAGGGCGAGGTCTCGGGATTGACATTCACGCGAGAGAAAGTCTCCATTACCTGTGCGCCGTGGCGTAAATCCGTCTGAGAAATATGTACACGATTCTCCTCCCAAAACCTTCATGTTTGTTGCGGCACTTTTTGGGATAGCACACTGTTCCTTTCCTACTTCACATTAAGCGGTTGCTGTCCTGATTCTTGTTAAATAGTGCATAGATCAAGCGTAGTCCTGCGCGGACTCTCTCTTTTTCTAGTAGTAAAGTCTTTCAGCCTAGTAATCGTCCCACCAGATTTGAACAGGGCAATCCGGATTGCCCCACCTGCACGCTGGGTGCTCACAGCAAATTATTCAGGTATTGAGCAACTTTGTGGCCTTTGGCATCCCACGCACTCCTGGCTATGACAAAGCTTCACCGGCAGTGTTGGGCCTTTAACCCCGGGTCCTTTTCAATCAATTATATTTTATCACCCAAATAAGCACTTGGAGAATTCAGGCTGTCTACAGTTCCGCCCAGATTGCCGGTCCCTGTGAAATCTTGCTATGAACCTTAACGCCATCCCCCCTCGGGTCCCGCATTCAAAGCCATCGCCACCAAACCTCCCTCTAGCAGCTGCCTTGGCCGCCTTCGTCCTCATCCTGCATGACTCCACGACTTTAAAAAATGTCCCATGGACATTTTCTTAACGCCCTTCAGCCCCTCACCTGTTGTCTTGTTTGTGTTCCGGTGCCCGCCTGTCGGGAGGCCCGTACGCCTGTGTAAACCTTCCTGCCTCCTTCGGCATTACCGCCCGCTGGCATTTTTGACCACTTCACATCACCCCGCAATATAGACTTGAGTAAGACGGATTGCGGAGGCAACTTGATGCGGATGGTTGCCCTAAATGATCTTTGAATCAAGTATAATTAATCGTACTGATAATCACAGTTCAAGAACGCAACCCGTCCTTCTTCTGAAATCAGGGTAGTCCAGGCTCCACATTCTGATAAGAGACAAATTCCCGACATTTCCCGGCACAATTATTTGCTGGGTCCCGAGAAGCCTAGTTTGATCAAAAAAAAAATTCGAATTCTTCGACTCAAAAAATTATTTTTTTTGTTTTTCAAAATACAAAATTCTATCATAAAAGACATCCTAATGTTTGATAGAGTTTTTATCAATATTCCACAAAAATCAAAAGAATTAATAAATGCCAGTAGTACTACAAAAAAAGTGGGAAATGAGCACATACGTATTTGCAATTCCTACAGATACGCTTCCAAAAATTGAATACACGTTGATGTGGAGAAACCTTGCACTTCTAAGATATATGGCGGGGAATCATCAGGGCCCACAGGTAGTTTTTAACAACTCAGAAGATGGAGCAAAAAGAAAATCCTAGCATGCCACCGATAACGGTTTCCATTCTATCAAAAAAATAAAGGGAAATCCTGGGTTCAATAAGAGGCTTAAAAATCTCTAAAAATCTAATTTTCTCATACCTACTTGAAAATTTTGATTCCTATATGAAAATCTCCATTTGAAATTTACGCATCGCCTCAAAAAGGACGAGGTAGATTCAAAAGTGCTTTTCTTAAAGTTCTTACGGTCCAATTTATAAGTTTTTCGAAAAGCAATTCTTGCCTATCGCAAGTCTTTCTTGAGACCGTTACACATCACTACCTAAAAACTTGAGTGATTGTTCTTGCAGGGTATAACGTCAGAGCTCGATCGACTAGTTTAGAAATTCACGCACAAAAGTTCAAATGCAATATCCTGAAAATACTGTAAAACAAAAGAGTCGATTACTTCCAATAATATACTTTAAATGGGTCGAGAAAATCCTGATTCCGAAATCCTCATTTCCTAAGTTCAAATTTATTTCTAGCCCCTAGTGGTCTTAGAAAATTCATTTTGAAAAATAAAGATTAGGCGAGAAGGACTCCTTGAGATACAAGAGACTTTTAGTGAATTATTTGCCAAATTTTATTGTCAGTAGAAGCTTCATTGACGCCTTTTAAAAATGTCCCTTAGGCGATACAATTCAGAAATCATAGATATCTTTCATCTTGGCTCTTAATTTGCTGTACTTCAAGTCCACGCTTTCCACAAACGAAACTCCAGAGCGCATATCCTGATAGTATTGAATATACTCACTTACAAACTATTAAAGAATTGATCTCGCTCCATTTCCAATAATGCTCGAACTACCAAGTACAGATTACCCTTTGATACAGTGATTCGGCTCCATCTAACAACTGCTGTTTGAGGCACCAAGTACTCAAGCATCAACTTCTAAAAAAATAACTCTACGTCTCGGTCCGTTTCGGGCCCAATGCACAACACATCAATATTGCAGGGTGGTTTCGCTGTTGAATGACTGTTCCGGAATTTGGAAAGCTCGACTTAAAACCATCTAAAGGCCCTTAAAATCAAGAGAAGCACTTCCCTGACCGGATCGGGATCATGATTCCCTACACATTCAAATTGGTATATATTTACTAAATAGAAGTGCGGAGAGCCGACAAAAGGTGCCGCCAGCTCTATAAACTGCCTCTCAAGCGTAGCAGAAAAAGATAAATCATGAGCGGAGCATGAAGCCTTCTGTTACTAATAATCTCGGGAGCTATCACTTAGACCGATGGCAGCAGGGCAAAGTACAGTAAGAATTTGGAAGAGCCTCCCACCTACTTGAAAATTCAAGAGCCTCAGAGGAAAAGCACACAGGATTCCAGTAGGCGATTCACACTTACAATTTTATTGGCAAGATCTGTATCTAGTAAACAGGAGAAAGCGAAAAGTCGAAGGACCTATTGTCATAAAGCACTCGCCATCAGTGAGAACCAACACAGACTCGAATCAAGGATGCGCCCTTTTGGCACGATTGTTTCAACCTCAAATCAAGACCGAAGGATTATCGAGGGCGATGCGATGATGCCAAAGAAGCGGTATCCGCTAGGTTCCATAAACATTGGGACTACTGCCGTCTTCGAGAATCAAATATAGCATAAAGAACATTATTAGCCTCTATTCAAAGGCGATGAACAATTATAAGTCAGGCCTAATGAAATTTTTTTAGAGATTCATGTTGCCAATTCGGACTCACATTCTTCAATGAAGGCAAGGCTAGAAAAATACGAGATGAATTATTCATTGAGTTTGGAGACTGCACGAAAAAAGAGGAACGTTGTCTGAAAACGAGAAAACACTGAAAGAACAGCTTACTTTACAGAACTTTCCATCCAGCGTAAAAAATGAATACTTGATTACAGTGTTGGTAGCATTTTACGCCTGTTTACCCTTATGCTATTTTGTCAATTACGCTTCCGCAAAGAGCCATATCTCATACGCTAAAATTAGCTAACAAGCAGAGAGCTTCTGCGGGACTCGCACAACGCCTGAATATGACTCGAAAGCACAAAATCACTCAGATTCTAAATGCAAAGCGAGCTACGTCTGAACTAGGCACGAGGATCTCGAATTGATATAAGGCCAAATATAAACATTTCGCGATCAACCTCTTTTCCGATTATGCTTTCGTCCACGATCTCCGATTCTCCGCTAATAACTCTACTTCAAGGCTCCCTTCGATGTCATCTGGGCGCTGTAGGGCCGACTATATCAAAAATACAAGGAGCCACCATTCGAATTTCCCCTAGTCGTCGATGATCCCTACAACCGAAAAGAAACGCTCAATGCTTACAACCATGCTTCAAAATCTCTTAAGCTGGCTAGAGTACCACATTGGTCTGACAGTTGGATCATTTCATTTATTCAGCTTTACAAGAATTAGTTCAGGAAAATTATTGTCCTTTTTGAGTTTGAAGCTAAATGAGAAAGAAGTTGGGCTTCTGGAAACCAACGTCAAGAAGATGTTTTCCTGGACACCGATCGAGATCGTTGAACTTCTATCCTAAGAAATATTCCTAAAAAATCAATTAAATTCACTCCAAAAGGGTGGTTCAGATCAAAAGCTTATTAGGCCAAACAACCGGCCGATTGTCTGATCATAGAAGATAACTGGAAGTAAGGATGACTTTGAAAAGACCAATTTGAAAACCTCTATGGAACAAACAATATTCTCGTTCTGGTAGGCGGAGGGAGAAAAGCGGAACCGGAATCGGATTGGTATTGTGCTTTCTCGGTGATTAAAGCCTTGCCTCTGAAAAGGATATAGCCGGTTGCAAAATACAAGAGGATCACTAGTGGAAGTAGGTAATCAAAGAAACAGTAATTCCCATCTCCGTGGGTCTGTTCTCGAGTCATAAATGCTGGTAAACAATTACGTGAGGTTCTTGTTCTTCAAGTCCTCAACTGCATTTAAATTTCTTCTTGAGGTGAGGCCGTCATACAATGGCGGGCAAGGACCATAAATAACAGAGGTGTACCCTGAGAGTTAATTGAAAGTAGCAAGTTTGGCTTTAAGAATTATCTTATACAGAAAAATGTAGAGTCTATTTAACAAAGTTTTCATTAATACGTGCGACAGAATTCAACAGGTTTTTGAAGCACTTCAATCTCGTTTCAATATGTTTTATCCCTTGTCCACTGTTATTTGGCGGCCAAAAAGTAACGCATCCCGCACACAGGCGGGCAGGCATAAAACCCTGTGCCTCGGTCCTTTTCTTTCCGCTGGAGGCTTTTTTCATTTGATTCTTGAGTATTGAAAGGGAGACCAGCCGGAAATTTTTTGGTGCTGCCTTGCCCACTAAAAATGACTCTAACGCCTGGCCCAAGTCTAAAAAATTGCCTTAAGGGCATTATATTGTAACGTGCACTTGTCCTCGGTCGTACTCGGGAGCTAAGTCATTTTTCTTCAAAGCGGCGTGCAAAGCAAGCCAAAACCGGTAAATATTCCGCAAGTCTGCACATGCCCATTCCGGACGCTATCCTCCAGGAGATTCTTGCCATCATAATAATCAGTATCGGTTTCCCATAACAGCGTGCGAGTAGTACCAAAAGAATATCCATAGTAGAAAAATTACGTCTGAAAAAGAAAGGAATATCGGGATTCAATTCTGAGTTTTATGGATAAATTCTGATTTTCTTAATTGAGGGTCCCAATAGGTCGGAAGACTTTAAGTCGTCACTAGTATACTCCTGACTCCGCTGACTCCGAACATCAGCATAGACCCTGTAGCTTTTGAAATTTCTGTCAGGTTTTCGAAGAAATTTGCTTGAGAAAAGCATGGATAAATTCTACTTTGAAAATCAACCCAATCTTCTACGAAATGAACCTTCGACCTTGGTTGACTTTTCCTTTCTCGCATTTTTCATAACTTAGCAATTCTCGCTGTTATTGCCTCAGGAATTGCCACAAGCCTAACCAAGGAACCAAAATTTGATTTTTGATTGGGTAATCCTACCTCCATCCAGACCGGATTATTCTGAATATTAGCGAAGACCAAGAAGAAGTGCAAACTATTAACGTGCGAGAACTTCCAAAAAACAAATACCGGAGTGATCGAGTACCAAGAAGCCAACTGCAGACCTAGGTTTACCATGAACGCATTTGGCTGCTGCTAAGCTCCACCCCTTTTTCTTAGCACCCAATATCGAGTCACAACAGTGAAAGCTACTTACCATGTCGATTTCCTTATGCTAAATCTCTAAAGGAGCCTGCCTACCCACCTATCTATCGGGTTTGGAAGACAGTGAGCGCTTGGAGCGAAATGGATCACAGTTCACGCACAGAGCTTCCCCGTGGACTCAGAGAAGAAATTTTCATACCTGTGAGTTGTTGCGAGATGCGCAACACTTATATTCTGCGAACTTTGGTCACGCTTGATTTCGAACAAGGCTTCGACAAACCGCGCCGGATGCTAAGTTCAATCATTCCGCTAGAGAGCGATATTTGGTAATAAATGCTCAATCGAGATCAGCAGTGGCACGAAATGGTTCGCTGGGCACGGAGGATCTTATTCCATAGTATTGCTTCCCAGCTATACATTCGCCATACTAGAGAAACCATGAATACCAACATCAAAAGATCCTCGCATCACTTTCCGTATGAATATGCTTGCAAAACTCACGACAGTTCTCTTTCACAGCCGCAGTGGGGAAACCGCAAAATTAATCATCCGAAAACTGGCCCAAAAGGATTAGAAAGAGACCACTATTTTGTAGACTATCAAGAACGCTCGAATTATTTCTCTAAACCTCTATATATGTGAGTGGGACTTCAAGCATGAATGGTTTGGGAGTAGTGCTTCTCTCCAAAACTGCCAAAAGTGGATTAAATCACTTACCACCGATGTA
>Ga0163217_1113771_pt1 | contig 13180 bp, 17 predicted proteins | sample SynspAceP_FD_185933 | JGI IMG/M metagenome (GOLD analysis project Ga0163217, IMG submission 185933) | Saline lake microbial communities from Ace Lake in Antarctica - Synechococcus sp. Ace-P (PacBio error correction) | ecosystem: Environmental > Aquatic > Non-marine Saline and Alkaline > Saline ...
CCCCCCAGAGAAGATAATCGCGGTGTCGGTTTCGGGTAGGCCCCAAATCGTTGGGGTATTTTTTTTTTTTTTTTTTTCCTTGCCCTGCCGCTTTGGCGCCCGGAAAGAAAGCCCTTGGGGCGAACACCCTCTCTGCAGCCGCCCCCAAAAAATAAACGCTTTTGTTGGTCCCCAAAATGATCAATCAAAAATCTCGCTCGCCGCGACTCGACCGCTCCATCCACGCGTTGCGGGCCGTGGAATGGGTCAAAGATAATTCCCGATTGGCGCAAAAACCTTGCCGCAGCTTCTAGAACGGGGCAAGGAGAAGCTAAACAGGGACCACGGTTGAACAAAAACAAAGCCGTTGAAATCGAAAAGCTCAGAAAGACGGCAATGAAACTGTCCAGGATATATCCTTGATCCGCAAATAAGGCCTCGTCCGCAGCACTGCAAGCCCGAACAACCGTCCTGAAAGTAGACGCGACCAGCGCGGCCCCTGCGCCAAACGCTTGCAAAACAGCAATCGATATAGAACCCACAACGCAAGCCGATGGTCAGCGCAGATGCCCCCCCGGTCGCCGTTGCAAACCGCGCCAGAAGATGCCCCCCAGCCACCGCAAACTGCGCCAACCCCCCGACAGATTGTCCCGCCTCGCCGCAGCGCACGCCCCCGCCGACGCCGTATAAGCATACAGCCAGCCGGATGATCACAGGATCGACACGCCGCGACAGATCACCACAATAGCACGTCGCCCGACTGCGAGCCGTTTTTGTCCATAGGTCAACCAGATTAGGCATTAACCGATATTGGGTTGCTACCATTGTCGACCAGCGCAGTGTCCGCGACAAATCCCCATCGATGTGGCAGAGGAAAACCACCGAGAAGGCGAACATCGGCGAGCTGAATTCGCCATAGCTTCAAGCGGCAGCTCAGGAGAAACAAATCCAGGTTCGACCCTTGGGCAGCAGATCGAGCCCCCCCCCCCCCACCGACCAGCATGGCACGACCGAACGCTCATCAGCATGATGATACCAGCGGAAAGCCCAGCTGCGGTCTGCAAGGGCGCTCGTCGCGTTTCTCCACGAACCAAGACATGAAACTTCGCGGCAGCAGATAAAGGCCGCAGCGGCCAGCAGCGTCAACAGCGTCCAACCGGCCCCTTCGACCTGCCATTGCCCGATGCGACCGTCAATCCTGCGCCCAGGTCTGTTCGAAACGTACCTGCGACCCCAAGACCACGAAAGCACACAGCCAGCAGGCCCAGCAGCTTACCCGCTTCTACTGCGAGCGATGACACCCGTGATGGCTTTCGTTGGCGGTTCAAATTAAGGTGCCGAAAAACACAAGTGAACAAGCGCCAGCCCACCGCGCACCCCAAAAACGCGACGTGCGAATTGATTCTGGCCGCCCCGGTCGGCTGTGGCTTTCGCGCTGGCAAAGATCGACAAGACAGGGAATCTGCTGTAGGTTGCCAGTGCAATAAGGCGCGCCAGCCACGATGACTGCCATGATTCGTGACCAATATCGGCCAAGAGGTCGATTTCCGTATCGTCTAAGAAATAAGATCCGCGACGAGGTTCACCGATGAAACCGAGCCGATGCGCACGCAAAACGCAGCAAGATCCCCACCAGCCGATCACACCAGCGACGGGCCAAGATAGATCGTCACGAAAATATCAGCCCTGATTCGCGCCGCATAGCGACCGCACGTAAAACGTCAAAGCGGTGGCAATAGATCGACGCACAGCGATAGACAACGGCGACCAACAGCCAGTACTCCACGCCCGCGGGCGCAAGCGCGTTTCAGCGGCAATAGGCCACGGCAAACAGCCCACCACATCGCACCAGAACGGCACACAGCTGGTTAGCGACACATCAGCCTCTGGTTTTTTCCTGTTTCGACTCCTACGCGCTCCGCCCGCACAGCAAAAAAGGCAGCAGGCATCCCAGATCAGCCAAACGAAGACTAGCGCAGACGCATGTGACATGGGACAGCATCGCCCGAGAGGTATATTGCACCCGGCCAACAAAAGCGTAATATCCAGAACCCCAAGCCAGCAGCGGCCGCAGCCGAAATGCGTCCATCATGCGCGAACCTTAGCTGCGCGTTAAAAAGAAACAGCGGAGACCGGGCGTTTACTACATACGCTTTCCTTGCGGTGCCGTGCCAGCTGTTAGAACAGCGCACGGCGCCAGATATCGGCATTAGAGAAAAGGTTTGTACGATAAAGCCGCTGACGCCCGCCTTAGGCGGTTTTCGGCGTCGCAGGTCTGGCCGCGCGTCAGCATCAGAATAGGCGAATCAGTCCAGCGCTCGTCGCGCGTAGCTTCTTAAGGATTACGAAACCGCTTTTACCGGGCAGCATAACATCCGCTCACCGACGGGACTGCATTGCGGATGACCTCGACAGCCCGTGCCCCGTGGCCAGGTTTCGAGCGCCCCGCCTTCGCGACCCAATAAAATAGTAATCGCCTCGGCGATGTCGTCTCGTCTCTACGAGCACGACGTGTTTTGCCCATTGGCAAAAATCCTCCCTGTGACTGGTCGCATTATTAAAGCGAATCTTGGTAGGCCGAAGGAGGATGCACGGAAACCCTGCCCTGTACAAAAGCCTGTTAACCGCCTTATGTAACCATCCATGTCAAGATTGAACGGCTCGCGGCGTGCCGGCCATTCGTGCGCGCAACCCGGCACGTGGCACCAGACATCGTGCACAGCTACGTTCGAGGCTGCGGTAGGTAAACATGACCGAACTGCAGCAATAGTGCAATCGCGTTGTAATCGCGCACGCTCTGGGTTCGCATGTCGCATAACAATCAAAGAACCCTATCCCGCCCCAGCTGCGCCACCAGTTGTTTCTGCACATGCCGCGCCGTGCCCAGACGCTGAATCAACGGCACACAGCGGCAGACACGCGCCACAGCGGGCCAGACAAACCCGTCGATGGATTTGCGAAAGATCAACGTTACCACGAACGTCGCAAACGACCATCCTGCGCCAGTTTCCCGCAACGTCGCCATACGGCGCAAAACACCGCGCCACACGGCTGCGTAGCGCGCGCAGTGCTGACGGGTCCGGCCTAGTTGACCGAGTGCTTTGGGTCAGCCCGGCAATCGGCAGCGCTCTGCATCGATTGAAATTATGCTGTAAAAACATACGCGCGCGATATGCGTGCAGCACCGCTTTGCAGGTCGGGCGCCTGATCAACGATCTCGATGCCCCCTGCAAATCCCCATCGTGAACCTCCATGCGTTGCAAAACCGATAGCGTGCGCGGCAGAACGCTTCGCCTCCTCTTGCGGAGAGGTTGCGGCGGGTGATCTCGGGTCGCTCAAGGTATCCTACATAGCGCATGCGCGCTATCCGCAGGCGGCGGCCTGTCCTGTGATGTTGATGTGAAACCGGTCGCGCCATTCGGGTTCAAGCGTCTTTGGTATCGGCAGGATCGAGCGCGGTTGACGGATAGCGCGCGGTGGTCCAGCAGTTAGTGCATAGAGCCGCCAGAGTGCGGTCATGGGCCAAACGTTTCGGTCCAGCGTCTCACGTGCTTCAAGCGTGGCGACCGGCGTTGCGCGCTGGCCGCAAATGCCCAACGGGAAAACGTACGGCAATATTCGTCGGCGCGGTTCACCTATGCCGCTCAGGCCGCGCATCATACGCGCCTCGTCGCAGGTAGCAATCAAGCGGCTTCGGCCCTTCGTCAGCACCCGTCGGCTCACCCAGCGCGCTCGATGTTCAGCAGACATTTCCCGCCGATTCTGCGCCGATTTGTGTTCGATTAGTCAGATAGCTGGCCGAAATGCGACCGCTTGGCAGATAGGCCTGCTTTTTGCCTGCATCCCCGCCTCGCGATGCGACTGCCGTCACGCATCGCGGCATGCGACCAGCCGCGGAATTTATACCGCATTATCAACGCCTTTCTGCGCTGTCAATATCATTAAATTTACAATCCCCCCTAGGCTCTGCGACATATTTACAGAATCGTTTGTTTTTATCACGCCAGGGCTTAGTTATCGGTTTTTTCAAGTTTTTCTCTCATATCATATTTGACCTATGTGCATCATGACCCGGAAAAAATAATCGGTCCGGTGTTTTCCACTTATGGGAGAACATAATGACATTTTCTACTTGACGCGTCGGCGTGATCAAAACGCGCTGCTGCCGGTGCTGTTCTGGCTTGCCAGACGTAAATCCTAAGCGCTGCCCGCGCATCGGTTTTACGAACGCCAACGGGCGACACGGTTGACGCTGGCTTTGAACGATGCCACAATCAGGCCCTACCGACGAAGTGACTGAAAACTGCGCGCATTCGAGCTGGCAGTCGAGCACCTGAACGCATGGGCGACTGGCGGCATTGCTGCAAACATCAGCTCTAAGGCGCTGGAAGGTAACGTATCATGCAAGAAGTCCAGTTCGTTACCGGTGATACACAGAACCAAATCGACGCGGCCCGCGCATCGGCGCAGTCGATTGATTAACCAGAAAGATCGGGCCCGCAATCATGATCTGGGCGGCTGTCCTCGGCCGGTGCTTTGCAGTCAGGTCTCTGCAAGAGGCTGGCGTTATACTTTATGGCGGTTGAACACACTTCCGAACGACCAACGCAAAGACGAAGCAATGGCTTCCGTCCTTCTTACGCCTTATGTCTGCTGCCGCTGTGGCACGGTCTCTTAGACATGTATGGCGATGACGCAAGTATACAGCCTGACAGCCACTATACATGGGCTGGACACAGCAAGAAATCGATCCGCAGAACGATAGCATGGGCCTGGGACACATCAACGACGTGCGCACACCGCTCGCGCGCGACTGACTTCTTCGTCCTATATCGCACACTGTCCTGAACTCCGTTGCCGATGTTTGGTTCTGAACTCTACGGTGGGAACTGGTACTCTTGACCAACCGCGTTCAGTTCTCGTCTGCGCGATAAGGCAGGTTAACGGCAGAACTTCGAAATCGTTGTAACATGCTCTAAACTTCCTAGTGATGGCCCGTGGTGCAAAGGCTGAGAACATCACCGTATCGTTGTATAGCAGAACTGGACTGGAAAGTAAGAGACGAAAAAGGACGAACCTGCTACAAAGGAACAAACGCCTTTTGTTTAAGATCCTTTGCGAAAGTCGTGGCTTCCCCCCGTCCAGGCAGCTAGACATGCTACGCTCAACGCTGTTTATGCTGATGCGGTTGCAACGTGCCGGGTCGTTCAACACATGCGCGTTGTGAAGCCCTCGATGGTTACGAAATTTGACGCCTGGGCAACCGGTCCACACGCGTACCGTGCTGGCGACCACCATGCTTAAGGACGTTGTGGTTGTGCCGGCCAAAAGAGAACCCCCGAGAAGAAATTCGACCTCGTGGAAATCGTCCGAAGTCACACCAGCGAGCAAGTCAACCTATGACCGTCGGCCCCGTTTGGCAGGCAGGCCGCGTTGGCGACTGTAAACCCGACGCTTAAATCCAAGTCTAAGCGGGGCTTCCTGCTTTACTTGCGGCGCAATTTTTCGTCTTTCACTTCTTTTTTTTTTAAAAAAACAATTTTTTTTTTTGGGGAGGGGCACCGCGATGGACGCCATTCTATTTGCACTTCTTAACGGGTTGACAAGGTTTCAGCTTATGCGCTCATCGCGCTTGTCTGACCTAGATCTTTGCCTTGGTGTCGTCACTTTGCCCACGGGCATTGTTCTGATCCGGAGCATTCTGTGCTTGTGACCAACAAGATTTTCAACCTAAGCACAAGGCCGCGAATCTCTGGTACCTGACTTTTTGGCCAACCTCGAATCGAAACGTCGCTGTAATATCAAAGGTGGTGGTTTCGGCGGATGCAGCCCGTGCGATGCACTGCTGGATTGTCGAGTTCCCGCTGTCGATCCTACTTGCCGTTCCGATCATGCTGGTTCATCGCATTTGTCATGGAACGCCGGTTGGGGTGGGGGGGCCGCATCCATTTGACTCTGATCAACAGTGGATCCACACACTTCTCAACTCCCCCACGACGGACCAGATCCTTTAGTGATTTCGTCTGCGATGTGCTTGCAAGAGGTGATCAAGTTACTTCTCGGGTGGCAAACGGATCCAGCATCATCTGCACCTCCGAACTCCTTTCGCGGGTGCGTGTCGATTTCGGACGGTGTTGCTGGGCTTTGATCCAATGCGATCATCTATCTATTGGACGATCTTGATCTATTGTTCGCCTTCTCGCGCGAATCAATCGAGGCGTCTTCGCTCTTCGAATTCACCAACTTTGGGTGGTTGTTGCGCGCCGCATGGCGACCCGAAACCGTGGGTCTGCTGGACATCACATCGAAAGCATTTACCATTTATGTTCGGCATAGCGCGGGGTGGCTGGGCTTGGCTAGGCGTCATGTACGCCGATCAATTCGCCCAACTACCATGGGCATGGATGTTCTGGTGCTTGAGCTTTGGTGGTCGTACGTTGTCGGAGGCATGGTCTTTGACCGGGGCCGTTCTGCGGGTTTTGCTGGTGTCTGAATTCCTTTGCCTCGATGAACGCGTCAAAAATCGCTGCCCGAATTGACCAGATATCATTTGACGTTGTACGCGATCATTTCTTGCTGACACGCCCATCCAGTGGCCTAATGGGCCGCAATAGGCGTATGATGGAATCACCTCATGCAATCAACTCACTAAAAAAGACTTTCTCTTCTGTTGGGTGCATTTTCTGACGCATGGCAGCCCGTCATCCTAAACCCTTCCCTCGAGTCCGGACTTGCACAATCACGCCGGCTACCTGAACCTGATGCACGCTTTTGTGATCTTTGCATCTTGCATGGGTTCAACTTCTGTTCGGGCTGACAAGGATACCTGTCCTTGTGGCACGCGGCTTTTCTGGGGTCGGTTCCTACTCTGCGGTTGGATGATGATAGCTGTTGTCGGATAGAACGTGATCCCCGCGATTGATGTTGTCGTGAATCGTCGCGGGGTTGTTCTCCGTCGTGATAGGCTTTGTCTCGCGCTCCGGTCGGGGAATGCTTAACTTTTCCGATCGCTCACGCTCAGGCCTTTGCGCAGATGTGTTAAACCTTGCTATTCGGTCCTGCACGCGATGCCACCATGGCGAACCCGGCTGCAATCTCGCTCAGCGAATACCGCGCATAATCTGGACGGTGCGAACGGCGGCCAGCTACCACACCTTTTCGGGGCGCAGATAATGCCGCGACGAACGTTGGATTTCGGGGCTTGGTCCTTCACTTCTCCGGTCGGTATACCTGTGCGCCCTGATCATTGGCTGCTGGGCGTTCTATATCTCGATCCGCGTCTTCCGGTCGCCCTCGGGATGATGCTGCGGGCCGTGAAATCGAACCCACAACGATGAACTATACCGGCCTTGAACACCCAAACCTACACGCTGGCGGCATTTGTTATCTCTCTGGCATGTTGCTTGGTCTGCGGTGTTTTTGCTGGCCGCAATGGAACGCATTGCGGGCCGAGCGCATGCCCAAGTGGACGCATCTTGGCGAGGTCGTGCTGATGACGATCTTGCAGTGCGGGACCCTTCTGCCGGACTGGGCGCGGCTTTTACAAGTATTTTGAAAACCATTTTTCCAAGATCACGATAACGTTCTGCACGGCTGGTTTCTCTTTCATCCGAGGCTTGAAGATGCTAGAATTCGCGTGATACACCCTTTTGTCCGCAAGGCTGTGCACTGACCTTGGTCTTGCTGTTCAATAGCTGGTCGTGATCTTCTGCCCGTGTCTGGTCGTAGGTGGCCAACGTATCGGATCGCGTGTTCCGCCGCAAGGACCGGAACGGCGGGATCGGGTCGAAGCCGACCCGCGCAACGCAACACACCCCACCGATAGAGAAGAGCTGACGAATGGCCATTCTTCGAAGTCAAAAATGTCGGCAAACGTTCGGGGGTTTTGCCAAGCCGCTTGAGCCGTGAACCTCAGCGTTGCGATAATTCGTCCCATGCATTATCGGCGAACGGCGGGTAGGTCCACGCTGCTGAAACCTGTCTAGTGGCACTGATCCATCGATGACCGGAATCGGTCTGTTCGACGGGCGTCGGGTGCTGGGCCAGCCTACGAGATCAACCATGGGGATTTTCGCGCGGTTCCAGACGCCGAGATCCTTCGGAATCTTCATGTGCCGGAAAACATGCTGATCCTGCTTTGTCAAACGCGATGGCATTGCCAGATTGAATGCGCTGTCCTCGGTGTCAGCCCGCGACGTGATCGAAAAGCCGAAAGAAATGCTGGTCGAATAACTCGCCGACAACGCAATATGCAACGTACGCTTCTATGTCACGCGGCGATTAAACGGCGGTTTGAAATTAGCGATGTGCCTTTCGCAAGATCCGCGCCTTTTGCCTGCTGGAATGAACCAAAGCGGGTATGGCGCGGCCGATACCCTAACAACACATCGAACTGCTCAAACGACAAAGACGAACAGCAATATCACCATCGCATCAATCGAAACGGGCGACGACTCTGTGTGTTCTCATTGGCGGAACGATCACCGGTTGCTCAAGCACGCCGCTGGTCGAAACACACCGACACATCAAAGCAAACCAAGTGCGCGAGCGTATTTGGGCCCCGATCAGACCGCCTGATGCGGGGCGCAGGTCCCCGCTCCGTGAAAGCCACGGCTTGCAAGATAAGCACCATGACACGAAACCCGATTTCTCGAACAGCCGCCAACATGGCCTCTACTCGCGCCCGCCTATTCTGTCGGTATGGGAACAATCCGCTACTACGGCGAAAGCTATAATCAGTGCAGGCGTTCAGCTTTAAATGTCCACGAGGGCGAAATTCTGGCGCTATTGGCGCAACGGCGCGGGGCAAAAAACATGGACCCTGCGCCAATCGCCAGATTGGAGCACCGCCGAATTGCGCAGGGGCGAGAGTCTGCTCGCCACAAAGCCGCTGACATGAGGCAGCACGAGGCCAGCCCCAACGGTCTGGCCTGGTCCTGAAGACCCGCGCAATCATCGCGGCCTCAATGGTCGAGGAAAACTGCAACTGCGCAGACGCCCCGCCGCATCGGATGTCGCTTGACCAGCATCTAGACCTGTTTCCCCCTCTGAAAGAGGCCGCAAGAGAAGCGTGACCGCGTCGGCGGCGAACAACAGATGCTGGGATTGCACTCGCGCGCTTGGCCCGTGACATAAAGGTGCTCGCTCTGCTGGACGAACCCTATAGGGGCTGCCCCCGTCAATGTGGACTAATCGAAAGACCCTGTCGCTGATCAAGCTCCAAGGCATCGATACCTTCTGGTTTGAACAAACGCGTCGTGTGCGCTAGCTCGCGGATCGTGCGTGATCCTTGATACCAACGGCGGTGTCTTTGATGGCACCGCCGACGAGGTGCTTGAATCACGCGAATTGAGCGCCTCCGAATATCTGGATCTGACGACTATCCTTTGACTGGCGCGGGACGTTCTGGCGGAAACATGCGTTCATTACGCACTTTCCCGCGCCTGCGCCCACCTTGCCCATTGCATATACCCCTCTGCCCGGTCCCGCCGCCTTCTCGCGGCAAGAGTGACGTTAGGCAACTGTCTCTTTTCTGACTGCGCCCATGCCCTATAAGGCGCATTCAAGGGCAAGGCCGCCTATCGACTTTGACTGGCTTGAGGAAATATGCAAAAAAACCATAAGCCGATGTGCTTTTTATCCAGCGCCGCATCGACGAGTTGCTGAACGAAAAAAGATCTGACCGATTGCCAGGTAAGCGAGATTAAGCGCGATGATGACGCCTGAATTGCGCGTCAGCCGTAACACCGCAACAGATGTAAGGCACGCATAGAGGCGCAATCGCCCTGCGCACTATCCGAGCGCCGCGCCCGCCGCCCGGAAGCCGCAGCCCCTGCGCAGAAGCGTCGATCCGCCGACAACGCCGTGCTGCGTCCTCTCCTGATGGTCGGGGGAACGGTATATAGTCAACCGAAACTGGCGCGCCTTCGTTTTAATCTCGTCGGGATCCATCCGTTCGAAGGACACGCTGCTGATACGTTGAGCGATGAAACCAATGAACACATTCAGCGACACGTTCCGGCAGCGTAAGCGGATTTTGGTAGAGTGCGGGCCTGCCGTTGAATTGGCGCGCTTGGTGATCCTGAATAAGGGAACTATGTTCAAAAAAATCCTAGTCGCCACCGCGGCGAGATCGCGTGCCGTGAATTCCGTGCGGCAGCGAATGGCATGCGGGTCTGTCGCGTCCATTCGACGGCGATCAGTCGATGACGATGCATGTGCGCATGGCAGACGAATCTGTCTGCATCGGCCGCCCTCTCGCAAGAATCCTATCTGTCGATTCCGTCGTATCATACGCCGCGTGCGAACACGGCGCAAGAGGCATTCACCCCGATAACGGCTTTTTGTCGAAACGCGGGCTTGTGCAGATCGTCGAAGCACGACCTGATTTTATCGGACCCACAGCGCACACATCCGCATCATGGGCGAAAGATCACCGCAAAGACACTAGAAAGAGCTTGGCGCCCTGCGTTCTGGGTCCGGGTCACGGTGGCGTGCCCAAACTGCGCCGACGCCAGCGTATCGCGAGGAATAGCTTATCGTGATCATCAAGGCAATCCGCCGGTGGTGTGGCAAAGGCCATGAAAGTGGCGAAAACCGCCGCTGAAATGGGAACGTGCTTCATGACTGCCCGCCGCCGAAGGGAATGAACTTCGCAACGATTCGAAGTCTATTCGAAAAGTACTCACTCACGCCGGCGCCACATCGAAATTCAAGTATTTCGGCGATGGCAAAGGTCCGCGCTGGTCCATCTGGCAACGCGATGATTTGCGATGCAACGCGCGCCGCCCGAGAAGCCTGTCGAAGAAGGCTCCGCCGTCGATCACCGCGAAGATCGTGCGCGTACGGCAAAGTCCTGTGCAAGATTCGAATGGCCACTCAAGCTACATCGGCGCGGCCGGTCCGAATTTCCCTGTAGTGAAAGACGAGTTCATTTCACTGAAATGAATCACGCCGTTTGAGGTCGACCGACCGCGTCCGAACCATCTTTGGGTCGACCTGGTGCGCGAACATTCGCTCGCTGCCTGGAATGATCTGTCTTTACCAAGAAGACCTGAAGATCAACTGACCACCGCGATCGGCAGTCGGACAACGCTGAAAATTGCTAACTTCTCGCCTGCCGGAAAGATCCGCGTAAATATAGCCAGGCGGGCTTGTGATGCGATGGAAGTGCGCTGTATGACGCTTAAAAATAACCGCCCTACTTAGACAGCCCTGATCGGCCCCCAAGCTGATCGTTCACGGCGGCAGTCCCGAAGCGGCTGGCGCGTCTGCGCCGTGCTTGGAGTAGCTGTCGTGGACGGGGCGCACAATCCCGCTGTTCCATGCGCTGCTTGAACGAACGGTACGTGCTGAACAGGGGACTATAACATCACTGGATAGAGCATTGGCTTTGAAACAAATTTGGCAATGCTGACTGACCCAGAGCTGTTATTGCCACGGCTTTCCATGGGAACTTCCCATGGCGACAGCGACGACCCGGGAATCTTCTCTGGGTCGATCCGCGCTGCGGGGCATCTTCCTGCTAACGGGTTTACACAATCTTCGCGTTACTAGCGCGCGCAATGCGGCGACCCACTTTTTACAATCAGTATATGAAACCCGCATTATGAAGACGTCGTATGCCGGCTGCGCCGACCTCGCGCGAATAATGGATAACGCTCGAGATTTATTTGCGCTGTACGCGCGGCCTACATGCCCAAGGGCCAAGCCCAGCCTGCAGTCTGAAGGTGATGGTATGCGGTGGGGTGGCGTCTGGCGTCACACTGGGGCCGGGCGTTTTTTGGCGAAAGCATGTTCTCGCGGGCGCAATATGCATCAAAGATCGCGCTGCCTCCTGGTGGATCGGCTGACGCCGAGGCGGGTTACCACTGTTTTGATATCCCAGTTCTGACGCGCATCTGGCGTCTCTTGTGCGCAGAAATAACCCGCGCCCGCCTATACGTCCGGCTAGAAATGGCTCTTGATGAAAACGCGGACTTTACCGCCCCTGTTGCCGCCAACACTCAAGATGTGGTGCAGCGGATGACCCAGATATCATAGCGCGAAATTGGCTCCAGAGCGCTGAAGCGCGGCGCAGAGGCGATCATACCAGCGGCAAAAAGCCGATGTTCTCGTCGCCCGTCTCGACGATATCAAGCTCGCATAGGCGTGCCGCGGGTTTCCGACAGGATAGGACATTCCGTTCAGGGTACACATTCAAGGCTGCCCACGCGCGAAGTTCTCTCCGCGCTGGCTCTCTACGTCACGCGACACCGCCCGATACATTGTCCAACGCCCGCAAGACGCCGCCTCGAGCGCTGGCGCTTGCCTGTGGACTGCACGGGCGGGCATCCGGAGGATCATCAAATCTTGGCGCATAACAATGGGTTCCTTGAACGTCAAAACGGCGTCTTTCAGTGCACTGACCGGCCAGACCCGCAGCTTCGTGCGCCCCCGTATAGGCCGCACGGGCTTTGTATTCGGTTGCCATCCTCCGTAGTCTCCGCGGGTCGGCAGCTTTTCAGGGCGATGGATACCGCTCAGGCGCATAGGCCAGCGCGTGCGGTAGAGGTTCTCATTGTGGGGCGTTTTTCACGTCTTATGATACAGCGGCGATGCTTGCGGGTTTTCTTTCCCACGATTGTGCAGCAGCCGGCCCAGTAAGCATTCACGGGTCGCTTCGATCTCGCGTATGAAGATACCCGAAGCGTTGCTGCTGTCCGCGTTGCGGTACTACAAACAGCTTGCCTCGGCGTCTTCGCCGACATTGATGCCTTGCGCCACGTGAACGCTGGTGTTTCAGCGGTTGGCCGTTCACCACGTAGCGCGCAAAAGAGAGTTAAGAATGCCATAGTGGTCCTCCTGAAGCTTTGATGGATATATGCACAAGGCCGCAGCATAGGTCTATGGGGCTTCGGGGCGCATAGCGGCGTTTTTTCGCCGGTAGGAGGCGTGACTTCGATTCGATGCGGTCTTGTGTATAGATTCAGGCACATTCGAGTCAATGGTTCCGCTTGGTGCGAATCGCAAAAACACTCTTGACAGGATAGCGCAGCAGGGTTCAAATTCTGCGCGATCTGGCAGGTAGTAATTACAGCGACCAACATCGTCCATGGTGCTGCCGCTCGCGCAGGGCCTTACGGTGGGTCGCAAGGGGCGCGGCTTGTCGGTCACAGTATCCCCTGCCCCGGTGCCGCCATCATAGACAAAGCTCACCCCA
>Ga0163217_1072298_pt1 | contig 13179 bp, 20 predicted proteins | sample SynspAceP_FD_185933 | JGI IMG/M metagenome (GOLD analysis project Ga0163217, IMG submission 185933) | Saline lake microbial communities from Ace Lake in Antarctica - Synechococcus sp. Ace-P (PacBio error correction) | ecosystem: Environmental > Aquatic > Non-marine Saline and Alkaline > Saline ...
ACCGAGTTGGGCACCTTGCCCTGGCGTCTCGCGCAGGCTTGGCCCTCGGCGCGGGCCCATGCGAAGGGTCCGAGGCCCGGGGGGGCAACTGAGCCCTTTCTGGCTGCAGCTGTAGGCCAGGTCGACGCCCCAGGCATACGAAGATACACGGCAATCGCCGAGCGAGGTGACGGTGTTCGAGCAGCAGCAGGCAGTTGTGGCGACGGCAGAGCTCGCCGATGCCGCTCATCGGCTGGCAGAAACGCCCCGTGGGGAAGGTTTCGGCTGGACGATTGGCAGGGATCTGTGCGGCTGGTGCGCAGCAGCGCTTCGATTGCGCCAGGTGAAGGCCTCCCCAGGGCGGCTCGTGGTGTTGACCTCGGCCGGGTAAGCGTCTGGGCCAAGTCCACCAGGCGCAGATCCGAAGTAGCCCTTGACGGCGCAACAAAGAACGCTGTGCGGTCAATTCGGTGTTGGCCAGGGTGGCCTCCATCGCCGCACTGCGGTGCACCATCGGAATGGTGAGGCGTTGTCGGTCTGCGCTCAGGCGTAGCGCAGCACTCCTGCACCTCGCCCATTCAGCTCGATGTAGAGCGGATCGAAGTGACCGATCGGCTGCGCGCCAGGGCGGCCACACGGTGGGCATTGGGCCATTGGAAGGGCGGGACCCACAGCAGCCTCGTTCCGGAGTTGGCGATCGGGTCCCCGACCGAGAGGATGACGTCGCTTGAACGGGCGGAGGGGACTGGAGACCAAGGCCACGCGGCGCGAATGGAAGAGAAGTTGAAGACTACCCAAGCCAGGCAAGGCGATGGGCGGCATTCGAGCCGTTGCAGGCCCTAGCGAGCCCGAAACGTTGACCACGAAGACGGCGGCACATGTGGTTGAAGGGGATGCCGCGCGAGATCGCATCGCCGAGGCCTCCCGCCAGCCGCTCGCTGACCACATCGGCGAGCAGGGAGATGCTCGCGCACGTGGGGCCGGTGGGCAACACCCAGGCTCTTTGTAGGTTGTCGTCTAGGCCGTTGAGCACCCGTTCAATCGAGGATGGTGGGGTCCCGCCACCAGCGCGTTAGCTGCGTAGCCGTCAGGAAGTAGTCAATGTCGCGCAGGCCCAAGCGGACAGCCGCGGGTGGTGTAGGCGTTGCCGCCGGGCAGCAACAGCTCTGGATCCTGGCGAACAGCCGCTGGTGGCTTCGCGACGATTTGCGGCGGCCTCACGGTTATCCATCCTCGGCGGCCGCCAGGCGCCGGCTCTGAGCCTCGGAGAAATAGCCGGAGGATCCGCTCGAATTCGCATCGCGATCGAAGTAGCGCCCCAGCTGGTCCATACCGACCAATCAGGCGCGGTAATGGCGCGCGCAAATGACAGGGAGATCGTAGAACCCTTCCGCACTAGCATCTGGGATTGCCCAGAATCCCGTCCAAGCCATGGGATTTCAAGAACCTGACAGAAAAGGGTTTAACGCAAGCCCCTTCGGCCTGATTTCCCCGGATTGACGCCCCCCGTCCGTTGGTCCCTTCACATGAGCAGGCCCCAACACCCCCGCTTCGCCTTCCCCTGCATGCCCAGCTCCACAGCGACGTTCTGCCAGGTGCGGATGGGAGGGCTCGAGCTGACGATCTCAAATTCCAGCGATCTGCACGGCAAAGTGGCAGCACCCTCACCATTGCCCCTGACCTGCTGGATCCGCAGCTTCCGGCCGGCAATCGCCTTCGGATGGCTCTTCGGATCCGGGGCTGGAAGTCGATCCACGAATCTGAATGGCCGATGGTGCCGGATCCAGCTGACGGCTGGATCGTCCCTCTGTCCGGCACGACCCTCAGCCTGATCTGCTCCATCTCAGGGACCCGCGCACGCGGCGAAAGCTATGGGCGCTGGCCCCCCCGTTCGATCGCCCCGCAAGGCCCTGGCCTGCTGGGATGCAACCGGCCCTGGCTTGATACGGCCCCTTCTTTTCGGCCCGGAGCGGAATTCTTTTGTTCGACGACGTCCGTTTACGAACTACAGTCGCAGTGGCTGCTTCTAACCAGCGTGGATTCAACTCGAAGCGGGCTGGAACTCAGGCCCGACTCGAGGAAGGCGGCTAACCCTGCAACAAAATCCTCAGGGCAAGGAGGGTTTATTTCCCGGTCGCTTCCCAACGACACCTTCCAGGAAACATCCGCAGTGAAATGCCTGCTGACCATGGCCCATTGGGGCTGCGATCGAAAACACCCCATGAAGTGGGGCGGCCGCCGCCAGCAGGAACTGGGTTTTCGCTTCGCCGAGCTGATCACAGCCGGCCGACAACGTCAGACTATTAAATACGTGTGCGCAAAGGTGGCCAGAAATAATTGCCGCACCGCCCACCTTCATGCCAACGCCGGTGTTCGGCGACAACGGCAGCGGCATGCCGTGCCCAAAGCTCTTGGAAGGGCGGCCCAACCGCTGTTCTTCGGCGAAGGGACCCTACGCCAACCTCTCCCAGACAGCCCGTGTACATCGGCGGGCTGGCTGAAGCATGCCCGCCTCCTTTCTGGCCTTCACCACCCGCCCCAACAGCTACGAAGCGCCTGGTGCCGGGCCTTCGAGCCGCCGGTGGAACCTGTTAATCCCGGGCAACCGCTCCGCCGCCGTGCGCATCCGCGCTGACGGCAGCCAACCGGCGGCAAAACGCCTCGAATCCGCAAGCGTTGATGCCCTGGCCAATCCCTACCTGGCCTTCAGCGCCTGCTGCTGGCCGGCTGCGACGGCATTGCCAGCAGATCGACCCGGGCGAGGCCATCGAACCAGATCTGTTCTGAAAGCCGACAGCCGAGCAGCCGGCCGGGATTCCACGTGCGGTTCACTTGAAGCGGCCCTGGAGGCTCTCCGGCCGTATAACGCCTACTTGACTCGATGGCGGTGTGTTCGAGCCTCCTTCCTGGAGCACTGGGATCGCACTTAAATAGAAAGAGGTCCAGGACGCGCAGCGGCCCCAACCCCTACGAATTCCCAGGCCTCTACTAACGAACGCCTAGCCCCCTACAACGTCTCGCCTTCTAGAAAGTCTGACCCTCGCGCACCGGTTTGCGATCCGTTGAATGGATGACGCCCATTCAGGTTCAGGCCTTCCGATCCATGCCGCTGTCCGATCCGGCAGCAAAATGCCTACCAGGGCGCTGCAGCAGGGCAAAAGCCCTGTGGGCCTGGCCATAAGGAAAGCCAAGCAGCGCACTGCTGCAGTTGATGGCGCCCCGAGGAAGCGTTCCCCAGAACAATTCCACTGCCAACCGGCCTGCTCGCCATAAGTTCCTGCAGCTCGATGGAGCGGCTGCTGGAGGTCGACTGGCAGGACGCCGACGCGGCATCTACCCCTCCTCCTGCCCCTTTGATGAACCCCTGGCTTGAACTGGGCGACCCGTCTACCCGCTGGTCTGGGCTGGATCTGCCCAACATCTGGAACCGCCCGCAGCCAGCGCCGATGTGCGCGACCTGCCGAGACGATCGATCCTGCTGACTTCCCCAGTTACTACCTCCAGAACTTCCACCACAGACCGAACGCGCTAGCCTGAGCGATCGCTCGCCGCCCTCTACGCCCTGCAGGTGAAAATCCCTGTTCACGGCATCGGCCTATCCGATGTCGCCGCCGTTCTGCTTGGCGCCGTTGCAGGCGGGGTCTGCGCGCCTTCAGCGGCCGCAGCCCCGGCCCAGTTGCGGTGCTGGATGTGGCCACCGGCAACCGGCCGTACCCTGCGCCAGCTGCGCGCCGCCCTGCCTGGTGTTCAACGCTGTGGGACCTGATCTTCTCTCCACCGCCTACCTGCGTCGAGGGCGAACCGCTGCATGTCCCCAGCCGCCCCCGATGAACTGCCCCAAACTGGTTGCAGGGCAATGCCCGAGACACATGCCCTTCGCCGACGGCAGCGTTCCAGGCGTGAGCTGCATTTTCTGCTGCACGAGCTGCCCGGCGAGGCCCGCCAGAAAGCGTGATAGCGAAGTTCCGCGTGCTCGAACCCCGCGGCACCCTGGTGCTGGCCGATTCCGGTGCACGTGGCCGATCCCCCTGAACTTCATGCCGGCGGATCGGAGAACTTTCCGGGCGGAATGTTCACGAGCCCTACTACCTATGCGATTACATCGGTGATCGATCGAGGGGGCGGCTCTGAGCAGGCCGGGCTTCGGGCCATTCCGCCGCCGAAACCCACTTCATGACCCGGTCTGGGAGAGCGAGCAAAGCCGCGCTGATCGCAGCGCCAGGATTTCAGTCCGACCGAGCAGCCCAGGGCCAGCAGCATGCCGCCGCCGCCCCAACCAAGGCTTTCCAGAAGGCTGCCCCTTCGCGCAAACCGCTGCGAAAAGCGCTGAGCAAGGGATCCAGCAACCGCTGGCCCAGCTCCAGACGTTGAACCGCAGTCGGCGGCCGCACTGGCTGGTGTCGCCGAGCCGAGCCTTTCGCCAGGGCCACCACCGCCAGCAGGGACGCGAGGCTGTGCAACCAGCCATCGGGACGGTGAGCCGGGTTTCGGGTGCGCAAACCATGGGGGCATGGCGCCAGGATGATCCCCTTGCCCCCCGCGTCCATGACGCTCCTCCTGAAACACTCCTCCGCCGTTCCGCCCCCAGCCAGACCGGCCCTGGCCGGGCAGCCAGGGAGCTGGCCGAGGAGCTGCACAGGCTGCTGGCGATCGAGGGAGCGCGATTGCAATTGCGCTCAAAGCTCAAGAACCGCGCCGTGCGCCAGAGCAGATCGCGTGCGGCCTTGGTGCAACTGCTTCAGCGCCGACAGCTCTCCCTAACCGACCTGCGTGACGGGCGGCGCGGAGCATCGCCCTGCTTGAACATGGTCTTGGCCTGGCTGAAAGGGGGATCTCAAAGGACCCGGGCTGGCCCAGCCGACGCCGTTGAGACCAGCCCGTTAAAACCCGCTGTTTGTTAACGGACGCGCTGGCAGGCGAGCTGCAAGCGGTTTTGCCACCGGCCGCTCCAAGCGCACATCATCAAAAACAGTGGTGAATCAGGAAAACCCGGCCGCAACAGGCTTTCCGGCTGGCTGGAAGGTCGGCGCAGCGACGATGCAAGCCGGAAAGCGCCGAGGCCTTCACTGCCTGGATCTGCTCAGATTGATCCATACGCGAGAGGATTCCGGCGAATGCGCAGGCATTGTGTTGGGTCGTTGCCATTGCAATGGCGCACACGGCATTCAACCGGCCGTCCTGCCAGGCTCCAGATCAGATCCGCCAAGATTCCTGACTTGGGCCATGGGCTCCAGCAGACTCCAGCAGGGGGCCGAGCGGAGGGTGAGGAATGATGATAATCCGGTCCAGCGAACTGGTGGGGGGTGACAAACGCCGGGCATTCACTGCTATTGATCACTTGAAGTATGAACCTAACAACTTCGGCTTCAAACTGGGTTGGCGCTTGTTGCAAACCTGAGGCAGAGCAACGCAATCGATCAGGCGCACCCCGCCGCCAGCTGGTGATCAGCGGCATGTGGCACTTCAGGGGCCCTGCAGCGACCCAATGAACCCGGAGGCGATAGCGGGTCCCAAGGTGCCGCCGGTTTTCCAGCCCCACTTCGGCCAGGAGCAGGGCCAGCGCCCGCGAACGCTGCGCAAACAGGCGTGCTGCATCCCGAAAAAACCGAAGCGTCCAGCGAAATACAGACCAAGAAGCCGGTCGAGGCTGACCAGATCGGACCGCACTGATCGCCGGCACTTCGCTGAATAGACATAGCCCGCTGCCCGCAGCTGGCCGGCGGAGCGGCGGAAAGCATGGGCACTGGTGAGTCGATCGCTCCTCAGCGTTGCTGGATCAGGGCGGCTTTGCAGGGGCTCGTAATCGATGTCCTCGGCACTCGGCACTCCAGCCAGCCCTGGGGATAGGGAGAGGAATGCGCTGCCAGGCTGTCGTTATCGCGCAGCAACAAGCTGGATCAGGGCGCCGCGGCCCAGTCGTTCGCCGGTGCATGTGAGCACAAGGCCATCAAGCAGCAGCCGGTCGCACCTCCCAGCTCGCCCTTCGAGCTGGTGCAAGAAGCTGCGGCGCTGCCTGTTGGAGCCGGCCAACCAAACCGCTCCAACAACTGTTCGGTCACTGAGCAGTGCTGGTGGCGGAGGTCTGAGATCAATGACGTTCAGTGCCGGCCTGGGATCGGGCTGGCGCTGGCCACTGATGTCAGGGCAGGACGGTCCGGGGTCGGGTGTGGTCGGAAGCGGCTGGCGATCGAGCCTTCCTGCCCGCGGCGGCCCCATCGTTGATGCCCGCAGCCCCCGCCGAGTTCGCCCGTGACATCCCGGCGCCCACAACCTGCCCCTGTTCAGCGACGATGAGCGGGCGAGATCGGCAACGCTCTACAAGCAACGGGGTCGTCAGCAGGCCCGGATGTCTTGGGACGCCGGGGGTCCGCGCCTTGGCCGACCGGGCGAAAGCCTAAGGGCCCTCCAGGCCGGTGCCCGCGGGCGAGCCGGAACGGGCGCTTGCGTTGCGCCCTCATTGCTGGCGCGGTGGCCTGCGTTCAGCGAGCCCTCGCCTGGCTGGCCGAGAAACGCATCGAGCCTGCCGGTTTCTGCTCCTGGAAGGGGGCTACAAAGGTGTATCGCCACTGGGTCTGCCCAAGTTCGAGCAAGCCTGCCCTTGCGGCTGCTGCGCGAACGCCACCGGGCACCGGCAAAGACCGACCTGCTGCTGGAGTTGGAGCGCGCGGCGTCGGGTGGTGGATTCTCTGAAGGGCCCTGGCCATCACGTGGCAAAGCAGCTTCGGCGGCCTCGGCCTGCCGCCCAGCCGAGCACCGAACACTTCGAAAATCGCCTGGCGCCAGCTCGTTGGCCTCGTGCTGCGGCCCAATCTGCTTGAGGCCGAGAGTGTTCAGGTGGGTCGCTGCCGGATCCCCCCGCCTCTGGCGGCAGATGTCAGGCAGCACCTGCGGCTTGGAGCTGCGCGCCCCCTCGAGCGAAGCGCGTGGCCGGCGGCTCCGTGGCGGTGTAACGGCAGCCAGACGGCGCCGCCCCTGGCGAGGCCACACCCTGAGGGATCGCCGGCGGCTGGGACCGGAGCGGACCCCGGTTGGCCCCTGGACCGATGCGGCGGAGGACGGGCCCGCTGCAGCCAGATGCTGACTATTACGCGACCGTTGTTACGATTCTACGAGTCCCAAACAACAGGCTATGGCTGGCGAGTCCGCTCGGATCTGATTCGCTTGCGAACCTGAAGGCCGCCGAGCTGTTGCTGCAAGAAGGCAGATCTGGGCGCTGCTTAGGAATCAGCCTTTGCCTGCCCACCTCCGATTGACTGCGATTCAGTTCTTCGTGGCGCTGGATGAGCCCGTTGTTCCCGAAATCCGCTGAACCCGCTCCCGGATGGACGGACCCGGCCAGGCCCTGTTGTCTTCGAGAACCCGAGGCCCTGGCACCGGGGGCGATGGTGACGATCACCGGCATGTTCCTGCTCGATGAGGAGGCGAATTGGTGACCCGCGAGGTCAATGCACGGTTCGTGAGACGGCAAGCAGCGCCATCGAAAGCCACCGATTCAAACCTGGAAAACGGAAGAACGAATTTCCGATTCGTCATCGCGCTTTCGCCGATCGCTGTACGTGGCCGGCCACGGCCTCTGGCTTCCGCCGGGCAAGAGGAATCAGTCCGCGAATCAGCCACCGAGGCGTCCGCAGAGGGAGGCGGAGCAAGAAAGGGCTTGAAATTCGGCAACTGGTTGGGTGACTGGGCCGGCACGATTGCCGCCATCGCCTTGCTCTGGAGCCTGCGCGATGTGGTGGTTCCAGGTGTTCGCCGCCATGCATCCTGGCGATGGCGATCTGCACCCTGGTGCTTCGTGGGCCAGCAGTTGCGCTGCAGCCGCCAGAATCGCCCTGCTGCTCAGCCTGAGTGGCCTGCTGGTGCTGCTGGTGGCTGGCTGTCACCCGTTATTGATCCCCCCCTTCGCCGCCATCCGGTGGTTGATCACCAAGGTGCCGGCCACGCGCGCTGTTGTCTTGAGATGGGCCCGCGGGGCGCTTCAGGCATGGCGCCCAGTGCCTTTAACGGCAGCAGAAACGCCGCTGGATCTTGAGCTGGCTGCAGCAGCTGCTGCCGGCAGCGTGAGGGCACCGCCGCCCTGGCCACCGGGCTGGGGGGGCCTGAAGCCGCCTGCTGGGCCTGGCCGGCAAACCTCGCGGTGGCCTGATCAGCTCTGTTCGTGGTGGCGGTGAGCCTAGATGTGTGGCCGTGCAGCCCACGGCCTACGCGGGATGCTGGCTGTGCTGCTGGTTCCGTCGTTCTAAAGTCGGCGCCGCTTCAGGCGGTTGGCTCGATCCTGCGGCTCTGCCTCAGCAACTGGATGGGGGCCGTGCTGACTCAGTTCCTGCTGGCGTGGCTCTGCTCAGGCCATCGGCCTGAATGCTGCTGGGGGTTGAAAGCGGTGGTGGCCAATGCCCTGCCTGGCCGGTCTGCTCAACGTCATTGCCCCAACTGTCGGCGCACCTTGAGCACGGTGTTTCCGATCTCCGTGGCCCTGGTTCGAGCCCATGGAAGGCCTGGCGGGCTTGGGGCTCTACATCGTGATCCAGCATCTCGAGAGCTACGTGACACCCCTCGGTGATGCAGCACCAGCCTCAAGCTCTCCCCGGCCTGACTCCTCTGGCCAGTTTCCTTTCACGGTTTGTTCGGACCCTGGGTTGCTGCTAGGCCCTCCCTGGCGGTCTTGCCTGCAGTGTGGTACCGGGAGTGCCTGATCCATGACGTGCTTAGATCCTGGAAACGGCAGCGTTGAGCCGCATGAACAGCCGCGCCCTGCTGGGGTGATGGCCTGGGTGGTGCTGGGGCTGCTGACTCCTGGGAACTGCGCTGGTGCTACTGGATATTCTGTTCGGGCCGTGGGGTGCTGGCCGTGGCCCTCGTGTGCCGGGACGCTGCTGGCGCCGCGTGCCCCTCAACCCGGCCCGCCGCTCCTCGCCTGGTGCTGACGGTGCTGGGCCTGATCGGCTGAAGTGGTCGAAACTGCTGGCTTCCCCGACTGGTGCAGCAGGCCAATTGAGTTCACCCAGCTGGTGCCACGTGCTGCTGCAGCGGCTGGGCGAGCTGGCCGGCCAGTTCGTGGCCTGCAGAACCTGGAGCAGCTGTGCTTCGATCCGGGCCGCTGGGGGCGGCTCCAGCCCTGGGCTCCCAGTTGCTCGGGCGTGGCCGGCAGCGGCGAACACGAACGGTCCAGATGGTGCTGGATGGGTCTGCTGGCCCTGCTGCTGGCCCTCGATCCCGCAGCCATCAGCCAGTTTGGTGATCGCCGCTTGCCCCCGCTTCTGCCGGCCCTGAACCTGCAGCGGCTGCTGCATGACTGCCCGCAGGCCGTGCGGCTGGCTTTTGGCGGCAAATGACGAGTCTCCGCCCTGGTGGTTGTTTTCGCCTCACTGGGCCGTCTGGCGTTTGTTGCAGCTGCCCCTGGCCCCTGCCTCACGGCCATGGTCTGCGGCCTGCCCTCACTTCGTTCCCAACATTGGCCCACAGCGCCACCCTGTTTCGCCGCTGGCGTGTGCCTGCTGATTTCACCGGCCAATGCTGGTGCAGGTGCTGATTCCTGCGGCCGTCCCTGCTACGAACTTCGGAAGCGTTCGTGCTTCACCCACTGCTACTGCGCCGCACCGTCAACCTGCTGCCAAGGGCCTGATGGCCCACTCATCTCGAGCCCTGCCTCGCTTGCCCGCGTGCTGCTGGCCCTGCCGCTGACCGTGGGTGCGCGGTGATCTGCAGCGGGTGCTGGTGGAAAGAAGGTGATGACTCGCTGGAGCAGCCCGGCGGCTAGGGATTAGGGATCACCTAGGAAGCGCGTGGGCGGGCGCCAGAGTGGCCGGACCAGCAGCCAGACCGCGGATGGCGGGATGGCTGACCATGGCCGCACCCAAGGCTCGTCCAGGTGAAGTGATCGCCAAGAGGCGCACTACTCCAGCGCAAGATCCAAAACCCCCCGGGCCACAAGCAGAACGGGGATGAGGGGCCTGGGCCTCATCCGGGCTCCGCTTTCGGGACCGCTGGCCGCAGCTGATCACCGCGAGCAGGTGACAATGGCGATGCTCGACCAGCTCCCCGCTGATGCCCACCCGAACAAGGCGATCGCGAACCAGAACAGGGGTGCTGCCACCGAAGAAAATCAGGGCGACAAGGGCAACAGGGTGGTGAGGCGTGGTTGGCCGAGCGGGTGAGAGTGACGGCTCGACGGCATCACTCACCTGGTTCCTCGACCGAGAGCGCCGCCAGTCGCGCCTTGAACGTTCACGGATCCGGTCGAAGACCACCACGTGTCGTTGACCGAGTAGCCGGCACACCGTCAGCAGGCGACGGCGAAGAGGCTGTCCGACCGCAGGCCCACTGAAGCAATCCCAGCCAGGCGAACAGACCCGGTGGGATTCGCACGGTCGTGGGGCGAGGCAGAGCAAAGGGCCAGAAGGCGTAGAGCGCTGTAGCGAAAGCTGATTGTAAGAGGGCGAATGCGGGAGCTACCCCACCACGAGCATGCTGGCGTTGACAGTTGCCCCCCGGCCCAGCCTGGGCCGATCGTGTTCACATCGGTGCCGCTGGTCTGGAGGGGACCGAGCACGCCGCCGAGGCCTCGATCACAGGCCTGGTCCTGGGCCGGAAAGCACCGGCAGGCCAGCACCACCGTCGCGTTCTCATCGAGCAGCTGGTGGCGCGCGGATCCAGGTTGGGCGAGCGACGGAGTCCTCACGCGGCAAGGCTCGTTCCCTGAGCCGCCTGGCCGCTGATCGGCTTCGATCGTGCTGCAGGCGGCTTCGCAGCTGCGCTGCAACTGATCTGGTGCCGCGGTGAAGTCAAAGCCAGGACGCAGGGCCGCCCCGATCGCCGGTTTTGAGCCAGGAGAAGCGTCAGACCCAGCAGGCTGAAGCAGCACAACCCGGAGGACACCGACCAGGCGAGCGGCGATAGCGGTTGGATGCGAAAGCAGGGGACCAGTCAGCGCCATTGGGGAAGAACGGTCAGGCCGGAAGCTGGCCCAGCGGGTACGAAGTAAGGTCGGCGCCTGGAGCGAGGGGTAGGTCATCCAGCAGCCGCAACAGGAGCGGTCACCGTGAGGGCGGTGAACAGCTGACAGCAGCGCCGATCGCCAGGGTGAGGCAAACCTTTGACCAGGCCGGTGCGATACCGAACAGGGCCCGCGCAACTTTGAATCAAGGTGGTGAGGTGGCCGCGAAATCGAAACTGAAGGCAGGAGAAAACCGGTTTCGATCGAGCCGGATCAAGGTGTTGCCCCGCCGTAGCTCTCATTCACCGCATCAAAAGATCAGCACGTTGGCATCCACCGCCATGCCCACACTCAAAGATGAAACCGGCGATCCGGTCCAGGTGAGCGGAAGATCAGCGCGTAGATCGCACCACCGTTGAACAGGGCGTAGAGGCGAGCGCGATCACCGCCACCTACACCTGGCAGCCGGCAGACCACCACCATGAACCACGCGCCACCATGGCAGCCGGAAGAGGGCGCGATTCAGCTGCGGCGCACGTTCTCAGCCCCGAAGGGGGGCCCGACGGTGCGGGACCTCGATGATCCGGACGCAGGGAAGCGAGCCTCCCGCACTGCACTTCGAGGTCGCGGGCCTCTTCGGCGCTGAAGTTGCCGGTGATTGCTGGCCGCTCCGCCGGCGAATGCCGCAGCAGCAATCCTGCGACTCTTGGCTCGCTGATCGAGCGACCGTCCACACGATGCCCAGCAGGCGGCCACTGCCGGCAATGGTCTGGTGAGTGGCGAAGGCTTCACACGCCCTGCTGTTATAGAGCCCAGGCGTGACGTCCCAGCCGGGGCCATTGTGCGTTTTGCTAGCGGTCCGCGGTAACCAGATCCTGCCGGTGAGGGCCGCCGGGTTCATAGAGAGCCACACCGCGGCGGTTCGACCTCATCGAGCAGGACCGTGAGTTTTGCTCGCCTCAGGCCTCCTCGGGGACGCTCACCCCGAGGCTGTCAGGCGGCACCGACGCTTCGATGGAAGGCGGAGCCGGTGGAGGCTCCTGTTCCCGGCGGAGAAGCCGGGGCTGGATCCTGGGCGCTCGGCCCTCGAGGCGCCCAGAACCGCTCGGCCTGGCCGCTTGAAGCGGTAGCCAGCCCCTGCATTCTCCTGCCGGTGCCTGCCGCTGGCACGGAATTCCAGCAAAGGGGCTGCCGAGAACCTTGGGCGGCCCGGTGGGGTCCCGCTCCGGGAGTTTGCAGCAGCAGCTGGTCGTCTCCGACGGTCTGGAGGGTGGAATTCGGCCACACCCAGTCGTTGACTCCGCCGGTCGAGCACCAAGCTGCCGGCTTTTCGAGCCTGCCCCCGTTCCCACCCGGGTGATGCGCGGCCGGCATCACTGCAAGGTGAGGCTGCTGCCGCCGCGCAGAGTCGGAAGGCCCAGTTGACGGAAGGGAGGCCACACGCAGCAAAGCGGCAGATGGCCAGGGCCAGGAATCAGGGCGAACCAAGCCCCTGTGGGCGTTGCATCTCAGAAATACGCCGGTCTTGAGCTGGGTGGGCGGCTTAACGATCTGAATGGGTGCTGGATAATCGTCAATTCTCCAAGGCCGCGTTGTAAGGGGGTAGGGATGTCCCTGGCTGGAGAGGCCGCAGGGCTTGGCATCGAGAATGCATCGAAACAGTGCTGCGGTGGATCAGGGCCGATCAGCTCAGCACCGATGCCGCCGTTTTCATACATTCTCCACACCAACATCACCTTGTGGGTCTGCGGATCCGAGGCCGTGATCGTCTCGAGATCGAATGCTTGAGGCGACAGGTCGATCCCTCCACATCGACGCCCTCGGCTTCGAGCTGCTGGACGCGCCTTGAGCGCAGTGGTGACGCATGCGCGAAGTAAGGTGAGGATCGTGACAGTCGCGGCTTCGCGCACTCACCTCCGCCTGGCGAGGCGCAGATGTAATCACCCCTCGGGCAGTTTCCTCGCTGAGGTTGTAGAGCAGCACATGCTCGAAAAAAGCACGGGTTTGTGTCCGCGGATGGCGGCCTTCATCACCCTTGGCGTTGGTGGGTGCTTCCCGCCACGATTTTGATGCCGGGCACGGCTGAAATAGCCTCCCAAGGCGCTGGCTGTGCTCCGCCCCGAGCTGGCGCCCACCCGCCGGGCCTTCGCACCACGTGGGATCGTGTAGTTGCCGCCGCTGGTGTAGCGCAGCATCCCCATGTTGTGGAGATCTGGTTGAAGGCGACAACAGGAAGCCCATTTCATGCCTTCCAGATCGGCCGCAGGCGT
>Ga0163217_1045622_pt1 | contig 13178 bp, 12 predicted proteins | sample SynspAceP_FD_185933 | JGI IMG/M metagenome (GOLD analysis project Ga0163217, IMG submission 185933) | Saline lake microbial communities from Ace Lake in Antarctica - Synechococcus sp. Ace-P (PacBio error correction) | ecosystem: Environmental > Aquatic > Non-marine Saline and Alkaline > Saline ...
GGAAAGAAAAAGAGAGAAAAAAAAAAAAAAAAAAAGGGAAGGCGAGGCAAGAAAAAGAAGAGAGAGACAAATTATGGGGACCACCAATCCTCGGGCGCGCGCCGGGGAGGGGCATTATTCTTGGAGAGAGGATATTTATGGGTATTTTTGTCCACCAGCCGCACCACTCTATGTCCGGGCCGTGGGAGGACAACCCCCTCCACATGGGGTGTTTTTTTCCTCTTTTTTGGGGATAATCCTCCTTATGCAAAAAACAAATGTACAAGACTCGGATACCAATGGGCGGGTAAACCCGGCCCCCATTCTGCAAAGCCCAGAGATTTGTTGCGATGAAACGTTCTATTTTGAAAGGATATTCGATATTTACCCTGCGCCTTCATCGCCATGCGGGGTAAAGTGGCATTGGGACCGGCTCCTGGCCCATTCTGGTACATTGTGAACCCGTGTTGCAATGATTATTGAACGGCTCCCTCTCGGAAACCGCATATAATATTTGCCCCAGAAGAGGCACAGAAAAGGGTTTCCCAGTTCTAGAAACAACGGAAGAGCGAATGGGGTTGAACAACTTCTTTTTCGTTTGAGCGGGGGGTGTAAACCTTACAAAATTGCAAAGAAAACATGATGGTACTTATTGACAATACGATGACTGCCCCAGACACAAGAGAGAAAATTTGGCGACTGGTAAAATTTGCCCTATCCGATCACAAAAACTCCTTTTAAACAGACTGAATGCTGCACCCATAATGTTTCGGTAGCAAAAGGCCGCCCTGGTTTTTGACCCAAATGCTTTGCAGGCGCGACTTATGAGTCTCCCCAAGAGAACAGAAGCACTGTCCGAGGACATATTGTTCCACGAATGCCTAGGGCCCCAAGGTTTTTTATCTCCGGTTTGGGACCAACATCGGGGCCCCTGGCATGTAATCCTTCAAAATTCTTATGAATTGATTCCTTTCCCTAAGTCGAAAGTTACACCCATAAAGCGAACCTCCAGAAAAAAAATAACGCCGACTCTATATTCCATAACCAATACTGCCCAGCGGTTTTTGGATTTTTGTCCCACAAATGCCAAGTGGATGACCCGATTTGAACCCGGAAAGATCGACACAACCCCGTTTGGCAATCCAAATGGGGCGTGACATTTAAGCCGCAAGCAATTTCATTGGCTTGTTTTTTTCCCCGTATAGAAATTGCCGCGATAAAGCCTGAAAGTTAGAACGGCAAAATAAATGAGGATTGGTGGTGGGCAAGGTAATTAAAATTCCATGCGCATATATTGCTGGCATTGTTGACCTTGATATGATAGGTAAGGGGGATAAAAAAATCTAGAATTAACTAAGGATTCCGGGATCCAATTTGAGGATAATATATCGTGAGAATTAGATTCCAAGGCCTTGTTTTTTCACATCGCACCAAGCGTTTTTCGATCACTTTTTTTTACCGGTAACCTGAGTTGGTGAACGCAAGGGGATCTATTGGCTCTCATGAGCCTATAAAAAGCAGCAACCCTTAAGCCAGGAATCCGCGAAGAACAGTGCCATGCTACTAAATGACCCATCTACAATTCCAGAAAAATTAAATTGCCTCGGAGAATCAGCGAGATGGAGACAACGTCCTTGTGAATAGGGGCATGATAGAGGTGCCGGAATAACAGAGAACATATACATAATGTGAGAGCCAATGACGGCTTGGCCCACGTCGCTTTTGAGGGCGTTTATTGCGTTTTCCTTTTATTAGATTGTCCCAAACGCGCGTACTTGAGTCTCTGGATGAACATTCCATCCCCTAAGACGGCTGAGCGGTGGGAGACAGATTGGAATTATGCACGGGCCTTATAATTGAGAATATGTGGAATGGAGGAATTTAATACCCGGTTTGCATTTGCGATTATACCTGGGTTGGTGGCGCGCGAAATGCGATGTGGCGTTGCACTATTACTTTCTGGTGTACAAGCTAATGCTGCCTTTGGTAAGATCAGCAATGGAACGATCCACTTTAAAAGTTACAAATCTATTTTAATGGGCCGGCGATTAGAGGGATGGTGATACGGGGGAGGGTGCCATAAGGACCTAAAGTGTTACCTGCAATAAGGTTACTTATTGTTTGGTGGCGGCCCGTTTTTAGCCCCGTTGTTTAGGGGCCGACAGATTCCTGAAAAACGCCACCTGGTTGGCGACTGTTAGGAAAACCCAGATTGAAGCGACTTTTTATTAAGCAATATCAGAAATTATTGACGCCATACCCACATCTGTATCACCTGTGGGCAAGTGCACGCGGCTAATAGCCAAGCACTAAGACAGTTTTCAATCTTGAAGCAGGCCAAGAAAGAGAAGCGCGAAAAACTCGGACTAGAAAAAACAGCTCATTCAACAATCACTATTCAAGAGAAGTACCGACTTTCGATTGATTATGTATAGATAACCGGGGATGAAAGTATTTCTTCCCTACGTTGTAATGTCGGAATTACACAAACTAAAAAAAAGTGAGGGGACGATACTCTCCGTGATGAAAAACAGCCGAGTCTACAAAAGCTGGCTTTTCTATTATCCTATTAAATGTCCACGTCATAAAAACCAACTAAGCAATTTCTGGTGGTTCATGTCTTAACCGCTAGGACATACTTGGTATATATAGGTACTTTGTGCGGAAAAAACGTGTCTGTGTCTCTACCGGGGCCAGTCCATGGTCGGTAGAGATAATATTCCGTATCCATTTTTTTATATGTTGTTCAAAAGTTGTAAATTTTTAATTTACATGACAGAGGCATTACCCTTCAACATTTGGCTCACGCCCCTTCAACTACTAGAAACAATTAATTGCCCATTTTGTGTAACGACGAAAGCAAATGCTCTTAGGTGGTTCATTTTAACAATTCTGAGTTCCATTATTAAATCTTTCTCTTGGCTGTTTTGTAATCCTATCTCTAATTGGCCTTTTGTATATTAGCCTTTGTTAAAGCCAATCTAATGGCCCAATTTTCAAAGAGAAATTACCTCTGATACGGTTATTGAAATTGGACACCTCACTTCTAATTCCGTTTTCTGCTTCCAAACATTGTTTGAAACCCCCGACACAAGGTGGCTCACATTAATTCTTTGTTTGATAAAAAACGAGAAAGAAACTATTGGAAACGCAAAAATAATATCTTAGGTTCCGCCAGAAATTCTGTTGATTCTGGTTTTTCGATTAAAGAGACTACAAGCGCGACTGATTCGACCACGATTTCACAAACTTCAAAAATAAATTCGATTTGCCTGTTGGCTTTCTTCTTCTTAAAAAAAGACGTGACGAGAATAAGAATGGCCTTTATCGGCACGTGGGCAAAACCCTATTCTTACGTGAAGTCGTGAAATAGAAGCTTTCCGCCAAACACCAAGAAAAGAGTGATGTATACCTCCTATTGGTATATGGCTATAATTTTTAAACTTGGAACAATTATACTCCTTTGAGAATCTACTATCAACGCCTTGAGTATTCTTGCGGCGCAATTATCAGACGATAATTAGGAGTCTTTTGTCCTTTTGTAAACCGTTCACTTTTCAAGCTCTTCTCTTGGAGATTGGTTGTGAAAGTCCAATTTTTGAATACTTCGTTGTCGCAAAGTATATGTTTGCGATTATCTTAATCTATGCTTTTTCTGTGCCCTTTTGTTGATTATTAAGCACCGAGATGGACGTTTTTTATCTTTTTGTAAGAGATCCTAATACGCGGAAGAAAGTAAAACGGGAAAGAATTAACCCTCTCCCAAATCCAACATGACTTGACAGCGATCTTTGATCAAGCAATGATTGGTACTCGTCTATCTAAGTAAAGTCATTTTCTCGATTTTCTTTCGTATCTCTTGCTCTAGTTTTTGAAAGAATTTCTTTCAGAAATTTCATGGTCCTAGATCGAAAAAATTTTCAAATCCCCACATAAAAGGTTGAGCAGAGAAATCATTTAGTGATTATTTGTAATTTCCATGTCTCTGTTTTTGTAGATTGGAGACCTCTATTCAATTATATTCTGCCAAGCGTAAATGAATAATTATTGAGATGGTTAGAATGTTCTGGCTCTTTCTGTCCTAGCTTGGCACTATGGTTTCAAAGTAATGGCCTGTATGAGTCCGGTTTTTCACAATGCCCATTAGGCTATATCTTCACTAGAATACTTTGCTTTATTGAACACATTGGAGTGGCAGGGCAATAAGCCGTCAAAAGCAATACTTACGAAAAATGACTTTGCAAAATCGGCGGATGAAAAAAGGCCGATTATTCAACCAATACTTGTAATTTCTCGTCTAAGAAGCTGAACGTCTCCTTCATTCACAGTTTTACCCCGATGCCTCACTGACCATAGAACTATCAACCATGGATCAAGTGATATTTTTTCGCTTGTTTCGTTCATCTTTTTGACAAGACTTCCAAGTTTATGAAGGAAAGTCTTTGGTCCCCGTCTTTAAGATAATGGAATAGAATGTCAGATGCCTGGCTAAAAACTGATGGTACGACGGAGAAAACATTGCCCAAATTGATTAAATAGATCATGTACGAGGAATTCGAACTTATAAATACCATCCGAGTCAATTTTAGATAATCTTTCTGAAATGGGAGGCTCTTTGACAGTGTCTTTCCCCGCTTTTAATCCTCATTTCCTGATTATAATCACAAGAAATGTTTAAAGGCCAGTTTCGTTATGTGCTCATCAAAAATGGATGCATTCATCATTAAAATGTATCCTCTAGGGCCAGATACGAGCGTTGGCTAAAATATTTTGGTCGAGAATTTTTTTCCCCTGCTATAGAAGATAGTACACCATCCAATGTACTTTACGCTAAACAGAATTAGATCGAATGGAGCGATTTCTTTTTTCCGTCGATGAAGGATCCTTTAGGCTCACTATTCAACGATTAATTCGCGTTATTATTTTTAGCAAGGTGGGTGTGACCATTGCGGGTGAAAGTTGATATATTAATGAGCTTTTCTGTGTAAGTGCGGTATACCTTAGAACCCAACAAGTCCCCCCTTTTCTAATTCTCTGATTATATCTGAAATGCGAATGCCTTGTCAAGGACCCTATAAGGTTAGAATTTTTGGTTTTGTAAAAATATATTGACATACGTGTCTTAATAACGTTGTGATCTTGCTCACTTTATGCAGAATATTTAAGATTATCCTTGTATTAATTTATTCATAACTTTTATAAAATAACAAAAGCTATTACCATCATAATCCTGAAAAATCAATCGTTGGAACGTAAAATAAAAAATTATAGGGTGGATGGGTAAACAAAAAACAACAAAAAAGTCGGCTAAGATGAAACCCTGAAAAATCACCTCTTTTTTACCTTTGACTCATTGTATCTTGGTGGACCTCTAAGGTTTGCCGGTTTTGAGATCATAAATGCCAATATTTTTTCCATAACATTTTTATTCTTATGAAATAAAGACCAGAGGACCGTGTATGAAATCACAGGCATGGTGAGTATAAACAAGGAATATGTTGTTCCATTCTAACATATTATTCCCCCCTTTAACAAAAATCAGGAAAACAATCTAGTTTGGGGTAGATATTATATCTGCCCCTAACATAACCTTAAATAAAATCACAGATTTACGTTTGAGAGCACAAAGCATGACCTTAGAGACAAAACTGTAGCCTGTTTGCCGTTCATTACTAATAAGCAAAAATGGCATTATGTATTTGTGAACGCAGTTGATAAATTTGAGCTTTTGTTAAATTACGGCTACGTATAATATAGGAATTAAGGGCCCCGTTTGTTTTTAAATTTTATATCCTTTATATGCCAAAATAATCTCAAAAATATTCGCTTTTGGTTGAGCTACTTTTTAGCCCTTTTTAGACATATAATTACTATGCCAAAACCAACCTGGCAAATCCCTTGGTGGAGTGTGCGTTTCTTGTGAAATTTTGCCAAAAAAGAAGGTGATGCGGAGCCCCTTTTGCTATTCCATAATATTACCCCTTATTACAGGCACCAAAACGTATGTTTTGGGTTTATAAGATCGCTACAAAAAATGATTTTTGAGGACTTAAATGCATTTGGTGCGTTACGGCCGGTTATCCTTCCTGGGTAGGCGAATTACCTATCTCGCTTCAAACCGTATCGCCAATCATGTTGGCAATTACCCTGAAAAACGCCCAGGCCAAACACCCCATATGGCTCGGTTGGCCCCAGCGTTGGAGGTGTTCGTATTGCTTACTTGTTTGAAAATAAGCGGCCGAAAGGTTTCCACCAACAGAATCAACTAAATCAACTAAAAATATAGAGCCTTTTGGGAATGTATCGAGCCAATACAACACTGTCCCTTATAGTAATATAAGTCTCAGGATAAAAGTCTTACTGGTAGAGTATATTATATAATGTCGGCCTATATCACTGATTTTTAATTTAAAGCAAAATGGCCAGCAATTAAATCTCTTTCAGTTTTTTTGAAAAAGCCTTTTTTCTTGTTGAATTGATGCCCGCTTTCATCAAAACATAAACGGTTAACAGAAACTCTACTGGTACACTTTGGAAGCCCTCTCGCTTTAAAATCACAAGAGCCGTTCTTCTTTTCGGACTCAGGACCCAAAAGTGGTGCCCCCCGCCAAAAAATTCAAATAATACGAAAATCTTGGCTTTCTTTTTCTTCAAAACGGCCACAACGTTTCCCATTTTGACGGAATTGAGCGGCCGACCTAGAATCCAGGAAAAGGTTTTTTCCCCAGCAAAATTGGTCTTCGATAACCCACTGATGAAATTCTTTCACCCATGGACGGTTCCCATTTCAATCGTCCCCAACACCAAAAGCGAGTTTGGCCACATCATCAAAACATCCCTTTTGGCTTGGTTTAGGCCGTGGATTGCCCGATCGACCATAGAGCAGGGCGAAAAGAAAACCGGATTTTCCTTTAGTCATAAAAATTAGCCCCAAGACGCAAGTTACTAGACAAATGCGGGTTGTGGATTTTGGCTACTTGGGCAGCCTATAAATGTATGGTAATTTTGCCAATTTTGCTTCAACAGGTCCCAGTTCGAACCAAACCTTTAATAGTTGTGCTAACCAAATTTCTTCCACATCATTGAAAAGTATGGGCTTATGGGATTACCAGAAAACCATAGGTTTTGACTTATCACAACCAGTTAATAAGGTTGAAATTTTTTTTATTTGGTTTTCCTTTGTGAACGTTTTCGCTTATACCATTCCTTTTTCTTGTAATTTTCTCTTATTGATGTTAGACATGAACGCCATTTGCCCCGGCATAGGAGGAGAGGCAATAAAAGTTGAATTCAGTTGAATTAAAGTTCTTGAAACTTTCTAACTTTACGACTTCCTTCTTGAGGAATTACTCATCCCCACCTCGACGTCATATTACTTGTTGTAATCAGATAATCTTATTCATGTGCTAATTTTTTCGGACCCCGTTTCAATTAACTCATGAACACGGGGCTGGGTAAAAATAAGTGTCGCGGATCCTATATATGGATCACTCTGTTAGCTCAGTGTCATATGGTTTTGTTTTCAATTTTCAATAAGAGCAATTATAAAAAATCTGCGTATTTATATTATTTTCTTCATCATATGTTAAGAAATAAGCCCCCCAACTGTTGGTTATCGGAGCATTTCTACCCGGGGTTCGCATTCATAATACTTTGATGTCCACAAGCTTTGAAATTGGCTTTTTTCATTTTGCACTTCTATGTGTGGATGTCTTGGTCACTTAGGCCTGCGTCGACATCTAGTGGCGGCTTGACCAAAAAGAGCAATGACGCCCCATCGATCTAAAAGATAATCCTTTGGCTGAAACCACTTCTAAATGAATGAATTGGTGGGGCTCCGGGTACTCCCAAGTCATCGGCTTTAATTCAGAATTTTTTTCAAGACGCTTTATATATTGGTAGTGAGCAGCCGTCTAAGATTGCCCCTTCTGCATCAACAAGTTGGTTGAAATGGCCGCCCCATAGTTTTTTTTAAGACAATATTCCGCCCACCTTATTTTATTTTGACTTTCACGATGAAACGAGCAAATTACTCCAACCTTGGGGCTACTTTACTCTTTTGTGGGGGCGTTATTATTGAACGCGCCCCTGTAAAATTTAACGAAAATGCCAAAAGGCCAAATGATTGTAACCACGTTTCCTATGGCAGTGACAAACTCCATACTGGTGTTTTGATTTCTACCCCCGGCATCCAAGTTCTTGCATCTTTTTTGGCGACTATTCCGGATAATTTAAAATTATCTCATGCTGTCCATCACTAGGGGGGTTTACGACACTTATCATCAAATTAAAAGTCTACCCTTGGGAACCATTCTTTGAGTTTCCATAAAACCGAAGGCAATTTACACGATTTTGTTCCGGTGCTTTCCCTTGGCGCGTCGAGAAAGATTCCGTGCGACTGAAAAAGCGGCCCTTTATAACGCAGCTTATTAAAGATCGTATACGCCATTAATAATAATGGTTTCCCAATTATTGAGACTCCAAAGTGAGCTTTTTTTTGATTTTGAGAGGATGGTCTGTGGTCGTTTTATTTGGTACTTCCACGCCGTAATACACATAGGAAATTATGGTGTGAATAAACAGAGTAAGTAAAAATCATGATATTAGTTCCTTTCGCTTTTATTAGAGGCGGAAGCTTTACCTTTTTTTTTTGTTGCGCGAGGTAACATGTGGATGTCTTTATTTTTGTGGTGGTTACTTTTTGTTGTAATGTTCGAAATTCTATGTTTCTTTACTTTTTTTTGCAATTTACCTCATCTCTGAGCTAACATGATATCCCCTGAAAGCATACTAAATAATTTGCTTGATTAGAGAAATCACTTTGTCACTTTTTGTTTTGTTGACAATTGCGTTGAGAGAATGGTACATATACTAAGAATATGAGCCTTCGTATATCCCTCTAGCCTGTACATCTCCCACCTCTTGGATGCTAAACCGTTCTTGGCCCGTCTTAAGTTCGGCTGAGTTGTCACGGGGGTGTGCAAACAAAGTGAGGACTTGCTGGCCGTACTGTTGCGCGTAGTTTTTCATTAGTCTTGTTTTTTTTCCACTTTCTGATTTCCATCACCTCACACATAATGGTCCACTGTATCAACGTTTTTAAAGGTTTTTTTTTTCAATTGAATAGTGTGTCGGTTGATCATACAGCTTTCATCTTGTCCAGATTCCCAAGTGGCTGAGTTCCAATTCTGCCAAGTCAATTGGTTCTCTATGAGAATTTTCCCAATTCCGGATCTTACTGTAGCATCATACAGTTCCCCAGCCGTATTGCATCACCCAGTATCAGGCGTTTCCCTATCCGCCTTTCCAGCTTTTAACCACTATCACATTTAATCCAGTCTCGCTAAATTCTTCAGGGCGAATACCGCGAATATAGCCCCTATGTCCATGAATTGAAAATCAAATTGACACGATTTCTGAGAAATAAAGGGCAGTTTTAACCTAGTTCCAATAAGGCTACAAATGATTCTAGGCCCTGTTTGCGCCTCTCTTATTTAGGGTCGATTTACGCGGAACCAGGTAAGTTTGATAATCTTTTTTTTACTTTCCGGGTTAAATCATAGCTAATATGTCGTCATTAGGGAGGTGCGGCCCAAAATAGGTCAAATTCCTACAAAAAAGACTAATCCAAAATATGTAGTGACTTTCTCCTCCGTTTTGTTATATTTGCGTGATTTTTTATCCAGCAAGGTATCCACAGGTTCAAATTCTTCTTTGGATGCCTTTAACCTGTAATATGCCCTCGGCTAACGCGGACCAAACTAAAAACGCAAGCCTGTTGGTCTGAGCTCCTTGCCCCGAATAAAGTTTTTTCAAGCCGGTGTTTTTTACACCGGCCTGCCCGACTTGTGTTGACTTTGTTTCTTATTATTTTGTACAGCCTTTGAGTGGCTTGACCACACTGGCCTATTGCAATATTTTTATGCAGCAATACACATACTAAACGATCCGCTTAGCGTCCATGGCTTTTCTTACTTGGTCCAATGGGTTTTTAACAATAAACCATAGTCGTAACCCAGTTTTTTTTGGTTGAAGACGAGCAAGCTCCCAAGGCGCATTTTGGGAACCCTAAGAAGCAGCCCGTCTTTTAAGTCTTTAGCAGCAAAGTGGTCTCTTTTCGGTGGCTGGTAATCAAATTAATGATGACTACTTTTGGGTTCGACAACGTCCTCCGGGCAACAGATAAAACTTATGGCAACGGCCAACTTTTTTTATCGAGCCATTTCTTAGTCACACGCATTACGAAAAAGAATCAGTTGCATTATCACTAAGAAAAAGTATAAGGGTAATTTTCTAGCTGTCCAGTTGGCTTTTAATTTTGTATCAATTTGCCTATACGTTTTTGTTCCAATTTGGCGTTGGTTCCCCGCCCTGGCAGCTATAATTCTGCACCTTTTTGGCTTACGTTCAACCAGTAAATAGAGTTCTGCGAGATCAGAGACCTTGCAACACGGACATTCTGAGGTCTTTCAATGTCCCTAGGGCAGAAAAACATGATGCTCAGACGTACTTGACTTTTATTGGTATTTTCTTTCCAGGTCAGGAATTTGTCATTATTTAATTTTTTGTGGGTATTTTTTGGCCAATATGCAGGCTTTCGAAGGGTGCAGAACAAGAAGGCACCCGCTATAAAATGATCTTTGTTTGTATTATCAAAGGTTATCGAGCCATCGCCACCGTCATGCGCCTTATTGTTTTGGGGCTTTCGAGTACCATACGGCGTAGGAATTTGGAACAACTTAAATAGGCTACCCATTGCCCCCACAAAATAGTATCACAGCATATGTATTGATAGGCACTCCTTGCTCCCCTAGATTTGTTTTCCTTGTCGAGGATGGGTTTATTGGGTTGGCTACCGCGCATGAACTCAGCTAAGATAAGCAGGTAACACCAAGCGCGCTTGTGTTATCATGTTTTCCAAATTACGCTATTTCTCCCCTTACCGATTTAATAAACTCTCCATTTAACTTTGAACGATCGGAAAAGGCATCTGGGGTACTGGGAATTCGCAAGAACCTCATTATTTATAATGCCGTGGTCACATTATAAATGAGTTTTTAATTAATGCGTCAAATTATAAGGGAGTCCGAGTAAATTCCTTATAACGCTTCTTCAAAGTAACCACAACCAGATCTTGGACCCAAATAACCAAAGCACCTCACTACGACGAATTCACAAAACCAAAAAAGTAATCTCCAAACGAGCCTTAATTGTGCAGTATTTAGAGGTATATTGATACCTTCGCCGTTTGAGATCCATTTGCCCACTATACCTGTGGCGATATCCTCTGTTTTTTCGAAGTAGCGTTGGACTTTAAGCTGGTTCGTATAAGCGTAGATTATATTCGTAAATCTGTAATCTATTTAATGATTATGTTTCAATAACATATAGTTGAACGCTTCCCTAATAATTAACCTTTACTTTTTATTGCCACCATCGTGGCGCCCGCACAAAATGTAAAGGCCCGTTATGTAGACGAATACTACAACGATTGAATAGTTGACTGTCACTTATTATTTTTCTTGACCCAGAACCAACCCAGCAATAATGATTACGAAAACGTGAATTGGAGCAACAACAACCGCATTCCTACGCTTAGAGTTGGCCCATTTTCATGTCCCGGATGCACGCAAGAGCTCGGGGTTAGTTTTTTTTTGCAACCATTACAAAACTAGCGACCCCCTTCAGGGCTTTTGAGGTAAACGAAGCAATCAATTGGTTTTTTAGCGGTGGCGGCTTTTCTACGACCGCACACGCTACTGTCACTATAATCCCAAATCATCAGCAACCGGTTGATTAATTATAAATTAAAGTTTGACCTAAAATGGCTAATTTTTGGATCGCGTTTTCTCGCAACAAAGAGATTTCTAATGCACATGATAAGAACAAATAAGCTGGCTTGTTGATGAAAATGGCGTGCCAACAGAAAAGCGGTAAAACACTTTTAAACAACTTCGTCCCGGGGTGTAGCCCTCCGTCCAATGTTTGCATATGGATAAAGGAACTTAATCAGGACTTTTATAATAGCAGACGCTATTGCTAGCAAATTTTGCGTATTCGGTTGGTTAAATCCACTTCAACTTTGGAAAGTATGGTTGTTCTAAATATAAGAAGATCAATCTGTTTTTTTTTTTTAAAAAAAAAAAAAATATTTTTTTTTTTAAATTAAAGAATTAAGAAAAAGAATACAACACATTACATTACCCCACAATAGGCCATCCTGATTACTAGTTTTCATTGCTTGGTATTTAAAAATCCTAAAAAAATAAAAAGATTATAACTGATGAATATTGATAATCTTATGGATAAACGGGTAGGTGCAGGATACTTAAGTTCAAACACAAATGTTTTTATTTTGGGTGTACTACTTACTAAAAATAAACATGTATCCATGAAGGCTTACTCTTTAAAAAGCCATTTTTAAAACGCCGCGAGTATTTCTCCCTGTACTATTTATTTTTATCGTTGTTCCAAAGCCAAAGAGACTGTGGCGCCTGCAGTGAGTAGGGGGGGCCGAGAATCGAGTAATCCATAAATCTTTCTGCATAGAATGTAAATAAGGGAAGGACTAAATACACCAAACCGCTTTTGAAGCATTTTGGTTTGTAAAAGCATCCCATAGCAAAAAATGGTCTTTTTAGGTTGTACTTTGCCTGGAAAAATGCCATCGAGTAAAGCCCCCGCTGGAAATGGCGAATTAAAATCCAGTGGCAAAGAATTCGGTCCGCACCAAAAAGGGAGGTTTATCGACGGAATTCCATTGCATGATGAAAATATATGTCACTTATCGTTTCCTGAACAATTCCTGAAAAGTTTATCCACGTGGTTTCAAAAACAGTTTGGCGGGATTGGAAATCGGCCCCCTGTAACTCCTGTTTTGACCGAAGGGTGATAAACTATCGCAAAAAAATGCGAGGAAAAATCAACTACCAGTGCAACCGTCCCATGCTAATGCCAGGTTTCATAATGGTTTTTTGAGTTTTTTTTAACGCTTGTTTGATCTAAGAGTCTATCGTTATTTAAACCCTCACAGTATTTACCGTTACGGTTTTTTTGGGGCAAAGCGGCCGAAATTTAAGAAAAAAGGCCCGACGATATGGCACAGCAATTTACTGCAAACAAACCACCAGCGTAGAAGCCAGCAACCAACGGTCAATAATTGAAGAAGGGCTTTTTGGTTATAAAATATAAGTAGGCCT
>Ga0163217_1079815_pt1 | contig 13178 bp, 11 predicted proteins | sample SynspAceP_FD_185933 | JGI IMG/M metagenome (GOLD analysis project Ga0163217, IMG submission 185933) | Saline lake microbial communities from Ace Lake in Antarctica - Synechococcus sp. Ace-P (PacBio error correction) | ecosystem: Environmental > Aquatic > Non-marine Saline and Alkaline > Saline ...
TAACCACCAGGAAGAAGAAAGGATCCAAATTTTTCCGGGTAGTTGAAGAAACAACTCACCGAAGGGCATTGAGTTTTTTAAAAATTTTCAGTTGAGTGAAGACAACTCATCGAAGGCTAAAAGTTCGTCCTTATTAAGCAAAAACTAGAATTTAGAGGAAACAAAAACCTAACAAAGGGTTTTTTTTTTTTCCCCGTATGAAAAAGAAAAAAACCTTTTGAAATTGCGAAGACTTTTAACTATTTTCCCATCTTCTTCTTTTTTTAGCTTTTTTTCCGGCCCGAAGCTTCAAATTTTTTTCCCTAGGTGGTGCACATTTCAACGGAAGTTACATCATCGGGAACCTTAAAAAGAAGCTGGAAGCGATTTTTCCTTTTTCCTAAACTCTTTTCAGGATTCTTATGCTCTATGAATTTGAAGCAGCCACCATACAAATAGGTCTGGATCTTGGCTTTATGGACTTCTATGGAGGCAAGCCTGGAAAACGCGACCAGACTCTATATCAAGGATTTTACTGATGAATTGAGACTGCGAAGAAATAATCATATCGTTACAGGTTTTGTCACTATGCGCTTACTTAACCCTTGTTTCAGACAAATTCCACTCCTTTTTAATGAGCCCAATTTGGCGCCAATTTACTTGCACTAATTACCCTATAAACGCACCCTCCATTGAATGAGGAGGGCTTTTGGAAAAAGAATGTAGAACATAAGGATTGGGCCTATATGCTTTCGACTAGGAGCAAGGAATCCAAATTCCTTTACCTTTTTTACCTGAAAGCAACTAAGCTTGGAATTCAAGCTACTACCAAAACAGCAACAGCAATCCGAATTCTTGACCAAGGGAGATGTCACCTATCTACTCCAGATGAAGGTAATTTTTTGATTACAATTTTAGAAGGGACCTTTGGAGTTTCTTACTTTCTCTATACAGGTTGTGGTGGTCCATGAATTTGGTTTATTGAGTGGCTTTACAGCCTGAACCTTATAAATACAGATTATAATCTCGCTCCACTTTCTCCGTCGGACTAACTTTGCGTAAAGCGTGCCATCTGGAAGTCCCGAAGATTTCACGGTGCCCCTCCACTGGAAGCTCATTTAAAATTCCGATTTGCTGATCTCCTTTGATTGTGATATAGTCGAGCTTTTCTATAGGTGGGTCATAGGCCTCTCTGAATTCTGGGTCCCTGAAATACTCCTCCGATTTTGCTTTAAATCATTAAAAATTCTCAGGCATTGCTGTGAAAAATGTCAAATCTGGTAGTCCCCGAAAAGTCTTGATGTCGCTAATCCAGGAAAAGTTTATTTTGAATCGATTCCTAAAGTTTTGGCTTCGTTACTCGTCCCCGATCAGATGCTCATTGTACTTTACGACTGATATACTGCCTTATTCCCCCTCCAACTTGTAAATCCCAAGTTGCTTTTCCCATTTGCGGTACAGGAAGCCAATGTTTTTTGGTGTTGGGGTCCAAAAAAAATCATCGGATACTAGACCTACCACTTGAGTCTTTCTGAAGTCCATCTTGGGAATATTACATTGATTATAGTGTACGGAGTCTTGGCCGCAATGTCAAGAACAAATGCAGTATTCACTTTAGTTGTAAAGAATAGCTTCCAATAGTCTCTAAATTAATATCAGCGATAGAGAAGGAGTTCGGTTCCCTCCCCAACTATCTTATACTTTCCATCCTCTTCATATATGCAAAGCTTGCTTATTGAATTAATGGTCAAAGACATCATTTTCGCTTGAAGTACTCACTTGTCTTTTTAATCTTTGTTGGAAGTTCCAAATGCAAAAATATGATAAGGGCCATTTTCCATTGGAAAGCTCCTTGAAACATATCCAGATTCACCGTAAAATCTTCCTTCAAAAAAATTGCTGAATTTTGATTTTGGCCCTTCCCCCACCTAATTCACCTGCTTTCTAGAATCTCACCCTTCCCATCGGACAAGGAAAACAATTCCTTCTTTGGTATTTTTCATCAGAATTATAAATCCTTTGAAAGGCAAGTAATCCAAAATGGTTTTGACGCGGTTCCAAATAGACTACGACAATGCTATCTATTACCTCAAACTCCAATGCTTGAATCGGATCAGTAATAGTAGAACTGATTCTTTTTCGGATTGAGAAGGCAGGAGAAAAGCGTGATTGCAAAAAGTGTGGTAAAGGCAACAAAAGTGGATTTATTCATTGGAAGTGGTTGTCCTACCAAGGTAGTCCGGGAAACGTTTGAAAACTATAGGACAATTTTTAAAGTAAAAATTTACTTATCCCGTTTTTTTAAATAGATCTTTTAAAATTGGCAGGGACAAGATTTTTAGTTTTCAATCTTCTAGGACTAGGTGAAAATCGCAATCTGCGCCTTGCAACCTTAGGGGAGCTTTATCACCTACTCAAAACCTTCGAGGAGATTTCCTTCTCCTTCGTCGCAGGAATGACTGCCTTCCCGTTAGGCAGGCACCTCAAGGTTATCCAACCGCGTCGGCGCGAGGCCATTAAAACGCTATTCTGGAATCTTCGCATAACAAAATCACGGGATTAGACTCTTCGTCAGAGTGGCTAAAGAGGCTTGGCCCATCACTAAGGTTTAGCTTTTCACTATTTCTCACCAAATAAGGCGCATGAGGTAATAAATACTAGTTGATCTCCTTCTAATTCCGATAGCGATTAAATACCTTGCTCCTCCTTATTAATTTCAATCTTGAACTCTTTATTGCTTGACTTATTCCGATGAACAATTCCTTTCTTTTGACCAATTTGATCTGAGTGACTACAATCTGCCACTAAGTACTTCTCTGTTTCTTGCAAATAACTAGATTTGAAAACCTTGCTATTAATCATCGTCAATCCCGGAAAGGCATCCATTCTCCCAATACTGTCTGAACGGTTAGTTTCCCCCGCTCCAAAATCAAAGCGGTAAACTTTCCGTAGGAATTCCCTCGTCAACTCATATACCTAGTCTTAAAAGCTCCCTAAACAACACTGCATCATCCCCTCGGAAAAAAGGATTGCTCAATCAATAGGTTAGCATTTTCTCATTGAAATCATTTGGCAGCAGCTTCCTTTTTTCACATTCCCTTGCGGCACAGCCATAAATAAAACGATGAATCACCAGCCACACCATATTAATACCCGCTGTAGAACCATACTTCGTCCTTTACTTCAGAGGATAAAAGGCAGAATGCATTAATTGGATAGGGAATAGTGCTCGACAGCTTCCAGCTGTTGAAAGAGTGAATTCCAGCCGAATTCCCCATTCCTGTATTCCACTTGGACCACATCTTCGAATAGCCTGAATTCCCGGTAATTCCCCTAACCTGCCCTGGAGCCTCGCCGCATTTCAGCCAACAAACCCAGGTAATTCCCATCCTTCGAGAAATGTTGGATCCTGTAGGGGATTATAATTAGCCACGAAAAATCCCGTCTTGTCCATATTTCGACCATCAAAGATATTCATCCGAGCAAAGCAGTAGTATCAAGACTCAAGAAGGTACGGCTTTTTCTATCAGCGAAATCGAAGAACGGCCTCCACCGCTCCAATATCAATCAATTTCACGGATTCAGTTTCTTTCTCTCCGCAGCCGATTATAGCCAAATGCAAATGCTAAAAGTTTTTTCATGCTAGTAAAGTTATATTTTTCAGTTAAATATTCATCTCACAATCTTCGGGGTCTCAGTAAATGACATTGAATTTGAATAATTGCTCATTGGCCTTTTTTAAATTTTCAATCCTCAAGTTTCAAACTCATATTCAAGACTCTTACAGCTATCAGATAGCTTTAACCCTTACTTTTTTCCACAACAACATCGGCCAGCACCCAGATACTCCACCATACTAAAGATCAGCCCGCCTATCGTCCCGAATGGCCAAGTGAAAACCAGAAGATTTCATTTTGCCCTTCAATCAAAAAAATGGGATCAAACCAAAGCAAGGTGGACATAAATCGTCAGCAAAATCGGAATCGCTTTCCGGACGGATTTTAGGACGTTTCGATTATAAAGTCCCGTATCACGATTTATTCAGATCCTTGATGATAAAGATCCGCCGCATCTCACGGCCAAGCTCCCAGCATCACAAATGCGGCAATACCCACCCTGATCGAAGTAAAATCAAACCAATGAAAAGATCAAAAATAAGCCGATGAACTGATCGGAATAATACAATGATATAGACTGGCTGCTTAAATTCTCAAAAAGCACCGGTGCAGATCGAAGAAAATCACCACGATCAGAAACCAATCAAATCCATATTGTTCGCTTTGTTTTCATAGTTCCAAGAACCAAGTCTGGCTTTTTCGCCTCATAGCCGATCGGCATGATTTTGCTTCATTTCATCTAGGACTTCATCCAAGTAATTCATCTACCAAACTTGCTGGAACCCATATAAGTCAAATGATGCTACGCGAAGGTATTGCCTGTCCTCTTTGTGTAGCGCAATTGGTCGTGGTTTCTTTAATCAAGGGTGCCGTAATCCGAGATTTTTAAAGAAATTCGATCATCCACACCGATCAAGCCTTTTCTGCTCTAGGGTCAAAACTTGCTAAAATCCTTAGAATCAGTTTCTCGAATCAACCAAACTATAGTTTTTATCTTCCAAAGTCAACATCCCCGAAAGGACTCCCTCTGAGGTTTGCTCAGATCCCAGCATGGTGGTTTGATCATCGTAATTGGTTGGTTTCTCCCAAGCGTCTGATTTTGATCCAGACTCAGCAACATATTCTCAGTCTTTTGCTCATCGTAATCCAATGCGCTCATTGGTAATTGACTCTTGAAATTCGCTTGTGCTTCAAGCAGCTTTTCGCACAGACTATAGCAGTTTGGCCTTTCCGAGTTCCGTCCGAAATTGTAGCCGCGCAATCCTACTCGGAAACTAGGAATCCCCCTCCTCCTCCCACCGGTATAGAAGCCCCCTGAACCCCACACCGATAAATATTCCTTGTGCGCCGGACCAGTGTTGACTTTACCGAGAGATCCCTTGCCCTTTTCAACTGATACCGGCAACAGCAGCTTTTCGCATAGGCTCTCCTCGAAAGTTATCGTAGACTCTGAGCACTCCTGTCCAGATCGGACCTACGGCTGACAACTTGATCGATACCTTTCACGTCTTTCAGATACCGCCTTCAATACTCCCGCAATGATAAAATTCCATCTGATCCCAGCGTGTTTCCAAATGGAAGTCGCGCTGAGACATAAAGTTGGTTTTTTTCTGCCTCTCGATAGGCCAGCTTTTCCCTCATACACTCACGGACAAACCTCGAAGCGATCGCCTAGCGCTTTGTCCACATAGGGCCCGGATTTCCTCCTGATAGAAAGTGTTTCCGACGGTCTTATTGGTACCGACTCCTTCCTGTTCCATTTTGGCAGGGAGATAAGAAAACGGAAAACCGAAAAGCAAAATCCAAGAAGGAATAGAAAAGATTTGCGATAACGAAGCCGTCCAGGCAATTCCCACTTTCGTATCTCGTAAAGGCTTCCTGAACCCCGACTTCCGAATTTGGGAATGGTCAATTGGCGCGCTTCTAATGAATCGCAAACATAACTTTGGTAAAGGCAGGGGTAAAGAATAGTGCGATCAACAAACTAAATGCAAGCATCACTAGAACCACAATTGGAAAATTCGGTTTAAGTTTTTTTCGGGTCTTCTTCCGGTTAGGAAAAAGACGATCATCAGCGCCGCAATAGTCGTCATAGGAAGCCGCCAGCAAAGCCAAAAACACCTTTCGATTTCGGTGGCTTGTGCAGTGTCCATCATGATGATCGGCATTATTCGGACAATCAAACCGCAAAGCTGATCGTCAGCCCTGCAAGTGAATACAAATGATATCCACTTTTGAGGAAATAAAGCACAAATCGCAGAAAGAGCTCAAATTTGCAACAATCCCTAACAAAAGTATTGTGAGGTATTTCAGATTGCGATTAATCGGAAGATAAATACAATAAAAATCAGGATGGAAAGTCCCGCAAGCGCTTGTAGCTTTTATCGAGCTCTTTTTCCAAAAACTCACCGTATCAAATCATTTTCGAGACGAACCTCAAAAACCCCGGCGGTAAAAGTTTCTCCTGCTTGAATAAATCGATTCCTTTTTAAATTTTGCGCCAGCACAGACTTTATTTTATCCCTTCTTCGAATTGAAAACGCGAAAGTGGTCACTGAGTTTGTGCCATTAATTCGGTAATAGCTAATCGGTTTCTGCTTCTTCCCAAAGTTAGTTGGCACATCCTTAAGTCGGACGGGCATTCCATTGAATCTTGGCGGATCGTTAAGATTTTCGAGTTGATCATCCCTTCAGTGAGCGATCTACCTCACAAAAAGTGTCTCTCCTTTGGTATTGAGGGCACTGCACCGGGGAATTCTCGCCCGAAAAGCTGAATTGATTTTCGAAATCAAATCTCCTCGAGTCACCCCGAAGGCTTGCATTTTCCTGAATATCGAAAGTCAGCGTAAAGCTGTAAATCGTTTGCCGCACGAAAAGAAACTTCCCCACTGCCTCAAATCTGGTCAAAGCGGGTTTTAGAATATCTTCAGCTAATTTTTTTTTATTTCAAAAGAAGCCGACACAGGGTCGTTCACATCATCCTGTAAGTCAAAATGGGAGTTTTTGACCTCTCTACGATCATCGGATGACTGGTGTGATCATCGGGTAGGAAACCCGCTGATCGAGCTGGGGATGAGACTTGACGATTATAGAATCCAACCTCAAACTTTTAGCTTCCATATCTGTTTCTTATCAAAAGTCAACGTGGATTCGAACCTTGATCATAATTGGAAACAGAGGCGATTTTCTTCAGCTCGAAAGTCGGGAAAAAGAACGGCTTCTAATGGAGAAGTAGCCAGGTTCTCGAACAATCTCCGGCGAGATTCTAGGAATCGCATAGGAAATTCTCAAACCGTGTCGCGATCTCGAGGATTCAGGTCCACCGAAAGCCATGGGAAATTTCACGGCAAATCCACAAAATGGAAAGTAAGACAAAGGCGATCAAGAATCGAAATGGTGTCATATCAGTCTTTGTTTTTAATTTTGACTTTGGCACAAAAACAAGTACGCAGGGCACAAATACAAGGCGTCAAGCGTCCGCGATAGTTCAAACCAACCAATTACCGCTTTTCAACCAAAGGTCGCTGCAGGTCTGCCCCCAGTCCGCTGCCGAAAATAATCGGAATCAAGGCCAGGATCGTGGTGATTTAGAAGTATGCAAAATCGGCTTCATCGAATCTGTCCCAGCTCGTGATGCGCAATTTCCAAGGGCTTGTCGCAATTGATTTCATCAGATTCTCATACACTAATCTTAGACGATTGATCGTATCGATCTTTCAAAATCGCATCATTGACCATAATTCCCAGATGCAGACAAGACCGATGGCAGACATCACAATTGCAGCGAAGACCCTGGCTAGCCAAGGAACAATAATGCACCACCGATGCCAGAGGAAGTGTAAAAACGCACGATAAGCGGCTGGACAAAACTCTCAATTGGCCGCAGCAAGAATAAATACAAAAGCAAACAGCCGAGAATCAGCAGATCCCGATCAGTTGCTGGATATTTTTTCCCGGTCTTTGAAATATTGGCCGACAATGTCCTATTCCCACGTTTTTATCCTGACCCCAACGGATAAATTCGCTCCGCTTTCGCATCAGGATTTTTCTAGCAGTCACCCAAAGCCGAACTGAATAGATCCCACCCTTATCGGCAGTCCACCAATTTTTGTAATGATTCGCTCATATCTGAAATCTACATAATTACCTAAGAAATGTATGAAGTCGAATCCAAGCATAGACTCGGGTAAGTACGAAGCAAATCCTCAAAGCGATCATTGGGCTCTTCAGTCTGATCGGCGTCAACCTCTCCAAATCTTCGAATATCCGTGATCGTAAAAGGTTACCAAAGAGCTTCGAAAGCCTGCTCCTGAATGGCATTCACAGGATCTGATAGGTAGCCAATCGATGCTGCTCGAGAGTAAATACGACTGGAGGCTTTTCTTTTTGCAACCCTGGAACCCCGCTCCCTTCTTCGTAGGGGAATTGACGTCAGCAAGGATGCCATTTTCTCCTCCGATCCTCCGGCTCCTGGCAGTCAGATCCTTTCATTCACTTCATAATACGGCATGGAGGCATTGAATAACTGATCAAATGCGTTTTGGAAGCGTCGCCCAAGGTAAATTGCTGCCTGCGGATAAAGTTTCGCTTTACATAGTTTCTCAAGCTTTTTTCGAATCGCAACTTCTTTTTGCTTCCACATTGTAAACAGAAAATAAAGTAGCGAATTGCTTGAATGGAATTTTCCCAATCAAAAGCAAAAACTGTCGCACTGCCCACATCTTGCTTCTGCCTGCGAATATCACTTTAAGCCGTTGCAATCAGTTGGATGCACCTCGCTTCCCGATTCTCCAAAGCTAGAAAATCGGCTCATTCAATCTACTTCAGCGTGGCATCTACTTCATCATTTCCGGAAGTCCTCCGTTTTCAATACTTGGCTGATCAACAGTCCCAGGGGGAATAGAAATCGCAAAATTTGAAATGGCAAACCTTCCGATTTGCAAGTGATTTTTGCGATAGCCAACTCATAAAATATCCAGAACTTGGGAAAAAAGGCCCCTCTTTTCCATCATCCACTTTTTGTTCTTTGTGAGAAGAAGGAGATAAATAAAAGCAATCGGAAGCCAGGAAATAAAAGCCACCGCCAAGGAAACCAGAAAGTATCGGCTGCACCGCAACTGCCGACCTTGGTCAAAAAAACAAGGCACCTGAGATCCGCTCAGAAATACAGCGGGACGAAAACTGCCAAAGTCGTTCAGCACTGAACTGATCAAGGCCTCCATCACTTCCTCCACACCTGCTACGCAAGCCTCAAAAAGTGGTAAGCCACTTTCCGCTTTCGGGTAATATTAATCCAAGACGAAAATCGCATTATCATCAACATCCGATGCCAGCGCCAAGCCTGAGAGTGAAATGATATGATGGAAATATTAAAAAAGTAGAATATCAGAACACTTTGAATCAATAAGTGAAGAAGGCAAACTCACGCCGATAACACGGCAATCTGTAAATCTTTCATAAAGAGAAAAGAACGCAAAGGCGAAAATGCCTCGAAGAGCAGCGAAGTTCCAATTGGAAATCCGCCGCAATTAGCAGGTTGGATTGATCCTGCGTGAGTTCAAAATCAACTTCGAGGATAAATCTGTTTTTGAACAGTTTCAACGCTGCTTTCAAATTCAGGAATCAAAACTCATTATTTTGCTGAAAGCCTGCTTGTGGACAGTGATGACAAGGCCTCGCTTGGCTCCATAAAGATGGTAAAGCCAAGCATTTCTCATGGATTCATAAGTTTCACTTTAGGCCACGACCAAGTTTGGAATGATCGCACCGGAAGGAAGAACGCTACAGGAAGTGTTTTCGATATCACCTTGGACTATCACTCGAGTAGCCAGTCGAAGGTGAGCGAACACTGTCCATGCCTTCACCGAAATCCCCGGGAGCTCCGAGTTTCCGATTGAATGGCGAAATAATCTGCTGCTGGGTCTCCGCCAATGCCGCAGTGTTGCTCATCTTGGTTCCACCGTGAATGATTCGCTCTTTCTTTCCCATTGATATCCGACTAGAGAAACACCTGAAGTTGCTCGATTCGCTTCTTGTGTCACATTCTCGTGCAGCAGCTTTACTTCACCTCGTCCATCTTCCTTTGGCACGACTTGAACACGAGCCACGGGAATATCTGAAGTATTGATTCGGATCACCTCGGTTCGCCCAAGATCTTCTGGAAGGGATTGGTGAGTCGATTCGATTTTCCTTCATTGACATCGATGTAGGCCAGCTCCATCTGGGTGCTGTATATCGAAAGTCAAGCGAATCGTCCCTACCTCCGAAGCTGCTTTGGAAATCCCATTTCTTTCCAGACCCCATTCAGCGTATCAGCCCTTCACGGGATTGGAACTGAGCACATTTTTTGCTCAAAGGATTCCGGCGAGGCATTAGGATAGCTGATCTTGACTATCGACTGCGGTACATCGATGCGGAGGCCAGAAGTGAAAATCGGCAGCGTAAACGCAAAGACAATGAAGGCAAAAGACCATCAAAAGCCCATAAAAGTCATGAAACCGCAATCTCGAGCCACGTAAAATCTCACATGGTTAGTCTTTTACGATTTGAACGGTGCTGGATGCGCCCAAGTTGCAGGTTGTTTGTAGTGATGACCGTACTTCCGCCCTCGATCCCGTCGAGGATTTCCACTTCTCCCGTTTGTCTTTCCTACTTCGACATAGTTCCACTTGGACCTCATTAATTCTCAATGGATAAAGAACCACCGCCTTCCTGAGCGATAGACCAGAGCGGCTTTAAGGGACCGACTTAGCGAATTATTTGTGGTGCACGATGATAGCTTTCGAGCAATTCATTCCCGGTAGCAAGGTTGTTTATTTTCAGAGAAATTGAAACTTGAACCAGGCCTTTTCAATCCACCCTTGGGTTGATTCCTGTCACCGGCCGGCAGATAAGCAATCTTTTTGTCCCGCTGTAAATCGGAATAGACTTCAAGCGGAATTGCCCGATACGCAATCTGTGGTATCATTGAAACTCCAACACTTTGACTCTTTAGAATCATATTGATTCGTACTCAGAATTTCGCAAAGTGCTTGGAATACTGTCAACTCCAGAATTGAACCTTTTAAGTCCATGCTATTTGTCCCGGAAATAGCGCTTGACCTGGCAAAGCGCTCGAAGTTCATCTGCGCTTCTTGAGTTCTAACTTCTGCGATACTCTCCAGATTTTTGCTTTAAGCTGATCATCCATCAAGGCGATTCCGCTCCCTGAATCTTGGAAGAACAAACGGCATCATAGCCAACTTCATCGACTCGTAATTCCGGATTTTTTGCGTTGCGGAGCGCAATCTGAGCTTTTTCCAATCGAAAACTGCGCTTCCGCGGGATCGAGCTTGGCGAATGACGTGCCCTTTTTTGAAGTACTGAGCCTTCTTTTCAATTGACTTCCAAGAGGTAGCCAAGCCTGCTCGATTAAGCGGCCATGACTTTCCGAACCCGCTTCCAGTTTTCCGGTAACATTGATCAGCGTAATCGAAGCTTTGGCGCTCGCAGCGGCCTGTTCTGACTTCCGTAGCGGCCACGTTCATTTCGAAAGGATTCAGTGGGTGCTTCGTCGACTTTATCGGTTTTCTCTTTGCAAGGAAAAGGTAAAAGTCAAGCAGGCATGCCAAGAAGTATTTCGAACATTGCCGCGTGTTCATGAGTTATTAGTTTACAAACCTAAATAAACTAACTAATCTTTCAAAATCAAAATGAAGGTTTTCGGAAAAGCTGTTAAAAAGGGTGAAAAATCAACCACTACTCTACTGAAACAAACTTCTCAATATTTTCGCTTTGCTTGTCTAATAACCAAAAATAAATTGTTCCCATTTTTTAGTACAAATACAAATATCACCTATTCCCTTTTTTGAAAGGTGATCCTAAATCTCCTTCTCCAACTTTTTCTAAATTTTTATCAAGTTTTATAATACTTTAAATCTAAATTGGTCTAAAGCAACCCATAAATGATTCTACATCTATTGTCTAGGTTGGTGCCATTCGGCGAAATAAATTACTGTTCGAGAAAAATTCTGACCATCAAAAACACACATGAAGAATATCTTCCTCAATTACTGAAGATAACATAATCACTTATTTGATTTCCCCTATTCCAGGATTTGAAATAGATACAACTCAGAATCGGACTAGTGTCTTTCTTTATAATTTACCGTCTAAATCGTAAGAAAAAAATATGGCGCGATTTTTCATATTTAAATAAATCGTTTTGATCTACAATAGAAAAACTCCGACTCAAGAAATTTAAACTGTAAACATCATCATGGAAATCTTTGGGGAAACAATGAGAAAATAATTCCTTTGAAGAATCTAGGTGGTAAATCCAAAAATAGGACAGTCCTTGGGGTAATTCTATATCCTTATTACTCATGTAATAAGAGATAGGAAACCCAATCACTTCTCCATCAAAATATATAGAGTTTGAATGTGAGTTTCTCCAACCCCATTCTTTGAATCTTCAAATTTTGAAAGTCTTTAGTTGTTTAGATCTCAGTCAATTATTTGAAATGAGGATTATCCCTTAAGATATGAATAGCTAAATGGTGTCATTTATTAAAACACGAAATCATCCTCTTTTTTTTTAGCCGCATTTGGGTCCATCGAAATGAAAAAATAAGCTTCCCAAAGTCCTTTTCGAATTCATATTGATATAATCCCAAAGAATCTGTAAACCCATAGGTATAGTAAAATGAAATTCCGAGGAACTCCAAAAGAACTCCGTCATTTGGGATAGGTATATTATCAAAATAAAGCGATTGTATCGTTTTATCTCAAGAATAGGAATAACAAGATAATTCCCTGTTTTTCTTTGCATGAGAAAAAGAAGAGAATAGATATAATAGAAAATACACGCATAAGGAATAAAACAAAGGCTGACCATAAGTATAGCCAGCCTTAAGTCGAATTTTAAATTTTAACCAAATCATCGCCCAAAATTGGGCTATATCACTTCTAGAAATTGAGCCAGGCATAATTGCATGCTGGGACCCGGATGGAAGTACAAGTGGTGACGATGAAAATACCTCACCTTGTATAGGACATACTATTATTCAACTTTCATACCAAGTTGATGGTGCTGTTGTATTCCTGAAATCATAAACATGAATAATAAAGGGAAAAAAAAGAGAAGCTACTTTTTTCATTTTTTTTGTCCATTTGTGGGCCCCAGCCTAAAAAACTACTGAGAGCGGGTTAGAAATAATAAATTAAAAAATCCTCCGCTGGCCAGTACAGCCTGATCTTTCGGTTCATATACCCCCCAACTATATTGCAACTTCTAAGGTTGAATATTTTTTTTTTTCTAAATATAATTAGTCTTGATTTTGATGACTAATTTTTATTTAATGTAATACGATTTTTTGTTTTTACTCTTTACCAGTATTACGTAATACTACCTCTCCCTACTTCCGAAGTAACCAAACTGGTTTAGGGATCGAGGAATGAAAATGGCTAAATTTCCTCGGGGGGGTAGACCCGAACTCATGCAACCTAAATAATTCAAGGTGTATTATTAGGTTTTAGATAATATTCCCAGTATATCTTCATTGGCTTGACTTTTAGCATTCACAAATTCCGTTCGATGGCAAA
>Ga0163217_1089385_pt1 | contig 13178 bp, 13 predicted proteins | sample SynspAceP_FD_185933 | JGI IMG/M metagenome (GOLD analysis project Ga0163217, IMG submission 185933) | Saline lake microbial communities from Ace Lake in Antarctica - Synechococcus sp. Ace-P (PacBio error correction) | ecosystem: Environmental > Aquatic > Non-marine Saline and Alkaline > Saline ...
CACACACCAAAAAAGGAAATAGAAGGAGAATTGAGGCAAAAGGGCGCCCAAAAAACCGGGAATCTAGGGATGCACCGTGGAGCGATTCAGGAGGTGTTCCTCCCTCCCGTGGCGCTTTTTTGGGCCTTGAAAACCGATCCGTGTGGCCCTGCACTGCCAGGGTTTGTTGGCGCCAACGGTTACGAGCGGATTCAAAGACCGTGGGCGGTTTGGTTTTGGCGAGGCACGACTTCCAAACTTCGAGAGTTCGTCGCCGGCCCAGCGATTGGGGGTTCAGGGGCGCCCTTCGTTGACGCGTGGTCCCCGCTATGTAACCCACCTTGTTTTGCTGGCCCTTGCGGGCGCAACGGCGGTTCCAACCGGCCGACGACGATCACTGCCGCCGGCGAAATGGGGGTGCTGCGTGCGTCCCTTGCGCTCGGACCGCTCAATCCGCAGGGTGGTTGCTGCCGAAATCGTGGCCATTGAGCTGCTCGATCACGGTTTCAGCCTAGCTTTTTCTTCATCGACTTGGCCGAAAAACCCGAAAGCCGCGGCAGGCCGCCGGTTTTCGCGGTCTTGGAATACGGTTTTGAAGCGCAACGCCTTCAAACCAAACGGCCTTGAAACAAGAGCTTCAAGCTCCTTTGGGCATCAAAAGTTTTGGCGGGCGATGCCGACATAAAGGCGAACGCTCATGGGAAGAGAGAGAAATGGAAAACAACTGGGCCTCTGGCCGCTGAATCAATCGAATCGACAGGCTGGAATCGGAGGAGCAGGGGCCGCAGGAATCCATGGATGGAAAAGTTCCTGAATGAATTAACGGCACCCTTGGGGCAACGACGGGATCAGGCAATTTGGTAATGCCTCTTCAAATAAGAGTAAATCACGACGGTTCCCATTCTCAGCCAGAAATGGAGGCAGCCTTCAAACGCTTCTTCAGATTTGCTGATTACCCGGCCGAAGGCCGCTCTAGGCAGAGGTGCCCCAAGCAATTGCCCCAGCCGCCGCGAAGGAGCCAGGCCCCAGGAGTTCCTGCTGCTTCGCGTCCGGTCCCAGCGGAGGGCTGGGGATGGAACAGGGAATCGGCGGGATCACGCCATCGCTTCCAGCCAGGCAAGGCCAGCGCGAGGCGGGAAAAAACAGCAGCAGAGGCAGGCAGATCGCCGGCGATCTGCTGGTGCAACGAAGCGCTCGGGTTCAGGCAACGCCGATCGAGAGCGACTCGGGCCCTTTGTCGTCCTGGCCAACAGCCCCGCCACCTAGTGGGTGCAGCCGCTTCGCAACGCTGTTTGCAGTGGCGGGCTGCCCCCGCAGCTTGGCGCAGGCAGCGCCCATCGAGAGCACGGCCAGCGGGCCAAACCAAGGGGCGCAGGCTTTCGGCGGCAGCAGACCTCTGAGACCTGGCTTGCTTCGTTGTCAGCTGCCTCCAGGCAAGCGTGCGTTTGCTGGCGCGATCGGCGCATGGTGACCCTTGGGCGGTGCGCCGGGGGGCCAGCTGCCACCGCGGCCGCCCAGCCTTCTCAAGGCCAGGTGCTTCGTAGGCCGAGCCAGACCCTGGCCCCATCAGGACACGCCCGCAGTTTTCCCGCTCCGCCAGCGACCCGCCTCGGGCCACACTGGTGATCAGGTGGTGCATGGGCTGCTGGAATCCAGTCAGGTTTTCCTCTCCCAGCGCGAAACGAGGTCGCGGCCAGACGGATCCCCGGAGCAGCGCAAAGGATCCCTCGCGAAGAATGGCCTCCGCCAACAGCCACCACCGTCCATTGGCCAGGTCCTTGAGGCCCAGCGGTGGATCAGAGCAGGGGGGCGCCTGGCCTGATGGGCAGGGCCAGGCATTGAGGCGAAAGTACGCCGAAGCCAGGATCGGCCTCCAGGCTCCCCCCCACGCTGCCGTGCCAGATCGATGCTCTCAGCCCTTTCTAAAACCAGCCTGGCGATCGACGCCTGTGGCGTCCATGCACTCACGGCGCGCGCATGGCGGACCGGCTGAGTGTCTGGCGAGGGCAATGGCCTCCACCGGAACCACCAGATCCACCAGGTCGGGCCTCGCGGCCAGGCGCCGAGCAGCCCAATCGCGCACGGCGCCGCCACAGCCGAGCCGGCGGGGAGCCTCGCAACCGGCAGGGGCCAGCGTTCCGTGGGCCAACACCAGCCGCAGGCGTTCGGCGGCCTAGGGCCAGGCCCGATGCCCCTGCTCACCCACCCCAGAATGGAGCGATCCGTGGCCGCTGGGGGATGTGCAAAAATTGCGTGACTGCCACTGGGTCCGACCGTTGCCAGGCCTACTCACGCGGTGAGCGCCAAAACATGGTGGTGGACCATCCTCAAGTGCGACCCCCGATTTCAGCCGATCGAACCCCGCTCCCATGTCAGGTGATCGACCTTCCCCAGGCCCAGGTGGTGGGTGGAGTGGGGACGTGCGGGGGTTGCTGACTTCAAGGCCGACCGGGGGCGTTGGCTCGGCTCCGCTGGGCCTTGCTGCCGCGAGTGACGGAGCACCCTCCTTGCTCCTGGCCCCTGGCACAGGAGCAGCGACACCCCTGGCGGTGGGCCTGCAGGTCATCTGGGCGCTCGCCAGCGCCGGCGGCGAACCTGCCGCTGCCAGTTCGCCCACTCACGACCGCTGGGCAGGGCCTCTGGGCACGAATGCTGGCTGCCTCGAGGAGTTGCCTGCCGGGCCGGCCCGCTGGGAAGCCACTGGGCCGGCTGGCTGGTCGGCCACGGGCCCAGGCGGCTTCCACGGGCACCTCGGCTCACGGTGCTCTTGGCCCGCACCTGGCCCAGGCAATTGCAGCTTCCCCTCGATGCTTCAGCAGCTTTCTGCTGATCGCCCGTCGCCTTCTGGTTGGCCGGTTGAGCTCAACAACGACGCTGAACGTTCTGGATTGAGCAGACCGGCCGCGTCGTGGCCTGGTCTCCGCCCTGCTATCTGCTGGATTTCCCCCCCGGGGCCCCGGGTGGGGCCCGGGGGGGCTCAAGAATCCAGGGCCGCGATGCTGCGCACCGCCCTGGGGAAGGCCGGCGGCCAGGCGCCTGGAGGCCCGGGTGGAGCCGGCGGCTCGAACTGGCCTCACTGCTGCCCTTGACCAGGCGGCAGCAGCAGCCAGATTCACGGCGCCCTGGCCGCCGGTGTTGCCGCTCTATCGCGACAAGCCCGGTGGAGTTGGCTGAATGCGGCGGCTCCTGCTCTGGGCGGTGCTGGCCTGGGAGTGGCCGCTTGATTCGCGCCACGGCGCTTGGTTTCCCTTAGGCCCCCGTTCGCTCCGGCCTCGCGCCTCCCGGCCCCCAGTTTTGATGCCTGGCGCTCGCGCATGTGGCCCGCGAAAAGCTCGCCGGCAGCTGGCCCATCGCTTACGGCCTGCCCACTATGGTGAGCGGTTGGGCAGCAAAATCCCCGAATATGCCCATGGTTGCTGCGTCAGGAAGGCCTGGCCCGGAACAATACCAGCTCGACTACCGCGCCTCAGACACCGTCAACACTTCAACCACCGTGGTGGATGACCTCCGGCGCGACGGTATTCGCCATGTCCTGCGTGACCAGCAGTGATCACATGGGCGGGCGTTGCTGGTGGCCCCGGATCGTCGCCGGTAGCCGCGGCAATTGAGCTCAAGGCCCGGGCCGGTACCCTGCGGAGCCGACTGTGCACGGAGAGCCGCCGCAAAATCTGGCGGGATGGCCTGCGGGCGCTGGTCTGGGTGATCAGTCCGCGACCCTGCGCCAATGGGCGGGTCAGAGCGGCTTCGCCGCGCCGCCCGGCAAAGCAGCCCCTGGTCAGTAGGTCCGTTGATCTGTTCTGCTGCAGGCCAAGGTGGTGGCCTCAAGGTCGCGCGCGCTGGCGCGTGGCCGGTGGCGCAATCGGCTGACGATGCGGAATGTGGATCGGTTTACGAGCCGTGGCCAGGGCCGCTCCCTCGACCAGGGCCCGGTGGCTTGTGTGACGATCGCGACAGGCAGCAGGGGTGCACCGCCCCTGGCGGCCAGGAACGCGGCCCCCGACTGGGTCGTTCACCCGACCGTCCAGCTTGGCGGGTGCCCACTGAGAAACACGCCGGTGGCCCAGCCCTCCGCAGGCGGGCCATGCGATCGCGAATCGCCTCACGGTCGCTGCAACCCCGTGACACGGGTAGGCCCCACAGCCCGGATGACGCGCTCGCGAAGCGGCAACCTTGAAACAGTTCGCCTGCCATTGTAAGGCCACCGGGCGCCGAGGGCATGGCCCAGCAGGGGCGGAATCGCAGATGGACCGGGTTGGCGACCACCACCAGCGGTCCTGCAGGCGGCACCTGGCGGCTTGTCTGCGTATTGCCCGCGAAGAGCAGCCGGTAGATCGGAAACACCAAGCAGGGAGCTGATCAGCCGGTTAGTGACGCCTGGCGCTGGGTGTCCAGCAGGGCCGGCCTGCAGGCCGGAATCTGGAACCAGGGCAAAGGTTGCTCAAAGGCCCGATCCTCGCGCAGCGATCCGGGCCTGACCACCCCTCAAGCTCCCGTTTTGACCAGGCCGCTGGGAAAAAAAAAGGGCCGGGGCACGTCCTGGCCGATCTCCACCACGGTGCAGATCCTCGCTGGAAACTGGGCCACTTGTTTCGCGCCAGCGAACGCACCACCTCTGCCCAGCCAAGCCTCTCTTGAAGCAGCTCGCCCATTGGCTGGGCTGGGATCGTTGTTGCGTCAAGCACGCGGGATAGAGGCCGTCGGCGAAGGCACAGCGTCCGTCCGCCGCGAGGCCGCAGCCGGCCTCTTGCATTCATGCGGCGAGTGAAAGCGGCCAGACACCGCAGAGGATGGCGCGCTTACAGCGCAGGGCAACGGCTTCACCTCGCCCACCAAGCCTCCGGGTCCCGGAAATCAACACCTGGGCCGCAACTGTTTCGTTGGCGATCACCCACCCCGTCGCTTGCTGGCCACCACCGCTCCATTCGTTGCGGATCGAAGCCAATTCACGGCGTCATGGCCCCACCGCGCAGGGCCATCAGGTTGCTTGCGGCACTGATCAGCCGCAAGGCCGGTGGCGACGTCAAAAACACGGCCGGCATAGAGCCACCAATTCCCCAGACTGTGGGCCGGCCACCGTTGGGCTGTGCGCCCCTGGCGGCAGCCCATCCCACAGCAGAACTTTCACAACAAACAGGGCGGGCCGGGTGTTTGCGGTGTCGTTGAGGTCGTGAGCTGGTCGGGCTGAAATCGGGCGCTGCCGGAGCAGATCGCCAAGCAGATCACGGCCCGCGCAGCTCCGAAGCCGATCGCGAAAAGCGCTGCCCTTGCCGCAAGGGAGCTCCCCCCGGCCTTCAGCTGCTGCGTTTCTGTGATCTGGCGGAAACAGCCCAGGCAATGGTGTCATGTTGAGGCATGCGCGTTGAACGGCTGAGATTAGGCGCCGGCTGCCGCGGACCCCGCCAGCGCGCAGGGCGGGCCCTCCCCAGCTCAAAACCAGCGCCGAAGCCACTGGTGGCGACAGATGGCCGGGGGCGACGCCATCCAGCACGGCCTCAATCGCATAAGGGGATGGTTGGCGGCGAGGTGTTTGCCGGTAGGCGGCCAGGTTTGCTGGAGCACCCGATCAGTGCGAATCCCCAGGCGTGTGCCCACCGCATCGAGATCCGTTGGTTGCCTGGTGCAGCAGCAGCCCAGTCCGATCTGGCTGGTGGCGGTGCCGGTGTCCTTCAGCAGGGCTTGCCAGCACCGGCAGGCAAAGACCTCGGCACGGCCGACCTGTAGACCTCCTGCCCCATTCAATCTGAATCGGCTGAAGCCCCGCGCCTTGGGGCGGTATGGCCCTCCACCAGGGGCATGGCGCTCCTGGCCCTGCTGCAGGGTCAGGCACTCGGCGCGGCCGGCCATCGGAGTGCAATTCGGAAACCCAGCAGACCATCGTCAGGCGCCAGGGCAGGCTTCGAGCCACAGCGGCGGCGCCATCGCCGAAGCAGGACGCAGGGTGCTGCGGGTCATCCCAGTCACTCCCAGGGCTGAGCCTGGTCATCGCCGAATCACAGGACGCGCCGCAATCGTGCGCAGCGCAAGGTAATGGCCGGCCGTGATCAGGGGCAAACAGGAAGCGCACTTGCAGGCCGCCCGTCAGATCGAAGGCCACCGCCTTGGTTTTGCCCAAGGGCGCCTGGGATGATGCGGGGGGCCGTGCCGAAGAGGTCGTCGGGGGCTGAGTGGCCACAGGATCAGACTCGAGATCTCTGAGGCTGCCAGCCGCATGGCCAGAGCCGCCCGCCCCGCATGCGGTGGGCCAGGCTGGTGAGTGTCTCCCCGGCCCAGCGACCCGCCGGGCGGCGATGCCCGGTTACTGGGGCTGCGATCCCAGGCGTCCGTTGTCCTCGACCGAGGCTGAGCTGTCCAATTTGCCTCAGGCTAGGGCGGCAGGAGGGCACTGCCAATCCCACCAGCGCCACCCATGCGCTCCCATTGACGAGCGACACCTGCGCGACCCACAGTTGGGCTCAGTCAACCACAGGCGGGGGAATGGCACCCCTTGGCGCCGGCTTCAAGACCGGGTTTCGGCGCCCGCTCTTCACGGCCGCTTCGGCAGTCCGAGGCCTGCACTGAGACTGGTGGAGATCGTCAATGACGCCCCGTGGCTGGCGCACGGTGGGCCAGGCGCAGGGCGCTGACCACCCGAGAGGGCCTTGCTGCTGCCGTGACCGATCACGCAGATGCCGTTGACACCCAGCAGCAGGGCGCCGCCATGTTCGGCATGGTCGACCGTTTCTTGAATGCGCCACCAGGTTGCCTGCGCAAGGAAGCGCGGATCAACTTGCCCGCGCGGCCACGGGGCAAGTTCCGCCGCAGCGACGTCCGAGCAGAAGCCGCCCCGATTCCAGGAACTTGAGCAGGCACGTTGCCCGCGGTAAGCCGTCTCATCAAACGACCACATCGAATGGCGAGAGGAGCCGTCGCGGCCCTCGCAGTCTGCCGCAAGCGCAGCGACTCTCGGCCTCCAGCAGCGGGATAGGCCTTGACCGTGAGGTCATTGCCCTTGCAGCACGACTCCTCTCGCCGATGTTGAGCAAGGCGATCCTGGGTTGGCCACTCCCAGCACATCGCGGCTGTAGATGCTCCCCAGCAGGCCGAACTGGTGGAGGATAGGCCGGCTTGCGAATCCATGTTGGCGCCGACATCCAGCACCAGCACCTTGCCTTCGGCGGGGTCTTGGTGGGGAAGGCGCCGATCGCCGGGCGATCGATGCCCTTCTCAAGCGGCCCAAGCCGAAAATGGCTGGCGGCATCAGGCCGGATTCCCCGCCGAATAGACGGCCATGGCCTGTCCCTGCCTGACGCTGGTCCATGGCAGGTTTGATGCTGGCATCGCGCTTAAGCGGGCGCACCACCTGGCCTCCTCGTCATCTGTACCGAGGGCCACCTGCTGATCCAACTGCCAGCAAACTAGCCGCGCCACCGCCTCCCGGAGTTCCCTCGCCCAGGTCAGCGGCGCACGGCCTTCCTGGAGCGCAGCCTCTCGGCCACGAAACGCAACGGCGCAGGGGCAATGCACCCGGACGCAATCGAAGCAGCCCGCCAGGCATCGGCCGGGCGAAATGCCACCCCAATGCCATCGACGGCCACCCAGAGGCGATCGGCTCGCGATCGGCGCCTCAAGCTCCGCACCTGCTGCAGCCCGGCGCAGGGGGTAGAGCAACCGGAGCCGGCCGTTGAGGCCACCGAGCCCCCCAACAGACCCGCCCACCGAGCCGGCGGACCGAGGCCATCCGTGGCCGCGGAGGAGGTGGCGGTGCCCACCAGGCTGGTCCACGGGCAGCGTTGCGGCGGGTACCAGATCACCAGCCGCCGGTGGCCCGCTCGGCTTCGGACGCCGTAACCGGGGATCGAATTTCAGGCTCTTCGCTACCAACGATCCACGATGCCGCTGGAACGATAGACCCGTGCCCCGGGTCTGTGAGGTCAGCTCGGGTTGCGGGAATCGTCCTTTCCAGTTTGGACGCCATCCTGGAGCATGTGGACATCCACCACACGGGTGTCACATGACGCTCTCGGGGGTATAGCCCAACGCTCTTTGAGATCTCGCCGGGCTGAACGCTCGCCCGAGCGGCTGACGATCGCTTCCAGCAGCTGAATTCCCATGCCGGTGAGGCGGATGCGCTTTTCGTCGTTTGGGTACACCCTGGCGTTTTGTTGGTGTCGATGCGCAGGGTCGCTGAACCTGTCACCCCGGAAGTTGGGGGATCCCCACCACTTGCTCTTTGTCGACGGGCGCGCGCAGCACGCAGCGGATGCGTGCTCCAGTTCCTTGGGCTGAACGGCTTTGACGACGTAGTCGTCGCACGCGAGTTCGAGGCCCGTGAAATCCGGTTCGGCCACATCGCGAGGGCGGTGAGCATCACGATCGGCACGTCGGGATTCCTTTGCGCCAGCTCCATGGCCAGACCCCGTAGCCATCCAGCTTCGGCATCATCAACGTCGAGCACGACAGGTCGGGGCTGGAGCAGCGCGAAGGCTTCAAGGCCTGCCACGCCCGTACATGCGGTGACAACTGGTACCCAATCATCGACAGGCGGTTTCCAGGTCCTGCGGATCGGCCTCGTCATCGACGACCAGGATTGTTTTCCTTGCGGGAGGGATGCCGTCATCGCGGTCGCTACACGACTACAACAGATGCACCACTGAAAGGCCGAGTGCCCTTGGTTCACCAAACGCCACATTCTTCATACATCTCCTTGCCCGCCTTTCCACCTTCTACGTCGCCAAAAGCTGTGGAAGCGCAGTGCCGCCAAGTTACTTAGGCCGCTGTCCCAGCGCTGTGGTGGGCTGCGAAACACGCTGATCGGCAGGCGCCCCCTGCCGCCGGATGGCCGCCGCAGCGCGACGGGCCCGCCTGCCGCGGAGGGGACAGGCGAGGCGACCAGGCGTGGCCAAGCCCGCCGATCCCAAGCGATTCACGCGTCGGCGAGCGGCCGCTGCAGCGCCTGGCCAGCGGCTTCGTCGAGCTCCGATCGGTGCTGGCGGTGGCCTGGTGGCCGGTTCGCTGGTGCTGGGGGTGGCGACCCCGGGCATCGGCAAGTCCACCTGCTGCTGCAGAGCGCCCCAAGGTGATGGCGCAGTCGTGCTCGGTGCTGTATGTGAGCGCCGAAGGATCGGCCAGCAGGTGAAGCTGCGCTGGCGACGGCTGGGGTTCGTCCCGGCGGCGGGGAGTCGATCAACCCCATCTCCTGGCTGGAACCGACCTGGAGCTGGTTCCCCAGGAGCTCGAAAGCCTGCGCGCCGTGGGCGACCATGACAGCATCCAAGCGCTCCACGAACCGAGCTCAGCAGTGCGCCCGCTCGGTGGCCAGGGGCGCGACTTGCCGCGCCGCCTGCAAGCGCGGCCAAGGCCAGGACACGCCCTGGCTGCTGGTGGCCAATGTCCCACCAAGGAGGGCATGCTGGCCGGCCCGAAGGTGCCTGGAGCATCTGGTTGATGCCGTGCTCACCTTCGAGGGATGACCGATTTCGGCCAGTCACCGCTTTGCCTGCGGCAGTGAATAACCGCTTCGGCGCCACGGCGGAACTGGGGGGTTTTGAGAATGCGCGATCGGGGCTCGCTGAAGTGACAATCCCAGCGAGCTGTTCCTAGGAAGGCAACGATGGCACGACCGCAGAAACGGCCACGATCGTGGCCTGCGAAAGGCACCCGACCTCCTTGTGTGAGTTGCAGTCCGCTGGTGACAGTAAAACCCAGTTATGCCCCCCGCGGCGCAACACGCCACTGGCATCGGCAATCACACGTCTTCACCAGCACCTGGCGGTGCTGGAAAAGGCACTGGGCCTGCGCTTCTGCCCGTACGATTGCTATCTCGCCGTGCCGCGCCTCGATGTGGAGGAAGCCGGCGGCGGAGTCTCGGTGTGGCGGCGCGTGGTCACCAGCTTTCGCGATCTGACCTTGCGGCCGCCCGTTCTGGTGGGCGAACTGGGCGGGCGGGCAGTTGCGGCCGGTCGGCCACTGGAGCTGCGTCTGCAGGAGGCCGCCCGCGCTGGGCTTTCGCCGTGCCGTGGTGCCCCGCGGCAGTGGCCTGGGGGAAGTGGCAGCTGAAAATTGGGGCGGAACTACTGGAGCAGGCACTGTGGCGGAGGCTTGGGTGGCCCGCCTGGGGTGATCGCGCGGCGATCCAGCCCACCCATCCGGAATCGATTGAAGATCGAAGTAGACGTCGACTGAGCCCTCGGCCGCTGGTTTTCAGCCCAGTTTTCTGGCTCTCGATGTAAGTTGTTCGGAGCCATCCGGATCGCCACTTGCCCAGAATCGGCGGCGCGGGAGAAGCGCGGTCCCGACTCATCGGTTGTCGCCCCGTTCCTCAGCCCAGGGAAGCCCAGGGGTGATGGACTCACCGCCATGTTGTTGAGAGCCTGGGCATGTTGGCGTTGAGATCGAGGACCTCGTCGTAGGATCCCGAGCCTTCTGGTGATCCCCATGCTGGTGAACACCAAGGGCCAATGTTGAAGGAGAAAGCCCGTCGTTCGGGTCGTCTTCGAGCCTGAGCGCTTCTTCGTAGTTCTTCCAGGGCTTCGGTTCCCCGTCGCCCATGGGCACTCATGCCATCGCGGAATAGCGAAGGCTTCCCTTGGAGCGCCTGTTGGTGGGCAGCACTGGGATCCAAGGTCGCCATCACCGTGAAGCTTTTATCGATGAAGTTGTCGTTGCGTTTGGCTGCGGGGCACGCGGCAAGGGAGCACTTCCTTCCATCAATCTCGCCTCTTGCCGGCAGCGGTGGTGCCGCTGTCCGATCCCTAGCCTGGGTGCCCGACCCTGCATGGTGACCTTGCCTCCCGTTCATCCGCGCTGGACACCGCGTCGCCGCAATCCGGTGGCACCGCAATCGGTGACGCCGGAATCCGTGGGGGCGCCTGAAATCCTGGACGATCGACCGCTGGACAGCTGCGCCGCTGCTCCTCGATGTGGAGGGGATGAAGTGCGGCGGCTGTGTGCGTGGCGGTCCGAGCGACGGCTGCTGGAGCAGCCAGGCGTTCGCCAGGCAGCGTCAACCTGCTCACCCGCACGGCCTGGGTGGGTCCTGGATCAACCCTGCCGCCGCTGGGGCTGATAGGCGGGGGAAATGCCGTGAGCCTGGTCCGCCCAGCCTGCGCTCCGCTCGTTTCAAGGCCAACCCCGCAGCCCAGGGCCGCTCGCTTCGCAAGGGCTGAGGTGGTGGAGGGCATCCCCGCTGGTGCCAGGAATGGCGCAGTTGAATCGTCCCTGGCCCTGCTGCTGCTCTCGGTGCTGGGCCATCTCACCCTGGGCTGGCCACGCTGCCCGCGGTCGCGCTTTGGTGCCCCTTTGGTTTCACCCCTGGTTGCCCAGCATCGCCCTGCCTCGGGCCGGGGCCGCCGATCTGGTTGCGACGCGCCCGCGGCCGGCCCATGGCTGCCGAGCATGGACACCCTGGTGGCCCTGGGGATGGGTGTGCCTACCTGGGCCAGCCCTGGTCGCCTTTCTCTGGCTGCCGCTGGTTGGCCCTGTTTCCTCTTCACGAGCGGTGATGCTGCTGGGTTCGTGCTGCTGGGCCGCTTCCTTGAGCGAGCGGGCCCGCTTCCGCCACCGGCCGTGCCCTCCAGCAACTGCCGAACTCAGCTCCGATTCCGCCCTGCTCCTGCTCGCGATGCCCGCCTCGGCAGGTGCCGGTGGCGGGTTTGCGCGCCGGTGACCCGGCCGGCTGCGCCTGCTCCCACGGGACCGCTTCGGTCCGATGGTGTTGGTGCTCGATGGCTGCTCGCCGTGGATTCTCGACTTCATCCGAGAACCCCTGCCGCTGGAGGCCAGCCGGCACGGATTCTGCGCCGGCATGCTCACATCTTCAGGCCCCGCTGGTGCTGGAGGTGCGCCGGGCTGGCGCCGAACCGGCCCTGGCCCGGATCATCGCCCTCGTCGAGCAGGCCAGGCGCGCAAGGCGCCCGATCCAGAGCCTCGCAGACCGGATGGCCGGCCGTTTCAGCGTGGGGTGCTGCTGCTGGCCCTGGCCACGTTTGTTGTTTCGTGGTGCAGTGGGGCACACGGTTGTGGCCCGAGGTGTTTGGCCGCCCCGCGCCCCAGGGTCCATGGCGCATTGGGCGGGCATGCCGTGCTCGGGCGGTGCGGTACGGCCTTTTCACACTGGCGCTTCACCTGGCGATGCCGGGTGCTCGGGTGGCCTGCCCCTGTGCCTTGGCCTGGGCTCACGCCCCCGCCATCCCGTGGGAGCGGGCCTGGCGCTCCCCCGGCCTGCTGTCCCGGGTGGCGATCGCGATTCGAGATAGCTCCCGCTGCAGACGTTCTTGTTCGACAAAACCGGGCACCCTCACCAGGCCGGCCCGGAGGTGATCGCCGGTGGAGCTGGCGGCGATCTGGATCCGGTATGCGAGCCGGAAGGAAGGCCTGAATTGAGCCCGGAACGGCTGCTCCCAAGTGGCCGCCAGCCTGGAGCAACACCCCCTGCGCCACCCCCTGGCGGAACGCCCTGTTGGAGGAGGGCTTTTGCCCGCCAGTTATCGCGCTCGGCGTGAGGAACAGCCGCAACCTTTGCGGGGCAGGCCGTGCAGGGGCAAATCGCGGCATCGATTGGGGGTTTTTGTCGGTCCAAGCCTGCTGGTTGGAGGGGCGGGGCGACCCCAGACGCGAAAAGCCTGCTGGCTCGCGGACTGGCGCTTCAAGCCCAGGGGGCCAACCGTTCTGGCGGTGGTCCGCCGCGGATGGGTTTTCTCGGCCTGGTGGGCTGTGGACGAAGCCAACCCCGCCCCGACGCAGGGCGCACCCTCGAGCCGCTCCAGGCTGGGAGGACGTGCGATCCTCAGCGGCGACAACGCGCCGAAGCGTACGCTCGGTCTCGGCGGCGAGCTTGGCCCTGGAGCCAGAGGCAATGGCCTGGGAGCCTGTTTGCCCAGCGAAGCCTGGAGCAGCTGGTGGCGCTGGGCGCCAGCGGGGGCCAAGTGGCGATGGTGGGCGATGGATCAACGATGCCCCTGCCCTGGCCGCCGCCGACTCGGCATCGCGGGTGGCGACGGGCACCCAGATCGCCCCAGGACCCAGCCGATCTGGTGATCCTGGCGATCGTCTCGAAGCCGGTGGGTCGAGGCCTCGCCCTGGCCCGCGACACGATGGCCAGGTGCGCCCAGAACCTGGCCTGGGGTTCGGTTACAACCTGGTGATGCTGCCCCTCGCCGCCGGGCTGCTCTTGCCCGCTCGGCCTTGCTGCTTTCGCCTCCGTTGGCGCCCTGCTGATGGAA
>Ga0163217_1084037_pt1 | contig 13173 bp, 12 predicted proteins | sample SynspAceP_FD_185933 | JGI IMG/M metagenome (GOLD analysis project Ga0163217, IMG submission 185933) | Saline lake microbial communities from Ace Lake in Antarctica - Synechococcus sp. Ace-P (PacBio error correction) | ecosystem: Environmental > Aquatic > Non-marine Saline and Alkaline > Saline ...
TCTGTAAGTTTGAATCCTGGCTGGTAGCGAACTTTGCCTTTACATGTTAGAGGTGAAGTGTTGGTTTTTTCAGGCGACCTGCAAAAATTATCCGGGCCAATTAAATGCCCGTCTTTAAACATAACCCATCCCAATGTGGCCCGCACCTGGTAACGATTAACCAACAATTCCCCGTTCCTAAAATTTTTTCCCAACCACAAAAACCAAGGATTCATGTAATTTCTAGCCCCAAACCGCCATATTGCCTAAACCTTGGCGTTTGACCCAATTTGTCTTGATAATAAAACCTGGTGGCGACGGATTTTGTCGCCTTCCAGTGTTCAAATGTTACTGGTTTGTGCTGGTAGATATTGTTCTAAGAATTTTGAAGCGACGCTCACCGATAAACCATATTGAGATAAATGTTTATTGTTGTGAGTGATAAGGCAAATTTTCAGTAATGCGGCGGACTTTTCTGTTTTTTTCAGTTCTCCAACCGGATAATGAGTGTTTTTGCTATTTCATCTTTACCCCAGCGTATAATAAAATATATTTTGATCTTTGTTGCCTCAAGCTTTCAGAAGAAGCGGCTTCGCCGTCTTTTTCGCCACGAGAACGTAATGCCGTTTGCGATGTAAATCAGCGTTCAGTGCCACAGCGTACTCTATGGACAGCTTTTTAAATTTGATTTTCTTTGTTTACAACAGAAATTATCTGGATTAGGGGTTTCGTGCTGCTTGTATTCTTCTAAAAAATGTTCGAAACAATTGTCACCAGTATTCTGATGCAAAAGATTTGCGGTATGAAGTTTTATCCAATTTGTCCGGACACGGCTTGAGCGTCGGCAAAGGTCATTATTGCTTGTGGCAAATATTCTGTGCGTCGTCTTAGTCCCAAGTTTTTTCATGAATAAGGCCTTCACCTGAATTACTTTTGATTGCTCAGAATAGCGGGCTGATACGGAGAAGATGTACGCACGCAGAAACTCTCATACCCACAATGATTTTTTTATCGTGATATGGCTGGTTTGATACTGTTAGGTCTAGACTTATTTCAATGATCCTGTTTTTTCTGCAGGACTGTTAATTTAGTGAAACGAAGAGGACGTAGCCGCTCAGTGAATTGAAATTGGCACATGTACTAATCATTTTTTGTGAGGTCGGCAACAGGCTGGACAAGTGCTGATCCTGACAAGAAGGATAAGGAATAAATGGGGGTTGTTTCGAATCTTCAATGCACGTTTTAATTAATGGGCTGCGATGCGGTAAGCCATGATTCGTCATAAGTTAGCAATGCGAGAGACATATCTCGTCAAGTGGTTCATTGGGGTAATCGTTTACCGGCTCACATAAAAACACACGGCCGATGATCGGTGTCTGCCCGTTGAAAGGGCGTGAAAGCGTACATGCCTAGTAAGCCAATGGGTTTGACAAGGCAGCTGATTCTTCCCGTTGTTTTCCTCTGATTGGAGTCGAATTGCGCTTTCCGTTTATTTTCGAGTGTCCGCTGGTTGATTTAGGACGAGTTGGCCGTCTTGCGGATTCCTTTATCATGAGGAACTGTTGGCCTTTTTTTCACTAAGCTGCGACGGTTAGGTGCAGGAAGTTTTTCTCTTTTTTGTCTTCAAATTGAAAGGACTCTTTTAACAGGGTTTCAGTTGGCTCTATGTAGTTCCACTGTCCCAACTGGCGATTCTCAAGAGTATACGGACAATGGCGTATGCGAATTAACCTCATGTGGGAAAAGCCAACAGGCGTGTCATTCGGCGTACTTTGTGGTTTTTTTACCTTCGGCGATTTCTACAGGAATACCAGCTTTGTAGGATGTTTTCTCTGTGCCGAACAGCGGGTATTCTCTGTTCCAATGTTGGGGGCAGTCCATACGTTCTGCTTTGGGCGGGTTTTGGTGAGTCCATCTTTTTAATTCAAGCTTTGTCTTAGTTGTGCAAATGGCGGAATCTGATATTTCACCTTCCACTTGAGCCATGGTTTTTAAGGAAGTTTGAAATCGGCGATGCAAATAACGTGCTGTAAAGCCCTCGATCAGTCAGTAGTAATAATCCTTCCGATAAGTCGAGTCTGCCTGCAGGGTAAAAAATCTGGCGCTTCAATGTACGCTGCTAGCGTTAGATTTATCCTTTTGCAGAGAACTGGATTAGTACACGAAAGTTTGTTAAAAGAATTAAGCGTTAGAAGACATGCGCTCAGTGTTGGTTATGAGTGGATAAAGAGACGAAAAAATATGTGGTCGAGTAGAGTTATCTACTTCTCATGATGAGAGGTAAGATAAAATCCATACGGGATGGCGCGCGATTTATTTTTATGCAGGTTTGAATGTTTTGGCTACCTTATTTGAGCATCTCTTTTTCGGCATCCTGTTGGGTTGGATTTCTATCCGCAATGCAGGCTCTTTCACCCAGGCTCGACATCCACATGTCACCGTTGGTTGTCCGCTTTTAATGTTTTTGTAGCTTCAACTGTTGATCGCAGAATAATGATGATAAATCTTTCATTTAAATCTCTGACACAATGAACCATGCTTTCGCGCATTGTTAAACCACTTCACTGCGTGATGCATGAGTTACTCCTCTCACTCAGTCGATGTTTGCCGTGTGCTATCGAACCGTTTTGTATAATAGGTAGTGAATGGCATAGGTAACGCCATATAACATAGCTCGATAGCGAGATGTAAATAGGTCAAAATTGTCTTTAACGATCGATGATAGAATTTTCTCGACTAACATTGATTACGCATATACCCCATAAAAGCGTAGAAGGCATTTTGGTATTTGTAAAATCCAAGTGGTCAGTCTGTAACGTATAAGAAGTCGTATGTAAGTTAGTAATGGTCCAACATTTGGCAAATTATGTGAAGAATGGTAGGGCTCAGAGGATCGGATTGATTGTAGATCAGAAATTAGACTAGTATCAGAAGCAGATGAGCAATCGGGGCATTCCAGTTATTGCGATGTGCTCAGAAGAAAACGAATTTAAAGCGCTCGATTATAGGCTAGTTTTTATTTATGATGATTATACGCAATGGACTTTGTCGTATTTATTTTACGCGTTTTTTCTCTATGGAAGGGGGAGAGGCTAATCAAGGTCATGTTAGAAGTACATGCAAAGGGGGAAGGCGTTTTGTGTGTTTACCCTTTTGATATTGCTGAAACGAAGTAGCAATGGTACAACAGTTTCAGTGGAACAAAATGACACTTAATGTTGGACCTACAAAGGTTGACTGTTCAAGAGTGAGGGCAATGCAATGTTAGATAAAGAAACTAGAAAAGACCCTGATACGGCTTTAAAAGCGGCGCGCGACAAGCGCCATGAATTCATGACGGTAAGAGCATTATTGTTGGCTCTTACTTGAAACAGGCCAGCCTCAAGTGTACTTTAAGCATGTGTGTGAATTTAAGCCTTGAGTAAGGAGCTTGAGGAGTTTTGTTGATAAGTACACAGGCTTAATTCTGAGGATGATGACGAGCGCGAAGTGCAGCCTACATTAGGTTTCCGCAACGCGTATTAACGGCCGGTTTGTTCAATGTTCAATTTCTTCTGGTAGCGAGAAGTAAAGGCGCTAACGTGCTGGTGGGCTATTTTCAGCGAAACAGCGTAAACAGGTTTACCTCTGAAGCGTCATGGTGTTGGGCGTATTGATGTTGTCATTATGTGGCGCACGGTATTTCTAAACGGGCGAGGCGGCTTCTCAAGAACATAGATCAAGAGGACGAAAGCGGAAGACACGACAACGACACCGCTTTCAAAAATTTCGCGAACCAATCTTAACGGAAGCAAGCGGGTAAATCTGACAAGCTGATTGGCGAGAGTCAACTGAAGTTGAGCGAGTGATCCAAACACTGTATCGTCGACGTAAATATAATCGTTATTAGTTTGGCGAATGGGCGTGGGTAACCGCCGATTGCTGAAGGTTTTGGCGAAGCGCATTTGTGATGGGCAAGTGCCGGATGTTATTGCTGATGGTATTGTCTATTCTTAGATCTTGGTGCCTTTATTGGCCGACGAAATATCGTGGTGATTTCGAAAAACGCCTTAAACAAACTTTTGGGCGAAATTGAAAAAAACTCCCGATCGCGATTTTTGTTTATATGATGAATTCATACGCATTATATGCGCTGGTGCGCTTCTGGTGGGGTGAGGACGCGGTCTAATCTGCTTAAGCCTGTATTGAGTTCTGCGTTGGTTTACGCTGGCATTGGCTCGACGACTTCCAAGAGTTTCGTGGGGTGTTTGAAAAGAACCATTGCCTTAGCACGTCGTTTCAGAAAATTGATGTGAACGAGCCAAGTGTTGATGATCCTATCAGATTTTGAAAGGCATTTTGGAGCTTTTTGAAGAGCATCAATAAAAGTGAATACGAAAGGCCTGCCTCTATTGGCGGCCGCAAGAGCTTGCTTCAGGGCTATGTGGAGATCAGTCATATGCCCTGACAAAGCCATTGGATGTTGTGGATGAAGCGGGAGCGTATCAGCGCTTGCGCGCAGAAGATAAACGTAAATCGTCATTACCGTATAGGAATATTGAAGATATCGTCTTAAGATCGGAGAGGCATGTCAGAGCGGTTAACTCGGACGACAGACAGTCTTTGTCCTAATCTTGAGCGAATCTGAAAATGGTGGTCTTCGGACAAGATAATGCGATCAGTTTTTGTCAGCAGGATTAAACTGTCCGAGCAGGTTTAAAAGCAGAGGAACAACCAATTTGCTCCTTCCTAATGGCAGGACAACGGGGGTGGGTAAACGAACTGACGAAGCAGTTGGCCAGCAGTTAGGCTCTAGAGGTTGAATTCGCTTTGATATGTCCGATTTATATGGAACGTCAGCGGTGTCTCGATTGATTGGTGCGCACCGGGGTATGTTGTTTTTGATCAGGTGGTTTACTAACCGAAGCAAGTGAACAAAGAATCTATAGGTCGATTGTTAGAATCGAAATCGAAAAAGCGCACCTGAAGTCTTTTACTTGCTTTGCAGCGTCATGATCAACGGTACGTTGACGGACAACAATGGCCGCAAAGCGGACTCTCGCGCATGTGATTATTGGTTTGACGTCGAATGGCGGGTGAGAAAGAGCCTTTTGCTCGTCGTTCTATTGGCTTCTCGAGCAAGACAACTCGACTGATGGTATTGAGGGTGGATTAATCGGATGTTTACGCCTGAATTCAGAAACGCGCTAGACGCAGTCATTCAGTTCAGCAACTTGGATGAACGCATAATCTTAATGTGGTGATAAGTTCTTTGGTGGAGTTGCAGGCTCAATTGACCCTAAGGGTGTTCTCTAGAGGTTCTGACACAGCAAGAGGTTGGGTTGGCGAGTAAAGGTTATGAACGTCAGATGGGGGCTCGTCAATGGCAACGAGTCATTCAAGAGCATCTGAAGAAGCCGTTAGCGATAAGATATCTTTGGGACTAAGCGAGGTGGTCATGTGAAAGTGGGTCTTTGATGACAGAGTGAAACGAGTTTGAAGTTTTGAAGTGATAAAAGAAGCGGTTGTGTATTTAGAGTATAAGCAATCGTTGAACATAAAAAAAACCGGACACTGGTCCGGTTTTTTTATGTCTTACATCTAAGCGATTTTTTTAAAAAAGCTTAAATTAACGAGAGATAAAGGATGCGGCATTTTGAAAGGTCGTAAGGTGTTAGTCTACTTTTAACTTTGGTCGCCAGTCAAAATACGATGTAGGTTTTTTACGCGCATTTTTTCAGAGATATGAGCAATTACACGTTCCCGTTTTCTACAAGTTTCGACACGGAACATGGTATTAGGCACGTATCAAATGATGTGCCCTCCATTTTCCTAAAGCCTTCTTCTTTTGCCACAATAAGTTGTCCCTATGGTTTTAACTTATATTTATAGACGTGACCATTGCCTTATTCGGAGTCTACAGACGACAGGGAAAAGCGTTTCGTCTTTCGTCATCTCGAGCGCTAATTCTGAAAATCATAGAATGTTTATTAGCGAGCCTGAATTTTGATACGAGCGTATTTTTGCCTAAAACGCAGCGTAAGGCAAACTTAGTTGTGTTATTGAGGTTTCTATTTTTACGCTAATGCGTTTTGAGTTTTTTTACAATGCTTAGCAGGCTTAAGTTTTTTTGTGTGTTTGTTATTGTTGGTTTAATTTAGTGGAAAACTCTTTTCTTGGTATTAGTTCTGCCACCTAGGGACAGTAATTGGTCAGATTCTACTTGGCATCAATCAGTTCTAATGTGCAATCTTTTGCACGAGTGTGCAAAATGTCTTTAACGGCCATTTTGACGCATTGGGTTGCCAGTGAAAACATGGATTCACAAAAAAAAGTTTTCCCAGCGCGACACCGTAAAACCCCGGCCAGTTTTGCGTCTAAAACATTTTCAATAGGAATGTGCATAACGCCAATTTGTGTTAACTCATATAAGCATTTGTTTATATCCTTGATATAAGTGCTTCCTTTTTGTCTAACTCGTAGGGCGAGCAATGACCGTTAGGATTCAAATTTCTTTGGTTGAGGTAAACATCCTGGATTTTTTTTTAATGCTTTTTTCTCAGTGAAGTAAGATGTCTGAAATTGTTCCGCTAAGAACACAGCGTTTCTCGGGTGCCACAGATAAAATAGGGTCTGGTTACTAAACCAGGGGAAAAAGCTTTACTGTAAAGGTGTATTAAACGAGTGAAGAAGGTCGCCACTAACAGCGGATAACCCCTCAGGGTCTGTAGCGCTTTATTTGGATTGGGCGTGTCCATAAGGGGTGGAACTCTGACATAATTGATGAGTTATGTTTTTCGGATAAACAGAAGAATCTAGCATTTTTCTATTTGGTGTCCTGGTATTGTGATTTTGAGAGATTTTGCCCTAGGTGGTTGTGCTTATTATTACTGTGCATTAATTATAAGTTTTTTTTCATTTTAAAACGCACAGATCAAAATTATAAACAAGTGCTAAAGAATAAAACTATCTACCCGATAATCATAAAAGTAAGGAGAAAAGATATTCAGCTTGCGATTATTGACCATGTTATGCTTGATTCGAAGAATGTGGATGAATAAGTAAAAACTTGTTCTAATCGGTTCTTTTTTTGAACCATTTTCATCAATAAAGGGTGTAAAATGGAAAAAAAGAGAAAAAAAGAGATAAAAGGTGCAAGGAATGGCTTGACCGAGTTATGGAAAATTGGGTTTAATCGTGCAGTCTCAAATTGTAATTTGAACATAAATCGATGCGATGTTGAGATACAGGATATCGGCTTTTTTTTTGCATTGATCATAAATGGAAACTGATCGGTTTTATTGCATGTTCGTTGATTTAACAACGTTTCATGTGTAGATGAAATCAGTAAAAATAGGTCTAACAGCCACTAATATAATATAAGGGGAATCTTGAATGAAGCAGATTAACTTGCTTACTGGTGTTTGGCGGTAAACTGCTGTTTGCAGCTGCTATTATCCTACTGCGTATTTTGCCGTGAGAGCAGTTTTTTTTCTCACTGGTTAAGCTAGGTGTTGAGTATGTAACGAATGATAATGGTAATGATGTGCCTAAGCGGTACGAATGAGGTGAAGTTGAGATTTCTGAGTAGACCACGGTTTGTTCTATGCTGAAATTGAATCGCACTTCGGTGAGCGATGAAGGTTAAAATTGGCATGGAAAAACTGTACGTTAGAACATAGGCGCGGTTTTCTTTTGGTCGTTTTTGAGGTTCTGTATCTATGGTCTTCATGGGTATGGATGAGTACCTAGGTGGTGTTGATCTTAAAACATTCTGGTGATACTGATAAACACTGGTATTCGCTATAAAAGTACTTCAGAATTGACCGTGGCTATTGAAGATAGACAAAAGTGTTGATCTGTAATGCTGTAGCTGACGAAAGATGCGACAATGCTGTTGATTGGAGGTCTGTTAATGGTGTAGTCTGCTCATAGATTCTGATATCGGTTTTGCACTTTTCTTACGGTAAAGTTTCGGTGCTTGTAAGGATGGTATCTTTTGGTGGTTCTGATTAGGTGATGCGAATGCAGTAACGTTGGTGTTCAGACTGTTTGCCTGGTCCTGCAAACTTTATCTTTTGAACTACGGTTCTGGTGTTAAAGGTGTAATGGTGGTACTGAATGTTTGAGGTTAATAAGCAGATTTCTTGAGATTGCTTCTTGCCGCACCTGATGCTTTGACTTTGACTCTAGAATTCTCTAGCGATTCTAGAACTGAATAGGACGGCACTTACTTCGTAGGTGAAATCGGCTGCGATCGTTTTGGGTTTTACTAGTTAGAAAACTTTACGCTGGATGACCTTGGTTTCTGACTTACTAAAGTTTGGTGGTTTAAGGCTAATTTCTAAGGCTTTTTATTTAGAAGGCTTTCTTTACAAGGAGCAAACATTTCTTAGTCACCAGCGAAAAGCCAGCCATTTGGGCTGGCTTTTTTTTTATGGTAAGCTTAGCGATTGTGACTGAGCTTAAATGGGGTAATGGTTTTTGTTTTGATTAGCATAAATAGGGATGGCGCGTTGTTGTCAGAATGCAAATGAGTTGAAGTGGATTACGATCAGATAGTTTTTGGAGCTGTTTTAGCCAAACAAGAGGCGTTTATTGGCCGGCTTTATTGTTTTTATTCTTTTTTGGTTTTGGCGACCTATACATACAGTCACGATCGATGCGGGTTGGTTCTATTCCGGTAATGCACTGCCCATTCAAAACTCCATGGGGCCAATCGGGGTCCATTGCGGATTTGACGTCTTGGTTTTTTTTCGGTTCTTTATTTTAATTCTTTTGCATCAGCGTTTTTTTATTGGGTTGCTATTAAACCTAATGGGGTAATCACACAATTACTCTGATATGCCTCTTAATAATCGGGCCTTGCTTTGCACTAATTCTGGTAGTTATTTTGTCTTATCCTAGTTGCGTCTGTTTTGTGGCTTCTTAACAAACGGTTGGTGGAAACGCTCTTCAATATGTACAGGTGGCATATTAGGCATGGTTTAGGGAAATTGTTTAAACACGGCTTTAGATCGGTTGCGAGATGGGGCGGTACGTTAGTAACAGTTTGGCTTGGTTTATTCTTGTCCCGCTTTTACTTTTTTGGCTCAGCTGCATTGGTTGAAGTTTGAATGGTAGCTTTGGGTGAAAAAAACGTTTATTTTGTTATGTTTGTTTCGTCAAAGTGGCAAACAATGTGAGCTAAGGCCAATAAAAATAGAAGCAACGGCGTTGTTCGGAAGAGGCTTGAACGAGCCCGCTATCTCCGAAAAAGAAGAAGGCGAACTCTGAACCTGTCTCGAAGTGAAAGATGCTGATAATATCCTATGTTTGAAGATCCTCAATTAGAGGGTGCTCATTCTTGAAGAAGTGCCTTTTTTAAATGACAGTGATGATTAAAAAAAACTAAATTTTGCTTTGTCGTCTTATATTCTAAAAATCTAAAAAAAAGTCAGCTGAAACCGAGTCGTTATAAATCACACGAAGAACTGATTTGGTGCTTAGACCATTTATTAGGTCGATGATAAGATGGGGTGGGTTTTGGCGATATCACTGTAATATTGAGGAATTTGGACTGGCGCAAGTAGTAAAGACCTCCAGTACATGATTCAGACCGTGGTAAATCTTATTTTCTTCGAGTATTTGAGCAGAGCGAGAGTAACGAAGAGGTTTCAACTGCTCTTTTCAAAAGAAAAAGCGGATGCGCATGTTGTTTAATGATAATCCAGCGTCCACAAATCCGGCCTGCGATTAAAGCCACCCCGCCCCCTAGCCCAATATATTTTTTCGGCACTTAATCTGAAGGGAAACAGATGTGGATATCTCTAGGTGGTACTTCTTTTCATATGATAGACGAGAGATCGTCAAATACAAAGCTTATCACTGTCAGACGATTCTGATTTGCTAGCCAAAGCTAAAAGGGTTGGGTATCTCGGAATTTACGAGATTATGGCTTGTCGGATTATTTAGAGCTTCGATTTCAGGGATTTTGGTTGTAGAGCAGAGTGGGGAAGTGCACTCTGGCCCGGTTATTACAACGGTTTTGAAACATTGTCAGCAGGTCTTCTTCGGGGTGATGAAGTGTAACGATTATATCTTAACTTTTGGCAAAAGTTCTTGTCATACGATATTTGTGAGTGAATGAGTGTTTCGTGTGGTATTGGAGTCATTGTTTAGATAACTCTTACCAATGTTGGGAGAGAAACCATATTACAAGTTTTTCGGGCTAATCATGTGTATTTTGATGGAAAGTAGAATTCAATAAGTGGCGATGCGGTTTAGGAATCTATCAGTATCTTCATTCAGTTAGAGTTTTATATAGATTGGTCGAATGATTGTTTGTGTTAGATGATTCCTGAAGATAATGTTTGAGGACTTGCGAATTGGCAATCATGTTCTGGGATTTGTGAGCTAGGTGTACAATAAAGGAGATAATCGGGTCGTATAGATAAGACGATATCATGGGCGGCTGCGAGCAATGAACTTTTCTGCTGGAGGTTACCACACCGGTGAAGTCGTATGATCATGGTCGACCCAACAATGCTTGAAATTGTCGATTTAATGAGGTATTCCTCTTTTTTAACGTCGCGGTTATTAACGGACAATGAAAAGACGCGGCTAACGGCTTGCGTTTGGTCGGTAGATGAATTTGGAGCGCCGGTTATAAATTTATGTCTATATTTAGGCGGTGGCGTAATATTGCGGGTTATAAAGAAAGTTCGTGATGCATTGAGGCGGGTAAGCCAATTGAAGATCCTTTGTGGCAACCGGAATGGCGATGTTTCCGTAAGACGCGGCTGCTCTCGACGGCCTGTCATTTAGGTTTGCCTTCATTGTTTGATTGTCTGTGGTGATGATTTGCCGACTGAGTAAGTTAGGGTATGAAGGAAAGTCTTGGCTCTGATGGCAATATAAGCATTGTGGCGCGGTATCACTATAATGGTCGTTTTTCATGTCGATCGGTATGTTGTTTGATTAAAGCGAAATTCGAACGATATGGGTTTCAAGTGGGTCTCAAAATGATTTCTCGGTATATTTTGGATCTAATGTTGGTGCTCTGATCTAGTTTATTCTTTGGGGTTTTTTTTGGTGGGGTTATTTATGTTTGTTATCTTTTCTCTTGCTTTTGTTCTTTGTCTTTACTCTCCATATGTATTGTTTGTTGGTTGTTTTTGTGTTCTTTGTTAATCTAGGTAATGTGCACTGCTTCTGTGGTAGAGGGTAGTTGGAGAAGTGTATCATTCTTATTATCTACTTATATATTTGTTATTGGGTGTTGTTATTTTTGTCTGTATATATCTTTGATTGTCCGGTGGATGAACAGTTGAAGATAAGGACGCAGCTTCATGAGAGCGGTTGAAAATTGTATCATAGAAACGGTAAGCTTTGATTCATTCGGTTCAACGTCGTCTTAAATAAGGTTTACAAGGAGCGGCGAATTTGGTTGAAGCAATGGGAAGCGGGCTGGTTTTGGCTTGGGCCTATGGGAACCAATGGACTAGGCTGTGAATTTATTCCGGAATAAAAGCATTATTTAAGCACTTTTTTTATTATAGGCTCTTAATTGTATACTGAAGTTTGGAGAGTATGTTGATAAAAAAATTGTTCGCATGGGTTGTATTGAGTAGTTGTTTGATTGCATTCCAAGCGGTGACGGGTAAAGGCGGAAGAGCAACAGACAGATTAATTGAAAATTATTAGAAGGCACCGAATATTGAAGGTGAGTTTGCAGTTACCCCTACGATAAAAAGGCAAACAGTTACAGTAAGTGGAAGGGTTTTTTTCTTTAGCGAAACCCAATCAGTTTGTGGTGGGACAGCGTGACGCTTTTGTCCCGTATTTATTTGAAGGTGAGATGATAACATGTTGGGATGTGGATTTTGAGCATACAAAGGAAGATTGTTGGGCGGTTGGAACTCTCTGCGGCTTACTGGGGCAGGCCTGGACGAGGTTACTTCCTCATTATATTATATGACTAATGCACGGGTGAAGAGAAATTTTCGTCTTGTGCATAAAGTGATCAGGATTTGGTTTCCGATTTGAACGCTGTCTTTTAGCAATAAAGTCATTAGTGCTGAGTATTCTTCGTTCGTTGGACAAACGACGGATAATGAATTTAAATGTTTGAGCATCATGAAGGTGGTTTGCAAAGAAAATTTTTTATCTGTGATCTGCCTGATAATTGTGGACTGTGATTGAAGAAGGTCAGTGATGAAGATTTTTTTCTGATGTGGCAGGGAGGCTTATAGCTCTTTGCGACCAGAATGCGACTACAAGTTTGATGATTACATAGGGCAGTCGCATTTGGTTGGTCCAGGAAAACTTTTGAAGGAAGGATGGTGGAGACAGGCATTGCCATTTCTTTTATCTTTGGGGGAAACCAGGTGTCCGGGACACACGTTTGGCAATTTTGTCCATGCCCTTGACGCACAATTTATTGAAATGTGCGTCATGGTCGGTGTGAAAGAGATTCGCGCGCGGTTGATCAGAAGCTTAACAATCGCGATAATGAGCGGCGCTCACACAGTGTTGTTTGTAGACGAAGTGCAGTAGTTTTTAATGTACATCACAGATGCTTTTTTTTAGCGGCTTTATTGACGATCGGCCTTTTCTTGTTTTATTGGTGGCGACAAGGAAATATCCGGCATTTGATTAAATTCTGCTTATTATCGGAGGGCGTGGTTTATCGTTTTGACACCTAGCGCGAAGACTTCAGCTTGTTCTTTGCGCGGGCACTACAAGTTTATGAAAAAGGAATGGTCGGCCGGTTCTGAGGCAATGGGTCTTCAAATGATGAATATTCCTTTCTGTTTTGGCTCAAGGCGGCCGATGGTATATTCCGGTAGCGGTTTAAATTTCTATGGAATTTATCTGACCTTTGTGAGCGGGAGCTAAGGTAACGCAAGAGCAGTTGGAGATGTGTTGGCGGTAGCCGTGCGTCGTTTTGATCGAAAAGGCGATTCTTTTATGATCAAATCTCGGCGTTTCCATAATTTGTTTCGAGGGTCCTCGCCAGACGGTGCATTATTTGGAATGGCAAGAAAATGCTCGAAACGGTTTGGTTATAGCGGACCGTCTTTGGTACATAGTGGGCGTCGCTTGCTGGCCATTGCGTTCAGCAAGACATAGAATCAGGCAAGCCGGGATGGCCCAGAGGCCTTGCCAAGATAGGGTGCTGGGCCTATAGTTACTTTTAGAGGTAGACTGTGGGATGTATTTGGAGGCGCCCTT
>Ga0163217_1036770_pt1 | contig 13172 bp, 20 predicted proteins | sample SynspAceP_FD_185933 | JGI IMG/M metagenome (GOLD analysis project Ga0163217, IMG submission 185933) | Saline lake microbial communities from Ace Lake in Antarctica - Synechococcus sp. Ace-P (PacBio error correction) | ecosystem: Environmental > Aquatic > Non-marine Saline and Alkaline > Saline ...
TCAATAAAAAAAAAGAATGGGGGAAAAGGGAAGAATTCAAAAAGAAAATCCGGGGTTCACGCTCCCGGTCCCCAGGCCCCGCCAGCTAAAATGAAAGTTCCCACGCCGACGCCCCTTGGGGGGAAAAAATAATGAAAAAAGGGCCCTAAATCCCCCGCGGGGACGGTTGAATCACCCCCGAAGAAAGGCCAAGGAATTTTTGCCGCAGCGGTCCCCCGTCGGAGTTGCGGGCCGAAGGAATCACGTCATCGCAGAAACAATGGCCGCGAGATTGGGGCAAGAAAGAAATTTCAGTCTACATGCCCCGGAAAAAACGCCCCCGGGTGCTTTATCCTGTTTAAATCGACCCAGGGCGATACTGCCGGGGCTGGCCAACCATGCGGCCTAAATAATTTTCGGACGATGAAATCGGCCGCCCCGTCGGCCGCAAATCCTTTCTTTTGCCCGTAATCGGTCGAAGCGGGCCCAACCTTGGGAGCCAAGTTGAATATGGGGTTTTTAGAAGACGCGAAGACCAAAGGTAGAATCAGGCGTTTACGCGTGACGAACTGAAAAAGGCCCCCAGCTTCGAAACGCCTTTGGCGGCGCGACGTCCTTTCTAACGGCGGCGCTATCCAAAGACCTTACGCGGCGTTGATAATATCGCGGTGACCGGCGTGCGTTCTATACAGCCTGTGAACCAACCGACCCGGCACGCGTTTGGCCCGCGCGCGTCCGCGAGCGTCGTCCTTGCCAGCCCCTAGATCCGCCTTACGGTTGGGATTCGACCGTGCTGACGAGTTTGCAATCGCAAGAATTACGGTGATCTGGCGTTCGAACACGGCCACACCAGCCAGTTTCCCGGGGTGCAATTAACCAGCCATATAAAAGGGAATATCTTGGGAATGCGGGTGCGGCAAGTGTCGTGTTGGGGCGGCGATCATTATATCAGCTTCCGATCCTCAAAGCCTTGCCGAAAAATACGGCCTATCAGTCTGTTTTACAATTTCCGATGCGGCGCATTCCAGATACATGGCCCGATGATGATATGGAACTCGGATCCGACCACGGTACGCATGTTTCTACTAAACAAGGCCGTAAAATCGGCAGTCGGTTTGATGCCCGAAACCTCGGTTCAGAGTGGGTAAAGAACGACACAGTCCGACACGCTGGGGGTCACCACGATCGATGCGGCGCGAGGTCCAATGAAAAAGGGGTCAACAGCCGCAGTTGCTAAAATATAAACAAGTGTTGGGCGACCGTCCTGTTTATCTTACATTCGATATTGATGCCGCTTGAAGTCGGCTTTGCAAACCGGGCACAGGCACGCCGTGTCTGGGGCGGGCTCACGTCCGCCGGCAGGCGCGATCAGATGCGGGATCTGGCCGCATCAAACATTGTGGGCGTGACATTGTCGAGGTGTCGTCCGCCGTTCGACACAACCGGCGCGGACAGCGATTGCCGGGCCCATGGTGGCGACTGAACATCTCTTTAAATGTCCTGTTTGGAATGGAACCATGCGGCGGCCAAGGCAGAAAATAACAACTTGTGGACGTTCCTGCGCCGGCGGGACGCTCCGCGGAGTTTAATCGGCCAAAAATGAAGTGAAGATTTGATGATGTTTTTTTCTTGAGGTCGTTGTTTGGCGATTTTGTCCGTGGGGCTACAGGCCTAATACGTCTGCTCCTGCGCCGGGCCGTCGCTGGAACTGAAGCGCTGTCGACAAAGGCCCCAAAACCCCCGGGTGACTATCCGTCAGAAGGTGTTTTTATGGCAGTGCCGTGATCTGGGAGCAAGACGCTCTGCTTCTTGCAAAATTAACGACACGCCTGCAGGGCTACCCCGCAACAGAGCGTGTGGAGACCTGGCAGCGCTCCTAGGCCGCTGTACTGTCACGCGGTCGGGTTTTGGGCTTCCCGATACACCAGTGCGGCTGTCACGCAGCGAGGGTCACGGACCATTCCCGGAGCCGTGCGTTTCTGGGCGTGCGGTTTGCCGCTTCAAGATCCTGGTGTGAACCGAAGCGGTTTGCAAAAAAGGTTTGGGCCCAGGACGGGGTCTGATCGCAGGGCAAGACCGGGCAAGGATTTGCCAAATGTCGGCGCCCACATCGCACATTCACGACATCTGGCACTTGCGCGCAAATCGGCGGCGTTCACACAGGCAGATTGGTTTGCCCCAGTTTCGAAACCCGTTGGGCCCTTCGCGGTCCCGTGCAATAGCATTCAACCGGTTGCGGCAGGGGGAAATGAGTTTCCGCCGTCAAAGGGCGGGGCAAGGCCAATCAAGCTGAATACCAGTGAAATCGTTTCATAGACGGCATCATAGCAACAGGCTGCCCTCTTGGACCAATAGTCCGACCCTATCGCGACATCCAGCAGTATGAATCCCCATGGCCTCGCCTTGCCCAAATCACCCAACGCTTCAGTTTCTGGAGGCATCGGATGTCCTGCTGGCTCTGCGGGGCGGATTTTTGCTCCAAGCTCGCCAAGAATACGCCGATCGCGGCCGGTGGCGAACAGATCGACGCCTATCCCAACTGCTGCAAGACATGGACGAAGCCCGCGCCAATCTCAAAGATCCCGAGATGGCCGAGCTTGCCGAAGAAGAGTGGCCCCGCCTAAAGCCGAACTGCCACGGCGCGGAGGCCAAATTTGCAACATGGCACTGCTTGCCGCGCGACGAAGCCGACAAAAAGCCCGCGATGCTTGAAATTCGCCCCGGAACAGGGGGCGAACGAAGCGGCGTTGTTGCGGCGGATTTGTTGCGCAGTACCAACGTAGCGGAGGCGCAGGCTGGAAAGTCGATATTGATCGAAACAGCAGTTTTACCGAACTTGGCGGCGTGAAAGAAGTCGGGCCCATATCAAGGGCGAAAACGTCTTTGCGCGGCTCGAAGTACTAATCCGCGTTGCATTCGGGTGCAGCGGGTCCTCGACTGAGAGTGGCGGGCCGCATTCATACCTCTGCCGCGAACTGTCCGCTGTGTCTTGCAGAGGCCGAAGACGTCCGATATCCACAGGTGCCAATGACTTCCGGGAATCGATACAATGCGCAGCTCAGGGCGCGGGCGCAACTCAACACGAACCCGATTCAGCCGTCGGAATTACCCACTTGCCGACAGGGCTGGTTGTCAACGTCCTCCCGAGAAATCACAGCACCGCAACCGCGAGATCGCGATGCAGGTGCTCAGCCGCGTTTATAATGACATGGAGCGTCAGCTGGGTCGATGGGTGAGCGTTCTGCCCAAACCGGCCGCCTCAAGTGGGCTTCGGGGGATCGCTCGGAACGGATTCCGAACCTTATAACTTCCCCCAAGGACGCATGACTGATCACCGGATCAAACCTGACGCTCTAACACGCCTAGAGGCCGATGCAAAGGTGATCTGGACGAATCATTTCGTGCGCTGACGGGCTGATCGCGCAAAGCGCAAGCTGCTGGCCGAGATGGGGCAGTGAAAGCGCCCCCACTGCAGCGCAACGAATGGTGGCCGCCACATGCGCGTTTGCCGGGCTGCGGTGGTGCTGATCCGGCGCGGATGCCGCGCATCCTGTTGGCACACGCGCTCTGTCGATGCGGCCGCGCGTCACCCTGATCGCGCCCGAAGAAAGATCGCGCGCCCCGATAACTGCAGAGCGGTCGAAAAAACGGTCCCGCCCTTGCGGGCGTCGGGTCCGGTTGTCCCATCTGGTCGGGCAGCGGGCGTTCTACGGGCGCGACTTCAAGTCAGCCGTGATGTGCTTGGACCCCGAGCTCCCCCCGAAACCGAATCCTAATAAACTGGCGCCTGTCCCGAGCCCTGATCGGGTGCTTGATCCGGTGCGGGGTCCGGGCCTGCATCCTTGTGAACGTTGCGGCTGAAACCACCCGACGCGCACGCGTGGGCTTGACCTGTCCGAAGCTGCCTGCCCTGCAAGCCAAGTGCCAATGCCGGTGCTGCATGGTTCAGGGCGCGGAAACCGAAATCCGCAGTCGATTGGTTTACGCGGGCCGAAGGGCGGTTGACCTGATCGGTCCAATCCTCCCATTATCTTGGCACAAAGCGAGATGACGAGTCTCTCCGAAGTGCGCCTGCACGAAGCCTAAGATGCGCTGAACCGACGGCAAGACGGACTGAGCGTGTACCGGATTATTGCCTGCACAGGCCTGCAGGCTTTTTGACATCCGACGGCCGTTTTTGGCAGAGTTCGGCTGGCACAGGCGCGCGTCAAGCAAAAGCTGAAGCCGCCGATGGGCCGGTGGCGTATCTTCCTGATATGGGCGGACGTGACCGGGTCGTTTGGGCCGATAACACCAGCATAAACCTTGCCAAAACTGGCGTTTTACTTAATGTTTTTTTGGTAAATTTCTGCTTGCTCCAAAACCATAAGCCGTGCTTATTCAAAGGTGTGCACGCGTGGAATGCCTTTTTTGGCGGTCCCGCGCGCGTAGCCAACAGGCGTAAACGCAGCCTTTCAGGACCGTCTGCGTCCGGCAGCTTATTTCCGAAGCCCACTAACAAGGCGAACGATTACATGAAATCTTCCAGATCACGGTCCCGGTCCAAGAATACTCGCAACCGCAAGCCGCAGGGTTGGCAAACGTCGTTAACCGCGTTCGACAGTTCTGGCCCGAACAAGGTAACGCGGCACGCCGCAGCGATTATCGAGAAATAGCAGCCAGTTGGCGCGTGACGCCCATCTAGGCAATGACCGCGTGGCGCAGAGAACTTTCAACAGCACGCGAACACTACCCTGCGATGTTGCCGAGGCCACAGCGGCGAAAATCGGACCAGCGTCGTGACCGCAAAGAAACCGTGAAAACGTGACGTCCAGGCTGAGCGTGACCGGACGGGTAGAATCGCAGGAACGCGGAAGCGGCCGCAAAGGCCGGCAGAATAACCGCTGATCCAACCTGCTGCAGATTGCCGACACGTGATAAGCCAGAACAGCCAACAGCAGGCAACATACGGTAACGCAGATGCGCCCAAGCGGCCGCCGCCCCCGTAGTAACCCGAAACCAGAACGACAAACGCGCCCAAGTCGGACAGCAGACGCCAGCAAGATGGCGACGCACCCGAAGACACCTTGTCGAGACACCCGAGAAACAACCCAAGCCACGCCGTGCGCCGCGCCGCAAAAGCCAGCCCCGAAGCAGACGGCTGAACGAGTTCCGCCAAAGGACAACAACGGCGCCTCCCCGAAGCGGCAGAAAATAGACACTTTACCAGGTAGCAAAGGCCCGCGAATTGCGGGGCCTTTGCGTTTTGAAGCTAATGATAGGGTGCATCAGTTCTTGGCGATCTCGCGGCCAGTGCGCAAACCCTTCAGCGCACCTGTTCCGCCCTGTTCGGGTCGGCTTTAAGACCACGCGGCCCACAAACGGTCCTCGATATCCGGTGCGGCACCTTTCAGTGCGGAACGCAGCAATCTGCGCCGCTGTTAAACGCCGCAGCTACAATACGACGGTTCAAACACGGCCGATCGGCCGGGAATCGCAGGTTCGGGCAGGGCCGTGGAGATGCACCACCCGCAGAGGATACTTTGGGCGGGTGGGGGTAAAGGCCTCGGGCGGCAGGTTCAGCAGATCCGTGCAATCGGCCCGCCACCTGTGCAGCAGAGCCAGACGGCCATTAGGGCTTGGAGCCGGGTTTGGCCACGAAACGTCAGCTACCTCCGCTGGAATCAGGGTTAAGGCTTTTGCCAGAACGCGGAACATTTCTGCGGCGTCCAAACCAACGGACCCACAGCTCGGTGCCTCACGTTGTAACGGCAAGTTCGCGCAAGCGGATCGTTGGCGTCAGATTGGCTAACGGTCAATCTCGAGCGCGTCGCCTTCGATGACCATCAGTCCGATCGGGATAAGGCGTTCCGAATATTTTCGGCGAGCGCAGGCCAAAACAGCTTTGGTCCTTTTCCCGTATCGCAAGAACGCGGCGCGCCCCCTTCGGACAGCAAACCCACGCGTCAACCCACCCGGGACCTGGCCTCCGATTTTCAAGCACATCACATTCAGTCCATTCGCACCGCTTGCCCCGGCGCGATCTTGGCCGAAAGGTTTGAGGTCCGAGGCAAAAAAGTTCCTGCCCATCAAGGGATTTGCGTGCCTTGAAGGTCATGGGTGTTAATCACCAATCGCGCAGGGGCCGGAAGGTTGTTCGATTGTGCCTCCATCTGGGGACCTGTGAAAACGGGGAAAGACCGGGGGCGGGAACGCTCATCGATTGCGCCATACGGTACGCCATACAGCAGCGCTTCGACCATGCTGGGTAGGATTGGCAATACCCTGACCCCGCGATGGTCAAACCAGGCATGACAAGGCGAGGTTCGGATGAAACGGCAGCCGAGCGTATACGTTGACGCCGCGGTCTGAATCCAGCGTCTGGAATCGGGATCAACGCTTGATCGTGGTACAATGCAATGCCGCGTCATATTCGTGCCCGCGCGGCAGCAGGAACATCGTATCGGCAGGGTGTGCGGTCCGCTGAGGTCCAAAGCCTTCGCCTGCATCTGCGTAACGAGCGGTTTCATATCCAGTCGGCTTCCTGACGGCCCATCGTGCCGCCTTCGCCAAGCGTGGGGTTCCAGGCCCGCGATGCAATCTGGGTGTTCCGCATCCCCGAATTGACATCACCCGCCGAGTAATCATCATCACGCGGCGCAGATGGGCAGGGGTCAGGACATTGGGACCTGAATCCAATGCAATGTGGATGTCCTCGCCCGGCACGACCCGCAGCTGATCCGAGGCCAGCAATCATCACACCTCAACACCCACGGCCAGCGCAGCAAGGTATCCGTATGACCGGAATAGGGCGAAAAAGCGCGCCGTCTTTCAGCGCTTTCTTGTGGATCGGGGCCGGGTCAACGGCACAGGCAACCCCGCTGCGCACCAGGTCAACGCCGCCGCGCGAATTACGTCGATCACGCCTGCGCATTTGCCGGATCCGGTGTCCCTTGCGACCGCGTTCACCCGGCAAAGTCGTGGCGCAACACGTTAAGGGCGGTGCTACTGTCCTCTCGCGCGTCGGCGCTATCAATGATGCAATGGGGGGATATCTACGAGGCAGTGGCGCGATCGCCGATCCAGTGCAAGTGGCACTTCGCCTGCCAGCATCGCCCAAGCCCGGCGGCGACCTCTGGCCCGAAATGCCGAGTTTCGCCGCAAGAGATCAACAACCGGCTTGTCGGCCAAGCCCGTTTTGGCTGGGTCATTTGCGAACGACTGCGCGCGTCGGTCCCGCAGTTGTTTATGCACTGGTCGCTAGCCGGTCAGCCGTTCCTGACGCAGCGCGTTTGTCACACCTTCATGCCGCGAGCAAGATGCGTTGGCAGCAGCGGTACGCCACACATCATCAAAGCAACAACAGCGTTTTGACCATTGGCGCGGGTCAAGCGTCCGTGAGCTTTGCCGGGTCCAGCTTTGACAGCTTCAATCGCCACGTCTTGCGGATTTCTGGGGCTTGGGTGCACGTTCACACTTCGCGGCTGGCCTTTGCAATAGTACAAGATCATCACATCTATCGATACCGGCACGAAATGCTTGCGCCTTGCCAGTGCTGCTCGGTCCGTCCGCCGGGATGAGTAAGTCGCATATTCGATCGCCGAATAGGGTCGGTGGCAGTGACGTTCGTTCCTCCGATGGGGGTTCGGCGCAGCTGAACAGCGCCACGGCGTTTCGGGCTTGTAGAGGATCGGTACTTCGCCGGCCAAGGCGAGGATCACGGTTGCAGGCTCGGGGGCGGTCAGTCCAGGTTCTGCCTCACGGTGTGCCCGCCACGACCCCGCGAAAAGCGGTCGCCGAATAGCGTGCTGGCGTAAGTTTCGAAAATTTCAGCCGCAGATTTTGGGACTGGGAAATCTGTCGGTCCATTGCATTACCCTGCCGCCGTGTTGCCGCGGTGGGGCGGGTAAATGATATCTCGACACAAGAACGGCGCACGCCGCTGCCATGCTTCACCCAATGCGGCGGTCGATTTCCGCATCAGTGATTGCAACCCGGCTGGCATAGCGGCACGCAACTCAGTTTCACGGCCACCCGATGGAATTCCACCGACCGAAATCGCGGAACGTTTCGGGCGAGATACCGGATTGACCCTAGGGCTTGGTAAATTCTTCGGTGCTCAGATCCCGGCGGACGCCCCAAATTCCGGACAGGCTGTCAGCGATGCCCTTGTGGGGTCGTTTCGATCCCTGCCTCGGCCACCGCCTTTTGCGCAAGGCGTTCTCAATGAGTGAAGTCAGCGCCCCATCGCGGGTCGCAACAGGGCGTCAACACTTCAAGAAAGCGCCGGCTGTATGTCTGCACCTCAGATTCGAGTCCACCAACGGATTCATTCAACCTTGGCCACGGCGCAAAAGAGATTCTGCGCCGAAACGGGCGCTGGTCAACCAGGACCAAAGCAAAGGTAACGGGGCGATGCTTCGTGTCAGGACGGTTCAAGGTTCATCTTAACTATTTTCCCCATAATCGCTCATATCTTTCTGTTCAGTTGAGGCCGAGAAGCCCCGCAGGCCGACGTTAAACCCGATATCGGTAGAGGCCAACACTTGTGAAGAGGTATAGGCGGCGGCGAAACCGAAAGGTCGACGCTCACGCATTCATATGTAAGGTCAGGCCAAGCCCCGCCGTCGCGCGGTACTGTTTGCACGTCATAATGCGCACATCCGCCGCTGGCTACCATGCTGGGTTGATGTTCATAGCTGCCGTCCAGCAACAACTTCTGAAATTGCCCCTCGGTCCGTCTTCAACCTGGATCAGCTTCGGCCCAGAACAAGTCCCTTCGACGGTGGTTTTACAAAGTTCCAGCCCCGCGCAGCTTCTGCCTTTGAGATGTCGAAGTCGGCATCCCAACCACGTGCGCGCGGTCACGAAAGCCCGCGTTGTTTCCTGAATCTTGGCCGGCCGCGAAAACATCTGAGCGCGCGCCAGACAAACCGGATGTGAATCGGTAAAACTCGGGATCGATCACGCTGCGAAACTCCTGAACAACAGCCACAAGGTATCCCAACCATGGGGTCCAAAGCGCGGACCAGTTGACGGCCACCGCGCCGGTGGTGCCACGTTCATCGCCGGTCGGGCCGCGAAGCGCGACAATAACAGGATATTGCCCCTATCGAACTCGATCGCTGCGTGCTGTTTCGTTCGTTCGGATGTTCCGAGCCTCGCCCCCATCGGTCCTAGCCAGTTGCACACGCGTCAGCAACCTGCGAGGCAGCCGCCCGCCCGCGCGGGGCCATCGAATAGCTTGAACCCAACAGCCCCAAAAGGAGCCACAATCGCTTGGGTTGTTCTGCGCAAAAAGCTGCTATCTTTGGAATGTCAAAAAAAAATTTTGTTTTGACGTCGTCACCCGAACCTGCGTATCCGTCACAAAGGCCCGAGCGGTTGGGTAAGCGCGCAGATATTTGAGCGACCCGTATCCGAGATAATCAACGGCCGATATTGTCCTCGTTGAAACGCGCCCAGCTGCGCTGTGCCCCGGGCCGAACCGCATTTCTCCTCCCCATGCCGTTGGGAAAAAAAAGCGCCGTTCGAATTCGCCGTCAATTACGACGGTCCGCAGGGTGCTATTTCAGTTTCGCCAGCGCGCAGGGTTTCAAAGTTATAAAGCTGGTGGCACAAAACTTCCGCTGCCGCCGCACATGAGACAGGGTAGATCAACTGCGCAAGTACCGTAAACATCATCCCATAACCGAAGTTCGGTGAAATACGAACTGTCGCTCCACGGCCTCATTGTTGAAGCCTCAGTTGATATCGCCGCTCACAGATCTAAACCGTCCTTCGCCAACCAGTAGCGCACGGTGTCGCCGGGTTCCTGTCACCCGCTGTAGGCACCGTCAAAACGGATCTCGCCATTGAATGAAACGCCTTGGCGATAGCGAAAAATTCGAAGGGTGCGGTCGACGACGAATAGATAAGGGTCAAACGCAGGTCGCGGCTTTTCCCCAAGCGGTAATGAAATAGCGCAGCCTTCCAGCCCCGTACCCAAAAAGCGGACGCATCGTTGCGGACCGACGGCGCGAGAAAAGCCGTTCGCAGCGTTTCCTAGTGTCGATCGGGCAGCGCAGGCGCGGCAGATAAAAGACTGGAACGGACCGTGAGTGAAAGGCGCATCGGTCCGAAATAACATTGTTGCGCCACGGTGTCATGCCACCAGTACACGCGGCGGCGCGTATCTGTCCACACGGGCAACTCGCCATCGTTGCAGGTTTTGCACGAGGTCACGGGCGGTTTTATACAGTTGGCTTATAGCGCCACTTCATCACTCGATCTGCACAGTCGCCATTTGGGCACCTGCTGGTTCAACACCAAATGCGCGGCCGCTGCAGCAACCCGTTTGCCAGCCCCTGAGCCAGCCGGCGGCATCCGCAAGAAATGACCGTACCGTCCCCAATCGTTCCAGCACGATCGGCCCTTCATCACACAAACGCACCGGTTTGGTCCGTTATTATCGAAATGGCGGAACGCTCGAATACGGTGGTGCCCTGAACGCCTCTACTTGCCTCGGGCGACGCAGTTCCCTGTCACAGGGGTGATAAAAGGTGCCATCGGCTACCAGCCATCAAGCGGGACGAGGCGCTTGTCCTGCGCACGCAACAGGCATCCAAGGGCACAAGAAGGTCGGAAAGCAAACGGCGCAATGTCACCATCCTCTGCGTGTAAAAGAAGACCAAGCGCCAAGAGAATTGACGCGACGGGCGGGGCCCATGCGCAAGAAGAAACCGGGAATCTGCCCGTTCCTCTCCCAGAATTTGCGCAAGCTGCGAAATAAAATACAACCCACCCCAACAAGACAGACGCCAACACGAGCAAACGCCCGTGCCTCCGAACCTCGTGGCGCATGGAAAGCGCTCGCAAACTAGAACAATCGCCCACCCAGAAAGAACGGCGCGGCCAGTTCGGTTCTGGTAGCCAACTTGTGGCGGCGCGGCCTGAATCCAGCGGAGTTCAAGCTGTTTCGATATAACGGGCAAATCATAGTCGATAACCCGCGCGGGTCGGTAAGCTTCACGGATTGCGAATCCAGTTCAGGTCGAGCGAGGGTAAGCGTCTCAAACGTCCCTCTGCCGCGCCCCTTCGGCGTTCCACCGCATTTCAACGACCATGACTTTGCATCCGCCAATTATCCAGATTCCCGTCTCAAGCGCGGCGCTGCCCGCTTTCGATCGGCGCTTCGGCCACCATCCGGCGCGTAGGTCAGGAAAGTCACTTCATAAAGCATCCGAGGCAATCTTGGTGATCGCCAAGCACGGACCACCGTTTGCCCATCGTCGCTGCCTTGCCGCAGCCACAAGCCCTTCGCGCATGCCGACAAAACAAACCCGCCCGCGCGGATACTCCCCCGCATCTGGCCGTATTTTTTCGCGGTTGCCGCAACAGATCGGTTCAAACATGCCCACGGCCATAACGCCGATAATGAAAGCCACCCAAAATCGGTGCCTGCACGCGCTAAGGAGCCGACCGACCGCCGCGACGGGTCTACAACCAGTTCAGACGACCGCGCCACGACAAAAAACAGCATCACGCACCGTGGCGAGGATCATGATCAAAGGCAGACAGATTTCATCGTCTCGGGTGTTTCAGCAAGGTCATCCCGAAAACCGAGCCAAGCGATGTCAATAGCTGCTGAAATTTCCGCCGCCTGTTCAACCATGTCGACGAGGACCAGCAAGGAAAACAGCAAACGGCAGACGATCAAGAAAACGAAGCCCATGATGAAACGGCGGTGCGAAAATAGAGATGCAGGATCATGCGACGTCCCTTTGTTTACCCAACCGTTTGTCAGCGGGTGCGCCCGTTTGCCAGAATCATTCCCGACTGACGATCACGGCACCGACAGGCTGGGCAAGAACAACAATGCCAGCCATCTCGTTCTCTCCGCACCGTTTCGACCAAAGTGCCACGCAGCCCGTCAATCGCGATCAACAGGCCAAAGGCGATCACGATCGCGCCAGACCCCGAACCGGGGAAAAGCCCCCGATCACAAGCGTCGCATAGCCAATCATTGCAGCAATCAATCAAAAAAGCGGCAGAGGCAAAGCGAAGCGGTCAACTTTCTGCCGATCTCGCCGTGTGGATTTCGTGGGCGTCTCAAAGCTGTCCAGTCCCGCGAACAGCTGTGCTGTGAGTCATCGCGTCGATGGACGTGCTTTTTTCGCGTTTTTGCTGCTGACCAACGGCCGAAATATCAATTATGAGAAAATCGCGGAACTTGGCGTCGACAAGACGCGTGCCCGCCACTGTCAAGCCGCCTGCGCCCATGCCGTCAACCAGATCAGGTCGTGCCCGTCGCCGTTGCGATCAGAGTAGCTTCGGGATGCGGTAAAATAAATCACGCCCTTCGTCGGGTTGCGGCGGTCAATTAGAAACACATCAACCAAAACCCCATCGCGCATCGATACGCGGGTGTAGTACAACGTCACCTTTGACGTGGGGTGCAGGATGGTCCCTTCGTGAGCAGCCGCGCCGTCCCATTCTGCGAAATCTCGGCCTCGCGCGTTCGGACAGCTTGGGCTTCGACAGGGGCAAAAGCAAATGGGGGTCAAGCACCGACATCATCAGCGCAACAGCACAGCCCATAGACAACACAAAGGCCGTGCCAGACCGCCAAGGGCCTGGTGCCCGTTGCCTGCAATACGGTCAAGTCTCGGATTCGCTGGGTCATCGGTTGATCACATAAACGACACTCCGCGAAGGTCGAAGATTGGCACACCCGTGTGATCAGCTTGGGCAGCCGCCAAACACGGTGAATTCAGAAAACACCAGCGCGTCTGGCCGTCCGCCGATGCAGCCGGTCAAACAGGCACCACAGCGCGGTTGATCCAGAAAATCGCCACGCAGAACCAAGCGCAAAAAAAAGCCTGAACAGGACAGGAACTGGGACAACAAAAGCGGTCGAATCTGGCCAATCTGCATCCCTTAGGTATCAACGCGGGGTTAACTTTCGCCGGACGTTAAAGAAAATTTCCTGCCCAGCGAAAACTGCTATCTGGCCTTACCGGCCACGCAGGATAACGTCTAAGCAAAATTTCAGAAACAAAAGGGTTTCATGATGACCGCACTGACGCCAATGACAATTTCAACCCAGAACCGATTATGGACCAGATTTGCAGGCCATACAGGGCCGCGCCTTTGGTAAGCTTGTTCTAAGAGAGTGAGCGATCGCCGCCGAGGGGTTCAGCGTGCCATCCGCGGCCCCACGGTGACAGCAACGC
>Ga0163217_1050913_pt1 | contig 13172 bp, 14 predicted proteins | sample SynspAceP_FD_185933 | JGI IMG/M metagenome (GOLD analysis project Ga0163217, IMG submission 185933) | Saline lake microbial communities from Ace Lake in Antarctica - Synechococcus sp. Ace-P (PacBio error correction) | ecosystem: Environmental > Aquatic > Non-marine Saline and Alkaline > Saline ...
CCAAAAATTCCGCCCCCCACCCCCCCCAAAAAAAGAAAAAACTCAAAACGCCCCAGCCACAACCCTTTTAACGATGTTCGGCACCCAGAGCCGCCTCATCCAATTGCCCACCTTTTCAAACCTAGAGTCAATTGAACCAGTAAAACCGTAAAATACTGCCCCACCAGCAATAAAAAATTCCCTGAAACAAAAACAAATTGCCGTAAAGCAAATGCCGGGAAGCTTCCATCATTGCGGCCGGACCACCAAGACCACTCAAAATTTCACCACCCAACCCCCGCTGGGCCACGGGGCCACCGCCATTCGGCTCGAGCTTTATTTGAATGCATGGAATAAGACAATAAAAAATATCCAAAAACCCAATTTATTGCAGTCCAAAATAACAGACCGGCCTTATTGGGATAACAGCTCTTACCTGACTTAACTCGACAACGGAAGGGGTCTACGTTTGCATAATCAATGGATTGCCCCAAAATAAAAGGCTAAACTAGGCAACCACTATAGGGAGCACTCACCACCCCTTTTCTTCAGTTTTTACGAGATTAACAGTCAAATTGCTAATCGCCCTCAAACATAAAATAATTCACACACCCATTTTACAACTGGACATGCCAAGCAATTGACCAAGAAACCACCATTGCGCATAATTATTACTTTACATACGTCAAATACTCTAAAAAAACCACCAAAAGCTGTTCGTAAACCTTTGAAACCGCAAGCTCAAGCAATTAACTCCTAAACCTAATGTTCAACACTGAACTGCCCGGACCAAAAACATCCAACGCTTTGGGTCCTCCAAAAGCTGGACAACGCCAAATCAAGGCATATGCTTCTTCGGGATGTCTAAATGTAATGTTAACCACTGGCGCCCCAACTTGGGATAACACTCTTAATTGGAAGAAAAGAGAATAAATCAGTGCTGATTCTCGCCAGCCAATCTTGGACGGCAACACATAACACGCTCGTTTAAAACGACAGCTGCCCAATACTGCTCGAATACAACTAGATCAACCTCTTAAACCCAATTGTATCCCTGGAAAAGCCAACTCCCCACGCTCTTTAAACCGCCCATTCCACAAGGAATAAGCGCTAAGCATAAACCCCTTTTTAGGTCGTTTTATAAGCTCAGACCAATTGAATCTTTATCCCACCTCTGCTCAAATTCATAAGACACCATAAAGTCAGTAATTAGGGGCAAATCCGGCTTTTCCCCGCGGATGAATCCATTAAGCACAACGCCCCGCCGGACCAATAAACCCCCGACCATAAAACGCGGCCAACTAATGCCCCATCCATCAACTGGCAACTTCAAGGACGACTAGTAATATTAATAATGCTTAATTCCCTTTCTACGAATAAATCCTCAGTGGTAAATACAAACGGTAATCGGATTTGGGCACTTCAAAGAAGCGACAGCAGAGAGACACCAAATGCCCAAACTGGTCATTAATTAATATAAGACCACGAAATAACGTAGAAACTTTTTTTGGGTCTTATTTTCTATCCGGATCTGGGCCGGCCCATTCCAGCAACAAAAAGCGCGACAATAAACAAAAAACACCGCAATTTTCGGTCAACTCAATACTCCTCCCGACATAAACCTCTTGCAATAGGAGCCTTGGCAAGGACAACTTCATCACTCTTCATTGCGTCAACACTAATCTACTCCACTTCCATGTAAGCAGGAGCATCAATGAGCAAACACAAGCACCTACCTAAAAAGAAAAATAGAGGCCGACGCTTAGTTTGAAGACCTGGCCAAAAAACAAATCAAAGAATAAGTTGCATCGGGAGCAAAAAACCACACCTACGCAAAAAAAAACAACGAAAAGGGAAATAACTCTTTCAAGCCATAAACTAAAAACAAAACCACCTAAAATAGAATGGCGAATAAGCCGTGATCGCCAAACCAATCGACATAACGCTAAATTATTAAGTCATTTACTCGTTATCAGGTAAATTGGACCACCCCAACCTTACCCTTTAAAAAAGTAACATAATCACTCAGCCAACAACCCCCATAGGTTTCTACCATCAGGCTCGGGATAAGCAAGGAAAAAACCCCAACGCCTCTATCGAATCCCTCAACATCGCCAAAGACAACATTATCACAGCCTTGCCTAATGCTGCCCACATCTCACCGGCAAATGGAATTGCTGACGGATAGCAACCTATCACCAGATTTGTTCCATACGCCCGCGGACAATTTGAACACCGAAGAACTACTAAATTCAGAAAAAAGCAATAATTAACGCACTTAGGTATTACCAATATCTATGATAGCGGATATACAATACGTCCACAACACATAAACGCATCCAGCCTTTAAAAGGGTCCCATATTTAATACATTGAAAGAAAAACAACTATAGCAAAATCCCAAGCGCCAAAGATTTCAAATGACATCAAACCGGTAAATCATCGAAATCCCACACGAACTATAATCCTGTTAAATCACGAATATAAACATGATCCTTGGTGTGGATCGGATCATGACTCCCAATTTGACCTCAGCAAAAACTACGGCAGTAAAAAACATCTGCAACATGCGACCCCAGAATTATGTAATACGCCTACCCCTTAATCCTTCTTTATCGCTCCAGGGCCCTGTGGCTTAAACATTCGGACGACAGCAGCAATGGGGACCGTCTAAATCGGGTTCCTAGACCTCAAGGATAAAAACTCTAGAGCAAAGGAATACCCACATCAAGATTTTAAACGATAAGCCACAATTTGCACGCACAAATGGGAACATTCTCGAAAAACTAACAAAACCCTGGAAAAAGGCAATGGGTAAAGATGAACGCGCAAACCGAAAACTAAAAAAAGCATCATCCGGGAATGGTAAACTTACACCACAATAAATAACAACAAAAACTTATTTACTGGGCAAAGACCATAAAAAAACCGATCCCTAAATCGTTTTTATTCATTAACTTCATTTACGAAGAAATTTAATCCATAAGTCAAGGAAGGCCTCAGCGGTCTAGACGCCAATGCAGCCTGTCCATCTAGGTAATGGGGGCTTGGCGAATAACATGATCAACACCACACCGCCCCGGCGGAAAACACCACAATCGGTTGATCTGCTTACCTCGAGCCAGTTGGAACCATAAGCCACTTTCATTCTACGGCCTTGGAAAATACCTTGTATGTGCTTAAGTCCGGTAGGGCAAAAAACACCTGCAACCGCGGGAGATCTTAACCGGCCCCGGCATGGTCTAATACGAACACCTGTCAACCCCACATCACCCAACACCCATCAAGCCAGAAACCAAACTCAATCTAAATTGGGGCCACCCTTTTCGCTTTCCCATCAGTTATCCGCAAGAATTCATCTACGGAATTATCACGACGGTAAAACTAACTGTTTGCGATATAGACAGATACAGTGCTCGTCAACAGCTGTTACCGGCCACCGATTACGCTACATCCTGATTACGATAAACAAACCATCCGGGCAAGCCGCGCAACAACACCCCATGCCCCATGCAATCTGGGTTTCGCTTTTCTAGCCCAAATATTGACACTGCCCCGTTGAAGATCAATAACAATTATAAACCACCGCGGGTCGCCTCCTAGACGGAAAAGACGTTTCTAATCGAACTTTATACTGAATCGGAAATAATTCTTTCAAAAACGGGGGCTCAGCATCTTACCATCACCTCCATAAAATTCTTGACTGCAAACGCCTGGCACACCTGGCCAGTTATGCAACGTCCGTGGTGTCCGGCAACTGACCACGCCATTTGCATACCGGTAAGCATACAGAAGATGCCACGGCGCGGCATAAACAGCCGCCGTGTAAACCCGCGGACCTGAAACCAAACCACAATAGCTTAACATCGGCCATTATTCTCCGAAATAAATTCTCCTACACCCTAAGATACAACTAAAAATGCTGTATCATTCTAACCCCGGAAAATCGATGAAATCTAAAGAAAAAATATTAACTACGGGAATAAGGCTATCATGATTTTCAACACGCTGCTAGTTAAAGAACAAGCCGCACATCGGGTCTGCGGTAAACGCAATCACCCCACCGCGACTTCAAAACCCATCAACAGCCGCAAAAACACGTTTGAACTTCAACCACAAAACCACTGCAACTTAACGCTTCAAGCCCTGAAAACGCCTAATAAGCCAACAACAGCGCAAACGGAACACTTTCATTACAGCTAACGCGAGCGTTACGAAGGCAAAAGCACTCCAAACAGCGTATATTTTGGGATGGGGACAAAAAGCACTAACTGACCTCCCACGGGAATAGCGGCCGCAACTGACCCAGCGGGTTTTTTTTAACACAAAAACAACCCGATTAAGCCTTCTGCGTTTGAAATATTCAGTCAATCCACCACAACATCTGCTCTTCAACCGCTTTGGGGGATAACGATCGCCGATTATTTAATAGCAATAGTATGGATTTTCACTGGTCGCCGTTTTTTGAGCTAGCTGCTCTGCCCGCCAGCCAACCACTTTTATTTAACCCAATCTGGGACTTTCATGTAAGCACTTGAACGAGGAAGTTCAACTGTTCCACGATTCCACACCCTAAATCAAACACCCCCCCTACTGGCAAAACTCGCGGGGGCAAATATTTCCAACCCACCCAAACGATCACCAACACTTTCGGCTAGCCAAGTTTACTGCCCTTGATATCGAAATTCGGCAATAAAATTGACACTGGGGGTAACATCACTCTGATTCGTTCAGTTTCCACCCTTACTTCTTTATGTCATCCTGCCCGACCATCAATCTTATAAACGCTGTATTACCTTCCACGACACCCACAATGAAATTTCCGGCCAGACGCAAACTTAACATTATCCGGTACTCAACCAAACCCGGTTTACCCTACATCAAAGTACAAACCGATAAACGAAGACGTATATAGAGGTTGGGATAAACCATTGTCGATGTGTCCAAATGTCTCCTATCAATTTCCTAGAGACATCAATATCCAAAAAGGTCTTTTCAAACCTTGTGGCCCTGAACGCCCTCCGCATTACAAAGCGAATTAACGGCTCAAAATAGCAATAACATTTGCTGGCGAACGTTGGAATACATCCATAACTACGTCCTACTGCCGAGAAAATCTGTTTTTGCCTTGTTCATGTTCACCAATATCACGACGGGACCCCACTATCATTAATCGCACACCACATAAAGTCGATCATGACCACTGCAGCCGGCTGGTGAATATTTGGCCTCGCGGTATCACCTTGATACGCCTGACTGCGCAACGAACCTTCGCTATTGCGCCATTCACATGATGAACTAATAGCAACACATCCCAGAACATATTCATCGCTGGGCGGCGCTTAAGTCACTTGTGCTTACCCATTTGAGTCACAAGGCACCATCAAACAACCATGAAAACGTACAGTACCCATCACACCATGGTCCTAGGACTTAAAATAGGCACTAAACATCTATAAAAAACATCGAGAGGAAACTCTTGAGCTCATAAAACATGTGAATGTCTTCGCCATGAACGAACTGGAAAGCAGAGGCGCCCTCACGCGCTTGCTGACCACTCTAGCCGCTGAGCATAGCTAGAGTAAGTTGAATCGGGGTTTAACTCACTAGCAGCCCTGATTGGCATATCTCGCGTCAACTACACTGAATTAAACTGAAAACCCCTAACCCGATTAAATCCGGGGTTTGCAGATGTTTTAACCGTTGGAATCAGTCCGTCCGATTTACGAGGAACCTGTAACAAGCCATTAAATGTTCCTCGACATATTGAAATCCTACAATGGCGACAGAAAAAATCCGCAACATCCAATGCGCGGGTTTGAATGGGCGTTACCCGCCGTTTTAATTGCATGATATATCAGAACAACCATTTTCAAAAGGAACCATCCAACTCAACAAAACCCACCGCCCTGTCTAGCCTAACTCTTCGTTCGGCCCAGATCTGTAAAATACCCAACCGGTGTAGCCTAAAATACTTGCTTCACAACGCTTCTAGCCTTTCCAGAGGTACAAGAAGAAAACAGTTAGAAGAACGTATGGAAAGATAAAATAATCCTATTTTGCAGACATAAAAAACCAGCTCGCATGGTTTTTTTACCAATAAAGTTCTCGACATCAAAAAAGTAAATAATTCATGCCTCGTATACCAAGAGCCCAATTTCGCCAACACATACATTAAGACTCCAAGCAAATAACCATACTCTTTACTTTGACAAACACCTGAAATAAACTTCCAGCGCTTCATCAATTACCAACGCTAGGACTTTGCCAATCTCCTTTGTAAAAATAAAACAACTCTTGAACGCATCGACAAATCAAGCCAACTGTTTCCAGAGTCAAATGTCTAATATAATAATCGAGTAATCTCCACTAATAGTGCATCCAGCAACTAAAAACGGTACCTCGATATCAACTCACGGAGACATACACGCAAATTAACGATACCTAACACATAAAAAGCGCACCTTAACGGAGCGATTTCGCTTAACGCCAGCACTTCTTAATGCATGACGTTTAATACCATATAGTGTCGTCAATAACTTAAAGGTAGATACGCAACAATTCCGCCTTTTTCGTTCAGAATAAGGCTTCCCGTTTTCTTTAATAGCGCACTTCAAGAACAGCTCAAATCCCATATTTAATTTAATTCATTAGAGTAATGTAGAACTCATCACAATGTTCCTGTCTAGTGTACCAACAGGACGAGTTCACGAGCAACGTAAGTAACAATTAGTTTCTTGTGTATCCCAACTATTGTCCAATTGCATTACGTCACGTATTCTTTTCCAATGCCAAATTTCAATTGGTGCCTGTATGCTCATCCCTTCTTAATCCAACCTGAAAAATTGAGAAAATAGACGCGGAGAACAATTGGCTCACCGCGAACAATTCAACCACAAACGAGACGACGTTCTGTACGAGGCCTTTTATCACAACCGAAGTACACCGCTCGTAACCAATAAGGTTATAAAGTTCAGGCTAACATAATCTAAAAATTTCATCAAGTATTTGTCAACACGCTTTTTGGCAAAGTGGATGTAATCTTGCTTCAGCAACAAAGTTGCTCATTAAAATCCCTTCTGGCCTTAATTCTGATTGACCACAAAACCTAAATTCCGGTCCATGGACGCTACCACCTCAAGCCGATCCAAACATGTACGTAAACAGCCATTTTCCAGCCGCATATCTGCAGCGGCATACGATCGTTTCGTTGCAATAGAAAGAATGTAAATAAAATCCAATCAACAGGCGAACAGCAAATTTCACCAAAAAAAAAGACCTACCTAAATGCGCCGCTACCAAACAAAGCGTTCAAAAAGCCGCCTACTAAAAAACCACCTAAACAAGGCCCCCCCAACCTAAAACGACCTAAGAAATTCCGCCCTTTAACCTGCGCTGCAGAGCTAGGCCGTAACCCTTGGTTGCAGACGTTGATTTAGGGGGACTGATATGTAAAAAACCTTACCACGAGCTTTACTACGCAAATTTTTCCGCCTGAACATCGCAAACTTGTAACCACCTACACCGATGCCAAACACAAGCCATATAGACATAGCAAATACGTTTGTCTCACACAAAACTCTATCCTTTAAATTTAAAATGACACAAACCAACGCCACCGTAGGCTGAAAACTCATTATACTGTTGCCACGAGCTCTCGCCTTTCCAAGCACCTGCTTGGAAAATCTTCTACATGAGCAGGGTCGCCATCATTCAAGATACTTCACGTTCACTAAGTTGACCATTAACCAGAGCAAAAAGTCCTTCTCGCACACCCCATGCAATACCTCTGCAGAACTGACGCATTTGCGGGGCCGTCTGCTCAGTGTTGCAAGGCTGTAAATTTCAAAAACCGTACGAATCATTCCGAGGTTTCTCGCTTCGCCCGGCTCCTAACAATTCGTGATTTTCTATAATATTTTGGGTAACTTTTCTCAGTACAAACAGAGGGAAATCGTGTTGGTTTGTATGCTTCTTGCCATTTGCCGACCTCTTAGCTTGGAGTACGAGCCGTCTCGCCCAAACCATCAGCTTCAACGTAAACAAAATGCTCACCAAACAAATGTTAAAACGACCCGCAATATCAACGTGCCATTCAATGTGTTGAATTATCTCGACCAACAGGAACCTTAGGCATTGAACCCAAATAATATCACGGGCCATAAAACCAGGGTAACAAAACAACAACATGGTGAAACTCGAAGTCAGGAATCTGCCTCATTCAAGTAGCATCCACCGGCACCTGGTAGGCGTGTGCACTTCATTGCAAGCCCTTTTTGAAACTAAACACAACGTCAGTCAACCAATTAACTCAGCATTTCAGAAATCAGGATTGGCGGTATAAACTTGCCTTTGTCATAAATCCAATCCCATGCAGCCAGTTCTGCTATGGTCTAATCGAGACCTTACGGCGCCAGGAATCCTGAACACTTAAACAATGCAGATAATCCACAAGGAAAGAAGTAAAGACCCTATTTTCTACGACTTCTTTCTAATCGGCAGACTAAGGCACAAAAGTCCAAATTGTCCCGTAGGGGAAAACCATTAAAACAATTCTTTTTTGGCCATTGTACTACCTTTCCTACTTTAACATTGGATCGGCTTTACAGCGCTCCAAATCGGGCTACCCTATCATAAAAAATCCCTAGGAAAGAAGGGGTAATAAAACGATCCTTAATCCGATGCGTTTAACCTTTAAAAAAGGATCACTATAGTGGAATCCCAAATACCTCCAATATTCAAGCTCCAAATGAAGCAAGACTCATTAATTAGCAAACGCCTCAATAAGCCGATGCGCTGAAATTGCCGTGACGTGCAGACGCATATGCCGAATACAAACGGGGCCTCGCACCCCATAAGAAGAACGTCTTTTTAAGCCCTTTGATGCCCCGAGGTATATCAGCAACTCTTGTGGTCATACGTGAAGCTGTTATTGCACCAATAAATCAACCTCCGTCAAAACCAGAGCCTTGCGACTTAAGCAACCGTCATCGACAAACACCACTTCAAACTCACTGATTCACCAGCAAACAAACCAGTAAAGCTGCCATCCAGTCTGCATAACCAAACCCGAATCGTTGAGAGTCGTCAGGCATGCACAAGCCAATATCACCTAATAAACAACCGAAGCCTTTCGTCGTTTCGTGAGCATCTCCGCTTTTCCTGGATACCAACATGGCGACTTTGACACGACCTCTTGATAAAAAATACATTCCACAATCGCATTGTCTTCTCAACACCAAACTCAACCCTGACGCACCGCCGTCAGAATTTGAGAACGTGAAAAAATCCGCATATACACGAGATCTCACGCCGGGCACCGCGACCCAATACTCCCCATACGGTAGCCTTTCTCACCAAGGTGGCAATATCCCTTTCGTTGCCCTCCTCGGCACGCACCAATGAACATCATCGTAACCAATTCAAGAACACCAAACACCTTTGCATCAACCGCAAATTCCTGCGCCTTTTTGCCAAATGCCCAATACCACTGTTGCATGGAAACGGATAACTGGTCGCAGCAACGGTTAACGCCCGACATGAGATGGCGCTAAGGCTTTCCCCAAAATGCGTTAATATCTCCCGTTACAAACGCAAAACGCGCCGCCCAATTCCGGTTGGGAATACCACATTGTCAATACCCAAATTGGATAAATCCCCAAAGCACACTGAGCCCGCTTCTACCGAGCAACTGATCTTACGGGGCCCAACAAAATTAAGCGCATGCGGAAATGGATCAATGAATTTCGCATCACGCAAATCGACATGGAAACCTCATCAACCATAGAACACTAAGGTGCAAAGGTTCCTTTAATATGTTAAAGCGACTAACATGGCCGAAAACACTACCAACCAAACATGCAGGGTAAACTGGCTTGCTCTGAATCGCCTTGCTTGATTCATCGCTTAGCGGGTAAATTCCGCTTATACGCGCAGGGAAATGGAATCTCCGTAACCCGTGCCAGCCCGCTCCCGTGAGCAGCCCGAACTCAATACCAAGCGCTTAGACTTGGAAAAAAGACCTGCCCACTAGCCAAAGCCAATAACGTAGTTACACGGGTGGTGTTACGTTTCCTGGGCCACGCCACTGATCACGGAAAAAGCAACTGCAGGCGGGTCGCGACACCGATAAACCTTTGCAGTTAACGGTTCATTGTGAAAAAGCTACCCAGAAACCCGCGCAACATCGGGGGGACGAGCGACATCGAATGGGTTTTTGGAAATAATCAATACCTGTTTTTTTCATATTGATACTACAACAAATACAAACGCGTCCCACTAACACCATGGACGCTCCGCCAAATTGGCGCCGGGGTGCAACTAAACAACTGGCGTCAACCGTCACACCAACCTACCTGTTTACGCCGCCGCCTCCAAAGCAACTAATTCATCAACAACCAATCCTTCTGCGCATTTGCAAAGCGCGCTCAAATCAATACAGAATGACCCGCCAAGATAACCACTGCATAAAGCCCCTCCACTCAAACACTATAAAAATCGTTTTCAAAGCAGCATGCGATCCATTGCTCAATCACCACTGAAACAATCAAGCTCGGAATACACCTTTACCTGCAATTCGAACAAGTTCACTTGAACGACGATGTCATCGCAAAACATCTCGACGGGTAATTGATCAAAAATCCATTAAAATAATACCATATGCATGACCGCCCCCTGTCCCGATGGAGGTCTCCGCTAAGACAGATGTCCAACGCCGCTCAAATGCTTCAACGATAAACGGCGTCAAAACACCCCTGTTCCCTGCTCAGGTTCATGGCCAACCAAGAACAAATACAACACAACCGCCAACGTGTTTTCGTATCATTTGGCATCCTGCGTCAACAAAGCATACATGCCAAGGTGTAACAACGATATCGGTAAATCGTACCTGTCGCCTGCATAGGCATGCACCACCCATCTGCTCCGTCCGCAAAATCATCACCATAAATATTAGACTATAACACCAGTCACGTAATATACGACCTGCCATCAAAACAGGACAAATCGATAAAGCCTTAACCATACCTCTTAACGGGCCTATCTTTGGATTCAATGTGAACAACGATAACCGCATCGTCTCACCGGCGAAAATCGTCAAGGCAGGCATTCCACCATCCACCGGGTATATAAGGAATTCATTATCTTGCTGACAAGCCCGATTGGGGCTAATTTCACCAAACTCATACTTCCAAGCCACTCATAATTGACAATATGGGCACCATTCACCAATACCGGTTGGCCATCACAATCCTGACGTCATTAAAATCGGGCCATGAGCTCAAATACTGGTTTTTAAACAAGTTCACGAAAGCTCGATTGGCGCTACATATGCAGCTTACCTTCCAAATATCAGCAAAAAGGTGCCAGACTGCCCTTTCGAGTAAATCGACGCTGTCGCGTCTACCCCAGCAACTCTGGCCTTCAATTCCGTCCGCTAAAGATCGACCAGCCGCATGGTTCATCCAACCAGGCAAACTTCGGTCTGACGCTGGGGTCTCCCACACAAGAAAAAAAGCGCCAACCCACCATTTCACGCTCTATCGCGCCCAGTGAATGACAGACCTGGTGGTGCAACAATCAACCTGAAAACCTTTGGGAAACGCGCACACGTTGGCGACTCGCGAATCTGCACGCCATTTGTTCTGTGCATAACGTCCGCAAGTCGCCTAAACTCGGAAACAAAGCCCCCCCTGGCCCCCCCCGGCCCACAACTCGGGCCTCTGCCATCAAAACGGGCCAACGCAACTAAATTAATCCACAAAGCCACCACAAGATTATGGCTTTTCCCCACTTTCCCAATCGGACCAAAACGGCCTCTTTTGAGCGATAATGCCACGTACGCCAAGCGAATTTCTGCTGCATACAGTTCTTCTTGTGCGCCGTTGCGCTCAACTGGGATCGATGCAATCCACAATGCTCGTTGATCGCGTGAAAACGCGGGAATGCCTATCTCCGGAAAGCGTAAAACGCAAACGGCAAATACACTATGGTAATTCAACCCTACTTTAGAATCGTCACACATTCGAACCACCTCAGCTCACGTCAAACGAATCTTTGCTCATACGCTGCTATGCCGTTGGGTTTTTTCTGAATGGCCTAACTTGAATATTGCGCACACGCTGCCTTCTAGATCCATCAAGATTTTTGCTGGGGAATTTCGGTAAAGCAGAAAACCGGTAAGCGCGCCGCCATCGATATGACTCAGCATGCGTGCCAATGCCACATCCTCATAAAACTCCGCAACAGGCAGCAAGCCTGGCTGGCCCCCACAATTCAAATAATGACGAAAGCCTTAACCCAATTTTTCGGTTAGACACCACGGGGGGGTCGGGTTTAATCGTATCAAGCTCTCCAACGACCATTCCACAAACTGTTGCCAACGCAGACGCAGGCTTATTTCTTGTCCATTTGGATAAATGGCCGGTCATACAATAATAACCACGACTTCGACCGTTCAAATACGGAACCTTTACACTCAAAACACACGCAAATACCACGTCCGGGGATGGTCTTAAAGTGCATTGGCTGACTAAATTGTCCCAATAAGGCAACATTTGGGGGCCGCAACCCCTGTTCGCCAATCAAGCCTATTCAAACTGGCCTTCGTTAGGCCAACCAATTCATGCAATGCGCGCACAAGATCCCCATCCGGCATGGTCGGGGTAATCCTTAAAGAAACTGGGCTCAAACCAGAATGACAAACACAGAATTGGCAATGCACTGATTGACCTTGAAGTCGAATAAAGCGGCCGCCACACAAACGAATCGCAACTACCACAAAGGGAATACCGGGGGGGGCTCCTCGAAATGTCTTTTTGGGGTCCGAAACCAAGCCATTAACCGATTTGAATCCATCCGGCGAACGGTAATGTCCAAAGAAACCTTACGACGTGTTTTTTTGCGGACCAAAAATATAAGTAATAAATACGGCACCACGAAACAGCAAAATAAATCGCCCTGGGGGGTGGTCACCATCATGATCAAACCCACCGTGGTCAACCTTCGACCAAAATGGCCGAAAAAAATCCGATACACCGCGGGCTGTGTCTGAAATTCATCACTCAACAATCGGATACAGATAACAAATCCGCCATGCCAACATTGACCGGCTCTGGCTCTGCTCAACGCCACAATCAAAGCGATTAACAAATCCCGTAAAGTCCACGACCTGCGTGCACGCTCCAACGCTCAATG
>Ga0163217_1047695_pt1 | contig 13170 bp, 14 predicted proteins | sample SynspAceP_FD_185933 | JGI IMG/M metagenome (GOLD analysis project Ga0163217, IMG submission 185933) | Saline lake microbial communities from Ace Lake in Antarctica - Synechococcus sp. Ace-P (PacBio error correction) | ecosystem: Environmental > Aquatic > Non-marine Saline and Alkaline > Saline ...
GCTCGTGTGACGGCCTTCCTCGCCGCCCTGACCCGTAACAAACCGAGCTCAACGGACTGCTGAGCTTTGAACTGAGCAAGGACTAACTCCCTCTGCTGCCAATCGTTTCGCGTGCTCACCGCCATCTCCGCCCGTGGCCCGATCTGCACGCAGCACGAATCTTTGCGACCTCTGCGCCGATAAAGCGGAGCACAACATCGTTGGCATGATGATCAGCCCGCCGGCGCGCAGCTCCGCCACAAGCTTCGAGAGAATCGCGCAAAAGGGGGGCCTCGCACACACACCCAGCCGCTCGCCGCTGATCGGAGCGCCCCAGGCGCAGCGCATTGCAGGCCTGGCCAGTGAGGGAATCGGCAAGCTTGCGGCAAGCGGCCGTAGGTGGCATCGCCCAGGATCGGGTGACCCAGATGGCGCAGTGCACCCGGATCTGGTTGGTGCGTCCCGGTGTCGAGCTTGAAGCGCAATTAGCGAGTATCGCCCAGCCGTTCCACCAGCTTGCCCAGTGGGTGCGGCCTGGCGGCCCTTCTCGAGCCTACACCGCATATTTTTGCGATCCAGCGGGTGCGGCCGATCGTCCTCCGATCGTGCCCGCTCCCTCCTGGGTACCCATGGATTACTGCCCAGGTAGTCCGAATAAGCGATCCGCTTCTGATCTGCCAACCTCAGTGTCACGCAGGTTCTGCTTTGGCTTACCAAACGTGCATATGCGCGTGGTGTCCTGTCGAGCCGTGCACGATCCCCGCCGCCGCTCACCGCCGATCCCCTTCGGTCAGTCGGGGCAGTGTGCAGCAGTTCCGTTCACCAAGGTGCGTCGCGTTCCCGGGCTGGGTGCACGGTCAGCCCGGCCCGCTGTTGAGCACGATCAGTGGCCTCTTTCGTAGAAGCACCCATCCACGGCATTCGCCTCCGGCAGCAGGTAGGGAGTGCTCCGGTGGGGCATCCACCTGCACCGCATCGCCGGGCGCAAGGCGCGTCTTGGCCCGTCCCTATTCCGATCCCGTTGACCCGCCACCAGCCGCTTCTAAAATTTCTGGATCCGGGCGCGGCTCTGCCCGGCCGCTTGGCCACCACCAGCGGTCACCGCATCGGCAACGGCTTGGTACACCAGCTGACAGCTGCCCTCGCCATTGCCAAAGTTTCAGCGTTCCAGGCCGCGTCATCGGCTGCTGTGGCTGGGGCGGGGCGCAGTTCAGGGCGAATGGCGCCCGAGCAGGGACGGCGGAAGTCGTCGAGCAGGCCTGCCAGCGGCCGTATCGCCCGCTGGTTGCCGTGCCCCGCCGGCCGCACCAGCCCACCATCCCACCACCGAGCGCCATCGCCGGATCGGAGCCACCGAAGGGGGACGCCATAGCGCTCCCACCAGCCCAAGGGTGAGCCACTTCCGGGCTGCCCGTCAGGCTGGTCGAAGCAGGCGCAGGAAGGCGCCGCAACGGCCCGCCGTCATAGCCGCCTGGCCGACTGTCGTCGCGGCGGAAGAGGGCCAGCAGCAAGGGCGGAGCGCTGATCCTCCACCGTGGCGGCAGCACGCCCGGGGCGGTCGAGCAGATCGATTCCTGGCCCGATCCCTGAACCCAGCGCAAGGTGGGGCACTCCCGGCCCGGCGGCGCTGTCCACCACCTTCTGGCGCACCAGCCGTTGACAGCCGCACTGCCCACGTTTGAACCCCCCAGCATCAGGCCGCACCTCGGCCCGCGCAGCATGCCGCGCCGCCCGGCGGGCATTGAGCTGCCGGCCAGCCGCAGGCTGCCTCCTCAGTGCTTCACGACCGGTGCGGCGCCGGCAAATCGCAACCACCAAGGGTCCGCCCTGCTGCGCAAGCCCAACGGTCCCAGGCGAAGCCGGGCCGTTCGTCGTTGACCATGTCGCGGCGGTATCACCAGCACCGCTGTTTGCCCTGCATCCAGCGCTGCAGGCGGGGGCCGGTGCGCGGAATGCGGCTCACGCACCTCGATCACCAAGGTCCACCTTTGGCCAGCTCTTGTGGAGCTGGCGCTCCGCCTTGGCGATATGCCCGGTACCACGAACGCCCGGCCCGAACACGAGCCATGGCCCGCCGATCGGACCCGCCGGAATCGGGTCGACGACACGCTCCATCAGGGCCACCACCAGCACCGACAGGGGCCAGCTGGATCACCCGCGAGGCCGTGCTGCCTCCTCGCCCGGGCTCGAGGCTTGAGGCCGCGGGTGCCCATCACTGATCACATCGGCGTTGATCTCACGCCACATCGCCGATCACGAAGCTGGTGCCCGCCGTTCGATTCACCTCGCAGGCCATCGGCCCTGCTCGAAGTGCACGGGGCCTGCTCCAGCACCGGACCGACGGCGGCGCATCAAGCACGCCCCTTTCCTCTTCTCCCACCAACCGAGAGCACCACCAGCCGACTGGAACTGTTGGCCAAGCTCCAGGGCCACCGCAGCGGTGCCATCCGTCGCGGCTCCTGACGTGTGAAACAAACAGTGCCTGAACATCGTCGAAGTCCGGCTGAAAAGGCGGGCGGTGGGAATCGACTCTCTTGTCCTAGCGCCCGCCTGGGCCCGGGCCTAGCCCTCGCCCCCTTTCCGCAAGAACCATTCCCCCATGGCGAAGCGTTTCCCTGGCCAGCCTCAGCAGCGGAGACCTCAGGGCAAACGGGTCTGGTCGGTCGAATTCAACGTCCGCTGCGGACTCGGGGCGATCAGCGATACACCAGGATCCGCGCGCGCTTCCCACTATCCACGCCTCACTGCCCAAAGGGCCCGCGTTGATTCGGCCGCTCCAATTTCGGCCGGCCCAAGGTCAGGTGAATGAGGCAGCGCTGACCCCGGTGGCGCCGCCCAGTGAGCTGCTGGCAAGCCGGGCTCCAACCGACAGCTGCATCGGCCCTGACGCGAACCAAGTGCGCCCTGCCTCGATTGGCGAGTCCTGCTGCTGGAGAACGTGCCGCTTCTCTCCGCGAGGCAAGAGAAGAACGATCCCGGTTCGCCGCCAGCGCCGCCCTGGCCGATGTCTAGTGAATGATGCCCTTTATTGCCCGCCCACGCGGGCCCATGCCCACCGCCGCGGACCCGAATACCTGAATCCAGCGGCCGGGCCTGCTGATGGAAAAGGAAACTGCAGTATCTGCAGGGCGCATCGATGACGTAGCCGTCGCTGGCGGCGATCGTTGGCGGCTCCAAGGTGACAGCAAGAAATCGGCGTGCTCGAAGTTCGTTTGATCGACAAGTGGCGACAAGTCTGAACGGCGGCGGCAATGACATCCTTCACCTTCTACAAGGCCGCGCCTGGCGGTGGCAAAAGCCTGTTGAAGACGACAAGCTCGAAGCTGGCCAAGGAGCTCGAGGCCAAGGCCAAAGGCCCAAGGGCTTGCAGCTGCTGCTGCCCCAAGCGATCGTGCCTCGCCGACCGCCTTCTCCTCCGACGCCAATCACGCTCAACCACCGCGGTGACCGCGATCCCCGACGCGGAGGCCTCGACATCGGCCCGGATTTCACTCCAGCCTTCCAGGAGGCCTTGGCCGCTGCAAAACCGTGATCTGGAACGGCCGATGGGCGTGTTTCGAGTTCGACAAAATCGCCGCCGGCAACGGTGGTGGCCCACACCCCGCCGAGCTGAGCGCACGGGCTGCCTGCCGATCATCGGCGGTGGGACTCCGTGCGAGGCCGTTTTCGAGAAGGTGGTGTGGCGGAGAAAATGAGCCACAGCTCCACCTGGGGTGGCGGGCCAGCCTGGAGCTTTGCTGGGGGCAGGTGCTCCCGGCGCGCCGCCTCGACGACGCCTGCTTCAAGGCCTCAAGCGTCGCTCCAGGGCGGGCGTGGGTGCCTTGCGCCTGCGCCCTTGACCCCTCGCGCCTCGGCATGGGAACCAAGCCGTTGGGCGAAAGGCACGGTTTCGCTGCGCCGGTCTGCCACACCTCGCGCAGCTCCTTGCGTTGCTCGCCGCGGCAGCGCGCAACGCTTCGATGTCAGCGGCGCCCCTTTGAGGCAAACGCTCGTGTCTTTGAGGATGGCCATCTGGGCGCGCGTTGTCCGCAGGGCCCAGCTGTGCGCGACTTGAAGATTCCTCTTCTGCTCTTCGCGACGCACCCCTCGCCAGCTGGGACTCGAACCGCCGGGTGGGTGGTCTGGGCTTTCAGAATCGACCTGAGCAGCATGGCCAGGCCAGCAGCGACCGGCCGCAAGAACAAGCGCTGCAGGGATGAGGATCCGACAATGGATCTGGGCGTTGAACCCAACCATCGGGCCCTGCCTGGCGCACTCGACTGAACTCCTTACCCGTTGGCCCCGAACCATGACTGAAATCTTTTCCGCCCCCCGCGTGGCGTTCAATCGGTCCTGGCCCTGGGCGCCCCGAATGGCAGCCAATCTGCTGGCCGCAGGCTTTCCCGCTCAGCGTTCCACACCGACTACGTTCGCGGAGGCTCGCTCTGGTGCCGGTGCGGCGGCGCGCCCACGCCGGCAGCAGCTGCAGCCGCCGCCGACCTGGCTCTGCATGCTCACCGTATGGGCCGCCGCGGAGGCCGGCTGTTCGGTGCCGCCCAGCCGGCCGCTCTTGGATTGCGCCAGGGCCACGTGATCGACTCTCCGGACGATCGATCCGGCCCGTCAGCCGCTCGCTGGCCGAGCGCCTGGCCGTCAGGGCGTGGCCTATCTCGATGCCCCTGGACCGTGCACCGAAGGGCCAAACCGGCAGCCTGTTCGTGTTTGGTGGCCGTAACGATGGCCGACTGAGCGGGTGCCCGCACCCCTGCTGAGTGGTCGGCAGCCGCATCACCACCTCGCCCGGTGGGCGCGGGCAGCACGGCCAAGGCGGTCAACCAGGTCGGTGGCCGCAGCTACGCCCGTGCCGAGGCGATGGCCCTGGCCAGCGGCTGGGGCTGCCGATGGCGGCGGTCTGTCAGGCCTCGCCAGGGGCCGGCGGGCTTCCTGGGCCCCTGGAGACCTGGCTGGCGGCATGCTGGAGGGTCGTTCCCGCGGTTCAAGCTGGCGCTGCACCGCAAGGAAACCCTGGCCATCGCTCGGCCGCGGCAGCCGCCACCGGCTGGATTGCCGATCGGCGAACGTGCGGCGATCGAAGACGCCCCTGATCGAGCCGGCCACGGGCATGAGACGTGTCGGCCCTGATCCGCTGTTCAAGGGGTGAGCGCGGCCTGTCAGCCACCACCCGCACCGCTTGGGGTGCTATGATGCCGTCGGGAATGGGACCCAAAAGCACGGCCCAGTCTGGGCTGCCCTGGTTCCGAGCGCGTCTCTTGCACGAATCTTGAAACAGGCGCCACCGCGAGGGCGGCGAGCTCCAGCTTCCGATGGTTTCTGCGAAGCGCTGACTGCGGCCGGTGATCGGGGAATTCCGCCCGCCACCAACGCCCGTTCAGTGGCTCGTCGAAACACCAAACGTCAAGTCCGTAGGCAGCGGCCGGGTGAGCACACGCATCGGGATCTGGCAGCTGAATCGCCAGCTCACGAACCGCTGCGCAGCAACACTGGTTTCACGGAATCACTTCCTGGCGTTCAGCCGTTCCGCCCGCCCTCGCTAAGGACCAGAGTTGATTCGGCCTCCAGCCGTAGAGGTAGGCCTTCGCTGCTGGCGCCACTGACCTTGATCTGAACCGTGCGCGGCCATCCCCGTGAGCGCCTTGCCCGGACTGACCGCAACGGCATCGCGGGAAGCGCTTTGCGCAGGCGCCATAACGCTCCACCAGCTCGCTGGAATCGAGGCCCGGCCTTCTGCTGACAGGCCAGAAGGAGCCGGAGTTTGCCGCTGTTGAGGCTTGGCTCCAGGGTCTGGAGGAGGGCCAGGCTGGGGCCGGCGGCAGCGCGAGAGGAGCGAAGCCACAACGCAGCCGCCCGCCAGCAGTGCAGCAGGTAACCCCCCCCCCCCCAGACGGGCGGGCAACGACATCGGAGCGCCAGGGAAGTTCACATAAGTAGGGCGCGCTTCGCTTGCTCGCTTGCGCGTTGGAAAAGGCCCATGACCCGGCTTCTGATCGCCGCCAGCGCACTGGTGGACATCTCGCTTCCTCCCTGGCCGTGGCCGAGGCGCTTGCCGCCTGAGTTTCTCGGGGCATGTGCTGGAGTGCTGATCGCCTGGAGCGGGAACTGGTGCCGGCGCGCTACCCTGCATACCGTTCGCGCGGGGCTTACAGGGCCGGGGGCCCTGCGCAAACTCTGGCAAATGTCCACGCTGGCCGCCACCTGAAGGTGCTCCAGTTGATCCGCCGTGAAGGCATCGACGTTGTCTCAGCACGGGGGGCTACATCGCCGCCGCCGGCCATCCTGGCGCGCGCTGGTGTGGTGTGCCTGTTGTTTCTGCAATGACTCCAATGCCGATCCCGGGGCGGGTCACCCGGCGCCTGGGCGCTGTGCAGCCGGGTGGCGGTGGGCCTTCCGGCCTGCAAACCGATGCGCCTCCCGCTGTCGCCCGCGCTGACCGCACGCCGGTTCGCCAGGACTTCCTGCTGCCGCCGCCGTTACCGGCGTGGGTTCCCCGCTGCGAGGGTCCGCGCTTCTGGTGATGGCGGCCACCAAGGGGGCGCTCGGCTGAACCGGACTGGTGCGTCCCCTGTGCCGCAGCTGCTGCTGCTGGCTGCCCGGGTCGTGCCATCTCCCGGCTCCAGCGATCCGGACGGTACGGAGCGATCCACGCCAGCGGCTATGTGGAGCGTCCCTCAGCGATGACTGCCGGCCTGCTCCAGCACACCGATCTGGCCATCAGCCGCTCCGAGCGCCGCAGCCTCAGTGACCTGGCGCGTCTGCGGCACCCACCGCCCGTCCTGGTGCCGTTTCCCCAGGCGGCCCGATCGGCACCCAAGGACGCCAAATGCGCGCTGCCGTCGCCGCCTGGCGGGGCGCGTGATCGCGCCCAACACCCTCCGGGCCAGGGCCCCCTGGCCCCAACGGCTCGCTGGCAGTTGCTGGGCCCGCAGCTGCGGGAGGGCCTGCGGCGGCCGATCCTTGCTCAGCCTGCGCAAACGGCACAAATGGAGCGGTCTTGGCGGGTGCGGGATGCGGACCAAACGGCTGGCTGTTGTTGCTTCAGGAGCCTGGTCTGAGCGCTGGGCCCCAGAGGCGGGACTGCCTGTTTGATAAGTCTTCTTGTTGATCGGTTTCAACGCATTCCTCGGGCGCACTCTGTTCGCATGGCCCGAAGGATGCGGGTGCGCCGCCGTCCTGCAGCCGATCCCGCAACCAGTTCTGCACCTCAGCCCTCGAAGCTGCGGCAAATTCCCGCAGCAGGAATCAGCTTGGCGCTCACCCCACCCCCCCCCCGCCCCCCTCTCCAGCCGTTCGCGAGCAGCCCCACAGTGACCCTCGCCCTTGACACCAGCAGGAAATGGTGCTGCGGAGGGGCAGTCGGCCTGGTGGAGGCCATTCTTCAGGCCAGAGTGAGCTGGCCTGCCAGCCTACGCCCCTCCTTCGCAACCCAGCGCCGCAACCCGTTCCTGCCAGCGCCGATCACACCACCACCGCTTGCACCCACGGCGGCCGCCAGCCCGTTCACCGCGGCCAGGGTCGCGCAGGCGCCCAGCGCTTCAGCGCTCCGGCGCCGCTTAACGCGTAGCCCCTAGTCGCAGCCCGGCGATCGCGACAGACAGAGCTTGTCAGGGCTGCGATCACGAAATCAATTGGCGTGATCCGGCCCAGCAACCGGATCAGTGAACGCCTCGGCCGCCGCGCAACCAGCGGCAAGGAAGGCCCTTCAATCGACGATCACCCAGGGCAAAACGCTCTCAGGCAAGGGCTCCCAAGGCTGCTGCGACTCCAGAGCTGGCCCGTGGGGTGTTGGGGATTGGTGATCCCAGAGATCCGCATCGTCACCGTCAGCGGCCCCGGCCCCCCTTCCCCTGCGCCGGGAACGGGCCCCCCAGCGGCAGGGGCAGGGACTGCCACGACCTCCCGCGCCCGCAGGCCAGGGTGCCGCTGGGGGTAGTCGTAAAGCGGGCGTGGGCAACGCAACTGGTGCCCTCGTCGCCGCTGCGTCTCTGGCTGCCCAGTGTGAACAGCTCGCGGCCGGTCCATTGCCAAGGCTAGCACGGCAGCGGGAATCGAGGCCAGGGCCGCGGCCGATCGCCTCGCGCAGCCGCTGATAACTCCGTCGGGATGTCCGCGCAGGGGCGAGGGCCGGCCTGCTCGGCCCCCAGCGGCTTGCGCAGCAGCCCGCCGCAGCCGGGGCCGGCGGCCCGAAGGGCTACCACGAGTGCGCTGGCATCTGAGCAACTGCTCGGGGCCGTGCAGCCCAGCCGGCGGGCGCTGGCGACCAGATTCGCCCGTGGCGGGTCGCTCTGGCTCCCCGTGTGGAACGATCCTCACGCGACGTCCTCTGCTGGAACCGTGTCAACAGTGGACGAACCAAGCCATGCCGGCAGCTGTGCCCGACGGCGCGGCTGGCGCGCCGCCTAAAAAGGCTCAACAGCCTGTTAACAGCCTCTATTGCCGCCGTTCACGCCGTGATCCGCCTTGCCTGTGCCCTGGTTGCCGCCCACCTGGCTGCTGGCCTGCGCTGGCGTGGCTCGGCACGGTCGCACGGGCGGCCGGATGGCGAGGTCCCTGATCCGTCTGCTGGACAGCAAGCAGTGTGCCAACTGCCCCTTGGCCGATGCGATCTGTCCAGGCCGACTTGCGGGAGGCCGACTTAAGCGGCGCCCAAGTTTGCAGCGCGCCAATCTAGCGGCGCCCGCCTGATGGCGCCCGGCTCAAGCGGTGCTGATCTGAGTTTCTACCAGCCTGCGGGGCGCTTCCCTGCGTGCGGCCGATCTGCGCGGCGCCCGCCTGCTGGCAGCACCCTTCGCGACGCCGACCTCAGCGGTGCCCTGCTCGATCCTGAGGCCCCTTCTCCACAGCCACTGGCAGGTCCGCCAAGGGCGGTCATTCCCGCCCCAGCAGAGCTACGAGCCGATTGGCACAACGACTGGGGTGACGCCGACCAGCGGGCAGGTTCCCAGGGCGGAGTCAGTGTTCAGCGCCGCGAAATCGGGCCCATACCCGGAAAAGCGGCGATCATCTGGGTGGCCGGGCACAGCCGCAAGTGAGCAGGCAACACGGTGGCAGCAGCCGACGACTTCACGTCGGCCTGCGGCCCTTACGGAACCAGCAAGGGCCAGCCGAAAGCCAGCGCGCAGTTGCAGCAGGCGGCGCTCAAGCTGGCTGACACAGCCCAAGCCGGTGCAGGGCGGCAAAATCGACTGGGCCCCCAGTTTGCTGGCGGCACGGCGGGACTCCTGCATCCTGGCCCCCGTGATTCCAAGGCGTTCGTGCCGCTTGCCGTTTCGATCAAGCTGAACCAACTGAACCTCGACGTTTCTTGAACCAGGACGCTACGGGGATTTGCTCATGAACAGTGCGCGCATCTCGCTCGTGGGCCGAATGCACTATGCCGAGGTTCCGCCCTCGGTCCATCGCGGATGATTCGCGGGGTGACCCATGAATAACTCAACTCCCGTTTTGCGCTGGTTGTTCGAGGCCCGGAAGAACTGCCGACTACGGTAGGTCGCCTAAGAATCGCCACTTCGATACTTCAGCGACGTCCAAAGCGGAGATCACGCCGTGAGGATCAGGGTCTGTCCTTCGCGCACCCGCAGGGCGCCGGTATCCCAGCCGCCGCACACTCAGGATGCTGATCTGCGGTGTACAGGCGGGTGGGCCAAGGGGAACCGTATCGGTGACGCTGAAATCGACGGGGACTAGGGAGAAAGTGACGAAGCCCGTTGTCATCGATCTCTCACGCGAGCAACCGAGAATCAGCCCGCTGTGGAGAGCTCAAGCTCACACTGGGTGCCGCCATCTGAGTTCAGTGATGCCGGACGCTGGTGACTCACATTGGTGCCGACCCGCACCGCCCGCTTCGTTCGCTCCGTGCCCTGCGTCCAATCGGTGAAGTCTGATCGTGTAGGAGGCATCATCCGGCGGAGATTTCCTTGAGAATACCTCCTCCCACTACCAACACAGCCTCCACCGCTCTGGGATCGACGAAGGACGCGGGTTTTCTCCTTGCAGGATCAGGGTGGGGCTAGGCCAGCAAGGTCGTGTTGCGGGAAACGATCTGGGCCTGAACGAAGTCGAAGAAGTTATCGCGCGCACTTTGCAGGCCGGATTTCTTTCGGTTGCGGCGCAAGGAATGATCCAACATGTGGGTGGCAGGAAACGACCTGAAACCCCCGAGCAGCCTGGCCGTTGTCGTTGACGCCTGAAGTATTGCCAGGTATCAGCGGAAGGCAAAGCTGTGGAGCATCGTCGTGTTCGTTCCGAGATTCACATCCAAGAGCGCACCGCCAGGGCCACCGCCGCTGCGGAGATCCAACTGGCTTGAGATAGGTCTCGGCGATCAGCAACCCAAGGGATGGATCGCCCACCAGGGTATCGTGCCCACGAGCGGTGGTGCCGATCAGGCCGAGCAAGGGCCCTGGCCGGCTTCCGAAAGAGTTGATCTGGGTGGTGGTGCGGTGGATGCCGTCGACGAGCCGTGTGTGTTGGACGGTGTGCCGGTGGAGGCCCTTTTCGCTGGAGTGGAGGTGGTGGGAAGTCTGTTGAATCGTGGCAGCCCGAGCTGGCGAGGTAGTCACCGCTGAGTTTGGCTGACCACTGGTCAAAGCGGTAGATCTCGAGAGCTGGAGCCAAAGGTTTTGCCCAGCACATTCGGTCCGCAGATCTCAGATTCCTCTACTTGCCTGTAGCCCAACAGCGCGAGAAGGACCGAATGGACGGCCTTGCATAGCCTTCGTTCGAAGTCCGATTGAAAGCAACGCTCTGGGCGGTGATCGATTCGGCGACCCCGAGAAACCAGAAACCGGGATTGAGGCGGGTCATCCCAGTAGACAGAAGCGCCCTAGCCCCCTCAGCTGGGCCACTGCCACTCAAGGCGCGTTCCTCTGCCGGGCGTTGCCGCAGGTCAATCGTGACGCCTCGACCCCTGCACATCAACGAAACTGATTGCGCAGCAAGCAAGGCTTCCCACGGCCTAATGTTCGCCCACGGGGAGCGACGGCCCTGGCTGGAAGCGGGGGCAACGAAGGCGCTCTGGGAACACGGCCGGGTGTTGAGATTCGAGCGGCCGTCTGGAGGAGGCCTTGGGAGCGGCGCGCAAAAGCTGAGGAATCGTTGCGGCCATCGGCCGCTCACCACTGGCCGCGGCGCCGCCCCGGCCTTCATCTCGGCGTTACCCTGGATGACGAAGCGGTCGCCTCTCCCTCCAGGCTGATTGTCTCGAGCCCGCCTCGGCAGGGCAAGCCGTTGTGACCTCGGCGCAGGCTGGTGTGGGATTGGGCAGGAATCACTGGCCTTCCCAGCCCAAACTGTTGTTGAACTGCGCAGCTGGGGCCGGGCCATGCCCTCGATCACCACCTCAACGGCGTCCCGGCAGGCGGCGAACCTGAGCCTCCACGCGGCCCGAGCTGGCAAACGGCTGAAACCGGATCACCATCCCACTTAATCCCACCAGTCGCCGCCAGCGCTATTCCAGCGATGTTCTGAATCAAACCGGAAGGAACATACCAAGCGATGGGAGAGACTATGGCCGAGCAAGGCAAGTTGCCATGCCGTCTTCCGTCGCTTTTCACCATGCTATTCAGCATCTGTTCCAGCATTTTTTTTTGTCGGCCTTTCCGGCGCCGATCGTGATCAGTTTTCTGTTGGGGTTGATCAGCCCGCTGCGCTTTGTTTGTCGTGCTCGTCGTCTTGCGTACAGCGACAGAGCAAATTTCCAAGCTCGGTGAGCGGCTGGGGCCGGCTTAGGTCGGGCGCGCTGAAGTTGAAGATTGCTCTCAACCACCAGCATCCCAGCGCGCTCACAGCCGGCGCATGAAAGCCCGCAGTTGGGACGCCCCCCGCACTCAACAGTGTTGAGCTCTTGCTGAGCCCTGGGCTTCAGGGAGACATCCTCGCGGGCTGGGGGCGCCTTCCCCCTCGCTGGGGGTGGGGCGGAGCTGTCTCTGGCCTGTGCCCTTGCCCTGATGTGGTGGGTTTCGAACAGGTCCGAGTTCGACGCCCGCCGCGCCAGTGCCCTCTCGACTGAGCTGGGCGAGGAAGGTGCTGAGTTCCGCCGCTGCCGGCAATCAGCTGCAGCAGATCGGCCCTGCTGACCCGCTTGTCTTCTCTGCGCCTCAAGCTGAACAGCAGCCGCTGCTCACGGCAAGCAGGGGCAGGCGCTGCTCCAGGCCCGCAACGCAGGAGCTGGTTTGGCCCTCGCGAGCCTGCTCCAGGCTGGCCCACACGCACCGACCACTCACCCACGCGGAGGCAGTAGCCCGGCGCTGAATCGGCAGCCCCACAGCAGGGCGGTGCGCCCGCAGCCTCGAAGGTGGCTTGGCTCCCTCCTGAAGATTGGTCATGGCACAAGCCCTGCTTGTTGCAGCACCTGCCAGCGCTGGCCAGCCATCGCCCAGCTCTGAAGCAGCTGAGCTGGGCGGGGCCGCTGCGGGGCGGCCAAACCGTGGCGTGAGCTCGAAATCGACGTCTGGCGCCGTTGCGGCTTGCCTCCTCCAGCCTCCTTCTGCGTCCGCGCGCCGCGCGTTTCAGACGCACACTGGCTGATCGAGCAGGGAGAGCTTGAGGCGAAGCACGAGGCGTTGATTTGCGCTCCGATAGGCCCCGCCGAAGAATCGCTTGCTGCGCCCCTTGATCTCCGCGAGGTCCGTGCCCGTTGTTCACCTTGACTGCCAGTTGAGTGCACGCCCGGTAGCTGCGCACAGAGATAGTCGCCAGGTTCGACTCCATACAGGGCGGGTGCCGAGCGCAAGGTCACCAAAGCGCGCCCTGCCAGCTCCGCATTGGGCCCTTGCGGTGCGTCGATTGCTGCCTTCTCGCGATGAAGCTGTTGCTCCAGTTGCCTCATTCGCGCAACTGGGGCTGCAAGCTGCGCCAAATCTGTTGCTCACGCGTTGCTGTTGCCACGCAGCGCAAGGAAACATGCCAAGGCAGTGGCCGACAACCCAGGTCCAGCAGCCCACGGCGGCGCGATCCACAGCAGTCGGCGCGACAGGGCCGCGGCTGGTCAGCGCAGACCCAGCTCGAAATTTCGCCGCTCCCTGACAGGCGAGATCCACTGCGGGAAGCGTGCGGGTCAATGGCGGCCCGCTCCGCTGGCCAGCCACTGAGCCCTGAGCAGGCCCGGCGGTCGCGTTCGCTGGGGCCGAGCGACTCCGCCGCGTTCTCCCCAGTCGCAACAGCCTCCGCTGCAGCGGATCGAGGATCTCCACCTCC
>Ga0163217_1080474_pt1 | contig 13169 bp, 16 predicted proteins | sample SynspAceP_FD_185933 | JGI IMG/M metagenome (GOLD analysis project Ga0163217, IMG submission 185933) | Saline lake microbial communities from Ace Lake in Antarctica - Synechococcus sp. Ace-P (PacBio error correction) | ecosystem: Environmental > Aquatic > Non-marine Saline and Alkaline > Saline ...
CAAGAAAGAGAAATCGACAAAAAAAAATCCCCCAGAAAAAACATGGGGGGGGGCCCGGGGGAAAAAAAAGAGGGAAAATTTGGCGGTAACCAAATTGGCCCGCGTTGGTTTTTTGGCATTTTGGGGCTCATCTCGGTTTTAGTTACGCGGATTTTTGTCAAAAACCGTTAACCAGCCGATTAATCGTGTTCAATTGGGATACTATATAGCTGAGCTTTTTGGAAAAGGCAAATCACAGCGCCTAACCTGTGAATACCGCTCCAAATATTTCCTCGGCGTAGCAAAGCAATTTGTTAAGCGTTTCCTGAATCGATGGCGCCAATTTAAGCGGGCGACAGTCGAGATTGAAAAGCACCACAAGAGCGAGCTTTAGCGACTGAAAGCTATGCTCTAGTTTGAAGAAGCTAATTCAAACAAGTTGGCTAACGACGGTAATGCCGCCACTTCTTTATGCGCCTACTTGTACGATTTTAAGCGGCGCAACCTCATGAGTTTTCTAACGAGGGGCTGTCCTATCTTTGAATGCCGAGAATGATGTGAAAAAACAGTCCGTCTACAATTGGCATGGAAATACGGCGTCAACCTTAAAAACAAAGGTTTTGGTCTTTATTAGGGATTGATAACTTTAGAGCGCTGTCAATGTGGGCCCTTGAAATGTTGTTTGAATTATAAACGAAAAGGCGCTTCTTCTCGGAACAGCGCCTTTTTTAATAGATAGAAAAAACGGCGTTAAAAGAGGCGAAAGAAAGGGCATGACAATTTTTATATCGCGTAACACCGTGGCACGATTGTATGGACCGTCCTGACAATTGGCTTGTGCCTGAATGAAGCCCTTTGGCAGAGCAGCTGTTCAACAGTGGGTGTTTCCAACGAAGATTACTCAATGAAAACTTTGTCATCCACCGTTATCGAGCATTTAATTGGATTCATCGATGCGACACGAAAGATTGGCAGACATTGCCTGCGACATACACACAAATGGCAGGCCCGTTTTGATGCGTTTTATTGTATTACATGGAACGGACACCATGGCTTATACCCGCGGCGGCCTTGTCCTTTTAAATTGTTGCTACATAGTGGATAGCCGATTATTGTCACTGGTTTCGCAAGTGCTATGTACAAAGGTTCGAAGTTGACGCCATGAAATCAATGTCAATGGGCGCTTATTTCTCCTTGAAGCGTCAGTCTATGAAAAAGCCGTGAAACGGCGTGTTTCCTATTCTTTGCCGGTCGATTGATAGATAGGCGATCGAGCCTCACAAATGCGCACACAGTTGACTGGGCAAGCTTTAATTCGGCCACAGTCAACCAGCACGTGGGCGGTGTTAGCGCCTTGCCTGGCGCTGGCGTGATGCTGACCTGACGCGATCAACGGAAATGACGATTTCCCCAAATTTCCGAGAATGAAGAAAGTGCGTGACGATTCTGCCTGTTTTCCCCGGTGTGCAAGCGGAAACTTGGCAGGCTATTAATGAAATACGTCTAAAGTGCGGTGTTATGAGTTATGGTGCGGGCAACGCCCCAGACCCAAAACATCGGCGTCTGCGCTTTTACCGCTCGCAACAAGCCCGAGACGTAAGTGGGATTGTGAATGTTAGCCAGTGTGGCGCAGGAAGAGTAGCTGCAGTTGCTATGCGGCGGTTCGGCATTGGTTTCAAGGCAGCGTTTATTTCTGGTGAAGACCATGACTATGAGCATGTCGTTTGTGAAATTGCATTTTCTAATTGGGTTAGGGTTAAGTGCTGAAGGAAATAAAAGCTATTTTTTTGAAGTTATTTTTAAGTTTTTGGGTGGACGTTTTTCTGTTCCTTACTGAAAAGGGATTTAATGCGTTTTGTATGTGCTTTTAGTCGTTAGTTTGGTCCGACGGGTTTTTCCGGAAAACTCATCGTCGGTTATCGATCCTAAAGCGTGTAACTTGTATGTCGCTTCTTTTGCGGCTGTTTGGCTTTCCTCTGCCATTGCCTTTGGTGCAGCGTCGACATTTTCCTAAGTGGGAAAAGAGCTGCCTAAACACATATCGCTGGTCATGCTTGATCGAAATGGCTTCCTATCTTGCTTCGCTTATGTCGCCAATCGCCCAAGGTTTGCTGCAGGTAATCAATGGCGCTGATAGGTGCCTTACAACCGGCTTTAGTCACTTTGCTTGCCTTCTTAATAATAAAGAAAACTCTGTTCAAAGGCATTGTCGTTCTGGATTTGGCCATGGGTCGGTTTAATGTTTGGTGGTGGCCCCGCTTAGAGCTGGATTGATCACGGCGGTGTGTCCTTTATTTACTTTGCTTTGGCTTGCTCGCCTATATTCGCTCTGTCTTTGGGGTGACCTATCAAAAGAATGTCGAGTATCATCTCGGTAAGTATTTTTCCAGCTCAATGGCGATACAAAATCTCGCTCCGCCTAGTGTGGTGTCCTTTTGTTTGTGCTTATTTTAGGTGAAAGCCTTTTTTTTTCGCGTGCAGCTGGAAGTCGGTCTTACTGTGTTTTTGGGGCGTGTATTGTATTGTCCGGCGGCCGGCGTATTTTTAATGGTGTGGGTTGCTGAGAAAGTCTAAAGCCTGCGCAAGTCTCAACCGTTTATTATAGCGCCACCGTTTGGCGGCGATAAGAAAGTTTATTTCTTATTCACAGAGGTCCATTGAACAACGATTCAAGATCGTCGCTTTGTGGTGACTATCACTGGGGTGTATTTGAGTCGAACTAAAGCCAATAATGGAATAATCCCACACACTGGCAGGAAAAATAACCATGAATGCTAAATGTATGATTACTTTTTAAGCGAGTAAAATTCAATCTGCTTCGGCTCTATCAATTAAGGTGCGCCGAAACGTTTGAAGTTCATCGACGTGATGATCGAATTCAATTTTGCTGGGCAAGAAGTTGAACTGTTGGTTTGTAGGTGGTGGACCAGTTGTATTCTGGTATTGGTGGTGATTCTTTGCTCCAGACCATGTGCATGCGCAAGCAAGGCGAGCCCTAAAATGCATGAAAAGCTGGCAAATTCCGTGTAAATCGCCAGTAAATCCTCCCCAATCCGAGGTTCAAATTCTCCATGACTTTAATCAAGGCATCAAAGTTGTGCGTTGCCTTGGATCGTAGGTCCTCCATCAAAAAAAACCCATCGCCTCAAGCAATTTTCGATACGCGTTACTTTGGGCTGTGAACAAGCGTATCAAGGCGTGGGTCCAGCTCTATTCGTCTAGACTTTCGGGACGGCCAGCGCTAAGACGACTGTCGCGCACAATCAACCGGTGACCTTGCGCGCCTTTCCCAGATGCGGAGCGATGCCCGCGGCGGGTGGTTTCTACTTCTGGGCAGTTCGGGCATTTAGCGGCCTGTGTAAACGTTATGTCGTCGAGACAACTGTTAGAGTTATGGCGTTGGCTTGCTAGGGAATTGGTCGGTATTGCGGCTGGTGCGTTGGGGGTCGGAATTGTGCGTTAGGTGCATGTTGAGCCACCGGATCCGTGGGTGGGCGCCGATCAAGCAGTCCCGCTTTGCTGACACGGCTGTCCCATCCTGGCGCTCGGCGTCGCCCAATCCCTGGGCCCTCCGACGGTACAGCAAAGCGAGCTGCTGAACGCGCGCCTGATAACACTGAGTCAGCTCACCATGCCCCCTCTTATCGTTTTTGTATTGGCTTGTCGCTTTGGTAAAACTGCCGCTTGAAGCTTGCTGTTTTTAGCTGTGCAGCCAGTAGGTTGCCGAACAACAGCAATAACAACAGCGGCACTCAACTCATTACAAAGCGCCCGTTCCAGCCTGAAGGCGACTCTGAACGCGTCTCGCCGCTGTAGCGCGACAGAATCAGGGTGGAAAGGCCCGAATGGTGAGCAGATCATCGCCAGGGAGGAAGCCAACATCAGTCCTACCGCCGGTCATGACGGCAACACCGAGTACGGCCTAGTTGCGCAGCAGACCGGCGATCAAGCGACAGTGACACAATCGGTTGCCCACGCCCATGATCGCCAACGTGTATGGTGCTGGAACAGACCTGGCCACGCCAGCAGCAGATTGTACTTGGCTCGGGCGGCAGCAGGCGGCAATTTCTTCCATGGCGCGCAATTCGCCCTCGCGGCCACCCTAGCCAGGCAGCGCAGCGCAAGATAAACATCTCGTTGTCATCTGGCCATATTGTCGCGACTTTCTTGCAGCCATTCCGTGACCGGTCCACTGCCACAGAGGTAATGATCACGCCCACCTGGCACGAGCACCATCGCCGACTGACCGAGGCGGTTGAGGACCGCTTACCGAGTGCGAGCGCACTATATAGCCGTAGCAGCCCCGAGCAGGCTGCCGATCAGCAGGCCGTCATCGCCTGAGCTTTGGTGCTGTCAACCAATTATGTCGCGTAGCGGCCAGCAAGCCACGCGTCTCGCGGCGCCAAGCCGACCAGAATCAATCATTCACCCGCCGCCACATCTACCGTAAGGCAGCATCGCACTCCCTAAGGACACTGCGGCATTCCCGGGAAAATAATTTGCAATGGTCACGCTGGTCGGCGCCAGCATGCAGCTAGCGCAAAGCCGCGCAATAGTCGTGACCATGACGCCTGCGCAGGCCGTTCGCGCGCGCTGCTCGTCGTTCAGCGGTGCGCTTGAGGTGGGTGGTCAGCGTGCCGCATGAGCAGGTTATCATGCCGAAATTGAAGGATCGAGCGATGCTGGCCGGCGGTCCCAGCACGTAGCGGGATAGAGCACGAACCTTTGGCCGATAACAGGCCTTGTGCAGCCGCTGAGCTGCGGCAAAGCGCTTGGCCAGCAACTGCATCAGCCCCATGCGGCCAGGAAGCTGGTGTAGTAAGCAGCTGAGGAGGCTGGCGCGGCCACAGGGCTGGCCTCTGCACGAGCATCTGAGCGCCGTAGCGACCAGCACGGCCAGGGTGACTGCATGCCCAAGCCAATTCGCGGGTAGCGGTTCAAGGCGATTGCAAATGCAGCAGGAAGTACAACAGGAAACCGCCCAGCAGCAGCCCAACTGAGCCACGGTACTGCGTTACAGGGCTGTCAGCTCCCAGGCCTACACGCCCAGGGCGGCAAGCAGCCGCGATTTTCATGCGCAATTGGCTCACGGCAGATCTGCGGTAAGGCACCTTTTTACAAAACGCCCTTCCCCGAAGCCGATCAGACTTGCTCTTTTCCAACTACGGACGCCAGATCCGCAGGCGCGCCCTGATACTTGTGGCCAGCGGCCGCTGCCGCGCACCGTCACCAAACGGCGCGGCCACCTGGGTGCCCCGACTCCGCGGTGGCGGAATTTCACGTTCATCGACCAGGGTGAGGCCACACGGCGGTTCGGCCGCCGGTCGGGGCCAGGTTCCGCACAGGCCCAGGCGATGGTCCAGCAGGCTGGCGGTGGACGCCACCCGTGCAGGTTTGCCGGCGTACTGTTAACTACACGCGCGTCACGGTCAGGCCATTACCGCACTGCCCTTCGGATACTCCAGCAAACTCCACCCAGATCCTGAAGAAACCGGTTTACCGAGCGTCAACGAACACACCAACGGCTTTTTTGTGGTCTGACTTCACTGATAGTCACCCTTTTTTACTAACTTGATTTTCCCGCTGAAAACCCGAAAGTAGAATTCAAACGCTAAAGCCCGCGCCAGACTCGCCAAGACGACTCGCGCGCAATGCGGTAAATACTGGATTGTATCGGGCGAGACAATTATGCTCACACCGCCCATAACCGACACATAGCACGCCACGCCTGAGCCAGCCCGGCAAACTTGCGAAGATCACCGGCAGGAATTAATCTCGCACCATCTTAAACGAAAATTCCTGTCCGCCATGCGGAATGACAGGATGATAAGGAGTATTGCATGTTCATAACACGACTACGCACGTGATCGGCGCAGCAGACACTCGCGCACGACGGCATAGCCCAATTGTTTGAAGAGGGGCAGCCACGACTCACTGATTTACGATACCCGCGCCGAGGCCGATGATGATGCGATCAGCTTCAAACCGCAATCTGCTGCAGCGCTTCGGTGGCCAAGGGCAAATCTTCAGCGAAGCCGACTCGCAAGCGACACAATCGGCGCCCGACATGCAGCCGGCCGATCCGACTGGACGCTGCCTGAAGGACTCGCGACTTTGGTCGAATTGAGGCCACGTCGAGTTGCATTGAGGTCAAGCAAGAACTGTTTCGAGTCAGTTAACAGCCAACTAGTGCGTGCACGACTGCGCATATGGCGACCAATACTTCTTCCCTGTCCAGTACACCGCGCCTTGCCACACCATGCAAACACCAGACGCGATTGCCGGCTTTCACCTCTCTTCAACCCCGGTAAACCCTATGAAGATTCGGTCGAAGTGGTGCGCGGCGAGCGTACCGACGAACCGCTATATTCAAGGCCTGTAGCGCTGCTGAAGGCGCTGGGCACTCTGCTGCCATTACCCGGACACCCCGGCCTCTGGTCAACCATGCTGGCCGCGCCTTCGTACCGAAGCGCTGCCGATTCTCAGCGAGGGCGTGTGCCACGCGCAGCAGATCGCCGCAATTCTGCGTGAATGGCCCCCGGTTTCGCATGGCCGGTTCGAGGCTGTTTAAACGGGGCACGCGCCGGCCACACCGCCTGAACCGGCCCTGGACGTGTCGCACGCGGTGATGGAGTCCCGGTATACGAGCAGTCCTAACCACGACCCACACTACACCTGCCGTCTTTCATCGCCTGCCCGCCACGCGTCGCTGCTGATTGCTGGGGCGGCAAGACCGCCAAGGTTTCCACCGTATGATAGACGGCCAGAAGATCGACAGCCCCGAAGCCGCGCCTGAAACCTGTGTCGTCAACCCGTCCGTTCTGGCATGGACAGCCTGATGACGTGGTGCGCAGCAATGTTCTGCTGCCTGGCAGCCGCTGGGCGCCACTCTGAAGAGCACAATAATTCCAGCCCAGGCCGATTGTCTGGTGCCGCCCTGGGGTGAAGACCTGCACCAACACCCCTCGCCGCCAGGCATGCCTGCCGAGCGCACGGTGGCCGTTGACTGTTTTTGCCGACTGGGGAACCAGCGCCGCGTGATCATGCCACCCGGCCAGTCAGCGCCGACGTTGTTTGCCCAGGTCCCGTCAAGGTCGTTTGAGCGCCGATGGTGTGCGGTGAAAGTGATCAATGATTCAGCCGCGGCTTTCATTATTCAGCGGCTGATCGCCAGTGTGGTCCAACCCTCGGCGCGAGATTGCGCAGAAAGGCATCGCCACCCCGATACCCTCGACCGTGCTATTCAAACTGGCGCTTGGGTTACCCGAAAGGTCCGCTGGCCTTTGGCGAACATTACAAGAAGTGCAACATTCTGACCGTATTGACAACCTGCAGAGCCGTTATACGCGAGTCCGCGTTAAACGTGCCAGCCCTGGTTGCGCCGCCCGCGTACAAGCTTGACCTGCCCCTTCACCGCCCGACATCCAGGAAGTAATTTGAATGACTGCCTATATCTATGATGGTTTGCGCCTCACCCTCGCACGCCGACGCTGGCGCGCTGGCCAGTGTGGCGCCCCGAGACCTGCTCGCCGAAGTGAGCGTGCGCTGGTCGCGCGCAACGGTTCTTGACGGTCATGATTGACGAAGAGTGTGATCATGGGCTGCACCAACCAGGCCGGTGAGACGCGCGCCAAATATCGCCCGCCAACGCGGGCTGCGTGCGGGACTTGCCGCAGGAAGTGGCCTGGCGTGACCGGTGACCGGCTGTGTGGTTCTGGCCTGCCGCGATTCGGATGCATTCACGAGCGCGCAGTCAAAGCGGTGAAGGCGAGCTGTTTGTCGCTGGCGGCGCCCGAGAGCATGAGCCGTGCCCCTTTCGTTAATTGCCAAGAGCGAGAGCGCTTTACTCGCGTGATTTTCCGCGCCGTTCGACCACATAGGCGCGCCTTCCCCAACTCGCCAGTGGAAGATGAATACGCGACGCACCATGCCGAGACCGCCGACAACGTTGCGCGATTCTGGCATCACCCGCGAGCAGGCCGACACCTACGCTGCCGGCGGCCAGGCGCTGTATGAAGCCGCCCCGGCGCTGACGGTTTCTTCGCTGAGGAAAAATCCACCGATGAAGTCTCCCAGGCGTAAAAGCGCAAAGTGGTTGCTCAGGATGAGCATCTCCGCGCTGACAGCACCCGTGTTGCTCTCTGGCCTGCCTTTCGCTGTTTCAAGGACGGCGTAGTCACGCCGGTAACGCCTCGGGTGTGGGAATGACGGCGCTGCGGCCACTGCTGATCGCTCTGAAGCCATTGGCCAGAAATACGGCATCAAGACACGGCGAAGATCCTCGCTGGCGCCGTGTCCGGTGTTGCACCCGCGGGAATGGGCCTGGGCCCGGTGGAAGCCTGCAAGAAGGCGCTGAGCCGTGCGGGTCCTGAGCTGGATGATATGGACGTGAATCGAGATAACGAAGCCCTTCCTGCCTCAAAAAGGTATTGGGTTGCGCCACAGCAACTGGCATCGCCTTTGCGATCCGCGCCTGAACCCCAACGGCCGGCGCCAATCGCTGTCCGGCCCACCCGCTGGCGCCTCGGGTGCGCGTCTTGACCTGACGGCACTGCGTCAGCTGGAACGGACTGGCAAGCGTTATGCGCTGGTGAGCCTGTGTATTTGGTCTGGGTCAGGTGTGCTGCGGTGATCGAGCGGGTCCAGAAGCGCTGGGCTTTTGTTGTAACCTTCGCGCGGAGGCCGCCGCCCTACCGGATTTGTGTGTATGCACAAAACTGGGTGGAGAGTTGGGTGGGAGCGCGGCCTCGCCGCGAAGGGTTTTAGGTCGCCCGCCACCGCCCGAGTGAATTAAGCGCTGCCCGTTTCTGATAAAAGTGCCCCACCATCCAACCGTAACAGTGAACGCATCGATGCAACTACAATTCCAACCCTTTGGAATGGCTCGGCGAGGCCTTGGGCCGTGATTCCGCCTGCTGGTCGAACAGCCTGGGCCTGGATCTTGACTGTGCTCGCTGCGCCAGCTTCGGCATTCGTGAACCGGTTTTTCCCGGCGCTGGGGGTAGACAGCACATCTCACCGTCATTTTTGTCGTGGTATGGGGGGGGAGGGCTGAATTCTGATCTACCAACCGGGGTTACAGCCTTTTATCTAAACAAGCGCAATTGTCGGCGGCGTTATCTGGCTGCTTGCTGGGTTTTATGTTGCTCAGCGCCCCTGATACGCTGGAGCGATTCCCAACGCGATTTCACCTGAATATTCGAGAGAACGTTATGGGTTTCGCATTTCGCAAAATGATCTGCACCTGAGCAGCAGCGCCTTCGTAAACGCAGTCGGCTAATTCCGAGAAGCAATATGGACCGGCCGGGTGAAGACGTAATCCCGCGCTGAGTGGAAGATACGCGCTGAGGGCACCAAAGCTACGCGGTGATCTGTCAACGATCCGATGCGCCTTTGATTTCGGCCAATGGCACTTATGGCTTCGTTCATTGGTTGCCTACAACATTCCGGCCTCGAACCACGTCGACTTCCCGAAGCTGCGACCCCACACCCAAGGCAAGAACAACTTCGGTAACCCCGCTACAAGGCCCGAGCCGCCCGAAGGCCATGGCAGCATCAGTACTACTTCTGGATATTGGCGCGGATAGCGAAACTGACATCTGCCCAGCAGGCCTGACCAGGTGGGAGTTGCCTGGCCAAGGTTGAGGCCCGCACTGCCTGGCAATGAATCGCCTGATCGTCACCTACAGCGCGGCTGAATAGCAAACGACAAGCAGGCCGGAATCCATCTAGGCCTGCGGCATAGCCTGGCCTACAGTGACAAGTTCAACAGCGGCAGTATCCGCCTCCCGCAGCGGGGCGTTCATGCAAAAGCTTGCCGAGTTTGCGGTATGGCTTGCCGATCCAGCGCAGCCAGTTTGCCAGCTTGGCGCGGGCCTCTGTCCAGCAGTTGCTTCCGGTGCTCGCCAACCTCATTCGCCGAAAACCTGCCTGCACGCCTGTGCGGGGTCCTATGGATTTCAGCCTGCAGCGCACAGCGTGACTACCACCAACTGTGGGCGCATCCTTTCCTCGGCAGCTGCAATCGCGGCCGGCGCATGGTCATGCAATCGCCACTTCATTCACGGCCCGTGTAAAGCACCTTCGCGCCCACGCGGTAATTCGGCCAGCAGCAAACATGAAATGGCCCGCCTTGGCCTATGCAATGTCCCGTACTGGCAATTGACCACGCGCGCTGGGATGGTCCAGCAACGCCGCGTCAGTACGATCACCGGCAAGCCGCGCATGGCAAAATCGCGGGCCGGGGCCCGGCGTCGATCAGTTTCGATCATAACGCGGCGCTTGAAGATTACCCCTCGCGCCCGTGGATCAAGCACGTCGCGTAATGCAGCCTGGGCAGCCTGATTCAGAGCCGTCCAGCAGGTTACTCAATCATGCACCTGCGACACCCCGCATTGACCTTGCCGTCGTTCAGGGGATTTCTGCAGCATTCGCGCCATGGGCCACGCTCAAGCCGCTCATGTGCTGACCGGCTTCGTCGCGCCACTACCCGGCGCAGCAGTTTGCCCCGGTGGACTTGGGCAAGTCGTCGCGGTCTTCGACGGTACCTCGCACCTTGTAGCCGTCCAAGAATTTCGCGGCAGTGGGCGATGATGCCGGCCGTCAGTTTGGATCATGCAGGCTGACCAATAACACGCTTTTTGATCGGAATTTCGCCTTCTTCTCGTCCGGCACACCTACGCTACGGCACTCACGGTATCCCGCATGGCGCTATGACCGCGTCTTCCACTTCATTGGGTACACGTTGAATGCCCGGAGACCAGGATCATATCCTCTTAGCGATCGACCAACTTGAGGAACGCTCCTCATCCGATCACCGCCCACTATCACGGTCTTCAAGCCACCGTCTTCGTAACAGGTTTTCAGCGGTGGCCCTCGGCCGCTGCAGTAGCCCGCATTGACCTGCGGCCCGCGACTCAGCAGCTCCCGGCTCGCCCGCGTGGGCGTTTTCTTGCCCGTCATCGTCCACCGTCTTCATCTCGTTTCGATCACGCCTGAACCAATAAAGCCTTCCTTGTAGGGCGTGAAACGAGGTGGAATGCACCACCACCGGCCGAGTTTCGGTCAGGCCATAGCCTTTCGCGAACCACGGCGCCGGTACGCTCGCAGCCAACGGTAACACCCGGGCAATCTCGGTAATTTCCAGAGGGCGCCGCCGGAGTTGAACCCATTTGAGCTGTGAGAAAATTCGATGCTGTCGAAATTCCGGGTGAGCCATCAGCGACACGAACAGCGTAATTGATGCCGGTCAGCAGCGTAAATAACGGTGGCCGCTTGAGGTCCGCCGACATGCCATCCCAGGTCGCGCGGATTGGTGACAGATGCTGTGAAACAGTAAATACCGAGGCATAGCAGTTCGCGGTAAAGGCGAAGATATGTAAAACAGCGCAGTGGCCGAATCGCGCACTTCGTTGCCGATTACAACATCACTCGGGCTTGATCAACGCTGGACGGCCTCAGCACGTTGCTGAGGCTATTGCGGTGCTGAGCATCGCGCCCTTGGATACACCGGTAGTACCGCGGTGTTACTGCAGCCACGGCAATATCTCCAATCCCTGCTCTGGGCTGACTGCCGGCAGGTTACGCCCCTCTGCGAAGCCGCACGCATAAAAGCGCGTCCACATCTCCTTCATTCCGAAGCTCGAACACCGGCTGGGTCATTGTCCCTAAACATGCTTGAGACGACACTTTCGATCTGCGTCTCCGCCCTGAATCTTGCGCACCAAATGGCAACAGCATTGTCGATGCACGATCAGGGCGCGGGCGCCGAGTCGGAACTGGTGGCGGTTTCAAGTGGGGTGGTACTGCGGATTGGTAATTGACGACCACCCAGCCCGGCTTTCAAGGGCGCGAAAATGCTGATGGGTTTGCAGCAGATTGGGGCATCTGGAATCGCGATACGATCTCCCGGCTGCAACTGCAGCGCGCCGCGCAGGTACGGCCCAGCGCATCAGCCTGGCGTTCAGGTCAACAAAGATACGGGTATCCATCGCCCACAGAGGAATGCCCGGTTTATCTGAAATAATCCTGCAAGCCTTGGCCAGAACGTCAGCAACGCTGGGTGTGACCCAGCTGCTCAGTTGGGTGCTGACGAAAGAGTGAGCGGGTGTGACATTGGAAACCTCTTATCGAATCATTATTTGCAGAGCGGAATACAATACAAAAGATGCTTTCTATCGTCTATCCTTGTGCAATCATTGAGACAAACTGTTTGGGCAGTACCGCTAGCAAGAACAGCATATCCTGCTAGGGTTCGAACCTAGTGGAAACAATATAGACACGGCGTCGAACAATAGTCCCTGGAGATTGCCTAGCTGTTCCGCACAAGAACCGGCTGAATTCGCCTGAATTAAGATGACAAGGTACTCTAAACCCATGACCAATGAATCTCGAACCTCTCAAGGAAGGGCGCTGTAGCCAAGGACCGCAAATTTGTCGAGGCGCTGTCGCGGGCCTGGATGTATTACGCGCCTTTCAGCCAGGGCGCCTGTGGTCATTGGGCAATCAGGACATCGCCCGCATCATCACCGGACTGCCAAAGCCCACCGGTCGCGGATGACCTATAACGCTGACCAAGCTTGCTACCTGAGCTATTCGCCGCAACTGGAAAAATACCAGCTCGACCTGGCGTTTCCTGGCCCTGGCTACCTACGTGTTTCCAATCTTGCGCGAAACGCCAACTGGCCAACGCCCTATATGGACGAGTTTGCGCGCTTCGACCGAACACCTCGGTGGGCCTGACTGCCCGCGACGCCTGTCGAGATCTACGTGGAAAACTGCGCCCCGCCGAGTCACCTCGTGCGCATTGACGTGGGCGTGCGCCTGCCGGCTGGCCACCCACAGCCGCTGGCCGGGCCCTACCTCGCCCGGATGAAAGAAGATGAGCGCAGCCACGTGCTCGATGCCCTGGGCCGCGCGAACCCGGAAACAAACAAACCCCTTTGGGGCCCCCCCGGAAAAATCTTGCACAAGCATTTTGATGGACAGCTTCGAGGATATCGGCAAGCACGGTTTTCTGCCTGTCGCTGGCAACTGGGACCGCAACGGTCACGGCCGCCGGCGTGCCGCTGTTTCCCCTGCAGACGGCACCATCATGGCCCTGACCTGCGTGCGGCTCCTTCGTACCTGGCCTCGGAAAGAGAAGGTCAAAAACCGCTCGCCACTCAGTTTGCCATGCTCGCCCGCGACAT
>Ga0163217_1112180_pt1 | contig 13169 bp, 18 predicted proteins | sample SynspAceP_FD_185933 | JGI IMG/M metagenome (GOLD analysis project Ga0163217, IMG submission 185933) | Saline lake microbial communities from Ace Lake in Antarctica - Synechococcus sp. Ace-P (PacBio error correction) | ecosystem: Environmental > Aquatic > Non-marine Saline and Alkaline > Saline ...
ATCCGTAGTCCCAAGAGATCGGGCGAGGGCTCGTGCTGAAATTCTCAACGCCAGAAAGAACGCGACATCGCTCAGCCAGATGCTGCAGCGGGAATTGACGCTGGCAAAGTGAAACCTGCAACAAGTATCCGTATGCTCGACCAAGGTCAGTCCGTCGAGCGATCGAGAAAATGCGTCTTTCCAATCGTGAACCCTCGGTGCTTATCGACTAGCACATCGTTGTCCCGAGTCATTTTCCAAGGATGCGTTGGCCCGATGAGCTGATCGCCAGGTTCAGACCGCTGGTCGCCTCGGGGTGCCGTTTTCAGGCCGGGTGGTTGGTCGAGAACGACAGGGTGAGCGGCAACTCCCGAAACGGCGTCCGAAACCGCAACGCGAATCAACAGCTTCGTTCGACATCGAGCGAGCGAAGAATGAAAGGCGGAGAGACGATGTCTCCCGAAGCCGATCGTCAGGAGGTTGAAATCTCGCGTGGCCCAGTCCCTGGAGACTGCTGATGGGATACAAGGAGACAAGACAACCGTCAACTTGAAGCAAACCACCGAAGCCCTTACTCGCGCCGTTGGAAGTCCGAGCGCCCGTTGCTGGGCAGCCGTCGAGTCGGCGAGGTTTTGCCACAACGAACGCGTGATGCGTGGTGACTCGCTGGTCGTGCTGCCACACTGACCTCACTTTACGTCGAAGCCAGCAATTCGCGAGAGCGATTGGGTCCAGGGACGGCCGGGCACGCCGTCGCGTTTGCATCGGGACCGGGTGCGGGAGTGGTCGCCGGACCTGTGATGGTGCCCAGGTGTCTTCGCTCGATGAACGGCTTTCTTTTCCCGCCAAGGTGCGATACTTTGTGTCGCTGCCAATTCAGCGGACCGCGACACTGAAAGCTCGGGTTGGCCGCGTCGACGGATCGAAAACAGCCGAAGGTTCTGCCTGCGGGCGACCGAGGAGGGAGATGTTCGCCATTCGCGTCACGGTCTCCCGATCGGGATAGGCTCGTTCAACACGCGGTGCGTCCGTGAGACCGGAATCGGGTTCAGCAACACGAGAACGAGCAGTTTGTGTTTGTCGACATGCAACGTGTTACGGAGCTTTCAAACGCGTGGCTCTCCACCGCTGGGCTAAGTGGTTACAGCGACGGAGTTGGTTCCACGAGCGCGGAGTCTGTTCAGCGCGCGGTGCACATTTGGTGGTGACCAACGGAGCGTCGTTATGTTTGAAGGTCCGAGCTGCTGCTGTCGAGGGCGAGGCGATATAATGCTCAACGGACAAATCATATGAAAGTATTCGCTCTTGAGAGGCGCGGGGCTGTCATCATAACTTGACACGTATATACTTGATAGGCGGCGGTCGGTGTGTACTACGCGTCGGTGGAGTCATGCCGATCCGGCGACCGTTCCTGTCACGATGACGAACGTGCAAGTCCAGGTCGTTACGGACGGCGGGATCATTGGTCGCCCGGTCGAAGTTCGAACGCTATGTCACTTAATCCAGTCGAAACACGATGGGGCGGCCTGCCTGACGTGGCGAAGAGGCTGCCGGCAGCGTATTTCCAAGTTCGCATTTCCGTCGTCACGATCGGTGTTCGAGGAAGAATCGTCGCGGACATCTATCGTGGGACCCAGCTTGTGCCGAGCGACTCGCGGATGCTGCCGCGAACATCCCGGCCCGGATACGGGAACGCCCACCGTCGGAACCGCTGACGAACCGCACTCGAGAAGACTCGCGTGCAGATTTAGAAGTCTCGCAGCGAAACGCATTCGCCGATGGAACTTCGCACGATGCTGGAAATGGGAAAATCTCGCCCAAGCTGCGTCAGGTCAAAGGCGTCCACGGAGTCAATAACGCACGGCGGCTATAACCAGACTTTCGAAGGTTCAAGTCCCGATCGCGATCGGCATGAACAGCTCGGGATTCCCGATGGAGTTGCTATTCCAACGACCTGCACGTGCAAGCGAAACAACAACACATCCGGCGGCGGCTACGTCATCCACCACGGCGAACAACGTTTTTATTCGCGCGTGTTCGCTGTTGGAAAAACGAAGCGGACATTGAAAGCGTGGTCATTCGTCGCGAACCGGACGGCAATGCGCGGATTCTGTTTGCGAGACATTGCCAAGGTCAGTATCGAACCGAATGACACGGCAAGGAGCGGTGACTCGCGACGGAACGCCGGCGAATCGTTACCGGGCTGGTGATGATGTTGATCGGCGAAGAAACTCACGCGAAGTTGTCGAGGCTTCGCGAAAGATCCGCCTGCCAAAGAAATCGAAGTCAACGTGCCCGAAAGGCGTTACCTTGAAGTGACGTATGACCGAGCCGCCTTGAATCGGTCGCTACGCTCGAGACGGTCCCTTCGCCACCAACCCTGACCCGAAGGCGGCATGTTTGGTGATCGTGGTGTGCTGTTGCTGGATGCCTCGACAACAGCTGCGAGCTCGGCATCATCGTCGCGCTTCTGCGGATTCCGTGCTTTTCGATGCTGTTCGCCACCAACTAGTGATGCCTAACACCGGCGTCCACTGCTAGCGTTCGATGAGCCATCCGGTGCGAATCGACTGTGGGTTTTTGATCGTACGATAGCAGCGTGAATCATGGTCGACGAAGCTGCATCGCAAACTCTCGCACGACAACGGCGAATGCCAAAACACGAGGAATGTGATCCGTGATGCGGCGGTCGAAGTTTTCGCCACGCCAACAAATGTTCGGCCGAATTGATCAAATCCGCGGTGGTGTTCCTTCCCATTCTGTTGCTTGAAGGGCAGCGAAGGAAAATTGTTTCGCCCGATGGCAAATTCAGTGTCTGTTTTTGCTTTGGGGTGGGTCAATGATTTGGTCGCTGTTCCTTCATGCAAGCGATGGCTTTCGATCCTCTTGCCCCAAAAAAATAAGGAAGAAAGCGTCTTCGTGTTCGGAATGTCCAAGTTCTTCTACGGCCACTGGTCACACGAGCGATTAAGCAGCCGTTTTGTCCACCGTCGCGATGGGCGTTGACGTTTTTCGTCATTGAGCCTACCGAGTGGCCCGGAATCTAGGTTCGGAAGTTCATGCCACGGCTGGAGAAGGCGACCTGTTGGTGAAGCTCAGCGTTTGCCCCAGCGCGACGCTGGAGGGTTCGATCGTGAGTCCGACACAGATGAACAACATCCTGAAAATACCTCCGAAGTGCAAACGGTCTTTCAAAAACGGGCGTCCGGAAAATCGCCCAACGATGTGATGGGGCGTTCATCAAACTGAACGTTTGGGTGCTATTCACCGGATCCACGATTGGCCCGAGAAGAAAGCACGCAACGACCTGATCGAACCAAGATTGTCCGAGCTCAACGCCACTGTTCCCGGCGTCGCGTTCGATTCACTCAGGCCGATCGAAATGCGAAGGTTCGACGAACTGGTCGCGGGCGTGAAAGCCGACGTCGCCGTGTGCTTTAACGGTGGACGACATGGAGTGCCCTTGGTGCAAAAGGCAAGAGTCGAAGCCGCCTGCGATCCATTCCGGTGCCGTGACGTGAAAGCCGACTACCAAAGCCAACTTGTCGACGCTGACGATCAAGACCAAGGGCAGGCTCTGGCCCAAGTAACGGCAATCGACGCCCAGACCGGTGCTGGAATGTCGTCTCATCGCTGCGCCCATCAAAGTCGGCCAGGTTTTTGAGGGCCGCGCCCGATAACCGATCATGGTGCGTGGTAAACGGCGCAAGCCAATGGCGGTGAGAAACCTGAGTTTGCTCGAACAGTTCCCGTCGCGGACTTCGGGCGGCAAAGCGGTTTCCGCTAAAAGAACTGGCAGACCATTCGCTTGGAGGAAACTCCGCCATCGATCGAACAACCCAGAAGCAACCGTCGCCGACGTTCATTTCGGCCAACGTTCGCGGACGCCGATTGTTGGCAACCCCCCTTTTTTTTGGGGGGGGGTTTTTTCACGGAAAGCTCAAGCGGCCGTTTTCCGAACAAGTCGAAATTCGCACCGGGATAGCGAGGTTCGCTGGGGCGGCGACTTTGAGAACTTGCAATCCGCCAGTAACCCGGCTTGCCATCATCACCTCCATCATGGTTGGATGATCATCATGCGTTTGTTGCACACGAGCCCTTGGCTCGATGCGGCTCGCGTTGCTGTTCTTCCTTGCCGTTCCCGATGCCCGCATCCCGGTGCATCATCGCCATTGTACTTTTCTGCGAAAATTGCCATTCAGTATCTCTGCGCGTTGGTTTCATCGCCTTTATTTCGGCGTCACGCGTTTTGAATGGCTGGTCTTGGTCAGCCGCCGCCGAGCATTCCGCAAGTCGGGCAATGCCCGCCTCGACGAGGTCAGCACGTATACGGACGCGGGCGCCGTTCGCCTTGCCGTCCGGTGCGCATGACCGCACTGGTTCGCGAAGTCTCGGGTTCCTTGCCGATGGCTTCTTTCAACCGCGACGGTGCCGAGATGCAGCGGACCGCTCGGCCAACCGTCGTCATCGGCGGATTGATCACGTCAACACTGCTGACCTCGCTGGTCATTCCCCACGATCTAAAACCCTGGTTTGCCCGAGGACTCCAAGGATGTCGGAGTTGAATCATACGACGACCACGATCCGATGCTGAGTTAATTGCAGTTGTCGTAGTGGACGAGGTTACGAGTCCAGGGGCAGAGGGATTCGTAACCTCAATCCACTCAAGTAATCATGGTGGGCAGCGATCGGTGAACTCTCGTCGATCGGTGACCTTGTTTGTGAATGCCTTCTCAAATTGGATCGCGGGCGAAAGCCACTGCCCACCACCTTCAAGAAGGTTTTCGGGAAAGTGTTTCGGTAATCTTAGCCGTTTGGGCGTTACCACGGTTCTCTCCACTTACTAAAGCAGGTTTCGGGAAAGTGTTTTCGGTATCTTTAGCCGTTTTGGCGTTAGCCCCGTTTCCTCTCTAAGCAGGTTCGGGAAAGTGGTTCGTATCTTAGCCGTTTGGGCGTTAGCCACGGTTCTCACGTTTACCCGGGCTAACGCCCGAAAACGGCCTAAAGGGGTTGTACGCAATGAAATTACCCCGAGCCTGCTTAATCGGAGACTCCATGCCGCACAAAGAACGCATCACATCCGACCGAATCGGCTTGGCTGCGTGGCGCCGTTTTGGGAGCCAACGACGGAATGTTTCGACGGCCAGTTTTTTGGTCGTCGGCGTTGCTGCGGCTGAAACCGACGCGGTGAAAACATTAACTGATCGCGGGTTGTCGCCGGGTTGGTCGCCGGGGCCATGTCGATGGCCGCTTGGCGAGTCACGTTTTCCGTCAGTTCCGCCGTCGGACACCGAAAACGCAGCCCTTGGATCGCGAACGTGAAGAACTCGAAACAATGCCCGAGGGGGAACTTGCCGAACTCAAGGCGAATCATACGTTGGCCGTGGTCTCGACAATGACTTGGCTCACAAGTGCCGTCCAGCTCACCGCCCACGATGCCACTCGGAGCACATGCCGCGACGAAACTCGGCATTTCCGACTGACCACCCCGGCGCGCCGACCGATCCCAAGCTGCTTTGGCCTCCGCTTGACATCCTTCGCTGTCGGAAGCGGCATTGCCCTTTGCCGCAAAACCCTCCCTGACGCCTATCAAGCGAATCCCCATGGAGTGTCTCGATTCTATCGCTGTTGTTCTTGGCGATACTCGCGGAGTGTCGGCTTGGGCCGTGGGCAGCAGCATGAGTGGGCCGTTGGCGAGGTCACATTCTGGGGAGCAAGCGCAATGCTCGCCACCCGCCGGGATCGCCTACCTCTTCGGTGTCGCGGTTTGGACACTTCGACACGTCCTCACAGATTTCCGTCCAGCCTGCGTTTCAACGCGACAACGTCTTAGAGCTGGTCAAGTCGGCGATGTCAACTTACCGACTTGGTGCCGCGTGTTCTTTAACCATTTGCGTATCCATTGCTAAGTGTGCGAATCTGCCGTGCGGGTGTTGACTGGACTGGTGCATCCTCCGCAAGGTTCAACGGCCAAGCTGGGACGCAGCGGTTTTTCTGAGATCGTGAACGATTTTGAACGGTTGCATGCTTATTCGCATGCGGATTCAGCGTACTGCCTCCATGGCGGCCCTCTTCGTTTGCAATCAAAAGTCGAATGAAAGACATTGTATTGAATCTCCAAAGGGGAAAAGTGATGAAGAACACATCATCGTCTTTGGCGTTTTGTTAAGTTCTCGTGGTGTCCACAATCCGATGCGACGGCGCAACGAGGACGGGCAACGGTCAGGGTCGGGTCAGGGTCAGGGTCGCGGCAAAGGTCAAGGTCAAGGTTCAGTCAGGCCGGACATGGTCGCAGACGAAAACAATTTAGGAAGCGACGGCCTCGCGGAAACCAACCAGGCAAACGACGAATGCTCTTCCAGCGAATGGTGGTGGGCTCGACCTATTGCGGATGCGTGAAGAGGAAAACACTGGCTCGCGATGTCTAATACGAGTTTGGCAAAAATCGTCGCGGCAGTCATCTTTCAGAACATCTCGCGAGCCGAGAGCCAGCACATGCCAGGCACTGGCAAGATTGATTCGTCGAGCGAAATGCGGCAACCTTGGCAAATACCCCCGGAGTGTTCGCAACTATCCCTGATTAATCAGCAGCTCCTACAACCACGCTCGTTGCCAGTGGAAGCCAAGTTCCGCTGGATTCTTTGATGTGGGGCGCCAAGATTGAAGAGATGGATATCGCCGACTTGCAGCGATTGTTTGAAAGCAAACGGTCGATCCCAAGCTCGCAGATTCTGAACATTTGAAATGGCGGCGGCTCAGAAAATCACTTGCGAGCGTTTGCTTCGCAAGCTTCCCAAGCAAGGCGGCAAGCTACAAGGCTTTATTATGCTCCTGACCCCAAACCCAATCGATCAGAATTCGCCAATTCTTTCCGGGAGCGGACAAGGACGGCAAATCCGCCAGGGCATGGAGCGAACGGTGCTGGTCGAGCAAGATGGGTCAGGCAAATGCGGGTCCAGGGTTTTGGTCAGCATGGAAGGGTTTTGGGTCCAAGCCAGCGCGGTGGCCAAACAAACGTGGTGGCAACAACGCGGTGGACAGCAGGGCGAGGGCGGGTAATTCAGGCAGAATGAAGCCATCGTGACGAAAACGGCTGGTCACTCCGATTCCGGCGATTGACCATTCGTTTGAGGAAGCAATACCATTCAGGAACCGAATGCGTAAAAGACCGTCCAACCCGCACGCGATCACACGCATCAAAAGCGAGTTGATCAGCCGCTCGCCTGTTCCCAGGAACAGATCGCTGTCGGTATACTTCCGTCACTGCCATCCGTATCATGCGGCATGCGAAACCCTCACTTCGGGTAAGCCGTTCAACAAGATAGTTGCGGTTTTCATCCGCGGAAGCGTGCGCCGGAGATTTTCAAGGCATGACTCCAGTGTCCAACGATATTTTTGGTGCATGAAGTATGGAATGCTGTAGACTATTTTGTTAAGCCGGAAGAACGCAAGTTCCGAGCTCTGCAGAGGTCAACTCGACAAGGGATCATCTCGTGTCGCCAGCGTCTTTCCTCGCAAAGCGGTGTCGGCCAATGGTGCCGACGGTCCTCGGCGGATTTCGGTTCGCCGAGGACGATTTTTTCATCAATCATTTGGACACTGGAGCCATGCTTGAAAAACCTCGATCCTGGGTCTGCGCACGCCTTCCGTTCCGGATGAACCGTAGTTGCGCAGTATCCCTGGGGCTGTCTTTCTCGCCGCCCGCTATTCCACGAGAGAACGCTAGAAGATTGTGATGGACTTTCCTCGCTTAGACCAAATTTCTCTCAAATCAAGGTCACCTAAGAGTTTGATTGCGGACGCACACGCGCTAGCTGATAGGTGAACGACCGACGGCCTTTATCGCCCGACAGTCGTTTGCCAATATCCAAAAAGAACTTTTAGGTGATCTTGGGTGCTGTTCGGAACATCGCCTCACCGCCGCAGTCCCATCCCGGCAGGAAGATCGTAGCTGAGTACTTACAACGCTTTAAAACGGAAGCGGATGAGGGTGAGTTCGACTCGTTTACGCAGCCTCATCACTCGCTCACTAGTCGCAAACGCTGCAGATCGACGTCAACGCTTAGCGAGAAGTGGACGAACGGAAGGACGGGTCGGCTGGAATTGGTTGGTGAGACGAACTGCCCAGTTAACTTTGAGAAATCTTGGTGGTCGAAAATCAGAATTGCCCGGAAGCGTGTTTGACCGTTCTCTTGACGGAAGTAAACCGAAGTAATTGTGATGCTGACGCCAAATTGCAATCGCACGCGACTTCCAAATCAGAAGTCTTCCTGTACCGAATCACTTAAACCGCAAATCGCTCGATTCGATTGCGAGCGACTTCAGTTTGCTTGCCCGCAGACGTGAACTCGGCTGAATGCCTAGCAGCGTGGCGGCTTTTGAAGTTGGTTGCCCCCCGTGTGAGTGAGGAACTTTGTCGAGCCAAATTGACGCTCGGCGATCGCAAATCGCTTCGGCGTACCAGTTGTCCGTGCCGGATTCGAGTCGCTCGGCGACGAATTTTTTCCGGAAAGAAATTCTGGCCCAGCCGATGACGCTCATGATCTCGGCTGTCGCCTAGCGGTGGCAAGAAATCGGGAAGAAGGATGTTGCCTGGCGGGCGGTAGCAGCGATTGTCTTCATCACGCTTTTCGAGTTCAACGCACGTTGCCGGGCCAGTGATATGTCCCAATACTTCGAGTGTTTCCGGCGCGATCGTGCGGATGTTCTTTGCCGAACTCCGTTGCTGTAGGACGAAGAAAGTCTGCGGCTAAGACTCGCAAGTCGTCCTTCGCGGTCTCCCGCATGCGGCGGCAAGTGGATGCTTACCACGGCTGAGACCGAAATACAGTCGATCGAAACAGGCCTTCGGAGACAAGTTTTGTTTCAAGTCGTTGATTGGTGGCGGTCGATTGATTTCGCACGTCGACCTGGATCGTTTGCGTGCCGCCGACCCGCTCAACGTTTGAAATCTTGCAGTCACTCGTAGCCCCTTGGCCTGTGTATCGGAGACATGTCGCCGACTCGTCGAGAAACAACGTGCCGCCGTCAGCCTGTTCGAGTTTGGTGCCGATGCGTTGTCCGATGGCGCGTCGGTGAACGCCCCTTTTTCGTGGCCGAAATCTCGCTTATCCCCAGCAAAGCGTCGGGATCGCGGCGCAGTTGATTGCCTTGGAACGGACCGGTGGAGCGAGCGCTGTGGTGATAGGTCGCTTGGGCGACCACTTCCTTGCCGGTTCCGCTTTCGCCGAGCAATAAGCACGGTAGATTCTGCGAAGCCACTCGGCCGATCGCCTTGTAGACTTCTTCATCGTTTGGCATCGACCGACGATCGCATCAACCGCTTGCTTCTTCGTCGCTGTCGACTCCGCCAAAGTAACCGGTTGTACGCGGACCATACCGGCTTCGAGGTTGAACGCTTTGTCGAGCAGCGTCGGATCTTCGTCCAGTTCGAGCGGTTTGAAACAGATAATCGTACGCACCCAACTTGGTTGCTTCGATCGCCGACTGAAAACGTTTCGTTGGCCGGTGATGAAAGATGAACGGACTCGTGAATCGAATTCACGCATCGCTTTAACAGAGTTCCCAGACCCGCTTGGTGTCGGGTAAGGCTGGAGGTCCAATCACGACAACATCGGGGCTCGCCTCCTAACGACAGTCCGGCTCGCTCCTTCCGGCACCATCCTTCGCGGTCAGAAGAACCGATATGCTTTCGCTGGTGAATGCGCGCTCAAACGCTCTGGCAGATGGAAGGCTTCGTATCAATGACTAAGAGGGGTTTTGCCATGATGCGTATCAAAAAGCGTGAAGGTGTAGGGGACGAGGTGAAGTCCGTCGTGAAGGACTCGTTACCTCGTCACTAGCCTCGCCTCAACGGAAGCGTCGCCGAAAACTCAAGCTCCGCCTTCAGCGCGGTTTCTGTTCCCGTCAGCGTTTTGTCCACCGTGCGATTCGCAATCCGGCGGCAAATTTCAAGCCCAAGTCCGACGCCGGTCGGCTTGCTAGTTGAAAACGGAGTGAACACACTTGGCCATCAAGTCATCCGGCAGATTCCTTTCGCCAGTATCGCGAGCGGACAACTCCATTTATCATCGGTGGGATCGCACACGAATCGTTACCTCGCCGACTCGCCGCCCTTGCATCCGCGTCGAGAGCGTTAGCGAAAGGTTTCAGAAGTAGTTCTGGATCTGCGAGCGTCACCTTCAAATGGTGATGGGCGCCGCGTCATCGCAGAGCCCACTCAGCTTCACGCCCTGTTGTCCCACAGCGTCCTCGATCAAGTGCACGGCTTTCGGACAACTTTTTGAATTGGAAAGACCGACTGTTCGCCTGCTCTGGCGGGCGTAAGTCGAGCAGGCTGTTCACGCCTGCGTTCCATCCGTCGGATTTCTTTGTTCGACCAATTCAAGATCATGCGGTCGGCAAACTTCGTCAGCGAACTTGCTGCGGTTGACTTGGATCAGCATCTTGATTGAAGTCAGCGGGTTTGCGAAATTTTCATGGGGCGACTCCTGTGGCCAATGAGGGCGAGCGTGGATCATTTGCTGCGCCCGCAACGCCTTCGGTTTCGCGGCCATCATCACACGTCTCCGATTCCTTTCTCAGTTGCCCGTCAATCTCGAATGATCGCAATGCGAAAGCGGTCTCGATTTCCGACGGATACTCGCTCACCGAGACTCGACGGAAACGTGTCTGCCGTCGGTGCGTTTGCATTGAGTCCGAAAACGTGCCGGCACGTAATCGAAACCGAACGAGCAAACGGTCGAGGAGCGACCCGGCCGTCTTGGCACGATGATTTCGCTGAGTTCCGCCTAAGCAAATCACGGTGGGCACGAATTGCACGAAAAGGATGACTCCTTCGTGGTCAACGACGGTCAGATGCCTTCGCTGGCGTTCGCGACGATCGTTTCGCTGCGACCATGTCCTGGATGGCGATGCGGCGCGCGGTCCAATCGATCAGCCACCACAGGACTGATGTGTCTGGCACAACGATGTAAGCAAGACCTGCGTCCAAAACCGCCGTGCCGGTCGCGCTCAAGATCGTTTGGCATCAAATGCGCAGCGCGAACATCACGCGCACTTCGCGATGAACACCAGCATCAACACGAGGCCCAGAATCCGCGCCGGCGAGCGCAGGATGCGAGGACAAGGCGGGAAACAGCGGTCCGGACCATACGCCCAAAACTGAGCAAAGCGAGGGAAGCGAAGCAGGAAGTCCGCTAGGGTAAATCGACGCGAGTCGGTCGGCGGGATGGGGGTCCACATTCCATTCTATCAACGATTCCGGCACGTCAATACCTTTGCAATGAGGGACCGACTATTTACTAAGCACCGTCGTGCCAGCTCGCGAGGCTGTTTTTGATCTTAGGAGGGCAGCCTTCGCCGCAATTCGTAGTGGTCGAGGCAACGAGTCCCTCACGCTAAGGGAACTCGTTACCGCCGAGGCCGAGTCGTGCCACTACGTCATTCGTCGTTGTCGGCGGACAATTGTTCACCTCAGCCACTGGACAGATTCTTTTCACTGGCCGCGCGAGGAATGCACCGCGGGATACCATCGCCGTTGTGTAGTCGAATTGGCGATCGAGTCCGCCGGTCAACAACAAACCGTCCACTTGGAAATGCGGATGGGCGAGTTTGCCTGGGCTTGAATCAATCGATCGACATTCAAAGTAGCTGCGGGCGGACAATGAGAACTTGCAAGAAATCAAGCTCGCCGGCCTCGGTAACGCTCTTCGGACAGTTCGAGACTCTTCTTTGCCTGCGGGATGATTTCGTCTTCGTATTGCGAAACCGCCTTCATCCGCCGACCTCGAATCTTGAGCGCTCGTGCTAGACGCGATCGATGGATTGCCTCGATACGCTGCAAACTTCTGGTCGCTCGAAACGTAATCCGAATAGGCTGCAGATGTTGCCGGAGTTTTTTGTCATACAGGAATCGGGGCCGACAACAGCACATTGATCATGCCGTGGTCGGTGCCGCGTCGTAGCCCGCGCCCAATTGAGCCGGTCCACGTGGGGAATGGGCATGGGCTTGTTGGCCGTCGCATCAGAGCTTGCTTCTCGCACACGAATTGCTTTGCGCGGCCGTGAGTTCGGGACCTCCGATAGACATTTTCGCTGTAAGGCGACTTCAATCCGTTTCGCGATCGGCGTGTTTAGATCGGCGATCAGTCTTGGCGGCCGTGGAGTTTGCAAACCGGCATCGCAGCCAAGTCTTTCCATGCGCCTTGATAGGCTACTTCGGCTTGTTCGGCTGCCAGAATGACTTCGCTGAGGCAGTGTTTTGTGCTTGCAACGTTTCCGATGCAGCGTTCCTCTCCGCCTCTGACGATCCTCTGCAACCTGCACGCCAACGGACGAGCCACATCCGCGAACGCCCGTTGTCGCGTCCGACTTGCTGTTGCGAGGCGAATGGCTTCAAAAAATCCGAACGCGAACGTGCCGTCAAGCACGCCGGTAACGTTTGCGTCTCGCTCTCGGCCGCCTGCGCACTTGTGTGGACCAAGTACTTCGCGGTTGATGGAACGAGCTTATTTCCGCGACACATTCCTGCTCAACAACACGCCGTGTTGTCGGTGTTGCGATCGGCAATCTTGTTGGCCGAAGTAATCGAGCGTTGGAATTAGGGCGAGTTCCACTTGAGTGCGTAGAACCCGCTGCCTTGGGCTGGTTGTTTGCTTGGCGATTGAAGTGGCCCGGGTTGTTGCCCAAGGCTATCGCTTTCGATTATCGGCGAGCGTGGTAAGTGGCCGACCTCGCCCGCAGTAAAAGTTGGCCGTCGATGGGTACGCCCCCAGATCAAACGGAGCGATGGGTTTCGTCACAAACGCTCGAACTGCGGCTCTCCACTGCCCTTCGTTTTCCTTCTCGTCCGTCGCCGTACCCCGGCCATCGTCTTGTGTCAAAGAAGGCGACAGTGCCTCTCTGGTTCGCCGCAGCGAAGTTTCGCGTCAGTGGCGGGTACGAGTCCTTCTGGTTCATGATTCCAGAGGATTCCATAACCTCGGTCCACTACGCGCCGCCGGTTTCCGATCGCGACCATCGACGAGGCGGCCGCGTAGATCCGATCGGCTGACGGCGTGTCGCGAAGGTCCATTGACTCCGGCCAAACCGGAGATCGCTAACAGCAAGAGATCGCGATTGGGAAGGTCACTTTTCATGCATCCGTGCGCCAGTAAAGAGGAATGCAAGTAACGACAGTCCCCCTGCAT
>Ga0163217_1034405_pt1 | contig 13168 bp, 8 predicted proteins | sample SynspAceP_FD_185933 | JGI IMG/M metagenome (GOLD analysis project Ga0163217, IMG submission 185933) | Saline lake microbial communities from Ace Lake in Antarctica - Synechococcus sp. Ace-P (PacBio error correction) | ecosystem: Environmental > Aquatic > Non-marine Saline and Alkaline > Saline ...
AAAAAAAAAAAAACACACAAAAAAAAAAAAAAGGAGAAGAAAGAAATAACCAAAAAAATTAAAATTTTTGGATGAAAAAAGACCCCAAAAAACTTTTGTCCCTTACCAATAAAGTGGGGGGGGGAAAAAACAAGCTTCCAAAAAGAGAAAGACCAACGAAGATAAATTTTAAAGTAAGCTTTGGTAAGGCACTAGCTTTTTAGTCACCACCAGAGGGCGGGGAATGGAGAATCCTGATTCAGATTATAATTGATCGGAGGCCGAATTATGAGAACTGGTGGGAAGGAATAAAACTTTCCCTTTACCCGGCTAATTTGGCACCGACCAACACTGCCCTTTTACATGCACTTTTTTTTTTGGACCTCAGTTTAGATTGGAGCATTTATGAAAATTAGTATCTGGAAAGAATTATGAATAACTAATCAAGAAAGGAAAAAACGGGAAGAATTTCCTTGGCTCAATGATTCTTGAATATAACCATGTAAATTGTTGGGGTTGCGGGCGCAGCAATAATCTAGTTTTCACAGCTTCCGAGATTGGTAGTGTAAAATTTTAACTACTGCTGCAAGGTGGAAAAGCCGAATTACGATCAGTGAGAACTCTTGAACGGCCGGGTGAGTTGTTTATCGTTCCAGTTTGATCCTACCGATACGGATGCAAAAAGTGGGGCCAGCAGAACATTTTTGGCTTTCCAACGGTTATTTGTTTCTGTAAATAGACAAAATGTAATTTGGTTCCCCAAGCGGGTTTTTTGGACGCCATTGAACCAAGAGTCCGTGTACGCCTTTTAATATTGTAGAATTGTGCGATTGGGCTACCTGAATTCTTATCGCTATCTGGTAGGCGGGCAGCCCTTTGTGTGCTTCAAGGCCGAAATGCCAAGGTTCTGGCTACGCACCTGTTTTTGCTTAGGCGCACCCACAGATGGTAGGGCCGATTTTTACAGTGTTTTGCACCTACGGATACTGGCATTTGCAAGCCTGTCTATTGGAAACATTGGGTATGATGATATTTATCAAGCGAGGATATTTGTGGCCGGAGTGTTAATGACAAACTACAAGAGGAAAAAGGCAGACTGTTGGCACAGATTTAAAAAATATAACCACTAGGTGCGGCGGAACGGGCAGCTTAATTCTATGGATCTGTCCAATGGACAAATGGTAGAGAACCAGCCCAGGGAGAATCCCGTAACAAGTAGAGGTTAAACCAAGGAGGTATGGGTTTTTTTTTTTTTATACAAGGAATAAATAAAACCCGGAATGTGGACCCGCCGCGAAAACACACTGGTCCTCCAAGCAAGTCCTGCCTCCTTCCGGCCGAGATATCGCTGCCGGCAACGGGGATAGTGCACTCATATAATATCGATTAAAGTGTTATCCCACAGGAGCCTTGGATTGCCTAAATCAGACCACCAAACGAGAGCCAAACATTGTAAGAGCTTGGCTATGGTACGGAGGATTTTCATCTGCTATTGGTCCAGGCCCAAGCCTTGGTTCCAAGCACCGATGCCGGCTTGTCAGAACCTGTCTGCACAACAGTATGGGTCCATTTTACAGTGTTTCGGGCCCCCCACCCGGGTCCCCCCCATAATAAAAACCTACGAATACTGCTATTTGCAGCCCTATTGGAAACATTGGTGATGATTACATAACGTTTGGCTGATTTTTGACACTACAGAGGAAAAAGGCACTGTTGCACAGAATTTTAAATTATCAGTTAGTCGCAAGGAACGGAGCAGCTTATTCTATGGATGTGTCCAAGGTGGACGAAATGGTAGAACCGCGCCGGGAGAATCCGTAACGGTAAAATTTCAGACCCGAGGTGTTTTTTATTGCAGGAATAAGATTACCGATGTGAGGACGCAGCAGTTAATTGCTACCAAGCCGATATCGCAAGCCGACCATGGGAGTGGGTTCAATTGTGATCAGCATAAGGTTTTGTTAACGGGGAAGAAGTACTTGATCATTTAGACATCTGAGAAGAGGGGGTAAGAAATAGTTTGTGCTTTAGTTGGTTGTGAAAACACTGACAGGACCTAATAAAAAGTACGTCGGTTTTTTTATAAATAATCCAGGCCTCTCTGTACAATAATCAATAATGGATAAGGAGAAAGGTGCCATTGAGGGTGAGAAAGGATTTTAATGCTTTTTTTTGAAAAGTAAGTAAGTAGTAACCAGACCTTTCGGCTCCAAAATACTTATGCTTTTAGTTCTTTTGAAAATTATTATATATTTAATTAAAATACGACAACATTGAAAGCGACTCTTCAGATTTTCTAAGTTTTAAAAATGCATAAAATTAGAGGTTTATCCCGTAACCTATAGTAACTACATCATTTTACTTGGGCATTAGATTAAGTTATGCTCCCAAAAATAAAGAACAGCTAAATTTTATCGCCATTTATGTGTTTTTGTCTAGCCTACGCATCCGGGGCACATATTGCCGGATGAGGATTGTAAGATTCATTTCATGATTACGAATCAAGAGGAATTGCTGACCGAATTTATCCGGATAATAAAGTCCTCTCATGAAAGAAAAATCAGTTTAAAGATGAGATAAAATGAAATTTTAACATTTCAAGCTGTGGTGCATAAGTTTGAACTCTATGGAATACGCAGAATGGTCTTCTTTGCGCAGGGCATTTGGCTACAGCGAGATTGGCGAACTGAGCGAATTTGGAGTATCAGAATATACGAACACCAAGAGGCATATTGGCCAATTTCATACCATCTATTGGAATCGGCCAGATGTGAGTGGGGCCTGAATATGTGTTTAACCCCGCGGGTGTTTCTGTGGATAACGATAATAAAAACGTTCAATTCCCTTCAATCTCGGTAAGCATCACATCATGGAGTTCCGCATTTTTCAAAAAGGTTAATTTCTTAGAGATATTAAGAGGCCTTGGAGGGTCTGGGTAGGGTCATATTTTCCTAATGTTCATCAAAGGAATTGATATGAATGGGTGAAAAAGGCAATTATTTCAGAATTGAGCAAGTATACTTTTGAAAAAGGCCTATAAAGGCCTATCCAATTGCCTATTGAAAAGTAGGATTAGGGGTCCTATATACGCTTATAAATATTATTCAAAACTTTTAAACAAACTGAAACATACCAAATCCGAAAAAAACTACTGACCGATAGATAGTCCTATCTCCAACCCTATGAAAATGGTGAATATTGGCAAAGGGGATTAAGGTTTTAAACTAAACGCTATTTAGTAGTTGTTTTTTTAGAGATTTATTTCCAATGAACACAACAGCGTAAACTCCTGGCTTAAAAATCGTGAATTAAATTTGTATTAGTAGATGATAAGTAGTTTTATACTCTATTACATGTACTTTTTGTGGTTATGGAAGTGATTACTTGGTGTACCCACAAATTTGTGATGCACGGATTTTTATGGTTTTACATGCCGATCAACCATGACCCAAATACCCTCAATAATTTTTTGAAAAAGAAACGATACCTTTTTTTGTGATCTTTGGCCATTATCCAGAGTATTGTTTTTTGTATTTAGGAGTAGCACCCGCCCTTCAACTATTTTGATATTATAGGTTATGGAGACATCCCTGTATTTTATAGGTAATGTGCTACTTTTTTAATACTAATGATGTGCTTATACACCATAGATCTTCAAACATCGCGTTTTAAGAATAATTTACAAACACAATAATTTACTGGCTTTGAGGAAAGCCATAATATATTTCATCCAATAAGAACATGGGTAGCTAGATGGGGAATGTTTTGGAATGTTGATTGTTCCAGAAAATATTTAGGTGAAATTTAATACATTAAAGAAAACTTCACTTACCTATATCCAAAATCCCTAGGTTTTTAGAAACCTGGCGCATGAAGCCCTATTTTAATTTTTTCACTGTCCCGAAATTTGGCGTATAGAATGGGAAGTTTTCCATTTTGGAGTCAATAGTATATTGAGTAGTAAGTTCCTTGCTACTGTTTTAAAATAGGTTGAGAAAATCGAAGATTAAGGCTCAATTCCGCTTTTATAGGCTGCCAAGGCTCTTTCTCCTGCGCAAATTTTATGCTCCACCACAGGATCTGGAATATTCAATAGGAAATAAAATTCTGGTATCCCACCTTCCTTACATATTTGTCATCCTTGTCAATTTTTTTTTGTTGCGAAGGGGTTGTAAAAATCCTAAAATAGGGAGCAGCATCACATCCTCCCGTGTGGTGCCTGAAGCCCATATAGCAATTACCGTATATATTTCGAAGGATAATTCATATACCCAAATAAGATTTTTGTAGGCGAGAGATAGGCCTCACCCCAGCGCCAGTCGATCAGTAAATTGTATTACATAGGCGGAAACCCCCGCGTAACATCCTTACCCTGCGGTTATGCACATAAAGCCAGTTTTCATTAAGTTGCCTCAATTCCGGGCATCCACGCATTGGTAGCTCAGTGTTTTCTCTTGGGCACCAATAGTTTTAAAATTTCTTCCTTATTGAGTTTCTCCCACTTGCATATTGCTCTCGTAATTTATAGCCCTAAAATTACTGTGACCTATCCTGGGGAAATGAAAGAGTAAATTTGCCATAAAGAATTCCCGCCATATCAATTATCTAAAAATACGGGCCCTTATTTTTATCGATTTTGTAATAATCTGCCACCTAATACCTATTGGTGCACAAATCTTAAATGGGGACTTAAATAACTATAATATCATCATTATAAAGAGAAAATCTCTTTTATCTTTATAAGATGGAGCTGTGGACAAATCAAGTCCTTTACTTCAATACCTGACCTTTTTAAACGCCATATGCTCCTCCAAAGATATAGTAGTGATAATTGCGCTTTATAATAGATTTGTTTGAGTCTTTTGGATTTTACTTACTCGCTCTTCATGAGTATAGGTCTCTCCTCATGAGGAAGTTGTTGGCCACACCATTTTAATTTATTTAATATAGGTGTGAAAACGGATATATGGTTCTTTATTGTGTTGTCAAATTTTCATTTTTTCGAAAACTACCTGCTCCTTATAACTAAAAAAAGTAATGCTTTTTTTGCTTAAGCAATTTGCTACAATCTATTATCCCTATTCTATATTGCATAGGGCTTCAGTAATCCCTATTGCAAAATATCTTAACAATAATTAGAAAGGTTTTGGTAAATCAACTGTAAAGCCATAAACGTGCCCCTTTTAGGTTCTCACAGACAGGTATACCGATAATAGAATCCGATCAACGTGACTTAAGGAGACTCTTTTATCCTCTCTAGAAGTGATTAGATACGGATAAACCAATTCGGACCAACCCGCATCATCCTCTACCGCGTAATTCACTCTTCAAAATAATGGCGGTCAAAAATAAATAATGGGAAGTAGACAGGAAGTTGAGGCGCAATGGGTTGGGGGGGGGCCCTTTTGCAGCGTCTTGATTAGTCTATTCTTAGGTCCACGTCTATACAAAAAACAGAAATTAGGTGTTTCGTCTTCTGGATGAAGTTGTAACTGCCTTAGGTCTAAGTTGGATCCTAGATCAAGCAAAACACAATATCTTAAGATGTATAATAAAAAAATTTTATTTGAGGCTGCCTGCTTTACTAAATAATGAGTTTTTTTCCGAAATGTAAATCCAGGGCCACTTTTTTTTAAAAGTTAAATAGAATTGGATTCCAAACACATACAATTAATGGTTTAATCCTTTTAGTGTACTAAACCTTTTTAATATTATATACTAAACTTTACTTCCAGTCTTCCACAACATAACCCTCACTGCCTCCTTGATATTAAAAGACTGTGTCGTCTCAAAAATCAACAGGTATTAGGCCCACCTTAATAACCTTTTAAAACTCCTGAATAATTAGGTGTGATTTTTGCACCGAGGTTAAACTTTATTACTTTTTTAGGATATTTTATATTACTGCGAAATTCTTAAATGGGTTTCTCTCTGTAATTACTTTCTTCTCTCTATAAAATTATGGGGTTGCTACTCACTGGATAATATATTGATGTTTAATTTTATTTCTATATTGTCCATTCACCAAATTCTCATCGTCCACATCGTTGGTCACATTTTTCGCCCAATTGATCGTGTCTGCAATAAGTTGTTTCTAGTAAGGCTTGCCCACTCGTCGGTTATATAACCGGCCAAATAACGATTGGTATCTGTCAATCTATTTTCTCAAGGCTTCATGGCACCTGATCTATCCATCTTGGTAGGTACTTGCGACTTTTCGGGTTTACACCCACTTTAATGTTGCCTGGAATTGGTCAAGATAAACGATGTGCGGTCTGTATATTGGACTTTATTGCTTCATACATATCACAAACTTACCCGAACCCTATTCCTTGTCGCAAATGTTGCAGATACTCAATTTCTGGTCTCATGATACCTCAGTCCCCATATCGGTAAGGAATTTTCATAAAACACAACCCTGTTTTTACAAGAGCCCTGCCTAAAAAATAGGACGATCCTCTCCACAATTAAGAAAACAATTGGGAATTTTACAAAGGAAATTTTTTAATTTCCTTGTTTCAAAAACCTGATTTAAGTTTAAAAATCTCCCTCGATCGGATTTAAGTAAGTATTCGAACTACGGGTTGCCAATTCGGTTTCATTTTTCTTAAAACACCTTGATACTGCATAATTTTTTTGCTTAAACGTAAATTCTATTTGAATATGATTCATTTAAAGCTATTTTAGCTAATTAAATTCTAGAGCCTGTTTTAACAAATTTATAGATTAGTGGGATTTGTTAAAGAGAGGCCAATTTTTAGCGCAGAATGAGGTGGCAGAGATTTTGTGTGAGGGATAGCTGTAACTACGGTTTCAAAATTTATAACGAAGACTCATTGCACAACCAAAGGAGGGCTCCAAAAACAATTGGATCGAATTTCCAAACAAGCCTGCTCTTAACACAAAACCCTGCTTTTACAATAGGGATAAAGATACCTAAAAATGCCCAAAATACCAACTTATGTCAATGTCCAATTGCTTCTTTGGCTGTTGAAAAAGCCGTTGATCATCAAGCCTAGAACTTTGTTTAAACGTACCCGCTGAGGAGAAGTACAGGATGAGTATTGCACCAATTTGTTGTCCTTTTTGCTGAGGAATACGGGAAATTGGACAGAAGTACGACTTTCGAGAATACTATCAACAAACTATGAAAACTTTTATAGAACGGGGTATTCCTATTGTTTCTTATGAGGAGTTTGAACCTATGAATAGAGGCGACCAAGAAGGGAGAGCAAAATATTTTTTGGCCGCAACTACCATTAACTGGGTTTGGCCAAGAGTAGTGGTACTAACCAATGCCAAAAGCATTTATTCCTGTCAGTTTTTCCGAGTTCCCTTGAGATTCGTCATTTAATCCACGTACAGGATTTGCTTCCTGTCTGTTTTAAATAATAATGAAAACTCGCAATTGTTTACAAGGTAAGAGTTTGCGATTGGGGGGGAGTAAAGGAACTGTATCAGGATAAATGGTACCATTTTTCGGGATCTTCGGCTATTCTATTATAGAAAATATGTCCATTTTGGGCAGAATTGGAGGCAGTACACCAAGTAATTTAAGGTTGTCGCCTTATGAGGGTGAGAGTGGGAAGACTCCCCAATTACAGGCGATCATAAAGGAAAGGTGTTTCCAAAGAAGAATGTACCAGTCTGGCAAGCCGAGTGCCCTTCCGTGATGTTTGGTGCCTTTTAAATAATGTATCATTGGAAGGAAATCAGGAAAGGATGCAACCTTTTTCAGGTCTGGGAGATATTTTTGGAAGTGTACTTTTATGGCGGGTTAGTTTTAATCCGTACAGGATCAATATTCCAATTATTGCCAGGATATAGAATTTCAGACTATTATGAAATTTATAACGCTTCCGAAGTTTTTTGCCATTCAGATAGAATAATGCGATGACTAATTTGCTGATGTTTGGATTGTATGGTGTTTATACCTACGAAAATTTAATTCCAATGAGATAACCTATGGGACAAGTGAGAAGATACTCTTCCATTATGGTAAAAGTGAGGGTAATCAAAACGTATGTCGGTTAATAATTTACTTCCAAATGCAGGCTTTTTGGCCGTTATAAAATTGGAGATACCGTGCCGGTTTTACACTTCTACCAACCACCTAGTGAGTGGTAATACAAAGTAACAGTAGAAGCCGAGAATCACTTCATACAATGTACCCTTCGGGGAGGAGCTCCATCTACTTGAAAACTGCAGAAAGAAGCCCTTTGAAAACTATACGTGTTAAACGAAAACGGGGATTCAAGAATAAAAGACTCTACCGTGGCTACCATATTTATGGAGGGTAAGGAAAAGGTGCGCATGAATGGATCATAGAATTTCGTAACACTGAAGAATTGGCATATTTTAACGCGATATTTCTTGATAATGCTCTAAATATCTGTTGAACCTCTGACTACGAGGTCCAAGCGTTATATATAACTATTACTTTAAAGCTTCCCAAGGTGCATATTGCCCAGACAAAAATCTTTTTTATGATTGCTAAATCCAAAAGACAAGTTAGGAGGGGCAACATAAAATTCCACGATTATCCCTAATAAAAGCGGACTACATCGAGAATTGCTTTCAGATGAACAAATAAATTGAGGCTAAAAACGGTCCTTATTGTTCAAGGTGAGAGTTATGCAAGTTGTTTCCCTTTAACTTTTTAACTTTTTATTATGGCGAATGATTAAGTAATATTGTCCGATATGTGGGGGATCTAAAAGTATTAGAGAGGCTAATTGGATATTACCTCCTAATTTAGGCTAATTATTATACAGCAATATTCCTATAATATAACCTTTTTACGAATTGTCCAAACATTTGGCCGATGTTAGTTTTGGCGGTGGAGGCGGCGGCAGAAAATATTACATAAGGATTTATTGAATGGAGGTTGGAAATAGCAGTGGCCCCATTCTACTCACACAAAAGAAAAGGAGCGCCGAGCCACTATTTTGGACCTTTTGGTATCCCGACGGACCAACAATCTGCATGGAAGGCGCACTTTAAAGGATTGCTCTCAATGAAATCGTTTAACCTCATGCGGTTTTCAAGTACAAGGTTACGTCTCGAAAACGAGAAGCCAAAGGGTAATGTTTCAATGGCTAGGGGGCCTCTTTATGGGCAATGACTGAGCCCCCTTTAGACCAACCAAGAACCTGGTCTGTGTCAATTGGTGCAGATTTGGAAACTGTTTCATAATTGGCATAGCTCTAATACCGATGAGAAGATAAATCAGTAAAGTGTGCCAAGAACTCTGTGCGCTAAGGCTTATGCAAAAAACCAATACGTAGCCTAAATAACGGAATTTCTTCTATTTAGTAGGGAAAAATAGGTAGCAACTTAATAAAGCTACAAAGCAGTTCTCTACCGAGACTGTTTTAGCTTCTTCTCACTCGAGTTTCAAAAAGACATATTTTCTACTTTCGGCATAAGGTCATTGATTACTAAAAACTGAGTTTCATCAAGTACTGAGGCACAACTCGAACATAGCATCCTGTGAAAATAGCTTCTGCACAGGGAGCGTAAATTCCCCATTGCGCCAAATTTGCTACTAATCTATGCCTTATCCAAATATCAGTCCCCCAATGGCTGATTCTGTGGACTTAAATTTGGGCCCCGAACTACTTTTATTAAGCGGTTTTCAAAGGTTAAATAATAATATGGGGGTGGGGCCACACTTTTTTTAGCCTTTTCCTCCCTTTCTACAATTCCATATTTAATCTTTCTAAAATAATGGACCAAAAAAATCCTAAGGTTTACCTTTTGACATTCAGTAATTTAAAAACTTGTTGGGGGGGAATTTGCCATCCCATCTTAAACAATAGGTATTTCGAGTAATTGTTTTATAACTAATGGCGATTCCTATTTGTTTCTGTAAAATGGCTCTTTAGCGTTTCTCTTATCCATAAGGATTCATATGGGTTTAAGTACAGGTAATCCTGCCAAAAATCTCTGGTATTAACCCAAAATCCCTTTAAATCAGTTTCCAGAGGAACTAAATGTATTGTAGAATATTATTGTTGTCTACCATAATATTCTTCAGCTTTTGGACCGCCGCCTTATGCCCTACGGCCTGCATGTTCAAACTTTTGGTGATGTTGCCTTCAATTTCCCGCAAAGGCACCTCCGGCAATAAACAATAATAATTTTTCTGTGTTTACTTCTATAAATTTTTGATCCGATGCTTTCTTCTCCTTTTTGGCGGTACATTTACTACGGTAACCCTCAATCAGTTTTAAGGAAGTCCCTTGCCTGAGCGCCTTCTCCGACCTCACATCATTCTCGGAGTAATTGAAAGGGTTATCAGTTTCTTACGAGCACTCTTTTACTCAATTTTATCTATAAAAGACGATACACGTTCCCGCCTTTCCAAAATTGTAAACTCCAGCCTGAAGTAACCGACGTAAGGTATACTTTCCACATCTTTTCCCCTACGTAACCAGCTTCGTAAGAACGGTAAGCGTCAACAATGGCCAAAGGAATCTTTAACATCTGGAGCAATAGTTTTTTTTGCCATTAGGGTCTTAACCTGTCCCTGTTTGACCTACCATGATATGTTACTTCTTTGGATTTCTTTATATCGTCTTCCTTGCTTTTTTGGTTAGTAGTAGGCCTTTTTCATATAATGAGATTGTCAAACAAACGACATTAAACTTTTTGGTATACGGTCTTGAGACCAATAATATACGTGTCCAAAAATTCCTTATTAAATTTCCAAAGGTTTTTTTTAATGTTAATGACTCAAGAGGAAAGGTCATAGTTACTTTGTCTGCTTGGATTCCTCCGCAACTATATCCATGTTGCCTCATCTATACAAAACGATCGCATTAATGCCTCCCACAAAGGCCCGCAAATTATAAATTGGGTTTCTCTGGCCCTTTTCCTACCGACAGGAAAGAGCATTCTAAATTTTCTTTGCATATCATTTTAAAATACAGCTTTCATAATAGTTAACGAAAAGACATCTACATTTTGGTTCATCCATCAACGCGAAGCGAACAGTGATTTATGTCGATACACTTTAGTCGTCTCTAATCCTATTCCCTTACTAAGATCTCAATCGATATCAATGGCCAGTAGGTGCTTGGCTATATCGTCTGCTTTCAGCAATAATCCACTATCACTAGTCATCACTAGACTTTTTCAAGGTTGAGTCCTGAATGCTTTGATTATCTTGGTACCATATCATCCTTAAGTTTTTAATATCTCCCTAGCGAGTAAATCTCTATAAAGAGCTGGCCTGGCCTGTTGCCAATGCGCGGCGCAGAGGTTGACCTGGATTCAATTACCCTGGAATGGGTAAGACCGCTACGTTTTCCCCTTCTCAACCGGCCACAAAGAAAGAGTTACAGCACCATAGGGCTGCCATTCGGTGCATATAGTAGCTACATCAGTTTTAATGAACGCATAAGGTCATAGATTCCTAAACCTGCATAAAACACTTACCGCCTGGCGATTAGATATATATTTGTATTCCTTCGGTATAGCATCCTGAGCTTTCCAAGAATAATAACTAGCGCTTGTACAATATTGGCACTTGTCATTGATATCCCGGTTCCCCAAGAAAATATCCTATCCATACATTAATCGGGAGAAAACATCTCATCTGCCACGGCATTTAGGCTGTCTTTCTTCTATATTGTTGGAGTTAAGGTTGGTGGGGGTAAACATACGTACTAGAGATAGTATCGTAATGTAAACATACTAATTATTTACCCCTGCATGTATTAATAGCGTAGTTTATTGTGGATATCTTTCCAACGTAACCAATATTTTTATATCAATAGTTTTTTAAAGATAAAAAAAAGTGGTGCGAGAAAATATTACTCTCGACACTTGTAAAATATACTTTATTTTTAGTGAAACTTGAATTTTAATAACTCTATCTGGGCGGAATAATAATGTAACCTATCAACTAATCCAACATTACCTCGTATACCTCCTTGACAAAGTTCTTCGTAAGTAACTTCTTTTTGGTTTTAAATTTCGCCTTTTTCTTATAAAGGGTCACTGTTTTTTGCTCATTAACTGCTCCGAAAGTCCTTTTTACCTTCATCTTGTTGGAAAGGACCCGAGCTGGCAAATCTTGTCCAATTCCTCCTCTTTAGGGTCTAAGCCGTCCAAATTGTTGCCATTTGGTTGCTTTAATAAGCCCTTGCAACAGTTCTTTTAGATCATCAAACTGGTATATTGAAATCTCGTTTTTGCCTTGGATGAATTTTGCCCTCGAATCAGATTGGTAGCGGTAAACATTATTTCCCGAGACTTTTCAAATTCTTCGTTCGCTTTCCTATCCTCTGATCAATGTTTTTCTCGCTCTCGTTGTCTGAATCCATTTGGTCCGGGTGGAGGAATTCCCGAGATGAGAGAAAAGGATCAAATCTTGATCTATTTTTCACTAATAAAGTGTATTCGGATAATAATCAAAAATTTAGAGACAACATATGCGATCGCGCACTGTCTCTGCTCCACAAATTGCTTTGTCTGAATCTTCTTTGATTCGTTCCTTAAGCGCTTTTTCCGTACTGACGGAGTTCCTTTGCAAAATATATTTTATCAAAAAGCTCTTGGTCCAATTTTGCCGGTTTTCATTTTCGTTTTATTTCCTCAATGTTAAACCAGTAACATTCGATGTCCAATTTTTTCGGATTTTTCCACCGTCTATACCTAAAGAACTACCAAGTAGGTGATCTTCCTTGAACAAACCCTTTGTTTAGGGTGACCAAACGGTCGCCAAACTTTTTTGCCTAAAGGCTTTCAAAGTGCTTTTTTTTGCTTTTTATTTGTTCAATCTCGTTAACGGGTCTTGTTGTCTATTCCCGTTCGTTCTTGAAAACACCATTTTACATCTATTCTCTTTTTCCCCAACTTCGATATTGCTTATCAGTTTCCCGTATATGGAGCTTTTGGATACCTCCCTTGCTCAATCGATGAAATAATTTTTTAACCGGAATAATCTTATAGTGGGTAATGGCTCCTTTTTCGATTAACGTCCAAAACCATTGAAAGAGATAGGGGAGCTAGTCCCAATTCCAAATTTCAAACCGAATTCTTCGGAATCCCAGTTTAAAGTTGTCACCTGTCTGTTTTGGTGGAAGTGGGATTCCTAGAAACATCCAACTTTTTCCTCTTGTAAGGTATTTTGTTGAGATTTGTCTTGCAAACAAACTTATTTACTTCATCAACCAAAAAC
>Ga0163217_1109741_pt1 | contig 13168 bp, 14 predicted proteins | sample SynspAceP_FD_185933 | JGI IMG/M metagenome (GOLD analysis project Ga0163217, IMG submission 185933) | Saline lake microbial communities from Ace Lake in Antarctica - Synechococcus sp. Ace-P (PacBio error correction) | ecosystem: Environmental > Aquatic > Non-marine Saline and Alkaline > Saline ...
AAGAGAGATATCGGTGTCTCCGGTCCGCCCGTGGCTAATCTCGGGTGGACGACGAACAAGACCCTGACCCGATCGTTGTTGAATTCGATCCCGATCGTTTTCCTAACACCGCACCCGGGATCAGTCCGCTTGGTTACCCACCGGTAACTGGGGAGTTTCTTCGCGAGGAATGATCGCCAAGTTCAAAACTGCGGTGGATTCCGCGTTCCGAAACTCGAATGAGATTCGAATCGGCGCTGGGCAAACAGTGCGACGGCGTGGACCGAAGCCCCGCCGTCGTGAAATCGATCGCAACGACTTTGCCGGTGGCGAATCCTTGTTCGCGTTCCGGCAGCGGGAAGGGCGATTGTGAACCCCACGATTGGCGCAGTTGAAACCGCTTCGGCTGCCCGATTTACATGCTGCCGGCTCGATCCTTCTGGCTCGAACGATCTCCCGCAAACGCCGCGGGAAAACCGGATTACCGTCGCGTACGATGATCAGGTTTTCGCCATCGCCCGCTAATACTTCCCCCAACCGCAAAACGCCGCTGGAAAAATCGCCTTTGGCCGAAGGCCTGGTGTGAGGTTTTGGAATTACCGAACGTCGGACGAGACGATCACTTTTTTCCAATCTGGTGGGAAATTCGTTTAAATGGCGGCCCCAGTTGTTTGGACGAATTTCGCCAAGAGGGTTGTCGATGTGACTTGCCCCACTGCGTGGAAAATCTAATTCACGACCCACGATTTGCTTTTGTTTTGACGATGCGATTGTCGAGCATCGAGCCAAAACAGGGCGAAGGATTTAGCGAAGATGCTCGCCAACACTCGATCGCTCCCGACGACCGAGGCATAGTGTAACTTCGAAACAAACGAACCGTCTGATCTTTCGCGGTCCGTCCCAAGGTAACTTCGGTGCAATGAGCCGTTTAACGCGAGCCAACGGTTTTGCGGTTGTTAACCAAGGGCCCCGTGCAAACGCCTTGTTAACAACCGTGCTAACGCCCATCGCGAATTAAAAATGCGACCCAGCCAGCCTAGCGGGCAAACGATTCATTGAAATGAACAAATTTAATACGGTGCCTCAAAACGCGAAATGTCCGATGTCGAGAAACGTCTAGCCTCGCTTTCCGCCCCGCCAAGCGGGCGTGTGCCGAAACGGAATGCCTGCCAACGTGCCCCGGGCACGGGCGTCAATCACCCCGCGTCCGGACCGTAGCGACAACGCTGCTCCGATGCGAGCGGCGGTTGGTGGTTCGTCGACGCAAAGTCGCCAAGACACCCGTTTTATAACATGCCCTTGGCCGCTCGGTTACACGGACCGCTCGATCGGCCGCGTTGGAATCCGCCGTCTCGCAACTCGTCGCCCGTCCACGAATCGCTCCGCACGACCTACCATTCTCCGTCGACGGCGAACCTCGCCGAACATCCACGACGAGTACCCATCCGCTGCACTGGGGCGACCTCTCATCGAGCAGTGATCCCGAGTCGAAACTGCGGTCGTCGATGCGCGTTGCCGACGTGCCCCCCCTTCGATCTCGAGAACGGGCCGCTGTTGTGCGATCAACGTCATTTCGGCTCCGCGATGAACGAGCTGTCCATCTTGCTTCGCATGCAACCACATCATCTTCCGACGGAATGGTCTGATGATTGTTGATGCTACGTGAACTCACGCTCGCTACGAGATGGTTCGCTTCCTCGAACACGGCTAGTGAGATAGCCAACCGGGATCAACAACGACGCTCTCCACCGCTCTCGAGCCAGTACGTCCGATTTTGCCCATTGGCAAACCGAGCAGATGTCCAGCAGCGGACCGAATCGCAGAATGCAGTATTGGCGTGCAACGATCGCAGACGCTCACCGCCGTCCCTCGGATCTGCCGACGGACCACCCGGACCGGCGATCAGGATTTCATCGGGGCAACGGTCGAATTTCCCAATTGTCGACGGAATTGACCGAAGCGATCATCGACTCGCCACGCGAATTGCCAAACGACAGCAATTCGCGTGCTTATGGCCGCCGAAGCCGGTCTTGCCTAGGACGGCATCTCTGCCAACGCGATCTCGTGATCGCACCGCCCTCGGCCAGCCGCAACTACCGGAAATCTGAGCGCTGATCGGTTCTTCGGTCAATACGTGGCGCTTCGAATCCGTCTCGATCAAGGACTGTCCGTTCGAGGACCTCGTTACTCAGTTCAACCAAACACAGTCGATTCGCACGAACCCGCCGACGTGCCTGTTCGAAACAGACTTGTCGAGGAACTCGCGCCGACACGTGACCGCAGTTTCTCGCCCCTTTCAATCTCGCTGCGGTGATGCAAAAACCTGCCGGCGAGAACATAAAGCGAAAAGGGCAGCACCAAAGTCGACCCCGGATTCTCGTCGATAACGGTACCAGCGAAATACACCTGACGTTTTTCTTGTGGGAAGATCGCAGCGTCTGAATCGTCATGTGGAATAACCGGCCTCCGGACGCTCTTTGATCGGACACGATCGAAACGAACTCAATTCGATTCGTTTCGACCCTGCTGGTCGAATGCACCACGTCGCCGAGCGAACGGTCGATCGAACTTTGTCAATCCTTCAAGCCGGAACAATTCGAGTCAGGTCGTCCAGGGATTCAACGCCGACAACTCCTTGAGAACCGCCACCGTTGCCTGTTGCATGAATGGTCGCACAGAGCAAGCCGATCGCTTCCCCGACAAAACCGCGTCGTCGAGGCGAAGCGAGAAATTACGTTTTTCGGGAATTGATCGACAGAGCGACCATTACGCCGTCCCACCTCGCCGCCCGCCGGTGTCGCATTGGAATCCCCATCGTGATCGTTTTTTGCCCCGCCGATCGAATTGATCGCGGCGAAATCCATAGCGTGCTGCGGGCCGGGCCGCTTCGTTCGTCCCGATCCATCCGAATTCCCCGCCGCACGACTTTCAACAGGTCGTTGAGCCGATACCGCCGCGTACTCTCACGATCAACGCCCGATTGAATCGCCGGCGCTGGATGCGGCAATCGCCGCTCGTTTCGTTTCCCGGAAAATTCCGACGTCGAGTCGTTGTCGACGTGATCTTCACCTCGGGATCGAACCGGTCGTGCCAAAGGCGTCGAGACGAACATCGTAACATCGGTGAATTTTGTTCGTGCCTACGATCGATCCGGATGCAGTGACGCACGACGACCGTTTCAGCTTCAAGTTTTCTCGCCTCGTTTGATGGTGCGATCGGCGAAATATTTTATCTCACTGAGTTGCGGCGGCACCTGTCGTGATTCGATCAATTCGACACTCTCAACCCCACCAGCGATTGAGTCGACTACTCAACAAACAAGCGATCAGTTGTCCGGCAAGTGTTCCCGCCCGACGTTGCTGTCGACACTCGACCCGAATCGATGCTTCACGAATTTGCGAACCGTCCGTCTCGGCTGGCGACAAAACAAACCGGCGAATTGGCAACGTGCGCTTGGATCACCGGTGGGCGTGTCCTGTACAACGATTACGGAACCGACGCGAAGTTTTGCCGTGGTGCCTGCAGATGCGACTGAACCGAAGCGTGGGAAGGATGAAGAAACACCGATCGACCCGCCGATGAAACAACAGCAAATGTACGTGCCTCCGATGAACATCAACACCGCTACCGATCGGCGTGAGGCGAAGATCTTCATCGGCGACGGGTGTCGACGCGGTACCTCGGTCAATACGAAACTGACCGATGCCGTTTTCTGCCGGACCCTTCGTAGCGGGCAACTCGATCGAACCGCTCGATCCCGCGACCCGCCGCGTATGTATCGCAACCGGGGACCTTCGTCGGTGGTTGCCCTCGGGCGTGGTCGAGTTTGTCCGGACGGTGTCGACGATCAATGTCAGTTTGCGTGGGTTCGATCGAACCCGGCCGAGATCGCGGCGACCTTGGAACGCGTCGACGAGGTTCGCAGGCAGTCGTGATTGAACGCACCGACAACGACTCCCTCACAAACTCGTTCGCCTACGTCGTCGCTCAAGACCGGTCCCCCATTTTAACAACCGACGCAAACGCGATTCTCAAACGCGAGTGCTGCCTCCCACCCACCCCTTCACGATTCGCATCTTCGAATCCGAGCAAGTGACCCAGTGGCGGAGTTTGTTCGACACAAAACGCACCCGCCTCGCGCCCACCGGTCTTGAAACCCGGCCTTCAACATCACCGGTTGGGTTCAGCAACCTTCACCGGCAAAACCGATTCCCGCCGACGAAATGCGATAGTGGACCCGACGGGGCGGTTCGCCCGAATCCGAAAACCTCCAGCCAACGCAACGTCTTTGGAAATCGTTGCGGCACGGGGCTATTGTTACTTACTCCGAAGTCGCCGAAGCACTGCGAGCGATACGTCCGGCCTCGGGAATCTGCTCGAATCCTCATTGCAAGAACATTCGCAACGAGTTAATCACGCGACCGAAATACTGCGACAACGTGACGCTGTTTCAAGCTGACGCGAGATTCGATCAACTCGGCGGCGAAAGACGTTCGATTGCATCGTGGATGAATTCGGTAGTGCAATAATTTCCCCGGGCATATCGATTATATTGATGCGTGTGCTTGAAGGGGCGTTGATCATCTATCTCCCGCGGTTCGATCTTCCTCGGCGATGTTCGCAACGCATCGCATTGCAAAACGCCATTGGCGACCGCCATCGAACTCGCCCATCCCGACGACGACTTTCCCTCGCCGACTCAAACAACGCGTCGCGATCGCGGATCGAACACGAAAGAATAACTCCTGCTCGATCCACGACTGTTTCCGATTCGCTCTCGGCGATCCATCCCCCGAGTAAAGTAACGTTCGCGTGTTACTGCAAAGACAAAACCGCGCGAAGCGAACGAAACCTCGGAATACCGTACGACGTGAATCAATCGGAGGTCGAACGGGAATCAATCCGACCCGATCAGCGCGATCCCCGTTCGTTTGACGAATCCGTCGCGCCGAGATCTGAATCGGTCCACCGCTCGCCGTTCTGAGTCACCGGCGTGTTGAACGCCTCGGTCGCGAACCGATGTCCGGTCCTGTGGAAACTGGCCGATTCGCTTCGCCGAATTCGGAATCCCGTTGGCGTCCTTTGCGTACCCAGATCGCGTTATGGAAACGCAACGCGTCGCCCGTGAATACGACACCTTGTGGCGTCGTTGGGCCGACCTGGAAATTGCCACGTGGAAACGATACCGATCCGTCACGGTTCGAGTTGTCCATCTCCCAGCGACGCATCCCGACCACGGTTCAACCCGAGCTCGACAACAGGCATGCGCTGTTGAATCTTTTCGCTCTAACGCAACGACCCGATCGGCACCGGATCGATCTCGCGAATTCACCAAAACGAACTTCGTGACGAGTTAACTGCGATTGCCCCGCGTCTACATCATGACCCCTCGCGTTCGTCGTGCTCGAATGATTACCTCGCCACGGTCAACGGAAAAAAGTCGATCGCGAATGCATTACCTACGCCCCGCCGGACGTCTGCTTGGGCGGAAAATTCTCTGCCGCCGACAACGCCCGAATCAGACCGCTTTGGTGGAGGCATTTGGGAAGAATCTACTCGAACACAACTCCGATCGGATCCAGACGATTTCTTGAACCCGGCGGTCATTCATGTTGGCCGTCGCAGACCAGCGACCGTCGAACCGCATCCTGGAAGACGTTTGCCCTTGGGTCGCCCTGTTCAAGACGCCCCCACCACTCGCTCCACCTCGCCACATCACGACCAAAGCGGAACTCGCCACGATTCGGATCGACGCTCGTGCCGCTCGAACAGTCCGAGCGAAACGTCGATCCGTGCGGAGACATTGCCGCCGCTGTTTTTTTGTATCATCCGGCCGCGGTACGTGGTTCTGTTACATGGAAATGGTTCGCAATTGAATCCCGATGCGAGCGGTTCTACGTATTCAAGCCACGCGTCCGACGGGAACGCAGCCGCCCGCAGCGAAACGCTCGCCGAAATGGCCGGCCCACTCCCACCCGTGTGATCGCTGAAATCTGTCCGCAGGGGACGTGATTTGCCGGCTGTCCTTCGGCGAAACACGCCTCGAAGTCGCACGTCAACTGCAATCTCGCGGCACTCTGCCCCGTCGCAGTCCTTTCCCTGCTTCGATTCCGGGTTTAATGTCACCTCGAGTCCAAACTACGCGAAAGAGGATTCTTACCAAACTGTTTGTCCGCCGTTGTCCCCGCGCGCGATGAACCTCAGGACCTGGAACAAATCCGTCAAAAAGATCCCGCCGCCAATTGCAGTTCTTTCGTCGACCGGGCGTCCCAAGCGGGCATCCGGTCCCAGACGAACTCCGGTGACATTGTCGCGACCAAAGACATGCCCGACCGCCAAACCCATTGTTCGCGTCTTCCAATCCAAACGTCAAGGCCGTCCACGAAATACATGCCGAACCGTTGACGGCAAACGTGCAATCTGTTGCCGACCCGCTCTGAGCAAGGCAAAACGAATTCACTCTTGATGATACCGTCCTCGGTTGCGCGCGGCGTGACCAACGACTCGCTCCTTCACGAAGTCCCCGGCGACCTAAACGCCCACCTGCGCACATCCCCGCCGCCGAATCCATCGCCAAACAACTCGCGAGTTGATGCAGATAAGCCACCACGAAGTAATGTCCGGTTTGAAAAATGACAGGAAAATTGGAACAGGAAAATGGACAGTGACCATCGAGAAGTCGATCTCTGCGGTTTATTTTCCCTGTCCTCCATTTAGATGTCAAATCCATCATAGAATGACGGTTCATACCGACCGAAAACGTGCGCCGACCCCAGGATCGAGGTTTTTCCAGGCAATGTTCTCCCAATGTCCCATGATTGAATGAAAAATAATTTTTTTTTTGTGGTCCTCGTCGAACTGGCGACCGAGATCTCTGTCGAGTGGCACCTCTGCAGAGCTCGAACTGCGTTTCCTTCCGGCTTCACGTAGTCCCACCAGCACCGTACTCAATGCACCAATCTCGTTGGGACACTGCAGTCATGGATTGGAAAACCTCCGGCGCACGCTTCCGTCGGATCAACCCTGAATGACTGGGTTTGTGATCGTCGGTCTCAACGTGATCGTGTTGGCGATTGGCGAAAGTTCAGCGAAAGAAAGTTTCGACGGATGCAAACGAAAATAGGAAACGGGGATCGTTTTGGACGTCATCCTCGTCACTCATCACTGCAAACGACAAGATTTACTTATAACTTTGACTGATCTTGGCCGAAAAAGATTGCGTGAACAGTGAACGAAAACATCTCGGCAAAGTTGCCAGGAGAGGAAGACCGAAAGGAAAAGAAACGCGACAAGGAACAACGGTGGACGACGACAACCCTGCGGGCCTTGTCAGCGAGCTGAAGTAAACGTCGCGGGCGTCACAATGCCTTCGGTTGCGGATGCTCTTCGGCAGTTCGTACCGGGTAACTTGAAAAGCACGGAGACCTCCGATTTTCGGTGCTCAAGACAAAGTGCCTCGCGCGATCCACGCGTTGCCTGCACCGGGGCACTCGTGGTGTTCACTACGAGTGTACCGGTTGCATTCGTGACCAACTGGGGCGGTCGCTCGTGCGATGATGCTCCGTAACTTCGATCGGGGCGTCGAGCCGTTCGACGCTTGGGTGTTTCTCTGGGCTCGTCCCGGAATCCGCCCAACGCGTTTCCCGCTGCAAGGGACAGTGTCGTAACGGAGCCCCAGATAGTCGACTTGCTCGCAAGAAACAGACTTCCGCTCATGCCCGTTTTGTGCCTGGCAGTCCCGCCGTCTTGGGTTTTCGAGGCCGTCCTGGTTTTGTTTTGCGTTACGCGCGGCGGGTTGTGATTATCGCTCGACGGTGGCCTTCGATGAGGTGCCGAGTTTTTCTGTGCTTTGGCGAGCATGTCTTTGAATCGAAACAAAGCTGCTTTTCAGCTCAAGCGATTCCGCCCGCTAATGCAACGCATCCCTTGCACTGCTCGCTTGCTTTTTCATTCCATGAATGCCGACAGGATAGCCTGATACGAGCAAAATCGGCCGATAGCAAAATTTCACGCCGTCAAAATCCAGGGTGCAACTCGTTCGCGCGAAGGCCGTGAACGGTTTTACGCACGACCTGAAAAACGTTCACGTGGCCTTCGGAATGGGGGCGATGGCCGTGGTTGTCGAATGCAAACATTTCGCACGGCCGGCGATGCCCAATCAACGATTCCTCGTCGGAATTTGGCCCGTATAATGTCGTTCAACGAATCCCGGGCCGCGCCGCGTCGAAAAGAAGATGCCGATTGTCGGCAACGTGTGGCGGCCGTTTTGGTGAGCCGCATTCACGAAACGAGGCATATCTCATTCAGCCAATCCCGTCCGACTCGTTGCCTCCATGCGTGCGGAATTGCACCCGACGTCCGGGTTTCGTGACTTAACAGGTTAAACCAGAGCCGCCGCGCCCGAGCAAGCAATGCGATGCCCAGCACGGGCGTAACGACGATCCAGGAATAGAGATGGGGACCACGCAGACAGAATCCCAACAGCCCAACGACAAAAATCAGCCACCGTGATGTCGCCGACCAACGGGATCCAGCGAAATAGGGCTTGAGCGGGTGCGAAGATATACAGCGACTAAGCCAGACAGGAGAGCGAACCAACTCCGCGGAGAATCCATGAGAGCATACGGTTTTTCGGACTTCAGTTTGTCGATGATCCTGCCCCCGCCGTAGCGTGCCCAGGAGTGGGGGACTCGCCGTTGCTAGGTCCGAGAACGAAGCGAAGGTAATTGCCCGAGTAAGCCGCCATAGAGACCATTGGGGACTCAGACACGAAATTCTCTGCAATCGCCGATCTCCGGCGACGACCGACGTGCCAGAGGATGGAGTGTATAGCGGACCCCGCATCGCTCACTTCGAGCGAACGGGTCGCCGATCGTCCCTTGACGGCACCGGATGAACTTGAGCGACCTGGGAGTCAATCCTTTCTGTTGTTTCAAGGCAGGGCTGATTTCGTATCGCACCACATGATCGGCGACTTTGTGCCACGGAGTCGGAAAGCCGGTTTTGGGATTGTCCGTGGCCTCGATTTTTCAAACCGATCGCTATCGATGCGTCCCCTCTTCCAAAACACGTGGTAGCGTATTACGTCGTGCGGTCGTTTTCCGATCCTTCTCTTCCTTCCACTGATTACATCTGAACCCGACGACGCAGCGCGAACCCGTTCCCAGCGATTCCGAACTTGCCGTCTTTCAAGAACTTTCTTCGGTCAACGCAGCTCCGGAAAGTATGGACCATTTCCCATCGAGTTGCTCTTCAAGGACCGAAGGAATGGTGATGTTTTAGACCACCTTGCCCGCCTCCTTCAAACCGCGCGTCCGGTGAGACCGTCCGGTAATTTCGTTCCAGCCCTGCAGGCAAACCGACCCCGGAATCAGGAGAATCCCATCAAACGCGGAAACAAACGGAATTGTCTTGTTTCGGCCCACAGTGAATTGCCCCTCGTATTAGGAATAGAGTGTTTTCTGAATCGAAACATAAACACCTCCAACGCTTGAGGGCCTCAAAGCCATCGGCGTCCGAGCGCAGCAAGTTGCAAATTTTGTTGCTTCCGACAGGATCGAATCGGATCTGTTGGGAAGCCGTCCCAGCCGACAGCGGATGCGAGTCCACGACAATCCAAAGCAAAGCGCCGTACGAAACCATAAATATAAAATTGACACCATACTATGCTAAGGCACAGCTTGCGATAGTCCCCGCGTCCGCTTGGATTAACTGAAGTCCTCCCGACGGAAAAATCGCTCGATATGGCTACCACCTAATTCTCTTTCGACCTCATTCGGAGCTGCGCGGCGCGGACATGGTCGTCCTGACCGTGCTTCGAAACGATCGAATGCATCGGATACGACATTTTGGTCCTCGATGGGTGAGTTTTGGTGACGGACAATTTCTTCTTTAAGCAGGGCAACTCTTAATCCGTTGCTCATCCGACTGAAACGCCGAAGCCTGGATTGAGTCGAAATGGCACGTTCCCGAGACTGGCCAAAAAACGCAAAATTTACAGTCATCAGCCGGCGCCGCTGCGGAAAGAAAGTCGTCGCGGAGCGGGAACCAACAGTGGGAACGCTTTCAACTCGGTCATTTTCGATACTGAAAGGAATGCAATGGTGAGTGACTGCCTACCGACCCGTATTTGAATTAAGATGGGATCGCCCGAGCGGTCTCCTCGATGCCAGTCCGAGCCAGTGTTCGGCGCAAATTAAACAGGTTATGGGGAGTTCATTCCGCATAACCAATTGGCCGTTTGGGCGTTAGCCCCGCTTAAATGCGAGAACCGTGCTAACGCCCAACACGGCTAAATATGTGCCGAGGCATTCCCCCTACGCTGCTTTAAAATTCCCACGACGGCGAATAAAACGCACTGTCAATGGTCAAACAGAAATTTTACGATGCGCGCAAGAACCGATAGCGAGCACTACCGGATTAGGGTAGTTTTTTGGGAACTCAAAGTCCAATGATTTGGTTTGCCGCGCACTTCTCGGTCACCATGCAGGTGGTTCAAGTCTCGCCAACCGCTGGTGATATCCGAAGCTCAGTAGCCCTCACACTGTCTTATCGCGTTGAACCGCTGACAGAGCGTCGGCGCTTTTTCCACGGGCTTTGTGATCAACGACCTAAATCGCGTCGATGCCTCGGGGTCGAAATGACGTTGTCAGTGTGCCGTGTGGCGTTTAACAAATCAGTGCGGACTACTACGAGCTTCGGACGAGTCGGATTCTACTCCAGATTCGACCTTCCACTCCTAGGAGCGAATTAAAAGCGGTAACACAAGTCGCCGATGGATTTCACAACAACGGCTTTTTCCTCTTGGCGAGTTTCTTCAAGCGGTTTCGCCCTCGGCCCCAATAAGCCGACCTTAGGAAAGCCAAGCAAAATGCCTCCGTGACAATGTCCGCAACGGTTTGCTCAGGTGTCGATGAGTGAGTTGCGGTGAAACTTCGCGTAAATTTCCAAAAGTAGGTACTCGCGGTCAAGGCCTTTGCCACGCCCTAACTGACGACCCGGCTGACGACTGAAAAACCAATCCGATTTGGAAGCGGTTGGCGAGCCGGCAAACTGCTGGTCCACTGTGGCAAATCTCTGGGTCCTTCCACAAAGTCGGCAAGCACACGATAGTAAGTGTGACATTTGATGGGTTTTTGGCGACCAAGACGCAAGCCGCTCGCCAAGGCGACGATTGCAGCTTTTAGCCCATGCCGCTGTTTCGATCGACTTCGTTCGCTTTGATAACGAGATGGAATAAACGACCAGCTCGTCCGTTCAGTGGCGGTGGCCGAATGCGTAGTTTGCTCGATCGGGCCTGGGGGGTGGGGCCCCCCCTCCCCCCCCCTCCCGCTAGCTCCCCAGCAAGAGACGACATTGATGCCGGTCAACCGAAGCAGCAACACATAAGGCGTTTCTGACCAGAAAAGCCGCCAATTTCCCGTTCCGTTTGCTCCACTTGCCGTTTTGTCATAAGTGCGTGCAGTTGGGCGAGTTTGCTTTCCATTGACCGTTTAGCAAACGGAAGCCGAACGAATCAGGGTCAAGCGGCGATCGATGCCGCACTGCGGTGACGCGATCGATCGTACGAAAAATCTGAAAAACGAATCTTTGCGATCGAAGGTACTTGCGAACCAATCACTAAACGACCCGCTTGATCGATGCCGCTGAGGAAAAGTTGCTTCGCAATCGGCCATGGCGATCGATTTTGTTAAACAGGCTTTGTGTCTGCAAAACAGCTCCGGCGTAACCAGGCATCGATTTGGTGTGCATCAAGTCTCGAATTTGAACTGCAATCGGCCTTCTGCTTGACGAGATGCTCGATGACGACGATGTCGTTGCAGTGATGCGAGATAGAACGGATTACCTCGAGCAGTGCTAACCCATAACGCGTTGATGCAAGCATGAAAGAATCGCTTCGAGATCATTGTCGTCGTCTCAAATCGGGATGCAAAGCGGCTTTCGGTAATGCGACGATGCAAACGGGTGAACCGTTCGCGTATCGAAGCCGCTTGACGCAGGCCGCTTGACGGGCGATTGATAACAACGCATGTCATTTCGACTGCGGCGAATCGTGTCGGTGATCCTCAGCTGCAAGTCCTCTCGAATCTGCTGGGTCATCGCTTTGAGGGAACTCGGCGTTGTGCTCGACTTCGGTGGTTTGTTCAATAATGACCCGTCCGTAGTAAGTTCGCACAGGAACGCATCTGGAAAACGCTCTGCAACAGTCCCACTGCGACGATGCCGAAACTTACTCCGGGCCCGAACCTGCTGGAACCGTCTGTTTGGATGACTCCACCAGGCCTTGCCGGACGTAACGCCGGTTGGGTTTCGATTTGACGAATTGGTTTTCTGTTTTTCGATTTGTGACCATTCGAGTGGTCTCCAATGTGGAAAGGAAAGTTGAGTTTCAATAAGAGCACTTCGAATGTTCTTCTGCTTAGATTTTGATGATCTAGGGGACATAACCAGGGGTCAGGACTCTTTTGTTTCGTTGTTCGGTTGAAATGGCTTCTTTTTTCGGGCGTCCCGCGTGCTCGAGCGTCGATTCGAGGTTCCAGTCGACGGCGATCGAACTCCACTCAATTCGCTTTGCACCGAACGGACTGCCCCGCCGGATCGACCAGCGAAGCGTAAATCGAGTTCTTGTCGTCCGAGCGCTCGTTGGCACGGCGATCCAGTTTGGCCGAACGCGCCAACGGCGAGGCGACAAATAGTCGTGGCAAAGGTTCGCTCGACTGAATCAAAAAAGGCGAAACCTGGGGGCGAAAAACCTGGGGCGAACCTGGGGACAGAGCACTTTTCGGTTGTTGGTGTTGACCTCAGGAGAAGGGTGGCCTGAGTTTTCTGAATTCTGCAGTTGCCTGCTGGCTTGTTTTTCCGTGGGCGGTGTGTGCTGGTTCGTTTGGCTCTCAGCGGAAGTCCTTTGATCCTGATGAGGTGGCGATCGGTCAACTTTTTATAATCGCACCACACGGCGGTGCTTCTTGATGGAAGAGGAGAACCTGATCTCGGGGAAGAACGTTGACCGACCGGATGTTTTTGGAATCGCAGGAGTACTGGTGTGAACTCCGCGGAGCGATAGGACTGGATTTGCTCCGGGTTTGCAATTCTCTCAAGCCAACTTTTTACTTGATTTTTGAGAATTTCCCCGGCCGGAATTGTCGTGGCACAGTGGGAACCGAACGGAGGTGGCTCGCGCGATGGGGAC
>Ga0163217_1109803_pt1 | contig 13168 bp, 17 predicted proteins | sample SynspAceP_FD_185933 | JGI IMG/M metagenome (GOLD analysis project Ga0163217, IMG submission 185933) | Saline lake microbial communities from Ace Lake in Antarctica - Synechococcus sp. Ace-P (PacBio error correction) | ecosystem: Environmental > Aquatic > Non-marine Saline and Alkaline > Saline ...
AAAAAAAGAAGAGATCTCGGCCCGGCCGCCGGGTCGAACCGTCGAACGAAATCAAACCAACGTCCGTAACTGCGTCCCAGCCGGCGGCCGGCCCGAAACCCCCCCAGGCCCAAATGCCTGTCCCGCCCAACAGGTTGGAGCCCCTGAAACAAAAACGTGGGATCGCCTCCAGCAAGCCCGGCCCCCCCCCCGAAGAACTGGGCCCAAGGTGCCTTTCCTGGGCTCCAAGGCCAACCAACCTTGGGCTCATCCGATCTTCCACCAGGTCGAGCCTTGCCTGGCACGCCCGGGTGGCGCAGGCATCGCGGCGGTTTTGCCGCCCTCGTCGCCCGCCACCGAATCACCCAAGCACCCCGCTCCGATGGCCCGCGGCGGCCGCAGAAGGGCGGGGAAATGTCAACGAGGGGCTCGTGGTTTAGTGCGCGCTCCCTGGCGCTCCGGCTCCGTCAAATCCCAAACAGAAGACTCCGTTCGAGCCAGCAAGCCCCTTGCCGTAGCGCTCCGCTCTCGATGAGTCGTGACGGCGAGTGGTAAGGCGAGCTGGTCTCGCGGAAATCACCGCCGGCCAAGCCCAGGCCGTAGCGCACACCGTCGTAGCCTCAATCGATCCAGCCGGGGAGGGTCCATGGCGGCGGGGGCGGGGTCGGGAATGGCTTTTGGATTCCTACGCCTTTGCACAGAAGGGCCGCACGTTTTGGGCGCCGCCCTGTTCCATGGTCCAGGCCTCAATCCATTGCCCAAGCGACTGCCCCGGCAGTGGATCTGCCGCGTGACGCCCGGCGGGTGCTGATCCCCGCGCGCCGAGCTGCGCCTGGCGTTTTTCGCGCTTCCTCGGGCCCGCGGTGGTCAGATACGTGACCACCCACCGACTTCGCGTGAAGCTTGGTGTTTGATTCGTGGCGGCTTTCGGCGGCTGCTGCCGGCGCTGCTGCAGGCCCGGGCGTTGCGGCGGTTTGAGGCGCGGCCTATGGATGGGGCCCGATGGTGGTGGCGGCCAGCGAGCAACCCGCTCCAGTGGCAGAACCGGTGGCGGCCCAAGCGCCGTCCTGTGATGCTGCTGCAGGAAGGCCCTGCGGCCCCGCCACCGCCGCGCCGCGCCCACCCGGCTCCAAGCCGTGGCTCGGTGGAGCGCGGCTCAACGGCCGCAAGAAAGCAAGCGGGGCGCCAAATCAAGGCCCGGCCGTGCCCAGCGGGCGGTGGCAGTGATCTCTGAGCATTGATCCCCTCTGAAAAAAAAAAAAAAAAAAACCCCCGCCCCCCCCGGGCCCTAAAGGCCCTGCCGCCTCACGCGGATTGCGGCCTTGCCGCCGCCACAGCTTCCTCCAGTTCGCGATGTTGCGAACGCAGATCACCGCCCCAGGGCGGCTTCGACGCGGGACGAAGCGTATCCAGGACCCGCTGGTTGGTGGCCCGGCTAGGCCCGCTTCCAGGGTCAGCGCGCACCAGCGGGCCACGTTCACCAGGGTGAAACAGCACATCGCCGATTCCTCCTGGGCGTGGGCTCGTCGCCGCTGGCCAACGGCCTCCTGAATAGCTCGCCCAGGCTTTCCTCCTGCACTTTTCTCCCACACTCCCGCCCAGGTCGTCCCATCGAAGCCGGGCGAGGCGGCCTTTTGGAGATGTCATGCGCCAAGCCAGGTGCGGGTTGCCCGCGCACTTGCTGCGAGCCGATCCGCTGGTGGGCTTTGCCGTTTGCCCTGCGTGGGCTTGCTGCCCTGGCGCTGGGCCTCCCCTCGGCCTTTGAGATCGCCTCCCAGCTGGCGCGCACGCGGCGGTGTCGGCCCCAACGGCGCCCTGCGAACACATGGGAATGCGTGCCCGGCATGAGCTTGGCGCTAGATGCCCGCGGGCAATCGCCCCCAGATCGAAGCGACCCGCGCTCGCTGGCGAATCTGGCCGTTGCACAACCACCTGCAGCAGCAGGTCGCACCAGTTCCTCGCGAAGGTGGGCGTCCATCGCCATGGCGGATGGCCAATCGCGCCACCTCGTGGGCCTCCCTCCAGTCACATAGGCACCAAGGGAGGTGTGGGTCCTGCTCCAGGTCCCAAGGGCAACCGCCTGGCGGGATCGCGCACCGTGCCACCACGGCGATCAGCTCGGACAGGCGCTCAGGGTGGGATCGGCGGCATGGGCCAGGGCCTCGGCTTGCTGTGCTCAGCGGACGTGCGCAGGCAGCGGGCCAGCCGCGCAATCGGTCGCCATCCTGGATTCCGGTGCAGCTCAGCTGCTGGCCTCCAGCCCCAACCAGCGCACCTCAGCCACCAGCGGGCGCTGCTCGCGCCACAGGCGCCCCGGCCGCAGGCCCAGCACTCCTGGGCGGCGGCCCCCGAAAAAAAGACAGCAGCGCTTGCCAGGCCCAGGGCCAGCAACGCCCAGTAGGCCAGGCGTCCAGCCGTGCCCAGCAGCGGACTGTGGGAGAGCACTGAGCGGTGGCGAGGCCCCTTGGGTAAGGCCACCAGAGCAAGCCGCAGGGTCCCCAACCGACGGTTGGTGGCGTTGGAGGCGGGTGTCGAGAACGGGGGAGAGCAGCAGGCCGGCCCACCAAGGAAGCCTGAGCCCGGCCGTGCCCCATCCCCGCCAGGCCCAGGCCCGCGCCCACAGCAGCGCAAAGGGCAGAGCCAGCAGCCCAGGTGGCGCGGTCGTGGCTACGGCCCTTGGCCATCGCTGCATCGGTGGTGTCCGTCCAGCATGGGGGCATCCAGCCCCAGAATGAAAGCCGGGGCGATTAGCTCAGCGGTAGAGCGCCTGCCTACCAAGCAGGATGTCGCACAGTTCGATCCTGTGATCGCCCCCATTCCCCCCAACCGCACAGTACAAAGAAGTTCAGAACTCAGCCCGATAAGCCGGTGGTGCCATGACGATTAGGGACAACGACCAACTGACAGCTCTATGCCTCACCCAATAAAACGATTTCACCAACCACGCTGACGAAGACCGGCGCAACACGGAATGCATCCACAGAGCCAGGCCTTGATTCCAGGTCTGCGCAGAGCTGGCCAAGATGGTTGTCTGGCGGCAAAGCCCTCCACACCTCTCATTCCCATCTTCCCGGCATCTTCAATCCGCTTTCAACGCCATCCTCCAGATGAAAACGATCGCGCCTCCCTGGTCCAGGTTCAAACCGGCACTTTTTTGATCAGTGAACGCCATCTTGATTGGCCTCCCAGATCCGGTGGACCCGGCATAGTTCGATCGCAGCAAAACACTGGATACGAGTGGCAGTTGGAACACCAGCCTTCCCATTGCCTCAGCTGGCCCTGGGAAAGCGCCTGCATTCGAAGGCTTTCTCCGTTCTGGTGCTGAACACCCGGTGCCATGGCCACTCCAGCTGGCCACACGGCCCAGATAGGGCAGGGCCTTCAGCTGAGTGAACGTCTTGAATGAAGGCCGTGCAGCTCAGCGCCGTAATCGCCCAATCCGTCGAAACTGATGCAAATAGGTCATGATGACCAGCTGCTGCGGTAAGTCTCCGAAGAAATTAATCACCCACCAAGCCGTGTGACAACGGATTATATGTCTCGAGGCAACGGATCAGCTTGCCCTTCACGCTGCCCGGTAGGCGGCGAACCCCTCTTTGCGCTTCCAGGCTGCCGCTGATGCAGCATCGGCCCCCAGAGCCCGCAAGGCTGGCAGGAATCGGCTGCCTTGGCTGAATCGCCGCATAGAACAAGGTCTGCAGAGAGGTCATTCGCTTTGTGGGCTGGAGTTGGCATCGATACGTCTCGGCTTTTGCTGGGCTTCAGTTTTGGAGTCACGAAGCAGGGAATATCTGGTTGTCCCATTCGATCAGGGTCGACCGCTCCAAAGCGCTCTATGGGCTTTTTCTTGAACGCGACCAATCCACGATTGCACCGCCTTACGTGGGTATCGAAAAGAAAGGAAACCTTGCTGCTCGTAGCCAGCCAGTGGATCTCTTTGACCGCGATCGACTGGCAATGGCCAGCGAGATTACTCATCGGTTAAAGCCGTGATTCGCTGGCGTTCACAAAAACGTTGTTTGAATATCAAAGTAAACAGATCGGCAATCTGGCCCTGCTGAGCCCAGTGCGGTCCAGAAAACCTGCCATTTCGGCTGTAGTCCGTTGCCTGAAAACTGCGGTAGCGGCGAAAGTTTTCGAATCAGGATTCGCCTTCCCAGAAACTCCCTGCACCTTTCGATTCGATTCAGCCACGTAGTTTTCAACAACAAGGCTCGTTGTAGGGCAGCGGAGCCCAGAATCGTTGAAATAGTGGCCGCCGCTCGAAACCCAGGCCAGATTGGTCGGAAAACATACACCGTTCGATGCGGGGCCAGGCTTTCAAAACCGATGCAGATTTAGTCCCCAGTTGAAAGTGATCTTGCTGAACCAAGCGAAAAAGCCCAACCCCATGCAGGGTGATTGGATAGGTCTGGCGGATCACAGGGTCAGATGACTGGAGCGGTAAGCCCGCCACCCAGATATTGGTCCGAGAGCGCCTCAACCAAGCCACGGGCGGCGTTTCCCTTGAGGAGTGGGAATAGTTGCACAGACGCAAGCCGAGCCCACCCCTTTGAATTCATGGGTGATGTGTCAAAACGGCTTGGGCGGTCCCTTTGATGGGTGGCTTGTTCAGTTTCCCATCTTGAGCTTCCCTCCCAACGATCTTGTTGCAGGTTACGCAGTGGGCACGAAACACCCACTCTTACGGAAATCACCCACACGGTGCCTTGCCTGCGCAAGCTGGCTTGCCTGTGCCGCAAATCATTCAGGCCCGCCTTGGCGATGCCCGTGCGCACTTTTCCAATGCCGGCCTTTGCCAGCGAGGGCTCAAACTGCTGGTGATCGGCACCAGGCCAAGCCAAAAACGCTGGAAGATGCTTGTGTTGAAAATGGCCGTTTTTGCTGTTGCAGTTGTCCATGTTTCGAAGCCCCTCTTGTTGGAGGGGGTGGATGGGGTTTTGGGGGGCTGCAACAACGGAGTTGGTGGCACGCCATTTGTGCAGTACCGATGACGGCCCTCCCAATGGATGGCTTCTGGCGGATCAATTGGTTTCAAAGGCCCTGGATTTTGATGCAAGTGCTGAGCTGTCTTGCGCATCCGGCCCGATCCCGCCCATCTCCGCAGCCATTGCGGCTACACAGCATTGGACTCAGCTGGTGGCGCTTCGGTTGTTGCAAGTCAGTTTCTTGGCGATGAATTGTTTGCTCAGCAAATCAGCGATCGTTTACCACAATTGATCAGGCCTCAATCGGCTTGGATGTGTTTCTCAAAAGCCTGCCGTGATCGGCACGTTGCCCGTCACTTCGGCCAGCAGTAAGCCCTTAGGGCGATCATCGGAAGCCTGCCCTCCCTGCCATGGGATAGGAGCCTTTCCCTTGAGCAACCGTAATAGCCATCAATCTCTGGCATTCCGAATCACTAACCACAACATACCAGGTTGAAAAATGATTCCAGAGCGGGAAGCAATTTCAGGCAGCAGTAAGAAACTGAAAACTACTTTCTGCTCCGGCCTGATTCAAATGAAGTCCCAAGTATGGTCGCGATGTCTGGATCGTCCGTCAATGAATCAGCAGGCGAATGCCCGTGAGTCAAGGTTCGCTTTTTGCGAAGGTTTCGGTTGCTGCCTCCTTGATTGGGCCTTTCAGCAAGGGAAGCTTTCACAGTGAAACAAGCTCCCTTTCCCTTCGCCAAGCTCTCAGCAGTCACACGGCCCACCGTGCGCTTCTAACCAGCCTGATAGACGATCGCCATACCCGCCCTAAGCCGCCCATAGTTCCGAGTTACTGTGGGTTTCCCCTTCCTGGCAAAAATGAAACTCAAAGAAATATAAGGCAAGAATTCCGGACTGATGGCCTTTGCCTGTATCTTGTGATGGTGATCTCTGCCTGTTGTCAACTGTTTCTCAAGCCGAATGGTCAATTCTGCCCGCCGCTGGGCGTGAAATTTGACCGCGTTTTTTTTGGTCAGCAGTTCCAGATGACTGCCTGAAGGCCGAACGGAATCCCAGATAGTGTTTTTGGAACTTCAGAAAGCTTGGAGCGAAATCTGAACAACTTGCGATCGCAGCAGTTTGCACAGTTTTTTTCGATTGCCGACTCAATCCACCAACCTTTAAAAACTGACAGAGCAATTTTTAGAAGATAACTTGCCTTGCAACACGCAGGCCATATCCCAACAAGATCATCAAATCAAAGCGACAATTGGGCCTTGGGCATCCGGTTCGATCGTTGCTAACGCTGCTGTTGGTTTTGGTGTATCAATTTTGCGGTTGCCAAAGCAATTGTGTCCCAGCCCAGAATTGGGCCAAAGGGCGAGCGCATTTCATGGGAGAGTACAAAGCCAGAATTCGTCCTTTATGGCGGTTCACGCGTTGCGCTTCTTCCAGGGAATATTGTTTCTTGCTGGAGATGTCCTCGCGTAACGTGTTTCTAGTTTGATCCATCAGTGATATCGTGGCCTAATGCCAACGAGCCAATGACGTACTCCATTTTCATTCAAAGTAAGCCTTTGGTGGATAGAAAAACTTGAAGTCAATCGATGGACTCCTGAAAACGTTTTCAACCTGCCTTGACGCCATGACTCGCCTGGTCATTACCCATAAATCTTTTTTTGGCTTCATGGGCATGTCGGGAAAAGCTCGTAGTCCGTAATGTCCGATGACCTCAGATTCCCGTTTTGCCAAAGGTCTTGAAGAATACGGCGTGATTGCAAAAATAAAGCATTTTGCCTGACGATCTTTAAGGAAAATGAGTGTATGCGAAAGACTCATTTGACTAACGTCCAGAATGGCATTCTTTTTTGCCGTATGTTGTTCTTCATCAATCGTTTGGCTGTCGTGAATATCCCGTGTGTCGTTAAAATCTGGAATCACCTGTCCGCTTGAAATCAAAGATTGGCGTAACCACGACCATCCCCGCCAAATGGGCAGGCCCGTGGCAGGCTGATAGTTCCCCGAAAGGCCTGCCAACTTGCACCCGAATTTCGCTGTTAGAAAGGCTTTTTTTTTGCTGCTTGCTGATACATCACCATTGCCACAAAGGCTCAAATCCAGTTTGTTTAAGGACACACTTGTCAAGCGTTGCAGCCTCTCTCAAGAAATCCCCGCTCGCCGCAATCATGTAGAGCCAATGCTGCATCAAAGATCAAGAACATTGATGCAAGTCGTTGCTGCTTCGATGATCCGTTTTATTGAAGTCTTGGCTTCGCTTAATGCCCGCCTGCGCCTGAACCTACTTCGCTGATATCGATGCCGAGATGGATCAAAATTCAACATCCCCTGGCCTGATTTTGTACAGTGTGCCAGAAATCAATGTAATAAGGTTGATCTTCCTTGACCGGATCTGCACGTCCGTAGCGAACTGTTTCCCTGAAGCTGCTTGTCGTAATGTCCTTAGAGAGTTGGGCCTGAAAAACCTCTGAAGTCGTAAGCCCACCAATATGGTCTCAGGAAAATGAGCTTTGCCTACACACATCTCCGGTACCCGAAGAAGCCGCTTCTAAGGCAGTTTTCGATTACCTCAAGCAACTTGTTTTCAATCCAAGGCTAGCAAGCCCGACAAAGCTAACAACCCATCGAAATACGACGCAACCTGGATTTCACTCTCTTGCAATCTGCACTCAGACTGTTGTGCGTTAAGTAATGTCCAGGGGTTGCAAACCCTGACATGCGAATAGGCTTGCATTCTGGCAGTAAAGACTGGTGGCTTGCTTGACGCCCAGTCCGAATCCCTTGGTTCGGATTGTTAGAAACTCGGAAAATCAATGTGTAATCTTTTCCCTCTTGTGTAGAGCGTCCTTGGAGGGCTCCTAAAGACGCGTTCACGATCATCGGGGTGTAGGCAAGCCACGAAGTCATCGTAGGTTCCTTTGGATTCTCTTCCGTCCCCCTAATCCAAACAGGGCTGCCCATGTTTTCTGACCAGGTACATAGAGTTCGTCAGAAGGTCCCAGTCCCAGTTGTCAATCCGGCAGCTTCGAGCCCAATCGAGTTTGGTCGTCCTGGTTTCGTAAGAACCTCCTCTGTGCGACTCCGTTCCAACAAGTTTCGCGCTGGGCTTCCTGATACAGCTCTGCTTGCCTGATGGCACGCTAACTGCGTGGACCATTGGTGAGAGCAAATCAATCTCTAGCGCTTGCCAACTGGCGGGAGCAGCCAAGTGATCGAAGCAATTAACCCTCCCAAAGCCTGCCATTCGTTCAATGGGAACGACCAGATAGACTGCACTTTGATATCTTCAGCAGCTCACATGCGGGTGAAATGTTGGCAATTGGTGCCGTTCTGTTGCCAAAGCGATTGCCGTTTCGCGCTGAGAGTTGTCGATATAGTTTTCGACCAAAAGACGGATCAATTAAATAAGGCTCTGAAAGAAACGATTTCCAATTCGCTGCCCACCGCTTCTGCCTGCAAAACCGCTTCCTTTCCAATCGAGTTGGCTGAAACACAACGACCCGAATCACCTTAAGAATTTGCGCACTTCCTTTGACGAATGTCTGTCAGGACCATATCTAGATCAAAGTTTGGAATACTTTTTCCTGATAACTTGGCAATGAATACTTTCCCTCGATCGATGCGATTCTTGCAGTTTGTACTTCTAGCCTGCAACAGTCTTCAATTGTTTGCATCGAGATGTGCTTCAGATTCTCTGGTGTAATCTGCTCCTTTAACTAGCAAATAGTCTTGGGCGCCTGATTTTAAAATCGCTTTACGGCAATTCTCCTCGCTGCCAACGCGGTCATCAATCACGATTTGGAAGGGGAAGTTGCTTTTTTGCAGCGCAGCGAGAAATCAATCCGTCTTGGTCGGGCAATCGATAATCAAGTAGCCACAGCATCGGGATGTGCGCCGCCACAGTTCAACCCTTCTCACCAAAACTTGTTTCGATGAACGTATAGTCATGGTCACGATCGGCGCGACCATGTAGCGTCGATACATCTCGCGATCTTCTGGGCTATCGTCCACGATCAAAAAATGGGTGCGGGCCAACCGTTGGAAATTCATTAGGGCAGCTCTCAAGTGTCGGTGGTATAACGTCGTTGTTGAACCAGTAGGTTGATTAAAGGAATTGAACCCCGTCTTTAGCCGATCGAATCCATCGGCTTAAACCATAATAGCTATTTAGCGCCCCCCACTATAACAGGCTTTTCAAATGTCCTTGGGGTTGCTTTGATGGTCGTCAAAATCACGACTGGAATCGTTTTTAGATTTTCATTCGCTTAACTTTTTGCAAGACTTCTCGTCCGCCGTCCCCCGTAAAGTTAAGAATCCTAGAATCAAAGTTCCGAACGTGGGTGCTTGCTTGGTCAACATAGCCGACCGGTTCGAATAGAAAATGACAGTCGCAATGATCACCAGTCGACGGCAGCGATAAATTAGGAATTCTCAACGGCGATCGACGAGCAATAGCCGTTGGAAAGGCTTCGAAATCTTCATTGCTATCCCTCAAACTGACCAACATGAAGCGAGCGATTATGGATTCTGGCCAATGATGACTGATTCATGATTGCTCTCCCTGATGCGCAGCGTAAAGAAGAATGTGCTGCCCTTCACCGAAGCTCGATTCCACCCAAATCTTGCCTACAGTTGATGACGATCTTGCGAACGATCGTCCAGGCAGCCCCCAGTCCTCCCTCCATATGTCTTGGGGTATGCAAAACGTTTGAAATCTGAAACACACGCTCCAAATGTTGAAGGCGGGATTGCCAATGCCCGTTGTCACGGACAAAAAAGGTGCAAACCTGAGAGGCCGTCAAATCTCCATTGCCTGATTGGGCAGCAGCCGATTCAACCCACTTCTCAGCTTGTCCGTTATTGATTGCAATTGGTTAATAGGTTGTCCAATACCTCGCTGATTTGTGCTGCGATCGCAATTCCACCATTGGCTATGGAGCTGACATCAGAAAAGTCGATTGAGCTTTGCGTGGCTAATTCTTAGAACTTCCCATCGTTTGTTCCCACCAACTCAGCCAGGTCTGTGGGTTGCCTTGGAAAGTTCAATGCGCCGCCAGCTGTGAAGTAATGTAAATAGCCGAATTGATCAGATCTTCCATTCGTTGAGTGAGGCGCAACGAGGGTAGCTAATTTGTCGTCTACACCCAGCAGTGGTCAAGTCAACTTCCGCATAATGCTTCAAGTCAATAAGAAATTAGAAGTAATTGTGAATGCCGCGTAATGGCTCTTTGAGGTCATGAGATGGCAACGTAATGCGAAAAACGAATCGAATGCTCAAATTTGGCTTCGCTCAGTTCTAGATTACATTTGGCCAGGTCTGCCGGCCTGTTTGAAAGAATCTTGCTAACGATCAAAGCTGCGTAATTCGGCAACAACTTTTGTTTCACAACACACAATCCGGTTTTCCAGCCAAAAGGCGCAAACCTTGCAGTGTTTTTCCTTCCACTGTTGAAATGATTTTTGCGCGGCGACTAAGGTGAAACGACCCGTTGCTGGCTACCTCGACAGGCTTATGTGGGTTTGCCAGCCCACGTCACCGTTTCCTAATCACCTCTGGGCGGAACACAATGACGAAATCCTGATGGGAAATTGAGAGATTTTCCAGAGCTAACACCCCACTGGCAACGGCCTTAAAACGAATGTTTGCCGCGGATAAAGGCGAGAGAGCGATCGGCTTTGAAAGCATGTTGTCCTGCATCTCCGTTTTAAATTCAAAATCGCGCAGGCAGGCCATTCAGCTTGCTGGTGGCGTTTGACCAATCACCAATACTATGATCTGTGCTCGTCAAGAAAAATGGCTCCTCTGTTGCATGCTGACGAGTTTCAAGCAAGCTTTCGTCTTAGTTGGATGGATCCTTGATAAACTGCTTGGATTGAGATAGCCGACCCTCGACCAGCTTGCTTTGCAGAGACTTCATGCTCAGCTTATAGGAACAAATCTTGATTGTCTCACGCTGCCTGAGGTCAGTGACTCACCTGCCCAAAAATCCGCAATCATGATTTCGCAAGATTAGAGGCATGACGTGCCTTGATGGTGACAGGCATCAAAAACCCCATAGTTTTTGATCTTGGATCAAGGAAATCGACATTGACGCTGCACTCCCTGTTGTTGAGATATCCAAGTGCAATTGGAGAGACACTACGAAGCAGCGCGAAACTCAATCTGTTGGGCTCCTCAATCCAACGGGTTGCCCGCCTCAGGAAGCAGGGCGAACTGGTGTATATGCTAGAGTCCGAATGTAGCCGTAGCCAGTTGAGTGCTATAAAGTTGTTTTGCCTGAATGGAAATATCGCTTGCGGGGTAGCGTAGGCCCAGATATAGGCGTGAGGCCTTCTGTTTCGTCCTTCTGCGATACTTCTCCAGCACCATCCGCAATCAAACTGTAGCCATGAATGCGATCGAATCATTGATCTGTTTTTGACCTTCTTTAACGAACCAGCTCGACATCTTCAGCAAGCTGAGGATTCTGTATCTTTGTTATCGTGCTTTTGACTCCCTGATGCAGTTTCGGAATAAAGTCCATTTCCGTTGGCTTTTGAATCTTGAGTCTAATTCTAAAAGTACCAATGCATCTTGGCGGTGGATATTTGCCTATCGAACATCAGCAACTGCCTCTGTAGGAAATAGCAAATATCAATGGATTCACATTTTCTCGTATCTTCGCTAAGGCATTGCCTGAATAGCAGCAATGCTGCTGGGAGCCAAACAAAATGATAACGGCTTGTCCTTTAATGTTCCCTTTGGGCATGGGCCAGTATTTCAAGTGTGTTCCCACCTGACTTGACAATTGATCAATGCCTTGGCTCCTGCAGCAACCAAAGAAGCGCCATGGGAGCTGAATCAGCCCCGGATATGTGAATTGTTTCGCGATCAACAAGGTGGAACAGATCCCATTGGTTAACTGCGTCCCTAAACTGTGCGTAGCTCTACTTGGCTAATCAAACATTGCAATGCCGATGGGGCGAGGAAATATTCTTCAAACTTCCGATTTCCGATTGTATGCGCTAAGTTTGTGAGGCAGAGGTTCTCCGGCAAAATAAGGACGGCAAGCGTATTCGGCCAATATTTTTGTCCTCACTAAGTCCACCATCTGTCTGAGAATAAAGCTTCTGTTTGTCTTTAATTTAACTCTAACGCCAGGTTTTTGCAGAAAATTTTCAGATTTATAACAGGAAGAGCTCAAGGAAGAGAACGGTTTGAAGTTGTTTGAAATGGGGCTTGTTCTGATTAAATGGTTGATTGCACCATCCAAACCTTCTGGATCGTGAATTCCACCCATACGGAGACCACCATGGGATTAGAAACAAGGCTCAAGCAACTGCCAAGGACATTGAAGGGAACGCCAGAAACCCTCGGCAAAGTTGACCGATGGATGAGCAGAACAAACTAGCTGGCAAGCGAAGCAAGCCCAAGCAAAGGTGAATCACGCTATCGCAGATGCAAAAGACTGATCATGGCCTGGCAACTGAATCCCTTGATCTGGCTAGGCGAGTCAACCCGGGTGCTACCAGGGACTGACTACCACTAATCATCCATATTAATTCCGCCGCCTATTCGAGCAATTTATCTTCACTACTCTCTAGTCTTTTCTGGTCGTTTGCGGTTGTGCCGCAGTCCTGGGTTTGTGGCGGGATCGTTTCCCTGTTCAGCCCCGCCGGCATCGCCCCCAATTCCTGTTCCCTGTCTTCATTGTGCGTGCCTTGAATCTCATTTCTTACCGGGTCGTCGCAGCCTGGCTGAAACCCCAATCCATTCAGTGTTCTGCCTTTGCAAATCCAGGGCCATTGCGGCGTTTGCCGTCGTGCACCCCCCACCCCCTAGGCCGTCATTGGCTCGAACCTGGCTACCTAGCTAACTGAAATAGAAAGTGCATAATTTGAATGATCTTTCCGTCATTCCCAAAGTTCCTATGCTTTCGTTAGAACACTATTCCCCCACCTTGGAGATCCAATGATTACCATTCAACGAATTCGTCAGTCAATGATGAGTTCTGTCTCGCCGGCTCCTCTCATCGCGGCCCCTACTGAGCTTCAATACCTGGCTCAGTCTGCAGCAAGGCCGCCCAGTCCTGCCTGCGATTCAGTCAGCCACGTGGTGTGATGTGTTTCGGATCCAACAAGCCACGGTGCATCCAAGGAGCTCAAAGAAAAACCCCAGGAATCAATTGGCAAAGCCACGGGTGATCCGGGTGACCGTCTCGCTGGCATGGCAAGCAAGGCGCAAGCTAATGTCCGCGCAATTGCGTTGAAGATCGTTC
>Ga0163217_1037026_pt1 | contig 13167 bp, 18 predicted proteins | sample SynspAceP_FD_185933 | JGI IMG/M metagenome (GOLD analysis project Ga0163217, IMG submission 185933) | Saline lake microbial communities from Ace Lake in Antarctica - Synechococcus sp. Ace-P (PacBio error correction) | ecosystem: Environmental > Aquatic > Non-marine Saline and Alkaline > Saline ...
CACGGAAAGAAAAAAAGGAAAAGGGGAAATTTTGGCTTTTCCCACTTTCCCCCCAAGGAAGGGCAAGCCCCCAAGCAATGTCTTTGGGTTTGCTGGAGCGGCCGTGAGCTGGGGACTGCCAACCGGTGGCGCAAGGTCGGGGAACTGGGAAGTGCAAAAGGGGCCACGCCGCCTTTTTGGCTTTACCTACGCAATCAAACCAGTTCAAGTGGAAACCGGTGGGCCCAGGGGCAAGGTCCCAAAAGAAAGCATTGAAACGCCGCTTTGGTCCCGCCCCGGCCTGGAAATCGAAAAGGGCCTTTTTGATCCTGGGATCTACGCAAACGTTCCCGGTTGGGGCTGGTCCGAGTCGGGGGCTTTAGGCCCGTGGCCGATTGGCTTGCTCGACGGGGGAGCCGGTGGTGGAAACGGGCGGAATCGCCAAAGGGGCTCAAACAGGGCACAGAATTTTCCCGCACCTCCCCGGGCCCTGTGGTTTTCCGCGGCCGGACCCGAAATGTCAAAAACCCCTGGTGAATGGCGGAACACGCCAGCGCAAGCCGAGATTCCTGGCTGGGGCCCCCTTTCAAGAAACGAATGGCCGCCTTCCCTGTTTGCTGGGTCAGCCGTACCTTTTCGCAAAGGTCTGATCCCAGACCTTTGATCGGCCTGGGTGGACCGGCAGCCGGGCCCTTTGCCGTTACCGTGGCGCGCTTACGTGACGCCCGAGCGGCCCGGGAACATTCCCAGAACCTCGGCAAATCGCCCCGATCGTCCCTTTTTGGCCGAGTCCGGAGGCCACTCAACCCCGGCGGCCCACTGATGAACCTGGCCCTGAGGAGGCCCAGCAGCAGCTCGTGACCTGCTTGGAATCCAAGGCCATAACCAGCCCCCGCACGTATCCGACCCCTTTTAGCACGGGGCCATTTCGCCCCTGGAATCGCCTCCCTGCCCGGCCGAAGGCCCTGGTGGAATGGGACCTGGTCGAAACGGTGCCCTTTCAGCCGGCCCCTTGCCGGCGCATCCGCAACTCGGACCAGGCCTTCCTGCCTTCCATGGCCGCCGATGCCAGCCGCGCTTCACCCACAGGCCTCGGTGTGCCTGCATCTCTGGCGCGCCGAGCCCCTGGCTGGGCTGAGCCGCCAACACCCGATCTGGCCCAGATCAACCAAAAGGAGTGCTTCTATGCCCGCGCCCTTCTGCAATGATCTCGCCACGGCTCCGCTCAGCCACTCCGGTTGAGGAAGATGTTTGGGCTGCGCCATGAGCAATGGTCAGCGCGGCTTGGTACGCGAGGACCGCAGCCCTACGGGAACGGCTGGAGCCTTTGACCCGGGCAACGGCCAGAGCGGTGGCCGACTTGCTCGAAAAGCGCCGGCACAACTGCGCCGCCGTGGCCGCCTGGTCAGCAAAGTCAGCTCGACTGCGACCGGGCTTCGACTACTTGGCTGGCCGGACAGCCACAGCACCGGGACCTGCTACGGCCAGCCCCTGGATCTCAGAGCGGATCCTGGCGGCGCTTCTGCATGCCCCCCGACGGCCCAGCCTGGCGCCTCCACCCCAAGGGTCCTGATGGCCGTGGAAGCATTACTGGTGGTGCGGCAAATCTGATCGTAACAGGAGCGTCTACAACCACCGCCTTGACGTGGTCCTGCAACGTGCTGTTGAACCAGGCGATCGCCACCGGCCCGGGCCCTTGGGCCCAGGAACTAGTTTTTCGCGGCGACCCGGTGAAATGGCCGCGCTGGCCTCTGGCATCCCCGAGGGCCATCGACCCTGCCCACCTTTTTAGGGCAACCGACGACAATCCGCAGCCGCGGCTATCAAACCTGATGCGCCTGGCGGCAGGAAAGGACCGAAGCAGCCCTGCGCACCCTCAGCCGGCGGCCTGCTCGAACCCGCCCAACGTGCTCAAGGCCAATGGATGTGGACGGCTGGACCGTGGGCGGCCAAACTGCAGCTTTCTTGCCAAGGCCCAGCGCCTGAGCACGGCCGCCGGCCTGGATTCCAAGCCCTCTGCTGCGCGCCCTGCACCAGCGCCAGAGCCCAGGGCTACACCCGCTATAAAGGTGGCCTGAGGGCTGTGGGAATGGCGATCACTCCGGGCCTTCTGGAACCAGCTCCAACCTGGTGGCCAGGCCTGACTGAACCCGTCGAACTGGCCTGGTTTGATCCACACCGGCTGAGGTTGGCGTCGCCCTCAAGCAGCGAAGAGCCCGAGACCTGAGAGCACGGCGAAATCCGGGCATCCTGCCTAAAATTGGTCGCCTTCGGATGGGGCGATGGCTGCGCTTTTTTCTGCGGCGGCAACGGCCGGGCCTGTCCGCATCAACCTGCTGCTGGCGGAGTGGGCGCGTTCAGTCGGGGCTGTAGACGACGTGCTGCGCCACGACCCTGGAGCAGCACTCCCCCGGCGGGGCCGTGATCTTGCAATGCCAACCACTGGCGGCTCACCCTTACCCGGAGCCTGCAGGCCTTGCGGAACCGGCTGCAGCGGCAAGGCCTGACCGCCTGATCGGCGTGGAATGCAGAAATACTGAACCCTGGTGGCGGCGGCGGCCCTGGGGGGTTCACGCGCAGCGCAGGAGCAGATCTCACGCCCACAAAACGCCGCCAGTAGCAAAACAGCTTTCCGCTCGCCGGCAGAACCAATCGCACAGGCCAGTAATCCCGCCTGACCCGCTGACCTCCAATCGCGGCACACTGCAGCTCCGGCCGATCAACCTCCAGGTGGAGGGAATGCGCTGCTGGTGCTCGGGATGTGGAATCCGGGCGCGCGGGCCAAGCCGCCGCCGGACACGTTGGCTGGTCTGGGCCGGTTTTGCGGGGCATTGCCACGCCGGCTTGCCTTGGGCGATGGCAAGCGCCCGGATTCGTTTGCTCTGGAGCTGGCGCCCGCCTGCAACTGCGGATCGCCGCCGCCGTGGCCAGTAGCCCAGTGATTCCCCCTCCCGCGGCCTGAGCGAGGAAGGCCCGTCCTGGTCCGATGGCGTGCACTCCGCCATCGATTCCAGCCCAGGCGAACCTGGCCGCTGGGCTTAGCCTGAACCCCAAACCCTGGCAGCGTGCCGTGACGAACGCGCTTTGAAGACCGCACGAATCCTGAATCTGCTCTGGAAAAGGTGGGGTCCGGCAAGACCACCCTGAACCGGCCAATCTGCATCGCCCTGGCTAAGCAAGGGTTTGCCCAGCACCGCTGGTGCTGGAAACGCCGAACCTTCCGGCCTGCGCAAACGCTTGGATTTGCTGCCTGGGACCTGGAAAAACCGCAAATCGTGGTACACCGGCCAGGAGGTGCCTGGCCGAAGCTGCCGGCTGGAGCAGGCCCTGGTCAAACACAAGCAGGAGCCCAAGCTCTCGCTGCTGCAAAAAGCCGGCAATCCGCGCGGCCATGGCCTCGCAGTTGGCCTTTACCTCCCGACGACAATGAAAAAAAGATCGTCGGGATGCTGGAGGAAAACGCTTCGAGTTCGGTGTTGAATCGACTGCCCGGCCCGCATCGAAGATGGCTTCAAAAAAACGCGGCGGCCCCGCGGCCGAAGGAAGCCCTCGTGGTCACCACACCGGAGTGTCAGCGGTTGCGCGACGGCCGACCGGGTGATTTGGCCTGCCTCCAAAAGACCCGAGACATCCAACCGATCCAGCTGGTTCTCAAACCGCGTGCGACCGGAAAAATTTGAATGGTCAATCAGGAAGATGCTGCGGCCGATTGTCACCGACAATCCTGGCCCTGCCCTGGTCGGTCTTCGCGTGCTCGAAAGACGAACAAAGGTGATTCGTCCGACCAACCCGTGGGGTTGGAGCCGCTCACCCTTGTTTAACGGCAGCCGATCTCTCCCGCTGGCCTGGCTACACGAACGGTGCCCGGCGGCTGCGGGGGCGAGGACGTGCCAATCATCCGACCCCAGCAAGGAGTCCGCAAGGGCTTTCGCGCCAGGCTCAGCCGGCTGATTGCAACCAAGATCTTCTGAGGCGCAACATGACCCTGCGGCGGAATTCATCGACCAGATTGCTGGGGCGCGTCAGACCGCCAGCGCCACCACTCGCCCGCCAGCGGCTTCAGCCTGGTGCTTGCCAACGAACCGCAGCGATCTCAAATCCCGAAGTTGACTTGAGCAGATGCGGCGCAGATTCTCGGAAGTGGTCTCGCGGTAATGTGGAAGATCGACTTTGAGGAAGTGGATGTGAGCCCGGAAAACCGAGGAACGGGTGACGGCCCTGGTGGCCCACCTGCCGATACAAGCGGGCCCGCCCCACGCCCACTGGAGCTGCTGAAGCCAAGGCCCGATTCCTGAGTCCAAGGCCGAAGCGGCCACTGCACTCCGACTGACACGGGCGGGACTGCTTCGGCCTGAGCCGGCCCCCGGCTGACCAGCCCGCTGCGGCCGTGGGAAACCCTGGAGGACCAGTTTGCCCCGCTTCGCCGATGCCTTTCGGCTCCTCCCAGCCTGGTGACGCACCCGACCGAGCTTGCAGGCAAACTGCAGAGCGCGTCAGCCCCGCCGACGCAAAAGGGGTTGCTGGAGCATCTGCGCCAGGGGCTCAGGCAACAAGGCCCATCGCCCGGGTGCCTCGTTCTCAGCCAACCGCACGGTGGAGAAGCCATGTCTTCCAGCTGCTGGGCCAAAGACGGCTGCGGCAAAACAAGCAAAGCCAGCTGCTGCTTTTGGGCTCTGGGCGAGCGATAAGCTGGCGCCTTGCCGGCTTTAGCTTCAGTGGTAGAGCAGCGCTTTTTGTAAAAAGCGACAGGCCATCCGTTCAAATCCGTTTAGCGCGGCTTCCTTGACCAGGAATCGCGCCAGCGAGCTCCCCCACTCAGCCACCCACTGCTCTTTGCCATGCCTTGCCCCTTTTCCCTGCCACCTGGGGCTGCTCGAAGCGTTTTCCTGTTGCTGACCGTGGCTGGCAGCTTCTCTTGGCTCTTGCTGCGAGGTCCGCAACCTGTTTCTACAAAGCCTGCTGGCCATGGAACGTGATGGTCGACCACGAGGGTGATCGCTTTTTTCGTCCTTGCTGCGGCCCGTCCGTGGTTTGTAAATACCCGCGATCCTCGAAACCTTCCAGATCCCAGCCCGACGGCGGCCTATGCCGATCCCGATCCCCCAGGCCGTGATCCTCACGGGCAATCGTGGATCGGTTTTCTTTCGACCCAGGCCTGATGCTGGTGGCGATTTTCCCAAGCTCTCCCGACGCGAGCCACCCCTCGCAAGTTCGGCGCGGATGGGGAGAAGAATCAGCAACCCGAATGGACCACCCCCGCCATCCAATCTGGTTTGGGTGGTTGCCATTTCTGATGGCCTTCACCGGGGCCCTGCTGCCGGGCAATTGAGACAACCCTGGGCCCTGATTGTCGCCATCGCAACCGTGCTGGCCGGCTTGTTCGGCGGCCCATTGGCCGCCGAACCCTCTCAGCCTGCAGCTTGGTGGCCCCTAACGGCATTGCACGCTCATGGATCGGTTTTCGTCGCCCCGTTCCTGCTTCCTCAATGGGCTGGTCACCGCGGCGGTGGTTGCTGGACCGGAGAAGCCGCCCGGGAGAAACCTCGTGCTGGTGCTGCTCGTGCTCCTCATGGCGGCGGGTGAACTCCGCCTGGTCTTAGCCAAGACGCCTGATCAGCCTTTACGTGGCCTCGAAGTGGTGGGTCTGGCCTCCTTCCCTGCCTGATCGTCGGCCCCCAGAGCGCGCAAGAGGCCTGCTGGATCGGCCCCCCTGCGTTTATCTGCTGGTGGGCAACACCGGCGATGCCTGGCTGTTCCCTGAATCGGAACGCGCGGGCAGGTGTACCCGCAGCAGCGGGCTCCTTCCCGGCTGAATCAGATCTGGCCGGTGCCTGCCCAGCACGGCGATGGCCCTGATCCTGGTGGGGCCTGCTGAACCAAAGGCGGGCCTGTTTTGTGTGTCAAGGTTCTGTTGGCTGCCGCGCACCCATGCCGAGTCGCCAGCGAGGGTCCTCCGCCATGCTCCCGGGGGTGGGTTTTTGACCGCCTGGCGCCTTTGCCGCGCTCGTGCGGCCACGTACCCACTGGTCGAGCCCACTTCGCCCCCTGGTGCTGGGGATGCGGAACTGCGAAAGTTGCCCTGCTTCGGGTTGGCCTTGCCCTGAATGCGAAAACGATGGGCAAAAGCGGTTGTTGCCTGGAAGCCACGCTCCTCCCAGATTGGGCCCTGGCGGTGCTGGTGGCCCCCCGCTGTGGCCGCTTTCTCTACGGGGGTGCCCTCAGCCATGGTCTGGCCAAGGCCAGCCCTTTTTTGTTGAGTCGCCAATTTTCGCAAGCGGCGGCCTTGAAGAATCTTGGACCCAGAACGCCTTTGCCAGCTGCAGGTCTGGTTCCCCCCTGCACTGGCGAGCGCTAATCGAATTCGGCCGGCTTTGTCCCCCTGCTGGTGGGGTTCCTCGCCAAGGAAAGTCTGCTCAAACAAATTGCCCAAGGCCCCAGTGGCCTGCCTGGTCACACAGCCTGGCGGGTGGCGCACGGCCGGCGGTCTACGCCAGGCTTCTGGGGTGGCCCCTGCTAGGCCAACGTGATCAAGGTCCAGTGATCAGGGAGGAATTCCAGTGATCAAGGCCTCGAAAAGCGCCCGGTTGGCGGCCCTCCGCCGGAGTGCCTGGCTGTTTGAGCGTTTGCTGCTGCTTTTGGCGGTGGGGCTCGGACCGGGCTGGACCCGAGCTGGGAAGGGGGTTTTCCTGTTGGTGGCGCCAGGGGCCGCAGCTTTGAAAGGCCCTCGCATCTTGGGCGCCTGGCTGGCTTTTGCCTGCACCAACTATCCTGCAGACCCGTGCGAACCACTGCTGAAGATGCCCAATCTCGAGCGGCTCGAACGTACCTTCTGGCGGCCTGGCTTTGTGGTGGGACGGCCTTTAATTGTGAATAATGGTCCGATGAAAACCAAGCCCTCCCGAATGGGAACTCTGGAGAGCTGGGGAGCGGAACCCATTGACGCTGAGGAGGCCCGACGATTGCCGAGCGATGAAGCTTCTGGGTGTTTCTGGCTGCTGACCATCGGTTTTCCCGGCTGGGCATTTTGTTGTTGCTCACAATCTGACACAAGCCAGTTTCCAACCTGTTCGTAGGCTGCCTGCTGGCCGTGGCCCTGTTGCCCCCGCTCCCGGGCCATCGCGGTAGCAAAACAGGGCTAGTGCTGGCCCTGTCTGGAAAGGTGATGATGGGCCCTTGCCCCGAAGCCTATGGGAGGCGTTTATCAGTGCTCAGCCGAACACCATGGCCCGTGAACGGCTGGCGATCGGTGCCGGGCTCCGGCCTGCCCGCTCCTCGGTTGGTGGGTGTTTTTTCTTCTTGGAGGTGTTTTTCTGTCCAACGCTTACCCCCCTGACAATCGCCCTGGGCCAGGCCTTCCGATGGTCGTACCAGGTTCAACCGGGCTCGAGAGAGGAATCCGTGATTGGTGTTCTGGTGTCAGCGATGGTGCTTGGCGTTTTGGCTCTTGCCCGGTGTTGATGACCCTGCCGTACACCGACCTTCTGGCATCGACTGGCCGCTTTCCGCGAGCATCTCCACCAAGATTGGCGATCCTGCTCTGCTGGTGTTCTCGGTGTTCCACGCGACGGACTGGGATGAATCGGCGGTGGTCCCGGCGGTGATCGTGGCTCAGCGTCCGGCATTGCCGGGGTGAAATGCTGACTCGCCAAAACGAAATGCTGCGGGAGGTGGAAGGCTGATCACCTGCCACCCTGGTCACGCTTGATCAGTGACTTGGCTGCTCTTGTTCGGACTGGTCTTCTGGGGCTGTGGGGCACCTGGCACTGCTTGGACGGGCCAGCTACCTCGCCAAGCTCCACAGCCTCTCGATTTTCTCCGACACCCTGGGAATTCGGCCCTTGAATCGTGGGTGGGCCTTGCTGCTCAAGCTGCCGCGTGAGTGGCCCCTGCTTCAGGCCTGGCCCCTGCTCAGCCTGGTGGTCTGGGAACACCCTGTTCGGCTACGTGCTGGCGGTGGTGCGCTCGCTGAGCAGGCCTTGCGACAGGCCGGCCCGGAAAATGTCACGGGTCCTTGGGCCTCCTGGTGCCGATCAACCGCCCTGCTTTGGCCCTGACGGCGATTAACCTCTGGTCCAACACCCCACAACCAGCGCAGCCCGTTAACCAGACCCTGGGTGCTTGCGGGGCGTTCTCCGGGGCGATCGCCACCCTCGTGTATGCGCCTGCTGGGCGCCGCCGATGTGGCCCTGACCGAAGCCCGTGGTGGGCCACCCTTGCTCTCACAACCACCCTCCTTGCCATCGCCTGCGCTCCGCTCGATGGTCCTTTTCGCTCCGAACTCAAGGCAGGGGTCGGACTGCACCCGGAGCGCGCGAGGCTGCTGGGAACGTTGGCTTGCAGCGGCCTTTTTGCGCCTTGAGGTGGATCTCGCCTGGCAAGAACGCCCCAAGCGGCTTCCCCAACCAAAGAGAAGCCCCGTATTGGACTGACCCTGCTTGGGCTACTGTTTTCATGGTTGGTTGCTCAAGCGCTGACCAGCTCTCCATCGCCTTCCGCCCTTGGTGAGCAATCAGCTTCAGGGTCTCGCCGGCGCCGCTCTGGCCAACGCGCTGGCGGCCTGAATCGCCACAGGGGCAGGGGTGGCGAACGGATGACGATCTCTACCTGAATCAGCGGCGGCCGCCTTCTGCCTGGCGCCACTGTTCGACCTGGTACGCCAGTCGCCCCACGTCCGCGGGGCCCTTTAGTCGGCCGGAATCGCCCTGGCGGCCGGCCGTGCCGAACACGGTGTCCGGCATCATTTTCGACATCCGCCTCTACGACAAAACCGTCCGGTGAAGTGGATCGGTGTTCCAACCCTCAGGCCATTCGATCGGGGTGAAGTCGTCGCCTCTCTGGAGGAGACGCCAGCCACACGGATCCGTGGGGGTCAAGGATGGACCCTCGATTCGTGCTCTGCCACTTCGGAGCCATGGTGAAGCCGCCCTGGTGGCCGTGGAACTGGCCCTGCGGCGGGTCACCTTTCCGCCGGGCGGGGCCGGCCTTTGCCGCCGGCGTTCGCCGGTTGGCACGCGCGATCGGCCTGTTTGGTGATCAGTGGCTCCGCTCCCGCCGCGACCGAGGGCCCTCTACAGCCGTTAAACCGTGGCCGACATCTGGGACAAAGGTGGCGGTAAATTGGCTTTGTGGTGCTTCTCGTCGTTCAGCCCTGATCGGCTGGGCACTTCGGGCCATTCGGCAGCCCCTCGTCAGTGGGGGGGCTGGATCCACCCCTGGCTGAACGTGCTGGTGGCCCCTCAAAGGGTGACCCTGGGCTTCCTGGGCGATTCTGCAACGTTTTCGTATCGCTACAGGGGTTTGCTCTGAGCAGAGAATTCCTCTGAGCAAGGGACTCAGTGCCGCTTTACCGGCCAGTAGCCAGGCCCGCTGGCCAGCAACGGGCAAGCCAGATCAGGGCCCACGCAACTCCGAACAACGGGGTGCCCCACTGCATCAGCGGCCTCCAACCAAACCGCATGGAAGAAAGCTGAAAATTCACCCCCACGAATCGCCCGGCTCTGAGCAGAAGCATCGGCAAGTTTTCCAGATTCTCTAGCTCGGGAGGCTGAAACGAACCAGGCCAACCCTCCTGGCAATCACAGCCCAAACCCGCCCCCCGCAGAACCCCGCCAAGTGATCATCGGCCTCCCAGCGCACACGGTGCTGGCCAAGCAGCAATTCGACGGCCAGGGCAGCGGGCGAGGCGGGGAACGTTCGGGAAAACCGCCGCCGCCTCGGCCCGGCCGTGCGGCAGGGGGGCGCCCCTGAGCGGTTGGGCGGCCTGGTGGGTCGCCACAGGACCGCTGCAATGAAGGCCAGCAAGCCTTCCAGGGCGGAATCACTGCGGGGACATGCGCAGGCCCAGGCTCGGCGCCCATGGGCGGGGCATTGGGCCCTGCAGGGCTGCCACCACCACGCCCGTCGGGCCCGGCAGCACAGGGTGATTCGGGCCAGCGGCCGCCTTTTGCGGTGCCCTTTGATCTGGTGGTGAGCAACCTCCCTACATTCCCCTCCTCACTGCTGGCCAGCCCTGGAGCCGGGTGTCGTCCTGCAATGAACGTGTTGGCGCTCGAATGGTGGGTGAGACGGGCCTGTCATGGATGCCTTTGGCGCCTGATTGCCCGCTTGGTGCCCGGCCAGCCGGGGCTGGCTTCCCGGGGGTGGGTTGGTGCTGGAACCAACCATCACGATCCCAAAAAGTGGAGAGGGAGGGGTTTTCGGCGCTGTTGGCGGGCGTAGGCCTTGAGGCAGGTGGCCTCGTTGCTGAATTCCAGGGCCACCATGGCCGCCTTCCCCAGTCAAAAAGCTGCGACGGGGGCCGGCCCGCCCGGAGCCTGCCCTTCGATAACCCCCAGCTTTTCCCGCGCTGTCAATTCTCGCTCCGACACCCGCGCCTTCAACCCCCCGTTTGCAGTTGACCGACCCACCCGCAGATCCAGCCCCAGAGACTGGCGGCCCAAAAAGGCCTCTCATGGCCGGCCGAGCTTGCCGCGGCGGCTGGCCTGCTGGATCTGCTTGGAATCTTCCCCAACCGACAAACCGCTGCACGGCCTTAGCGCCGGGAGTGCCAGCCAGTGCCGGACGCAAGCGCTCTGGGGCGCTTGAAGGGGCGGGGGCCCTCAACGCTAGAGAAGCGATGAATGCCTGATGGGCGGCCGATGCCCGGCAAGCGGCCTGCTTGCGGGCCCTGGGAGCTGGCTGTGGACTGCCGCGAGGCGGGCTCCGATGAGCGTGGCCGCGTCTGTTTGGCCATGGGTCACGCTCCACACCTGGGTTGCTTGCCGGACCACGCGGCGGTGTGGGTAGGTGTGTATGGGCAGGCCGCACCTGCAGCCCGCACAATGCCCCCGCCCCATGGCGCCGAGCCACGGATAAACTCGGAATAGATGGTAGGACTGGGGCCTCTGCGCATGGTTTATCCCCCGCCATGGATCCCCGTCCCTGGAGGCTGCTGGCCTGCAAGCGGGTTCCGGTTGGCGAACCACAATCAGCCAGGGCCAGCAACCCGTCGCTTCCAGGTGGGCGCCCATGGTCCAAACCAGTCGTACGTCGTACCTGCGCGCAAACGGCCCCGCCGGAGCGGCGGCGGTTTTTTCCGGAAGCGTTCACGCCCCGCCTCGCCCGCGCTGCCTGGCCGTCCGATGGCTGGCTTGGCACATGCACCGTGTTGCGCTGGGAGGCCCGATGATCACTGGCGGTTCTTTGCGGGGCGTGCTTGGTTGATGCCAATACAAGAGGGGTTGGGCCGCCGCTGGTTCGGTTCCCAGTCTCGAGTGAGATTTTCTTGGAAACTTGCCGAGGGCCTTCTGCTGGTTCAGCCCACTGGCGGATTCGTGGTGAATTTTTTATATTCAAGCTTCTCCCATGCGGTGATGGAGCCGGTCTGATTGCAGTTGGGGCCAACAGCCGCGTTGTTCGAAAGTTGCGTTGGCCGGACGCTCCTGAATCCTGGTGCCCGTCGCCCCTGGCAGCGGCCTGGCTTTTACCTGGCCCCGGGGTAAGCCGGCCACTGAGTCCGCATCCTGCAAGAGAGAAATTCCTCTGCTCAGACAAAACCCCTGTGCGAAAAACGAACAGGTTGCAGGAATCCGCCGCAAGGTAGTGCCACCCAGGTCCCCTTGAGCGGTCCACAAAACAGCACGTTGTCAGCCAAGGGGAAAATCCAGCCCCCACCTGCATACGGAGCCTGCCGATGGCCCGGAAGGTAGCCCCAGGCGATCCAGGCTGAACGACACGAGAGCACCATACAAGAGCCCGTGGATCCAATTTTTACCGCACCTTTTCCCCAGATGTCGGCCCGGTAACGGCTGTAAGAGGGCCTCGGGTCGCGGCGTGCGGAGCCACTGATTCACCAACAAGGCCGAAATCGCAGGTGCCACCGCGAACGCCGGCCCGGCAAAAGCCGCCGCCCGGCCGAAAGGTTGACCGCGCAGGGCCAGTTTCCACGGCCACCAGGGCCCGTCACATGTGCTCCGAAGCTGGCAGAGGCACGAATCGAGGGTCCCCATCCTTGACCCACGGATCCGTGTGGCTGGCGTCTCTCCGAGAGCGCCGACTTCAACCCCGATCGAGCGAAGGGTGAACACGATCACTTCACCGACGGTGTCGTAGAGGCGGATGTCCCGAAAAAATGATGCCGGACACCGGTGTTTCGGCACGCCGGCCGCCAGGGCGATCCCGGGCGACTTAAGCCCCGGGTGGGCGACTGGCGTACCAGGTTCGAACAGTGGCGCCAGGCAAAAGAGGCGGCCGCGCTGATCCGGTAGAGATCGTCATCCGTTCGCCACCCCTGGCCCCTGTGGCGATCAGGCCGCCAGCGCGTTGCCCAGAGCTGGGCTCCGGCGGTAGACCTGAAAAAGCTGATTGCTCAGCCAAAGGCCGAAAGGCGATGGGGAGCTGGTCACAGCGCTGAGCAAGCCACCATGAACAGGTAGCCCAGCAGGGTCCAGTTCAATACGGGCTTCTCTTTGGTTGGGGAAGCCGCCTTGGGCGTTCTGGCAGGCGAGAATCACCTCAAGGCGCAAAAAGGCCTGCTGCAGCCAACGTTTCCAGCAGCTCGCGCCGCTCGGTGGCCCAGCTCGACCCCTGCTTTTGAGTTCCGAGCGAAAGACCATTCGAAGGAGCGCAGGCGTGGCATAGAGGGTGGTGGAGAGCAAGGTGCCCACCCAGGGCTTCGGTCAGGGCCACAATCGGGGCGGCGGGCAGCACGGCATAACACGAGGGTGGGCGTCGCCCCCCGAGAACGCCCGCAGCACAGGGTCTGGTAGCGGGCTGCAGCTGGTTGGACCAAGCAGGATCGCCGTCAGGGGCAGCAGGCCTGTGGACGCAACCCAAAAGCAGCCAAGACCCCGTGATCATTCCGGCCGGCCTGTCCGCAAGGCCTGCCTCAGCGAGCAGCACCGCAGCAACGTAGCCGAACAGGGGTGGTTTCCAGAACCACCAGGCTGAGCAGGGCCAGGCTGAGCAGGGGGCACTTCAACGCGGCAGCTGAGGCAGCAAGCCCACCCACGATTCAAGGCCGATCCCAGGGTGTTCGGAGATCGAGAGGCTGTGGAGCTTGGCGAGGTTAGCTGGCCCGTCCAAGCAGTGGCCCGGTGCCCCCACAGCCAGAAGACGCGAGTCCCCGAACAAGGCAGCAAGATCACTTGATCAGCGGTGGACCAGGGTGGGGCCAGGGTGATCCAAGCCTCCCACCTCCCGCAGCAAGGT
>Ga0163217_1074706_pt1 | contig 13166 bp, 18 predicted proteins | sample SynspAceP_FD_185933 | JGI IMG/M metagenome (GOLD analysis project Ga0163217, IMG submission 185933) | Saline lake microbial communities from Ace Lake in Antarctica - Synechococcus sp. Ace-P (PacBio error correction) | ecosystem: Environmental > Aquatic > Non-marine Saline and Alkaline > Saline ...
GAGAGAGATCAACCGTGTGGCGGCACCCCGTTCCCCCGCCCCCCCGGGTTTTCCCTCCCCGCCCCCCCCGGGTTTGGGCCCCCCCCGAAATTGTTTTTTCCCCCCCTTTCGCGAAAAAGTCACACGTTGAAAAAAAAACCCTCGTGGTGGCTTTTGCCCGTGAAAAAGGCCCGGATTCCGATCGTTGGTCGGAGAGAATCAGAACCGCCGTTGGGTATCGTGAAACGTCCAAGCGTTTTCGCCTGTTTTTGTTGCCCGTCCACCAGAAGTTGTCCGGGGGGTGATGGGGCGTACGCTAGGACTTAAGAGACGCCGTCGCCTCGTTCGGTGCGTCAATACGGACGAATTTCAAATGACCGCCGACTGAGTCACCTGCCCTTAACCGACTTGCCTCGGCCCGCATCAGTACGCGATCATTAACGAAGTCAAAGGCGTCAACCGGGTTTTCTAAACGAACATCAGCAGCAAAAACCGCCCCGCCACGAAATCGAATGGGTGTGAATAGATGAGCGACAATGATTGGAAACGACACCTGGGCTGATGATACGCGAAGGATACTTGGTCGCCCCAGGTTTGCCCGCCTATCAGTGAACTGGTTCAAGAAAGGGTTCGTCTACATTTGAACCCAGCTTCACCCCGACATGGACGTGTCCTGTTTTTTCGTGTTGCGTTCACGCCGCCATAGCAGCGTCGGAAGCACGACTTGTGTCACATCATGACAACGATCGGGCATCCGACGAAGTGAAATCCCCCCCGACACGAATCGCTGTGCATGCGATGTGGCCCGTTCTTCTCCCTACGTCTCGATGCCCCGAGGCGAGTGGCCCGATGACTACATGTGGCCCGCCACCCGGAGTCCGTATTCAAGTCCGTTTCCAAAAATCCGATCGCTGGTGTCAAAAACTATCACAAAGATTGGCCGAATACTTCGACAATTCGACGTGCAAAGTCGTTTGTGTTCGTTGACCGCAAAACGAAGAAAACGCAAGTGTTTTCGCCCGACGGGAACAACTACCTACACTGAAGCGAAAACATAACACTCGAACTCCCCGAAAATCCAACCCACCTTGCCAACCGTCCCGTGAGCAATCTTGCTTTAAAGCTCGCTTCGTCGACGTAAAGCACAGGCTGCAGCCTGTGCCATTCCTTCTCATGTCAGGCTTGGCACCTGAAAAACGCTTCGATCCCCAAGACAATTTTCCTATGGCCGACAGTTCATCTACCAAGTCACCGACCTGACCAAAAACCACGGTCACAGAAAAAATCCTTGAAAACGTCCAATCTCGCCTTCTACCCCCGGCCCAAAATCGCGTGCTTCGGCCCCAACGGCGCCGCAAGTCCACCCTGCCAAAAATCTGCGGCATGGGAACCCGAATTCCGAGCGACGTCCGCCCGTATCGGCAAAGGTACATCCTGTAGCGATACCGCGAGGCAGGACCTGCGCGACTCGACGCGTACCAAGTAACCGTTTTTTGAAAAACGTGCAAGTCGCCGTCGCCGAATCGCCAGCGAATCTACTCGATCGAATTCACCGAAATCCTCGGCTGCTCGGCGACGTCGCCGAACGACGATGAGATGACGCCCGTTGTGCACGAAGATGCCGAACTGCAAAAGACGTCAATCTGACGCCAACAAACCTGTGGGAACTCGATGCGGTTCGTCGAAAATGTTGATGGCCGTCATGCACCTGCCCCCCTCGCGATGCCGAAATTACCAACCTCTCCGGTGCGAAAAACGACGCGCCGCGATTGAACTCCTCATCTCGCCAACCGACTGTTTGCTGCTTCGACGAGACACGCAATCTCACCTGCGACGCCGACAGCGTCCTCGTGCTCGAACAGCACCTCTCGCTAAATACGCACCCCGGGCAAAACCCCCCCCGTCGTCGCGCATCCCACGATCGCTACTTCCCTCGAAATCAACCGTCGCCCATTGGATCTGGAAAATCGATCGCGGCAAAGCATGCCTTTCGAAGCAACTACAACTACACCGCGTGGTTGGAAAAATCGCAACCAAAACGGATGCTCTCGAAGACCGCCAACAAAAAAGCACGCGAGAAAAACCTCGCTCCGCGAATCTGAATGGATCCGCATGAGCCCCAAAGGCTCGCCAAGCCAAATCGAAACGACGGACTTCAAATCCTACGAGCATTGCTCCGCCGAGACCTCGCGGATCTGACCCGAACGAGTTGGAAATCCAAATTTCCCTCGGCAAACACCCTCTGTGCGCACTCGATCATCGAAGCCAAAATGTCAACAAAAGGCGTTCGGCGACAAAGGTTATAAAGACAAATGTCGTTCCGATTTGGCCGCCACGGCGGATCCGTCGATCATCGCCTCCCAACGTGCCGGCAAAACGACTCTGTTCAAAATGCTGACGGCCAAAGAAACCCGGTCGACTCCGGCGTGATTAAAATCGGTAAAACCGTCGACCTCGGGTACGTCGATCAATCTCGTGAATAAATCTCGAATCCGAACAAACGATTCTACCAAAAGAGATCATGGCGGGGCATGAACAACGATCGAAATGGGCGGGCGCCCGATGCACTCGGGTCCTACGTTCGCGTTTCATTTCAAAAGGCTCCCGATCAAGAAAAAAGGTCGGCATCCTGTCCGTGGAAGAAGCAACCGGGTCACCCGCTCGTTGTACGTCAACAAGGCTGCAACTGTTGCTGCTCGAACGAACCGACCAACGACCTCGACGTCGATACCTCTGCGCACTCAAGAAGCGATCCGCACCAAACATTCGCCGGTGCGTTCGTCGAGAACCTCGCACGATCCAGTCATGGTTCCTCGACCGTTTGGGCGACGTGCACATCTCGCCTTTGAAGCGACGGGAAAGTCGTCTTGGTGCCGAAGCAATTTGAACACGTTACGACGCAGCCGCCGCGAACGCATGGGCGAAAGACAGCCGACGACGATTCCCAAGAAAGCCCCGCTACAAAAGTACCAGCGCCGGTAAGTTTTGGTCAATGATTGAGTCAGAGCAGCATGGGACAAGCAGCAATGGGGACAGAGCACTTTTCGGCTGGGTGATTGAACCTATCTGAGCGAAGATTGAAGTTCAGCGGCGTTTCGTGGCTTCCGGGAGACGTTCGGTCGACTTGAAGTCGCCATGACGCGGGCACTCCGCTTCAGGGCGGACGAACCGCACAACGATCCTCTCGCACCTAAAAGATGCTCTGTCCCAGATTGTCTGTCCAGATTTCTGTCCGCCCAGATTTCTGCTAACGCAATTCTGGCTGGCTTTCGCATCCCTTGCCCAAGTAAAGAGATACGCCCCTCTTTTGCGTCTGCATAACGGGTGGGCCGTCGACGGCATCGACCCAGCAAGCCATCCTGCGAAATTCCCCTGCAAACCTACGACAATGCAAATTCTCCGGGTCGAACGCCATTCGGCTATATCCCATTTGATTCCCTGAGCGAGTCTGACAGCTCACCAACCCCCAACCCAGTCCCGGCCCCCCACAAAGTCAGCCCCTCCCGCCGCCGCTTACCGTCCCTATTGTGGTGGCACCGTTTCGGCTGCCACAAAAGTGGGTCCCTTTTCTGACTGCCATCTCCATACCTGATGACCTGATGGTGAAGGTCACGAGAAAAACGAGGTTGGGCAACGAGAAATTGACGGGTTGTTGGTCGATTATTCTCCCCGTCACCTTTCTGGGCCCGACATCCGACCGTCCCTACCCGGCGGTTACGTGAATGGTTTCGGAACTTCGCCTGGAAAGACCTCGCCAATGATTGTCCGAATGACGGCGCAGGAAATCTGTTTGCCAAGCGTTGCTGATTGGCGATAGCAATTTCAACACGCACTTCAATAAGATCTGGAAACTAACCGCAAAAGCCAAGTCCCTGATCGAACAGTAATTTCGGTGAAATTCGCGAGTGCACCGTGCATAACATTCATGCTGGCGTGCTCTACTGTTCCACCAAAGTTACAGTTAGAAACGGTTCGCGAAAACCATCGCTCTCGATCAGATCTTCCGATGGAGATCTGTCGGGTCGCAGTCGTCGATGTTAATTTTCTTAACACCGGAAATACCCTTTTAACATCAATATTTGAATAACAATGTCCCAAGATATGACCCTTGCACCACCCGACAGCATACGAAAACGTATCGTGAAACCGCCGTCGCATAGCGGCAGCTTCGACACAACTCGTTGCTGCTGTGACGGCAAGCCGACCTCGTCGCAACTCTAGCAGTGAAGCCCATTTCACGTGATGGCTCACCGACCTGCACGCCGCGTTTCGCCAAACTACCCGTGGAACGTCGAGTCCGCTGGTCAATGCCGAAAACAAAGAGAAATTGGCATCCATCTGCCTAATCACGTCGTGCCGGATCCGTTCCAGCAGCGACTGTCGGACGCTCCAAGGAAGCGTACACCGTAATTGCTCGATACGATTACCAATCGAAGTCAAAGATGGTTCCGTTTTCTCAAACGCGATACCAAAAGTGGTCATCACGACGTGCATGCAGCAACGGTATCATTCCAAACGGCGATTGACACCTGTAATGAATGCGCCAAGCGCGTAGTTGTTTGTAATTATTCTTGCCTCGAACTCGTATTGCGATGCATAACGATTTCTTTCGTATCGACGGAAAGCCTAAACGGTGCATGGGGTGGCATGGGGTGGCATGGGACAGAGTACTTTCCCGAGTGTGTAGTGAACCTGTTCCTTGACAAGATGGAGTTCAGCGAATTTCGTGGCTTCCCGTAGACGGTTCCGGTCGATGCTCGAAGGTTCGCCAAGACGCGGTGCCACTCCGCGTTTCAGAGCGAGGAAACGAACGCACAATCGATTTGTCTCGGCTCCGAAAAGAATCTCTGTCCCCCAATTTCCTGTGTTGCCAACAAGTTCGCTTTTTGAAAACTGCGGCATGGTGGTCGCCCAATCGCTGTCATTCACCATCCAAGTAACAAGCCTCGAAACCGATAAAAGGTGTTGACAATTCCTTACTGTGCCCCCAAGAAAGATTCCTGGAAAGATATTTTTTCCTGCAGCCTTCGCCGAAAATCGGAGCCTTTGAGCGTGTACTCTGCACGGCCTCACGGCCAAATCCGTCCGAAAGGCCGAAACGCCATCTCCAGAGCGTCCATCGATCAGATGTGACTTCATGTCAGCCTCGACTTGATCGCAAGTGTTCTGCTCTTTGCCAAAACGAGTTCTTTCAAGCAATATGGATTGAGTTGTGTTGTCCAGGCCGGCAAAAAGGCGAATCTGCCGTAAACCGTGTACGCAAAGTGCAGTTGTCGCAGACGAACTCTTCTTCAAGTTGCAGTTCCGAGGTAGTGAACACGGAATTGGTGCTGGCCGCCTTGACCTTTCATACTAAGCCAATTCCGAATGACCCCCTCGTCCGATGATGAATCCAGCGACTTCAGGTCTTGATGAAGGCCCCAGTCCAGCTTGTTATCGCAACAGATGTGCGTATTCAATCGGCCTTGCGTGAAGAACTATCCTGAGCCGTCACTGTGGCCGCAGTAGAGGGACAGCGCACGCGATCGCCCCATCCATAATCCCGGTGCCAAGTTGATCTTTGAAGTATTGTTCGCAAACTCAGACATTCAGCGACAAATGTATTACCCTTGTCATCGAGCGGAATGGATAATGGCCATCTGATTCCCAAGTTTTCGTAAGTGCCCTGCATTAGATTGTCCTGTGACTTTGGTTATGAACTCCGCAATCCCCCTTGAAGCTACGCCTGGAGCATTTCCCTGCATGGTTCCTCGAAATCAGTCCCACAGCGAAAGAAGTGCAAAAATCATGTCCCGGCATTTGATGCTCAACATCCTTGGCGACGAACTCAGGTGGCCAACGCATCTTGAAAAATTTCATTCGAACAACGCCTACGCTTGCAATTCGCTCGAAACGCCTACTGGCTGCTGACGCAATTCGTGCCGATACCGCTACAGGCACCCGTGTATGACAACAGCACAACTCATCCTCGTCCGCTTCAAGGCGTCGCAAGTTTGTGACGAACGCTTCACTCGGGTAATCGCCAGTCCGAGCGTTCGATCTCGACTTGTTCCCAAGGACAGGCTCACGCCGACAGGTCGGCAAGCTTTGTTGGGTCAAATTGCTTTGATTCTGCAGTTGTCCGATTCGTTCGCCAATCGCATTGCACTGGCTCCCTTATTACGGTCTTGGGCGTATTGCCTGCACTCCCGGCGCGAAGGGGTATGGTGTGCGTACAAAAATAAGTCAAGAAAGAGCCAGTTTGTTTTCGCCCGTAGATCCTCACGCACAAACAGTGCTTTCCGACATGGAACGCGTATCACTGCCAATTACTGGGCGAAACCTTTTGACCCTGAAGGGGCAGGAGGTCAGCAATCGAAAACCTGACACGCCTCAAATCTCGAACGCTCTTGATTTAATCCGCAAAACCATGTTAAATGCTGCGCTGTTCGCATCTCGATCTCCGCTCTCCAAAGGGCGATCCTGGCGGATGAAGTTGGACTTGGGCAAAAACGATTGAAGCGGGCATCGTTTTGGCTCACGTTGGGCCGAACGCAAAAAAGGCGGATCTTGTGATCGTCCCGGCCCCACTCGCAAGCAAATGGCAAAAACAGTAACCGAGAAAAAGTTTCTACTGCCGTCCGTCCGGCTGGATGGTCCCCCGCTTCAAACAAAATGCGAAACTGGCAACCCGAATCCCGTTATGCAGTCCGATACTATACGTGAATCGCTCGTACCACTTCGTTTCCTGGCAAAGCGATTTGGTGCAAAGCGTCCTTGGATCTGTCTCATCGACGAAGCCCACGACTGCGAAAACGTCTTACAGCCGCAAGTCGGTAGGCTCGTCGGATCACAAAGATGCATCGCCCGCCCACAAACTGCTGCTGCACGCGACACCGCCTTCAAATCGTTGATTGGAAACTTTATCGGACTGGTCAGCGTACATCGACGAACACGTTTTGGACGCCGCAATTCCTTTCGAGATCAATTTCTTCGACGCGGCGAGTGACACCGGAACGCAACCAAACGCTCGCAAGTCGGCTCAAACCCATCTGCATTCGCAACTCATGCGAAGCAAGCGTCGAGTCAAACGTCTCGGTACACCCCCGAATTCCCGATCACCAAAAACTTCCACCCCCAGCGACGAAGAACACAGTCTTTATGAACAAGCGTGTCAGCGTTTCTTGCATCCGCGTGATCGCTTCGTATCCCTTGCCGTCAACAGCGTCACCTGATCCGTTAGTGCTACGGAAGTTGTTGCATCATCCACGTTTGCCAATCGGCTGGAACAACTCGGCGTTTTGTTGATCGTCCTGCAAAACTCCAGCAAGGAGCTTCAAGACCACAGACGAACGAATCTCACGCCCTGATCGAAGATCCGATTTCGAATGCCATCGGTGAATTGAAAGAGGAATGAAACCCGAGGCCGACTAACGACCGCATGCCCACTTCGTCCAACCGCCTGAACAAACAAAGCTGTCGATCCGAAACTCTCGCCGAAGAACTCCGACGAGCTACTTGCAGTTCTCCAATCTCGCTGACCGGATAACGATACAACGAGCCAAATGGCGAAAGCGCTTTGATTCCCGCCACTGACACCGCCCTAAAGACCCGAGCCAAAACAATCGGTGCCCAGCGAAAGTCGTCGTGTTTCACAGAACACGTCGACTCAAGAACACCTTTTCGATCTTGCTGTCCCAATGGATAACGGCCGACCAAACGGTGCTCATGAACGGAATCAAAACGACACGATCCGTTGTTCCAAAGCCAGAGATTATTGGGCTGGCTGACAAACGTCACAAAGGCAGAAATACGTCAGTGGTTCGAAGCCAGTGGGACATTCAAAGCGCGAATTGTCGAAGAGTTCAAAGACCGAGCCGACGACATGATCGCTACCCTCGAACAGCGGCAAAGGCATCAACCTCTCAAATTCTGTTCATTGGTCGTACATTTGATCACTGCCTTGGAAACCGCAACAGGATCGAACAACGCATCGGTCGTTTCACCGCTACGGACCAAAGCAACGATGTATGGAGTCGTCGTCAACTTTTGAGAATCGTCCGCAACCAAGCCCTGAACGAAGCACGAATCTATTGACACCGCGTGAGCTCGAAAAGTCACATCTGTCGATGGGCTTCGGTCAGCGATCCAAATCCTGGGAGCGTTGGAGCGGGTGTGGACCCATGAACGTCCGCATCGCTCTGGTTTACCAAACATTGCCGAAACGGCCAGAGAGCAGAGTTGCCGGCAAACCGTTCGATCATTGCAGCTGATCCGATGAACCAGATTTCGAGCGCTCGAATGGAGGACACTCGAAGTCTTGTTCGAAAATTTGACGAGACGTGCCCGCTCGCCTTGAAGGTGCATCGGGACAAAACGCTCGAAAGTCTTCTGAGCGAGACAGTGTGCTGAATCTTGAACCCGCACGAATTGAAACGCGAAAGCTCTTTGAACAGTCGAACCACGTTTCCGTCTAATAACCGGCAAATCAACTCGTCCAGGTTTTTATCATTTCGATTGGAAGAAGGCTCAGGCCAACGGTTCGACACGTTATCGTGAGGGTCAGAACTCTCGAACACTGATTCGACCGAGCACGTCGAACGCAAAACTTCCGCCCGTCTCCCTCAACGCTCAATACTCGAATACCGAGGCGTGATCAAGTTTGCTTTGAGCCGTTGATTGAATCGGTCTGGTTGGTTGAAACTTCGATGCCTGCGAAACCAGTCCTTTGGAAGCCGAAGAGTTCCTGCTTCTCAACCGGCGTCACCGACGAAGGCGTCATTTTGGATTCGAAACGTGTGAAAATTGTTGCTGGTGTCCCGCTTGCCCTAAAAACGCTGCCGCTTCATCGTCGCCATATTTTCTGCTCATCGGAAGCCGAAATGACCAAAACGGTGTCAAAGAGGTCGAGCAACGTAACTCCAGCTATTTCGACGAAGAGGTTGAAACTCGAACAACTGGTCCCGACATTGAAGTCAGCTTGGAGTTGGAGATCAAATGAACTGACAAGTGGATTCGAGAGGCTCGAAAGGTCGCCGCCCTGGCTTCATCGTTTTGGTGAATAAACTGGCTGCTCAAAAGCACATCCAAGACAACTGAACACACCCGCAAAAGAACGCTGCAAAACGACTGTACGAAACCCAAGACGAGATCGACGAACGCCGAGACGTAACTGATCGAAACAAATCGAAGGCCAACTTCGACAGCAAATCAGTGTGACCACCGCTGTTCACTTCCAATTGGACGCTGTAGGGGACAAGATGATCTCCAATCTACGAACGTGTTCGCCAAAAATCCGATCAATTCCCATCGAGTCTCCGTTGTTGAAATTTTGCCGGTTATTTCGGCCAAGATTGGCCACAAATTTCGTGTCAACACGGGGAAAATCAGCGTCCATCCCGCTCTTGATTTTCAGCGAGACGTACCGATACTACGAGTAACACACCCGTCGCATCTCTCCTGAACTGGGTCCGTGCCACTCAGTGACGTGCATCAAGGGCGGGTTTCCCACCGAACAAAAACGCAATCTCTGGGCAAATCGTATCACAGCCATCCCGCTCTTGGCCAACCCCACCGGTTGCCTAAGCCGCTCTTTGGGTTGCCTTCCTTTTGTTGCCTCCCATCTATCTCAACAGTGGTGTGTCATGAGCAACAAAAGGCTTTACCCAAAAGCCGTGGCAACGCTTGCCAAGCAGTTGACCGACTGTTGGTTTACGAAATTGGTACGTCAACAGATCGAGAAGCGGCAAAGCATTCTTGCGTCAATTGTAAACTACTACGTTCTCGGGTATTGCCTCGCTTTGAGACAAAGTCGTCACCAATTCCGCAGGAACGGTTGTCAGGACTTCAAACCAACATGTGAGTTTGACTCGAACCTTCGTCGCTTGATTTCGGGCTTTGAAGTTGGTCGAGATTGATTTGCGACCACCGTCGCATCAGTTTGGCAAAACGTATACCCTAACGACCTCTCACCCGAGTAAACTTCAATCCGCAGTTTGACCAGAACGTCACGCGCGCCGAATGGCTGTCCAAATACAAAGCGAGACAAGCGTCACGAGAGCGTTTTTGTAAAACATCTTCGCAACGTCCATCGACTTCCCAATATCCCATTTGGCGTTGCCGAGTTGATGACGTTTGACACTCGCACGAATGACCAAGGAATGTACAAGCGGGATCGTCAGCGGATTGCCAAACGTACAACGTTTCAGCCGGCGTACTTGCGACGTAACAACGCAAGCCCTTTCGTTTGTTCGGAATCTCTGTGCCCACCACTGCCGTTTGTGGACACAAGTTCACCTCATCAAAGCCAAAGCTACCCAAGGAGCCAGCTTGGCGAAAGCGCGAATTGCCGTCAATCCGATTCGCTCTCTTCACGACGCTGCTCTGATTCCCAAATGCTTACGTGATTCGGACACACGAACCTATTCGGAACAGTGGCGAGACAAAGTGGGCAGCTTCTTCTTTGGCGTGCCGAACGTCCGACCCTCGTAAACATCTAGGGCTTCCCACTGGCAAATGGCAGAGCCATTCCTTTTCGGAAAACGCACACGACTGAAAAACTGATCACTGAAAACTGAGCGAGAATGCCAAAAGAAACAAAACTCGAAACTGACGTGAATCGCAAAGAAAACCGACCACGCTTGGAACCCCGCATCCTCTCGAAGATCCCGAGAAAAGTCGTTACCAACCCTCGGGCCCCGAGTGCCGAAGAACGATCTCTTCGACAATCGCTATCTTGGCGTACAACCTGCTGGCGTTATAAATAGCGTTGAGCAAAGAGTTTTTTTGCAGGAAGTATAAGTGCCATTTACCATCGACCCCCCTAACAACAACCGCTCAGCAACACAGCATTACGAGACGGCGTTGAGTCAATTCTATCTGATTTTCGATGATGCGTAGCGAGCGAGGTTGCTGCATCATCTGTTACAAAGCCAGGCGGTTGTATCTGGATAAGTATGACCGCAACCGAAGTGTCATATTTGAAAAAGTGTTGCTTGACGAAGATTTGACGTGAACTTCCTTTCCAAAAATGTCATCTGGCAGAAGTGTCTTTCCCGCCAAAGAGCGAGACTGCCCGGAAGTTTTATACGGACTATGTCGCATAACAACTCATTGGTGCCTTCTCTATGTCATAAGAGAGGAATAGGGATACGAGTGATTAGTCGAAACGCAATCTGCTACCCCGATCCGAAAAACAACAACAAAGGTTACAAGAATCCAAGACAACGACCCTCGGGTCTTTGGACCCAGGTGATCTTTTCTCTCGAATTCGTACTCAGCAGCTTGGTATCCGATGTACCCCTGCCCGGCGAGAATGCGGTCCACGAAAGGAACCTATGCGAGTTTCAGAAAAAAAAGTTCAGAATGGACAAGATATCGCATGGTGGGGGAAAACGAAAGACAACCAGCACGACTTAACGCTTCCTCTCGGAAGTGATGGGCGGCGTTGTCCGCAATAAAGCAATGTGGTTCCACAAGGTTGGCCACACTCAAAAGGCAAACAGGAACGTGATGCGTCGTTCCGCCGACGCAGACGTTTTTCAACACCTAAACCAGAGATTAGTTCAACGCATCTACCAGATCTACAACACAACCGGCGACTTGGTGCTCGATTCATTCGCTGGTACGGAACCACTGAGCGACCTGCAATGAAAATGGGTTCGTCGTGGAGATAATGGTTTGAACTGGCGACCACTGCCATAAAAACGCACTTATTCCACGCTTGCAGAAGTCGTGGACGGGGAAGAATAAGGTGGCGTCCACCGAAGCTAACAAATGGCAAGGTGCGGCGGTTTCCGCTACTACACCCTTGCCCCATCCTGCTTAAGAAGAACGAATTCGGCAACTGTGTCCATAACAACAAGAAAGTAACAACCCAGAAATGCCTCGCCGAAGCATTGTTGCAAAGCTCGATGGCTCACCTATGCACCATCGCGGATCACTTAACGGCAGCATCGGCCCACTCGACCGAAACCGAAATCATCTACGTTCACCACGCAAACGCTGACGCGGGAAACATTTGGTCAAGCGAGCGATGAAGAGGTTCCCAAAACATGTCATGCTGAATCTGCTGCGGTGCGTTCCAGTTCGCAAAAAAACTCGATAATTTCACCCAACTACTCTGAAAGAAGATACCGCTGGCCGTTTATCGTCCAAGTGCGATGGGCAAGACGATTACAGTTTGGAGGATCACAGCTTCGCCAACCCGCCCGATCCCGAACCGGAAGAATTCGACCAGGTTACCGCTGACCTCCGAAGACAAACGCAAAGCCCGCAAGGATCTCGCCGAAGACATGCCGCTATTCGGTTCGGAGGACGAATCAATGAGCAAAGATGACCCCCAGCGACAAGCCATGACGAACCCGAGGCAACGGGCGGTTCCTTTCTACTCCACCGAGGATGGCGGCGGGACGTATCCAATTGCGTCTGCACGAAAAGAAGCGTTTGGTTGACGCAGCAATCTGAGCGAGCTTTACCAAGTGCGTGCCCACGGTTAAACGGTCACCTGCAAACAGATGTACGAAGAAAAAATGAACTCTCTCCCGAGGCAACTATTCGGAAAATTCCGAATAGTTCAAACCGCAGGTGACGTGAGTTTCACGCTTGTCGTCACCTATCCTGAAGCCGTTCTCTCTGTTGTTTACCGGGTTCGATCCCAAACGTGGCGTGGAATTCCGGCGTTGGCTAACCACCACTTCAGGAATTGCTTGTCAAGGCCTTTCGTCATGGAACGACGAAACGGCTCAAGGAGGGTCGAAGCCTGGGACCGACTATTTCGACGAATTGCTGGAACGTATCCGAGACATCGGGCAAGTGAAAAGCGTTTCTACAAAATATCCAGATCTCTACAAACTCTCCATCGACTACGACAAGGGACGCGGCCTGAAACGCACCTGTTCTTTCAAATCGTTCAAAACAAATTGCACTTCGCCGTCAGCGTCGAACTGCCTGCTGAAATCATAACGAACGAGCCCGACAGTGAACCAGGCCAACAGGACTGACGCAGTTGGAAAGGGCCAAGGTTCGCAAATGCGATGTTACTATCGCCAAGAAATATCTCACACAGATCGAGATCGACGACTGAAATCGCATTTGTCAGTGATTGTATGTCGACTAACCGCTCGAAGATTCGAGGCTCGCAAGCGAACGCCGCTCTAGCACTGGCGGGATGGCGTAACCAAGCCTGGATGCGTTCTTGCAGTTCAACT